>Ga0182014_10001034_pt1 | contig 37784 bp, 32 predicted proteins | sample 612S2DmetaG_FD_120489 | JGI IMG/M metagenome (GOLD analysis project Ga0182014, IMG submission 120489) | Permafrost microbial communities from Stordalen Mire, Sweden - 612S2D metaG | ecosystem: Environmental > Terrestrial > Soil > Wetlands > Permafrost | place: Sweden: Stordalen | collected... | reverse complement strand
TGGTCGATTTGCTCCGGGAAAACAATCTTGCCACGGTTCACGTCCTGTCCAAACGCTATGTCGATCTCGACCGAGCCAGACCCTTCGTCGCCTCCATCATCATCACGCCGATCGGCAGAAGCCAGTCTTAGGGTGGGGCTGAACAAGGCAGCTTGGCGTGTGGATTCTGTTTTTCGCACTTGCTCTGTTAATTTCGAGCAGGCCCTGTATGAGAGAATGCTTGAGCCGGACCTCGACATTCTCGACGAACTGGTCGCCGCCGAAATCCAAAGCGAGACGGCGAAACATTACGAGGGACCGCAGGCAGACCAGAAGCAATTGCAGTTGGTGGAAACGGCGGGTATCCCGACCGGCGTAGCCCCCGATATTCACAGGCAGGTCGAATTGCGCAAGGCCAAGCGCTGCCGCGCCGGATAATCTCGCGCCAGATATAACCAAAAGTCCCGCCTAGAAATATTCATGGAACGGGGAAATTCCATCCTCGGCGGCGGCGACGCAGCCCTGATCCTTTCTGACGCCACTACATCTCACAAATGGGCAGCCCGCGCTTGCAACTGGCAACCCAAATGGGGGAGTTAAGGGCTTGGGAACCGTTCGGGGGTAGATTCTAGAATGCTGGGGTACGCCCCCGCCGCCGAAATCTGGCCAAGGAATCCGATCTTGGAGCCGAACGCAAAGGCTCAGAATCGGCTTGTCGGCATTGTCAAAGGTGATATGATGAGTGCTCAGTCGTCTGAATGACCAACAATGGTCGCGGGGCGTAAGTCATATGGGAAATGTCGGTTGAAGAGACGCGCGACGGGAAAACGGTTTCACGAATAAGTCGGGCTAGGCGACTATCTGCAGTGAGAACCGCAATAATGGATGCCAATCTTGAGAAGAAACTACGAGAGATTGAAGTGGCGATTGCGAAGCAGACAGTTGAAGACATGGCATTGAGAGATTTGATTCTAGGGATAGGTAAGCACGTTAATCTATCACCGTTAGACCTGATGAAGGATTTACAGAAGCAGCGAGCAATTCATTGGGACTCGTTTCTCCGTTATATCGAGAACTCTCGTCCCGACCTTGCAGCCGAGTTGGATAATCGCAAACTTGACGAGATTCCGACCGAGGAAGAACCCGGCGGCTAGTCGGATCACCGTATCCGGCTGATCCTAGGCCACACTACACAGCATGCACATCCCGTCCTCCAATTATGAGCAACGAGCCAAACTCTTCGACGAAGTCTTCCAGTCGGGAGTTGAACCATATCAGGATACAGCCGTGCTTGACCTTTACCGTTTGGTCACGGGACGACAGCTTGAGGAGATCAAGCCCTACTTGGCTACGGACACTCCGTATCGGGGCACATATTCCGGTGCGTCGGGATTGTTCACTACAGACAAACAGGGCATCACTTCGGCAGAAGTGCTCGGCACGCTAGGGTACGAGAGAGCGCCATCACCCAGTTTCGTGCTTCATTATGGATTTTCTGGTGATGCAGTTTTTCTCGACCGCGTTCGCCACAGCGGATTCCAGCACGACTTCACGCAGGCTACAGGACATACCAAGCACGAGTTTTCTCAGGACTGCCGTTACTACCTTGAGTCACATCGTATGATTTCGGATGTTCAGGCACTCGCTTGGATTTCTCCTCCAGGTGCTGCGCTTGGGATTACTGGCTTAACCTATCTTATCTTGCCGCCCTTTTCTGGAGCACTACAGTATCGAGATTATGACCCTGTGGCCTAACCAATCATGAGTGACATCCGGTTCAAGTGCCCAACGTGCGAGAAGAATCTGGAGATTGAAGAATCCGGCGCAGGACTCATTCTGGACTGTCCCCTTTGTGGATCTTCTATTCAAGTTCCAGCGGAATCGACTGTTCCTCCCAACGCGCCTGCGACCACACAACGGACGGCAGCGTTAGCTGAAGAGTCGAAAGGACAGATCAGCGTAGGCACAGCTCCCAATCCCGAGCCGCTTGTGGGGTCGTCAGTGGATGAAAAGAACAACAAGGTCATTTATATGAAGGAGCCGGTGGTCGTGCGCGATCTCGCCCAGCGCATTGGCATTAAACCGCACATGTTGCTCGCCGAGCTGATGGAATTAAATGTCTTTGCCACTTTGGATGAGGCCATCGGTGTGGATGTGGCGTACAAGATTTGCAAACAGCATGGGTTCCTTGCTGAGCCTCCGGGTAATATCCCTCCGCCTGCGCCACACGCGCGGAAGAAGGTCGAAATCGTTGAGAAGCTCAGTCCGAACGTAAACAAGTACGCCGACACCCAATCCCCACCACCTCTTGCTGCTGGTCAAGAGGTGCTTTTTTCGAGTCGGACTTGCGCCGGGTTGCTGCCTATGTGGGTTATTACATCGCTTGTTTTCGACCAAGAGCTCAATGAAGAAGAAATGCAGTCCGAGAACGCCAAGCGTTCGGAGGATTTGCTGATCCACCTCCAAAACGGTAGTGTCTTGACGGTGCAACAGGTTCGCTCGCTTAATGTCGAACTAGACAATTTCCAGCGAGCATCGCAGCATCTTTTGGGCAAATCACGGCAAAGAGCCAGCTGGTTCACATATGATGCGAACACTGATGCCGTCGTCGTGACTGAACTGCTGGGGTTGAACCTTATGTGCAAGGTCATCGCCTTGACCCGTCCTTCGCACGCGACGTTCCTAAAGACCGAGGAAGGCGAGATTGACCTCATCGAACGTTGGATGGCCTGTTTACATTGGTTCGCTGTTGGAAATTGGGCGAAATTCCTGCCCGCGGGTGTAAGTCGCCGGAGGGCAATGGGTATGCGCTCTGTCATCGAAGACTGTTTGCGAGAAGATATCACTGAGCTGTTTTCCTTTGGCTGTTACAGCGACATGACTCCGATTTTCGGCCAAATACGACAATACAAAAGTGAGGATCAGGCGCTTACGGAATACTTTGAGCGCGAAAAGGTTGTTGAGCAACTACAGGCAAGTTACAAAGAAGCCAGCGAACATGTGCGAAAAGGGCCCGACGCCGAATTCGTCCACATGTGTAATGTCGCACTCACAATGAAACTCCAACCCATCTGCATTCATTACGTAGGGAAATCATTCGAGAAGTTGGTATGGGCGTTCGCAGGTATCGATGGCGACGTGTCCGCATCAGGCAGAAGATACGCTGAAAACCTATCGGAGGAACTTCGCGCCCTTGCCGCCGCCTACGAAAACACTAGAACAGATGCGGCGGGCGGACTTTCGGAAGAAGATTACCAAACAGTTCTCCGCGAACTTGAAACACTCATCGGGCTACAAGATGTAAAAACAAGAATCCGGGAGACCGCCAATTTCGCACGGATTCAGCAAATTCGGAAACAGCAAGGATTGCCGCCGGTTCACCGAAGCTTGCACACCGTTTACACGGGCAACCCGGGCACCGGCAAGACCACGGTTGCCCGCCTGATGGGGCGAATCTACAAATCACTTGGGGTTTTGAAAAAGGGACATGTTGTTGAGTGTGACCGAGCAGCTTTAGTCGGTGAGTACGTTGGGCAGACAGCGCCTAAAACCAATGCGGCCATTGACTCAGCGCTCGACGGAATCCTTTTCATCGATGAGGCATACACGCTCGCCAAGGAGGGGAACGACTACGGACGCGAGGCGATTGATACACTGCTCAAACGGATGGAGGATAATCGTGATCGTCTGATTGTCATAGTGGCGGGCTACACAGAGGAGATGCGAAGGTTCATTTCGGCCAACCCTGGGTTGCAATCACGCTTCACCAATTACATCGAATTTCCCGATTACACACCGGAGGAGTGCTGCCGTATTTTTGAATCGATGGCTGCTGCGGATGGCATGGTGTGTTCTGATGAACTTCGGCAAAAACTCGTTGGCTATTTCTTTGCTGAACACGACCGACAAGCGCACTTCGGAAATGCTCGCCTTGTGCGCAATGTGTTTGAAGGAGCCGTAAGCAAACAAGCAACACGGTTGTCGAAGCAGAGCAACATGACAGCAGAAATACTGTCTAAGCTTGACGCGAACGACCTTCCCTAACCCTTGGCAGGCACGGGAAACACTGCGGCGGGAGTTGGAATGAACGAATATGTGAAACAGCGAGCAGCGGCCACACAGTGGCTACACGAGCGACAGAACCTAGCCCAATGGTGGGGTTGGGCGGTTCTCACCAAACATAATCCTCACCATGAAACCATCGGGCTGCCGGACACAGTGGCATTCAATATCTTCACCGATCTAGCTAGCCGGGGCCTGCTCGTCCCAACCGTCACTGATGACGGAAGGGAGGCGTTCAAGCTCAACTTGGGGGACGATAAGGCTTGGAACAGCCTAATGAACCCTCCAGGGTTCTTCAAGATTTACATCTGGCGACCTGCCGGGCTCGTGTTGAGCGCATCGGTGAAATTCATCCTCTGGTTAGCTTCTCTCCTCATTGCCGGCTACGTCGGGTGGCTTTTCAAGTAGGTGTCTTTGCCAACTCGGGACTGAATGAGCCGTTCGGCCTAGCCTTTCAACCCGTCCCGGAGACTGCGACCTGTGTGATGCTGGCCATGGGCATCGGGGTAGTCCTCGGCGGTCTACGCCAGCAACGGCTTCAGCCACACGGGCACCGGCTCATTCAGCTTCACCTGTTGGCCGCGTTCGAAAACAGCCACTTGACGAAATGGAGTCCGCAGATCGTCGTTGTCGAAAATCCACACATGCGGGAGGTCGCGAATGGCAGTCTTGAGGTTCACCAGCGTGCGGGGAAATCGCGCGACTAACTTTTCAGCGGGTACATCATGTCCCCCTTGCGAGACGCGCATCGCGACGCGTTCTTCGGAAACTTCCGGCCCGGAAATTCCAATGAAGCATAGAACGACGTTGTAGCCGGTTGCCGCCGCCTCTTTCAGGAACGTTAGCTTGTCGCCGACCGGATCAGAGAACACAGTTTCAAACACGAAACTTTCGCGTTGGTCCACCAGTTGCCGCCGGAGCGCATCGGCCAGGCGCGCAGCCGCGTAGGGATCAAGATTCAGTTCCCGCGCCAGTACGTCGGCGTTAACGAAACGCAGCCCGGCGGGTAGAAGATGGGCGTGGTAGAAAGTGGTTTTGCCCGCGCCATTCGGCCCCGCGAGTGCGACGATGACCGGGCGGCGGTCGAGCGGTAGGCTCATCCCCGCGCGGCTTTCACCTTGACCAATTGGAACTGGCGGTTGACGAATCGCCCGACCGTGCGTTTCCCGTTCGCTTCAATGCGGACAAGCACGCCGGATTGGTCCGGGTGCGGTTCGTAGTGCGGATACGGCTGTCCTTGGAGAAATTCGGTCACGCGGCGGCGACCGCCAGACGAATCCACGGATTTCAGGCATTCGGACAACGGGTGGGTCGCAGCATTACGACACAAGGCGACCACCTGCGTACCCTGAAGCAACGGCTCAATAGCCCTGCCGATTCTAGCCCAGAATTCCACTTGTCCCGCGATGGAGCGCTCGACCGTTTTCCCGGCCAGTCGGGCATCCAAGACCAATGCATCTGAAAGTTTCACAGGTTGGCTCATGCAAAAAAGGTAGCATAATGCTACCATATGTCAACGGCCATCGTGTTGATCGCCCACGCTGCATTCCGGGCCCGTGGCAAACTTTGTTACACTCCGTGGTTGCAACCCGTGGTTGCAACCCGATCAACAAAACACGGGAGAACTCGTGCTAAGCCGAGCATACGAACAGACCACCTTACACGCCTTGTAAATAGTGGCGTGTGCAAGCATAGAGGCTTTAAGCATACCGTGGCTAACGGGAGCACAAATGCCTAAAAACGGCTTTTAAGTCCGATGCGTCTGCCGTTCCGCCACCCGGGCGATATGTCTTGGTTCCGCGGCACTATCTTTGGACAAACGTCGTTGACAAACCAAGCAAACGCCCCGAAACGTAGCCCAAACTCTTCGGGAAAGTCAACCAAGCGGGCGCCACAACGCTACCCACCAGATGAACGGACAGCGGGTCAACAAGTCGCTCCAAACCGACGATTACCAAACTGCCAAATGGAAGCTGCGGCCAAGACTCACTCGGCCAATGGTCCAGTTTCAGGGGAGCAGGTCAATCCCTCTAATCCCATAAAACGAATCTCAGCTAACGGCTCACCGGAGTACATGACCCCACACAAAGCGTAACTTGCGCCCCGTTCCCGACGACTCTCAGGTTTTTACTTGCGGGCAACCTCAAACTATGGTAGCGACCCGTGTTAATTACAGCGTTCAACCAACTCAACGTGGAGGAAAACCATATGGGCGGAGATAGCTTGACCAAACGGAGTTCAATCGTGCTGGCGGTGGCAGCCGCGCTATTCGCTTTGGTGGCGTACAAAGCGGAAGCCGCTGATTCCTTCAAGCTCAGCCAGACAGCGCAGGATGTAATCACTTGTGCAAAAGAATCGGGCACTTGGACTTGCGGTAGCAATGTCTCTCAGCGCATCACGTTCACCATATCCGCGAAGACGTTCAGCGGGAGTTTCGATATGACGGACTATTTTACAGCAGACAGCGATGTCGGCATCGTGGTGGGTGAAATGACCAATGTTTTCACATTGGCCCAGGACCCCAAGTTCGTGGAGGGCAAGAAGAGCGTGAAGATCGTGGTGACGAACGGCCTTGAGCTAACGACCATCAGTCTGAAAGCCAGCCCCAAGGGCTTGGGAATTACGATCAAGGGCATCGCTACGGCTACAAGCACAAACACCCCCTCGATACCTGTCACGCCTGCCATGATGTCCCCCTGCGGGACTAGCGGCACGACGACGCTCATCTGTAGCAACACCACCGCCGCAGTTTCGTTCAGCAACACGGTGACGAAGGTTGCTACCTCGACGTCCTTCGCCGTCGACCTCACGGGTACGAAAAAAACCAAGGACAACGTGAAAGCCAAAAACGGTGATTTCTTCGATCTGACCACCGTCAAGATCAGTGGGTCGTTGGCACCTTAGGAACCGCGGTGGTTTTCGTAATGCCCTTGGCGACCGTCTGGTTTAGGCCAGACGGTCGCTTTGTTTAACAAACCGACGGTCAACCGAGCTCTCTGGCGTGTTCGCCAGCCACGGAGCGATAACCTCGTGCACCCGCCGCCATGGAACTGCTTTTCAGCGCCGGGAGGAATCGCTCGGCGGCTGCGGAGGCGCTTGTGGCGGAACAGACGGACCAAGACCCGTTACGGCGCTGGAGGGGTACGGAGACGTTGTTTTCCTCAGTTCCCGAAGCTTGACCTGCTGCTCGGGCGTGAGAATGTTCTTCACTTTGATCAGCAGCTCCAGATGCGAGCGCTTGATCTCGTTTTCAGTGTTCATAAGCTTGTCCAGCGCGCCGAGCGCCTGCTGTTCGTCAACGGGTTCCTGTTTGACAAGCGACGCCAATGCTTCCATTTCGGCTTGCTGTTCCCACTGCAGATCAGTGAATCGTGCCATCCTTTTCTGCATCTCGACCTTGATGGCGCTCTGCTGATCGTTCTTCAACTCGATAGCCTTCTGGTGTTGCATGACCAACTCGGGTGGGAAGAAGTTCTCCGCCATCAAGTCGCCTCCCGGCGACCCCGACGGACGTTGCGGCACAGGCCCGGGGCCGCCCGCTGGCGGCTGTTGCGCCCACACCACGGCACCGGCCATGAGCAGGACAGCAACGATCACTTTGGGTTCAAGGTTCATAGGATCTCCTTTCCGTTTGTTTGGTTTGTGTCAGGCACATAGGAGGTCGTGGCGATCCACGAATCCGACCACATAACGATCTCGCCTCCCCACGGCATGCTCGACACGTTCAACAGGCCATCGCTCGAAGCGCACCAGTTGGACAGCGCAGCCCATTGCTCCGGAACCGCCGCCGGCTGGCGTGTCGTTGTGTAGAACAAGGCCAACGAAACGCCCAAGATAACCAGCACGGCCGCAGAGGCCGCCACCGAAAACCGCAGCAGTGTGAACCGCGGCATTGTCTCCCGGGCGCGAACCGTCACGCGCACCAAGGGACCAAAGGGCGGCGCACGTAGCGCATCCTGGCCTCTTACTTCATTGAAAAGATGTCTGAGCTTGCTGTCTGTCTGATCGGTATTCATTGAACTGCTCCGATTGCTTGAGCCACTCACGAAGGTGGGCTTTCCCGCGCTCGTAATGCGCGCGCGCCGAGCCGACCGTCACGCCCATGACTCCGGCCGCTTCCTGCAAGCTGAGGTCCTGATAGAAGACCAGGTGCAGGACTTCCCGCTGGCGTCTGGGCAGCCGCGCCAGCGCTTTTTGGAAGACCGTCAGCATCTCTGACTCTTCCAGACGCGCGCCACGCTCGGCAGGTTGGAAACTGAGTTCGCGCTCTCGTTTGTATCCCGCCAGCCGCAGGCGTCGCAGCCAGTGACGGCGGCGCTCGTCAGCGGCCGTCCTGCGGATCACCGCGAACAGCCACGTTTTGAACGCCGACCGTCCGTCGTATCGGGCCACGCCCTGCAGAACCTTCAGATAGGCTGTCTGCAACACATCCTCGGCCTCCAGCGGATCGCGCGACGAGCAACTCAACGCCCAGCCGTAGCACGACGGATGGCACTTTTCCAGTTGGTCCCGCACTTCGGACTCGTTCATCAGCCCGCTCCGTGCCTGACATTGTTGTTCACTCAACCCATTAGTCGTTGCCACCGCCTGAATATATGACAGAAAAACGCCCACCTCGCCACTTCGTTGAACTACGCGATTCGAATCTCCAGCGTCTGGCTGAACTACCCGCGCCTTACCCGCCTGTGTCCGAGCCGCGCTCACATCGCGTGGGCGGGCGAGCAGACGGTGGACCACGTTCCCGCAATTTGAATGCTTGACAGTGCACACTGATCCGCAGAAAACTTCATGCGTTGGAAACGGGAAATGCTCGACAATGGAAGGTTTCGCCCGGTCCAAGCGGGCGAGTCAATCGACGCAGGTCATGTTCCTTGACTGCAAAGCGGAATACGGAAGTGGTTGTCGCATTCAAGAGCGGAAAGAAGAGATGAAGATATGATTCGATCCACAACACTGTTGTTTCTGGTCGCGACCGGGATCTGGGCGGGACACGCACGAGCGGATGAGGCGACGAACGACTGCATCCGGATCACGTCAAAAGACTCGCTCGTGCATATCGGCATCTACGATGCATTCGAGCCGACGGAAGGTGGCCGCTGGGCGGCGCGAATGCTGATGAACGCGATCGAGCAGAAGGACCCTAATGCCGCCAAAGAGGCAATCGACGTCTACAACAAGATCATCCCGAAGGAATCCTTCCGGAGCGAGTATGCAGCACTGAAGTGGTTCTGCGAATATCTCATGACGCCCCAGCAGAACCTCGCGAAGCTTCTGCCGGACCGCTACACGCAGGGCTTTTTCGACTACTTCACCACGAACGAATTTGCCGTCCTGCGCGAGTATCTTAACCGGCGTTACCAGTTCAAGAGGTTCACCGATCAGGATCCCTCGAAGGTCGTCGAACGTGAGGGGCACCTCGAGGACCTGCTGACCTTCCACAATCCCTTGCGCGAGGCGTGGGAAAAGACCGGCAAGGTCGTGGACGTGCTCGGGCTCAAGTCGGGCGACCGGATCGCCGACATCGGCTGCGGACCGGGCTTCTACACGATGCGCTTTGCGGACAAGGTCGGCCCGCAGGGTCGTGTTTATGCCATAGACGTGCGCCAAATGCACCTGGATTTTCTCTCTGGGATGCTCGACAAGTTCAAGATTGGCAACGTGGAGCCCATCCACTCCCGCCTGAATAGCATCTGCCTCTCCAACCAGGTGGATATGGCCTTCATGTGCTCGTGGTATGCCATCGTTTACGCCACGTCGATGGAGAAAGTGAAGGATGAGTTCATCGACAGCATCCGCAAGGCGCTTAAGAAGGATGGCACGCTGGTGGTGGTCGAGAACGAACTGCTGCGCGACGTCGAGCCGCCGTACCGCAGTTCCTACGTGGCGCGGGAACTCGTCATCGCGCAGTTGAAATACTATGGGTTTCGCTTGGTCGCCCAACACCAGTTCATCCCTGAGCGCTACGTGCTCGTCTTCCGCAAGCTGGACGAGATGCCCGCCGTGCCACCGATCCAGGCGCAAGTGTGTGTCACCCCCGAAAACCCGGACTGCCTCCAGATTGTGTCGCGGTCGTCGCTTCTCCACCTTGGCAGTCTCGACTCATTCGACATTACGGAGGGTGGCAAACGCGCCGCGCGGCTCATCCTGACCATGCTGGAGAAAAAGGACAGTGACGCCGCGCGTGCGGCAGTCGATGTCTACGAAAAGATCGTGCCGGGGGAGAATTTTGGCGGCGAGTACACGGCCCTGCGTTGGTTTTGTGAACTGTTCCTTGCGGGCGACGACACGCGCAAGGCAATGCTCCAGGACAAGATGAATGCAAGCTACTATGAGTTCTGGGCTGAGAACGACTTCATGAATTTGAAGGAGTATCTCAAACGTAAGTATCACTTGGAGCCGATGAACGACAAGGATCCGCGCCTCGCGAAGGAGCGCGCGACCCTCCTGGAGGACTTCATCCTTTTCAACAATCCCCGCCGGGAGGGCTGGGAGAAAACGAGCAAGATGATGGAGATCCTGCCGCTCAAACGGGGCAGCGCGGTTGCGGACATCGGCTGCGGGCCCGGTTACTACACCTTCAAGTTTGCTGATCTCGTCGGACCGGAGGGGAAGGTGTACGCCCTTGACATCAATGACAAGCACGTTGAGTACGTCGCGGGCCTCGCGAAGAAATACGGGGTCGCAAACATCGAGCCAATTATCTCTCAGCCAAACAGCATCTGCGTCAGCAACCCGGTGGATCTTGCCTTCATGTGCTCGCTCTATCACATCGTCTATGCCGCCTCCACGGAATCGGTTCGCAGCGCCTTTATCGACAGCATCAAGAAGGTCTTGAAGGACGACGGCACACTGGTGATCGCCGACAACGCCCTCGTAGAAAACACCCAGCTCCCGTACCACGGGCCGTACATCGCCAAGGAACTGATTATCGCGCAGATGAAACACTACGGCTTCCGTCTGACTGGCTCGCACCAGTTCATCCCCCAGCGATACGTGCTGTTATTTAAGAAGGAAACCGCTGCCGGCCGCGCCCGCTGACCGATGAAGTCCGGCGAACAGGCGCTGGAACGCAGTCTCGGCCTGCGGGACTGCGTGTTTCTGGGGATCGGCAACATGGTCGGGACGGGCGTGTTTCTGACCACCAGCAGCATCGCGAGCGCGTTGCCGTCCGGCGGACTGATTCTGGCTGCGTGGCTGGTCGGCGGCGTCTTCGCTTTGACGGGAGCCCTGACCTACGCCGAAATGGGCACGCTCTTCCCGCGCGCGGGTGGCCACTATGTTTACATGCGGGAAGCGTATGGTCCATTCTGGGGATTCGTGGATGGCTGGGTGTCATTCGTTGCGGGTTTCCCTTGCACCCTGGCTTTCATGGCCGTGGGATTGGCCCGGTACCTGAGCTACTTCTTTCCTTGGTTCTCCGCCGATCACGTGCTCTGCCGGGTCCCCCTCGGAGCGTGGGCGCTTCCAATTCACGGCGGACACGTGCCCGCGCTGGCCGCTGTGATCGCGCTCACGGTGGTGAACGGCCTGGGGCTGCGGGTTGGTCGGAACACACAAAATCTCTTTACGGCCCTCAAAATCGCGGCGCTGCTTGGACTGACAGCGGTGGGCCTCTTTTTCGCCAGCGGTGACTGGCACCGCGTTTGTCAGGTGGCGCCAGTGACGGCATCACTCTGGCAGGCTTTCGGCAGCGCGCTCATCGGTGTGTCATTCGCCTACCTCGGCTGGGATGCCGCCACATATATGGCTGCCGAATGCCGCAATCCGCAGCAAACCCTCCCGCGGGCCTTGGCGATCGCCACCGCCGCCGTGGTTACAATCTATCTGCTTTTCAACGCGGCGCTCCTGCGCCTTGTGCCGGTCGCACAGATGCCCGGCTCGGCCAACGTGGCGCAGGACGCCGCCGGCGTTGTGCTGGGGCGCGCAGGCACAGCGATCCTCTCCGCTGTTATCATTCTCTGCATCGTGGGAGCGATGAACGCCACGATCATGGTTGGGCCGCGGGTCTGTTTCGCGATGGCAGAAGACGGCCTGTTCTTCCGCGGCTTGGCGCGAGTTCATGCGCGTTTCCACGTGCCGACAGCAGCGATCGTGGCGCAGAGCAGCTGGACGTGCCTGATTATTCTGACGGGCACCTTCGATGGAATTTTGGCCGCTGCCGTCTTCGCGATGGTGTCGCTCTCAACGGCAACCGCTGCGGCGATCTTCGCGCTGCGCTTCCGGCTTCCCGACATGCCGCGCCCGTACCGCACCTTGGGGTATCCCTGGGTTCCCATCCTGTACTGCGCCGGATCGCTTGGCATTCTCCTCAACGCGCTGGTGGAACGCCCCGGACGGGTGCTCTGGAGCGCGACGCTGCTGGCGACCGGTATACCTGTGTATCTGTATTCGGGCTGGCGGCACCGTCGACTGGCCGTTTCAGAATAGGTTTGCTGGACGACCGTTTCGGCAGCAAATGTGCGCCGTGATGCCCTCGGACGGACTCATGGATGCCGTGGAACCGGCATAATACAGAGCGCGAAGGCCACCAGCCAGCCGGCCAGAATTCCCAGCGAGACTATCCGCGCAAGAACCAGTCTCGAAATCTCTTCATGGAAATCCCTCCTGACGGTTTTACGCTACCCGTCACCAATTGGCTCAGTCGTAGACCCCGCAATGGTCGAACGGATAAAGTGGCCCGCGATTGTACTGGTCGGTGGTGAAAGGGATGTACTTCGGATCGTGGAACTGCTGGGCGACCTGGTCAGCGAAGAAAGCGCCACGTTCTGTACATTCCAGCAAGGTCTCGTCGCCCTTGGGGCGCTCCTGCACCAGCCCGAAGGACTTGAGGTTCTCGATTTTCGTCCGAAAGACCTTCCGGAGCGGCACGCCTGTCCGTCGCTCGAACAGCTTGCTCCGAACCTCGCTATTCTTGATGGGCAGAACGATCGACCAGCGGATCTGATCGTCCTGACTGCGCACCAGTCCGCGGTTGACCGGCAATCGGCCTTCCTCGATGCAACGATAATACTCGTCGAAATGTTGCGTGTTCAGCCCGAAGCGGTCGCGCAGACTGCTGAAGGCGGTCAGTCCGAAGCCGATCTCATCATACAGTTCGCAGCACTGGTTCCAAGCGTACGCGGAGTAGTGCTTTTTTTCCTTCGTGAACACGCGCCGGATATTCTCATGGTAACCGTGCTGCTTGAGGATGCTGATGGCAAGCTGCTTCATCATGATGGCCTCCTCAGGCGGGGGACATTCCTCCGGGCGAATCTGTTTGTACTTCTTGATCGGCCCTTGGAAATCACCGTAGGCTTCCACCTTCAGCCGGTACAGCTGAATCTCCTCAACGCCAAGCCGAACGGCTTGCTCCATGACCTCAATCCAGTTGTCCAACGTCTGGCCGGGATGCCCGAAGATGAACTCGACGTTGACCTGATAGCCGTGCTTTTGGGACAACTCGATGGACTCGTAGATTTCCTCCAATCCGTGGGGCCGGTTCATGATCTTCAGGATGCCTTTATCGAGCGACTGCACGCCAATTGTCAGGCGGTCCACGCCGTACGAGCGCATGATCCGCAGGCGCTCCTCGCCCTTGGGACCGGACATGGTTGCCGGATCGACATCATAGTTGAACTGCTCACAGCGCGACAAGTCGAGGCGCTTGACGAAAAAGTCCAGGAAGTACTTGAGCTGGGCTGGGGTCAGATACGTCGGTGTGCCGCCGCCCACGAGGATTGAGCGCACTTGAACCTTGTCCAATCCCAGCAGGCGCATGTAGATGTCCATCTCATTCTCCAGCGCGGCCAAATAGCGATCCTTTTCGTCGAGGCGGTCGCCGTACTGCACGGGGTAATGGCAAAACAAACAGCGCCCATGGCAGAAGGGCAGATGAACGTACACGTCGAAGAGTTTGTCTTCCGGCACGGTGTAGGTCTTGAACAACTCCTCCTGTGCGATCGGCGAATACATCGTGATCGGCGGATAGTGCACAGAGGCGTAAAAGTCGCCACTCTTGCAAACCAAGCCCGCTTCTTGCATGCGTTTCACGTCGGCTACGCGATCGCGCGCGACTTCAAGAAACTCTTGTTTCTGAACCGAGTTCATTTCAGCACTCCTGGCGCAAACTTGAGGTGCGCCCTTTCGACAATCTGACGGAAATGTCCGTCCTGCGGCGTAAAACGCTTGGTCGAGTAGATCGGGAATAGGTGCTTCACTTCGTCCGGAGTCCCGTCGTGGACGGTGACGGTGTTGGCTCCGGCCATAAGCCCCCAGTACTGGCCGTCCGCGCGCCCCTTCTCCAAGGAACTGGTGGTCGGGATCAGCCGTCCTGGATACATGATCCGCATCAGAGCCATCATGTTCAGCGCCGCATCCACGTCGCCCATCGGCTCGTTGCGGAATGCGGAACTTTCCCCCGGAATGAAGACGGTCGTGCTCTGCATCGCGAGATTGTACTTGCCGAGCAAATGGAGGTCGGCCACCATGTCCTCGTGCGTCTGCCCGGGCAGCCCTACCATATTCCCGCTGCCGACGGCGTAGCCCAACTCCAAAAGCGTCTCCATACAATCCAAGCGGCGCCGCAAGGTGTCCCGGGGCTTCAGGTTCCCGTAGAGCGCGGCGTTGGAGGTTTCGAACTTGAGCACGTATCGGCTGGCACCCGCCTCGTGGAGTTGGCGGTATTGGGCTTTGGAGAGATTCCCGCAACAGAGTATCACCGCGAGGTCCGGCTGCTGACGCTTGAGCTCGTGCACACACTGCGCGAGATGGCTCACAAAATCCGCTGCGTTGTTCTCACCGGACTGCAGCAACAGAACGCGACGACCCTTTTGATAAATGAAATTCGCGAGCCGCAGCAGTCCCTCGTAGCCAATGGTGTACTTTTCCTGCTTCGACTTGAGCCCCATATTGCAGTACTTGCACCCTTGCTGGCAGATGTTGGACACTTCGATGACACTGCGGACCTCCACCTCCTCGCCGGGGAAATGCTCACTGCGCCGACGGCGGGCGAGCGCGAACATCTCTGCCTGCTCCGCGTCTCTGCATCGTAGCGCTTGCGTGAGGGTTTCACGCGTGAAATTGCCTCGTTCCAAATCGCGCATCAAGGCTCCCGTCACTCCCTCCTTCATGTTCACATTCTCGCTGCCTTCTGCCATAGGAGAAGGATGATTCCGGCTACGGCAATCAGTGTGCCGGTGGTTGCCCACAGGGTGATTTTCTCTCGAAGGAAAATCACCGAAAGCGGAAGGACGAACACCGGCTCTGTCGAAATCAGCGTATTGGCGACGCAAACGTCCGCGTATTTGATGGCCACCAGCGATAGCCAGAACCCGCCGAAGGTGACGATGATCACGGCGATCAAGAACAGGCCGGCCAAGCGGCGGTCGCGAAACGGATTCATCCAGGCTCCCAACTGCCCGGTGGATGCGCCCAGGAGGAAAACGCCGATCGTTCCCGCAAGCATGCGGATAAGCGTCGCCTCAATCGTGGACACCGTGTCGAGCGCTTTCTTGGCGATGATGATTGACACCGACATGCTCACCACCGAGGCGAGCCCGAACAGCACGCCGCGCAGGCCGATCTTGCTGCGGTCGCCAGATAGAGTCCGCGCCACGACGATGCCGATCCCCACAACGGCCAGCACGATGCCGAGCCAGACCGCGAGCGACGGACTCTCGTGCAGGAATAGCACGGCCAAGACGACCGTGAGTACCTGCCCCAGCATCATCAACAGGACCAACGACAGCGGTTCGAGATCCTTGAGGGCACTGAAGAAGCAGGTGTCGCTGATGGCGATCCCGAGCAGGCCACTGACCAACAGGAGCAGCAGGGGCCGAAACGCGATGAGTTCAAACCCAACGAAGGCCAACACCATGCACAACAGCACCACGCTGATGGTCGCCTTCGCCAACGTCATCGCCAGCGACGAAAGATTCTCACCCAGTTTCTTCATCAAGATGGCGCCAACCGCCCAAGAGGCGGCAGACCCGAGTGCGGCGAACATTCCGAGCCATTCCATTAGTGATCACTCACCCTTGTGTTCCCTCACCGCTTGCCGCCCGACGGGGGACTGCCACCGCTGGCTCCACCGCTGGCTCCGCTTGTTCCTGTCGCGCCGCCAGGCGCGGGACTGCTGCTGAGAGTCTGGATCTGCTTCGCCAATTCGGCCGCCACCTCGGCCACCGGTTGCCAGGTTTCCTGGTCACTGTCCGGCGAGCGTTCGGGAATGATCGAATTGCCGTAACTCTTCTGCAGATCCTCCACCAAGGTCTGCGCCTCGCCCAGGTTACCATTTTGGATGTCGTCATGTACCAGATAGGTTTCCAGAGCGGGGACCGCCTCGATCCCGCTGTCGACGACGACATTGGCGAAGTTCTCGTTGTTCCGGAGTGTGGTGTAACACTGCTGCACATCCGAGGCGTTGAGCGCGAGCGCGGACTCCAGCCCGCGCTCTGCGAGAACCATGCCCGTGGAATTGGCGTTTGGATACTGCTCGATCATTGTGGCGAGGGCTCGGTTGCTCTCCTGTGTGGCGGGCGTGTCGGACTTGCCACTGACATTCGAGCGCGCCTGGGCATAAAGGGCTTCGATTGCGCTCCCGTACTTGTCATGATCCATGCGGTGCAGGTCGCGATTGCGCTGAACCAGCGTTTGGCGCTGTTTGTCGACATTGGTCGCATGCTGGTACTTGTCGTAAACACGGGCCATGAACTCTGGGTTCACTTTTCCGGTGTCCGACAGGCGGTCCAGCCCCGTGCCGCTGATGACTTTTTCGAGTCGATCGAGCCGGGCCGACAGGCGTCCCCCCCCCTCGCTCTGGACGGGCACACTCTCGCCCCGCGTGGCCAAGCGGAGTTCAAGTTGGTGGAGGCGTTCCTCCATCGCCAGCAGGGATTTCTTCGATGCGGCTTCGGCGTTCTGCGCCGCCGAAAGCGCCCGATAAGCGATCGCGCTCCCCGCAACGGCCAGCACGGTGGCCACCACTGCCACCACCATCGAAGCGAGAGGTTTGTTGTTCATGTGTTCCTCCGTCAACTGTTTTCTAGCAGGCCTCTTGCTCGTTCCTTGTTATTTCCATCCTTGCTTCAAGGATTGGAACTCACAGTCCGCTTCTCCCCGCAAACTAGAACCTTCCCGCCCCCCCCACTAGCATAAGCCCGCAAAGGCTTGCATCATCCCACGCGGGCTCGCTTTCAGTAACTAACCTGTTTCGCACTGGGAGGCAAGCCAAATCAATGGCCCTGTGTCCGCGAAGCCAGTCAGCCAGTGGTCGTGATCTAACAGATTGTTGCCGGGAAAACGACTGGTTGAAGCAAAACCAAGGAAAAACTAGCGCTTCGCGTATCGCGCCTCTTGTTCCATTTTGTTGTGTCGAAGCGCGCCGGCGACGATCTCCACCCGGACACCAGTGCATCTTCGATGCGTGTCCCTGGCGGCCACCGTTTAGAGGACGGCTTTTAGTCGTCGGTTCGCGGCACCCTATGACCTAATGCAGTTGGAGACGGGAAGGCCGCGCCCACCGAGCCCGACTCCGTGCATAAGATCCACAACGCTACCGTGCAACCACGTCGGTTACAATGTCACCCCCAAAGGTTCCATCTGGCTTCCGTGCGCCGCAGCCTCGATCTATGATGGTACCATCAGGGTTGGGGTCGATCTCATACGGCGGAGTCACGCTGCGTGGGCAAACGTCATCCTCGGGATACGTGGAGGCATGACCATCAATTGCGGCATGGTTCACCGTGGCAACGTATCGATAGTCACCATGGTTCGGATGTGGACGGGTACTCCTTGCCGCTACAGGCACACAGTTTGTGCCGAAGGTGACCTCGAAGTACACTGTCAGTGTGCTCTTGGGAAGCAGGGTTATCGGCAGCGGCTTTTGGGGCTTATGAGTAAGGAGTATTCCCTGCAGAGTCGAACAGGCAGCAGACGTGTTCGTTAACGCTGTCACTTCCAGGCTAACCAGGTCACTCAAGTTGGTGATCGTTTCCGAATGCTGGCTGCGCTCTTGGATCCGCACGGTGACGCGCACAGTTTTGTTCGGTTTTCTCGCGTTCAGGGCAACTCGGCGCGGCGCTTTCAACTCAACGACCGCCAAATCGTAGGCAGTGCCCTCGGATATCTTGGTGATAAAGGCATCTGATTTGCCGCCCGGCAATACTTGGAACGAATTCCCTCGCGGGAAATTCCTCGATCCGGTCTTCCCGGTGACGTAAGCATTGCCGTTCGTGTCGATGGCGATTGCCTGGCCTGCATCGTCGCCGTTGCCGCCGAGATAGGTGGAGTAAACGAGATTGGTCCCCGAGGCGTCGATTTTTGCAACAAACGCATCGTTCGACCCGTGGCCACAACCGCCGCACTGGGCGCGTATGGGATTTACCGTGGGAAAATTGGTCGACCCGGTTGTGCCCGTGACGTAAACATTGCCGACGGCATCCACGGCGATGCCGTTGCCGACGTCTTTGCCCGAACCGCCGAGATAGGACGAGTATACAAGCGTGATTCCGAGCGGATCCACCTTGGTGACGAACGCGTCGCCATTGGTTGACGTAAGGTCACCGTCGTTCAGATTAAACTGGAACGGGTGCGACAGGGGAAAATTCGTGGATGTGGTGTAACCCGTCACGTAGGCAAAACCACCAGCATCGGCGGCGATGCCAAAGCCGGCGCTAACACCGCTACCACCCAGAAACGTGGAATAGATCAAGTTCGTGCCGGAGGGGTCGATCTTGATCACGAAAGCGTCGGTGCCGTTGGCGGTGATGTCGAAGGCGTTGGGCGTCGTGGGAAAATTCGTCGAACTGGTGGAGCCGGTGACGTAGATATTGCCGTTCGTGTCGATGGCTACGGCGTTACCAACATCAAAACCGCTGCCACCCAGATAGGTGGACATGAGGAGGTTGGTTCCGGTTGGATCAAACTCGGTGAGAAACGCATCTCCACCGCCTCCCGGAGCACTGGCTATGGCGTTGACCGTGGGAAAGTTTGTCGAAGTGGTAAACCCTGTCACGCAGACGTTACCCAGACTGTCCACAGCAATCCCGCTGCCGATATCGTCGCCACGTCCACCCAAGTAGGTGGAGAAGAGCAGATTCGCGCCTTCGGGGTCCAGCTTCGCCACAAACGCGTCGTGTAACCCGTCGGCACAACCCAGGCAGGCTTGTTGGAATGCATTGGTCAGCGGGAAATCGATCGACTCCGTGAAGCCGGTGATGAAGGCATTGCCGTCGGCGTCCACGGCGATGGCGTTGCCCTGGTCATTGCCGCTCCCGCCGAGATATGTGGCGTAAACCAAGTTCGTTCCTGTCGGATCCAACTTGATAACAAACGCGTCGCTCGCCGCCACGGTGCCCGTGGCGGTGATGTCGAAGGCGTTGGGCGTTGTCGGAAAATTCGTCGAGCTGGTGGAACCGGTGACGTAGACGTTCCCATCCACGTCCACTGCGATCCCATTGCCGGAGTCATCCCCGCGCCCGCCAAGGTAAGTGGAGAAAACCAAGATGGGGTCGATTACCAGAGGCCGCAAAGAATCGTATGCTGCCAACTCGAAACCGACTTGAAACTGATCCTTGAGCACGAAACGGCCACTGATCTCGCGCTTGACTCCGTCGATCTCCTGATAGACGAACGGGCGTCGCAGCCGGACTGTGCTGGCGCCGTCGCCGACCGCCAGCACGAGGTCGCCGCCGTCGAGTTGAAGACGACTCACACCTTGAAAGCCAAGCGTGATGACACGAGGATCGGCTCCCGCAGCGACCTCAAAGTCGTACTCCAATTGGCGCTGGTTGCCGTAATAGATCAAGCTCACCCCCGGATAGAGGTTTTCGTACCTGACTTTGGCGTAAGTGCGGATGCCCGTGTGCCAGGCTTTCCGATCTTTGCCCAGGAAGTAATTGACCCTTCCAGGGAGTTCGTCCAGTCCTGTGACCTTGGGACTTGGGTTGGCGCCGCTGAATCTCATCTCAACGGGCACGGCCTTCAGTGATGCCAGCCTCATGCCAAAGGACGTCAAGTACAGACAGTGCCCCACTCCACGAGCCAAAAACATTGCTGGCTTACCGACTTGACCGCAGTCGGGTTCAAACCTCAGGGGCAGGTTACCCAACTCCTGCGTTTGAAGGGCGCAGGGCAATTGTGGCGCAACCGCGCGGCGGATGATCGGCGCCCCGGAGGGCGGGATTTTTGCCGGTGCTGCCTGCAGAACCGTCGCTGTGGCCAGCAAACAATCACCTGCAATGACCAAGAGGTTTATTCTCATGCTGGGGACCTTCCCCACCGCTTGGTTGAAAAACGCCCTCTTTGGCCAAGCCGGGGGTTAACCTACTAGCAGCGAGCATCGCGGCTGACAAGCTCTTTCTTCACGTCGGGCAGACGATCTTTCGTGGAGCATGCTCACAGAAATGCCGCGTCAAGCACCCGGGCGCGGACTGCAGCGCAAGACGAGCGACGCCGCGCGAGATTTCAACGACTCTGTACTCGTGACCTGACCAACCCGTTGTCACAGCGCAAACGTTGTCGCTCGCTCTTCTCACTCAACGGACACTCTCCCGGCGAATTGTTCGATTCGGTTTATGCTCCAGGCCGACCATCTTCAAGCCGTCCGAGAAGCCGGAGCAAACCATCCAGAATCGTCAACGGGTGCGGCGGACAGCCGGGGATGTAGAGGTCAACCGGCACGACGTTGTCCGCGCCGTTGTGCTGTTCGGGATGATTGATGTATGGGCCACCAGATATGGCGCACGCGCCAACGGCGATGACAATCTTCGGTGCCGGTGCCGCATCGTAGGTCTTCTTCAACGCCAGCCGCATGTTCTCGGTTACGGGTCCGGTAATGAGCAGGCCGTCCGCGTGACGCGGCGAGGCAACCATCTGAATCCCAAACCGGCCGAGGTCGAAGACCACCGTGCTCAACACGTTCACGTCCGCCTCGCAGCCGTTGCACCCGCCGGCGCTGACCTGTCGCAGTTTCAGCGATCGACCAAACAACCGCCGCGCCTTTTTGTCAAGCGCTTCCGCCTGTTTGAGACTCTCGCCGTTCAATATGAGGTCATCGCGCCTGCGCCCCGCCAGGCGAAAGTCCTGCGTGTAACGGATCGCCCGTTCCGGACACGCCTCGACACAGTCAGTGCAAAACAAACACCGGCCCAGATCCAGTCGCAGTCCTTTGCGATCAATCGTGATCGCGTCGGTCGGGCACGCCTCAACGCAATCGCGGCAACCGACCGGGCATTTCGCCCGGTCCACCACGGGCACCCCTCGAAACCGATCGGGTAGCGTCGGTTGTCCCTTCGGAAACCCGATGGTGCGATGACCTTGCTGGAGGCGAATGGCGACGTTTCGAAACATTGGTTACCTCACAAATCGTGTCCGCAATAAGACAAGTTGAAACTCTTGTTGCACAGCGGGAAGTCGGAGATTTGCTGGTTGCGCAATGCCAGCGCCAAGCCGAACCAATTGTGGAACGACGGATCAACCACCTTGTAGTGGGCGAAGCGCCCGGTCGCGTCCGTCAATGCCGCATGGCAAATCTCCCCGCGCCAGCCCTCCACCATGGTGACGACGGTTGCGTTGTTCGCCAGCGGACCGACTTTTGCGCGCACGGGCCCGGCCGGCAGCGCGTTGAGTTGCTCGCGCACGAATGCCACCGACCGCTGGATTTCCAGCCAGCGCACGTACGCCCGCGCGAACGCATCGCCCGTGTGATAGGTCGAGACGGGAATCTGTACGAACTGGTAAATCCCCGACGGGAATTCCTGCCGCGCGTCCCGCTCCAGTCCGCACGCCCGCGCTACCACGCCGACCAAACCGATCTCGCGAGCGGTCTCCGTCGTGAGCACGCCGGTTCTTTCGAGGCGCCCGCGCACCGACGAGGTGTTCCACAGCAGGTTTACCGCGCTTGTCACATCGCGTAGCGCCTGCTCCAGCCGCTCGCGCAACTGCCCGATGCGCGCCTCGTCCACGTCAAAAACCACGCCACCCGGCCGCACCAAGCCACGGCCGAATCGACTGCCGCACACCAGTGCGGTCATGTTCAGGAAATCGCCCCGCAACCGCCCGCAAAATGACTGCGTCGGCAGGTAGCCCACGTCACCCGCCAACGCGCCGAGGTCACCGGTGTGATTGGCGAGCCGCTCCAGTTCCAGCGCCACGCCGCGCAACACTTGCGCCCGGGCCGGTGGCTTGCAGCCCGCCAGGGCTTCGATGGCCTGACAGTACGCTGTTGCGTGCCCGACCGTGGTGTCGCCCGCCAGTGTTTCCATGTAATGAATCGTGCGTTTGTTTGGACCGCCCAGCAGTGCCCGCTCGACGCCGCGATGCTGGTAGCCGAGTGAAATCTCCAGGTGCAACACATCCTCGCCATGACACTGGAAGCGGAAATGCCCGGGCTCGATCACGCCCGCATGCACCGGCCCGACCGCTACTTCATGCACTTCGTCGCCTTCGACGCGGTAGAAATTGGTCACGCCGACGAGCGGCTGTTCGTTGGCGGCCCGGCCCCAGGTGTCGTGGCCGGGGCGTAGCGATTTGACGAAACGCACCGGCTTCAGCCACGGATGGCCTTTCGGGATCACGCCGCATTGCTCGGCGAGTTCGCGCTCGAACAAGTGCACCTGCGGAACGTCGGGCGTCAGCGCCGGATACTCACCGCTGATTTCCGTGCCGACCAACTCCAACTTCCCCGACACGCCGTTGGCCAGTACAGCCAGCATCGGCACGCTGCCGTTGCCCGGCAGACCGAACAACGCGGCGACGCGCGCCCCCTCGCGCACGCGTGCGATCACCTGTTGGCGAAACTCCGCAACGTTCTGCTGCGGAATCTTTGCGCGATTCAATTGTTCGCCGTTGTGGAGCGGGAGAGTCATCACATGCCTCCCAACAACCGGGCTGTCTCCTGGAGCAGTTGCGTCAACCGGCCCGGCAAATAAACACCCAGCATCAGCACCACCGTCGCCAGAACCGCGGGCGGCACAACTGCCGTCCAGGATTCGCGTCGCGGCTCAACGCGCACTGACACGCCTTGGGCCATCCGTAGCATGATTGTCGACATGCCGATGAAAATCACCGCCAGCAGCGCCAGGTACGTCACCGCCACGCCGGTGCGCCCTGCATCCAGCGCCGCCTTCAAAATCACGAACTCGCTCAGGAACGGCCCGAACGGCGGCGAGCCCGTGATTGCCAGCAAGCCCGCCACCCAGAGCACGCCCGACACCGGCAACACCCGCAACACGCCCCGCACATTCGCTGTGGATTTCGTGCCGTACGCGCCGAGGATGTTGCCGGCCACGAGGAACAGCATCGCCTTCGTCAGCGAGTGATTCACGGCGTGCAGCATTGCGCCGAACACACCCGCGCCGCCCAGCCCCACGCCGAGAGCGAGGATGCCCATGTGCTCGACGCTGGAGTAGGCCAGCATCCGCTTGAAATCCGTCTGACCGACGATGAACGCCGCCGCTACCGCCATCGAAATCAGTCCGAAGTCGACCAGCAGCCCCCGGGAAAAGTCGCCCAGCCCCGCCGCGGCGCACACCTGCTGGGTACGAATGATCCCCAGAAACGCGCAGTTCAAGAGCGCGCCGGACAACAGCGCCGAGATGACTGACGGTGATTCACTGTGCGCATCCGGCAGCCACGTGTGCAGCGGCGCCAGCCCCATCTTGGTCCCGTAACCGACCAGCACCAACAGGAATGCCGCCTTCAGCCAGGGCACGTTGAGTTGACCGGACCGTGCAGCCAGTTCGCTGAACACCAACGGGGTCGATCCGGCCGCCACTGCTAAAAAGAAATTGCCCAGCAACGCCAGCGCGATCCCAACCGAACAGATCAGGAGATATTTCCAGGCAGCTTCGAGCGACCGGTGATGCCGGTGGAAATAAATCAGCGGGGCGCTGGCCAGGGTGGTTGCCTCCACTGCCACCCAGAGCAGACCGACGTGCTGGCTCACCGTCACCAGCGTCATCGCCGCCAGGAATAATAGCAGGCAACCGGTGAACGTGGCTTCGGGTGCGTTGGAAAACAGGAAACCCTCTACCGCATCGCGGGTCATACGATCATGCTCGCGTCGCAGGTAGGGGACCGCATACACCGTCGCCGCCAGAAACAGCCCGCTCGTGATGCTCAGAAATAACAGCCCTGCCGCATCGAGCGCCAACCATCCGCTGGCCGTTGCGGCCGGTCGCCACACCCAGCACGCCACTGTCAGCCCGGCGTGCGTCACGGCGATCGCCAGCAACAGCACGCGGCGCAATAGATCGTTCCGCACGAAAAATGCGCCGCCACCGATCACCGCAGGAATCAAAATCAGAGCAAGCACCATGATCGTTAGTCCTTCAGGGTCGTTAGTTCATGGGTGTCGATGTGATCGAACTCGCGGCTGATGTGGAAGAGGGCAATACCCATCACAAACACCGCCACGAACACGTCCAGCATCACGCCGAGTTCCACCAGCAACGGCGATTCCCGCACCAACCCCACGCCGAACGTGTAGATGCCGTTCTCCATCACCAGAAACCCGAGCACCTGGCTGATCGCCTTCTTGCGCGCCACGATCAGAAACAAACCGACCAGGATGGAGAACAAGGCCACCGCCACCAGCACCGACGAGTGCGCCCCCTCCGGCAACGGCAGCCGCTGCGCCAGCCACAACGACACCCCCAGCGCCGCCACACCGGCCAGCAGCGAGGCAATCGGTCCGACGAACGGCTCGACCTCGCGTTCCACTTCCGCTGACCGCAGTGCCCGGAACAGCAGCCACGGAAACACTACGCCCTTCAGCACCGCGCCGCCGACCGCCACCAGCCACACGCTCGACGACGATTCGCCGTGATGCGCCAGCAGCGCCAGCAGTCCAAGCAGAATTCCCTGCACCGCCACCGTGCGCACGCTCGCCCCAATCCGGCTCGCTCCCAGCAGTCGCAGGTTGGTCAGCACGACGAGAATCAAGATGATATCCGGAGTCATGGCGTCACCTCAGGGTCAGAATGAGCGCGAGCGCCACCAAGGCACCTGCCCCCACCAGCAATTGCGGCACGCGCAACAACCGCAGCCGCGCCATCGAAGATTCCACGACGCCCACGGCGACCGCCACGGCGAACATCCCACCCAATGCCGCGCCGACGTCCAGCCACGCGTTGCCCGTGCGGACTGGCAATAGCAACCCCACCAATAACGCTGCCAGCACCCACAATTTCAGCGCCGCGCCGTACAGGATGAACGCAAGGTCCGGCCCGCTATGGTCCAGCACCATCACTTCGTGGATCATCGTCAGTTCGAGATGTGTGTTCGGATCGTCCACAGGAAGGCGCGCGTTCTCGGCCAACAGCACCACCATCAACGCGGCGGTCACCAGCGCCAACACCGGGCCGGCTTGCCGCCAGGTTTCCAGCGACATCGCAGCGTACATGCCGGACAGCGAGAGACTGCCGGTCAGTCGCGCTACCGCCGCCAGCCCGAGCAACAACGCTGGCTCCGCCAACGCCGAGAACGTCACCTCACGGCTTGCCCCCATTCCTTCGAAGCTCGATCCGGTATCCAACGCTGCCGCCACTGTGAAGAACCTCATCAGTCCCAGCACGTACGCCAGCAGGATTAAATCCCCCGTGAACGCCAGCGGCGCCGGCTCGCCGCCCAGCGGCACCAGCGCTGTCGCCTCCAGCACGGCCGCCAACCCGACAATTGGCCCGGCGCGAAACACCCAGGTCGTCGTCCGGCTGTACACCGCGCCCTTTCGCAGCAACTTCGAGAGATCGTAATACGCCTGCAGCACCGGCTGCCCACACCGCCCCGCAAACCATGCCTTGGTACGGTTGATCACGCCCAGCATCAGCGGCGACAACACCAGAGCGAGTAATGGGTGGATGAAGGAGGTTGCGCGCATCGTTTACCCCAGCTTCCACACCAGCAACACCAGCAACGTCAGCGCGATGTATAACACGTAGAGCTGGATGCGGCCTTGTTGCAGCCAGCGCATCCGCGCGAGCACCCAGCCCACACCGGAAAATGCCGGCTCATACAACGCCACCCGCGCGGCATCGGGGGTCTCAGTGGACAGCGACGCGGCACGAGGGAAATATCCTTCGGGCGCAGTCAGCTTGCATCGCGTGCGCAGCAGCGGCGCGAACAACGTGGTCAATGGTTGCGCAAACGACGAGGCGGTATACTGCATTCGTGCCGACGGTTGCGCGTACCCGCAGTCCCACGTGACGGTTTCCGCCATCGTCCGCCCTCTCAGTAATCGGCGGCGTGCCCACGCCAGCCCGGCCACGAGCACCAGAAACGCGACGCTGCCGGCGATCACGAACCGCAACGGAGCAACAGCGTCGGCCAACTTCTCACCGACTGTCTCCGGCGCCAGCCCGCTCACCAACGGGAGCACGCTCGCCAACGATCGCACTACGAATGGCGCGCAAAAACCGATCAGCGCACAGCCGACGGCCAGCAGCGCCATCGGCCAGCGCATCGCCGCGCCGGCCTCGTGTGCGCGCGCCGCGTGCTCGCTGCGGGGTTCGCCGAGAAAAACAACTCCAAATGCTTTGGTGAAACAGGCGGCTGCCAGGCCGCCGATCAGCGCCAAGCCGGCAATCGCTGCCAGCAGTGGCACGGCCACGCCAGCGCGTTGCGTGACGCCATTGAACGCGCCGAGGTAAATCAGGAACTCGCTGACAAAACCGTTCAACGGCGGCAGACCTGAAATCGCCACTGCGCCCACCAGAAATGTCGCCGCCGTCCACGGCATCCGTTTTGCCAGCCCGCCAAGATGATCAATCTCTCGCGTGCCAGCACCATGCAGCACGGACCCGGCGCCGAGGAACAGCAAGCCCTTGAACAACGCGTGGTTCAGCACGTGCAGCAGTCCGCCACCGAAGCCGAGTACCGCCAGCACGGGCGACCCGTTGCTCACGCCGACCAGTCCAACGCCCAATCCCAATGCGATGATTCCAATGTTCTCCACGCTGTGGTAGGCGAGTAGGCGCTTCAGATCATGCTGCGCCAGAGCAAACAGCACGCCGAGCACACCCGATGTGAGTCCGACACCGATGAGCACCCAACCCCACCACGCCGGCGGTGGACCGAGAAACGTCAACGTGCGCAGCAGTCCGTAGATTCCCATTTTGATCATCACGCCCGACATCAGGGCGGATACATGACTCGGCGCGGCCGGGTGCGCTTCCGGTAGCCACACATGCAACGGCATGAAGCCCGCCTTCGTTCCGAAGCCCACCAGCGCCAACAGGAACAGCGCGCTGGCGTTGGCGGAAGAGTACCGGTCAAAATCGAGCGAGCCGCTGCTGCGGCCCAGCAACACGAACATCGCCAGCAGAAATGCCGTGCCCAGATGTGACGCCACCAGGTACGTCCAACCCGCCTCGCGCACGCTGTCCTGTTCGTGATCGAGCGTTACGAGGAAGTATGAGGTCAGTGCCATCGTCTCCCACGCGACCAGAAACAGCACGCCATTGCGGGCCAGCACCACCAGTACCATGCTCGCGACCAGAAAATTATAGAAGAACCACGTCGCACCGGGCGATTTGCGCCCGCGCCAGGCCTGTAGATACTCCGTGCCGTACACGGCCGCCAGCGCAGACAGGCCGAAGATCGGCAGGAGAAAGAATGCTGAGAGCGCGTCCACCTCAACGAAGAAAGTGCCGTAGGGCACGTTCCACGCGAGCCGCAACGACTCCGCCGGTGTGCCAAACAGAAAGGGAACGGCAGCGATCAACCCAATGACGCACGCCACCACCGCGCCGCCCGCGCCGAGCGCCGTTGCAGCCCGCGGCGACCCACTGGCCAACAGTGCGGCCAAGCCGCTACAGACAAGAACTGCGACGGCGACCAGCAACACCGTCATCGTTGCCCCTCCTTGGTGGCAGCGATGACGGGCTGGGCAAGACCTGCTTCGACGCGATGCGCCTCTTTCAGTATTTCATCCGCAGGCGCGCGACGCGCTACCGCTGCCTTGAATCCGGCATCGTGCAGTGCAAACGCCAACCGCGATAGCAGGTGCAGGTGCGTTCGCACCGTTGGACTGATCACTGAAAACAACGCATGCACCGGTTTGCCGTCCATTGCCCCAAACTCAATGGGAGCGGCGAGCAGACAGAGGCTGACCATGGCTCTCGGAACATGCAGCACGACGGGGTTACGCACGTGTGGGATCGCGATGCCGTCGCCAACGCCCGTGGATTGCAGTGCTTCGCGCGCCAGCAGCACGTCGAAAAGAAGCTCACGATCCACATTATCGGGAAGGGGCATGCTTTTAACAATCTCTCGCAATGCCGATTCGCGGTCGGAAACACCAACCCCGTGAAAAATTCCCCCGGCCTCCAGGGCGGCGGCCAAACTGGGTGGCGGTCCGGAACCGTTTTCCTGTCCGCCGAAAATCTCGCTGGAGAGATGGACCTGGCGCGCCGTGGCCCACTCCAGCAACTCGGCCCGGTTGAATCGGTACTGGCCGCTAATCTGGCGAGCGGGCAAGCCCTTGTCGTCGATCCACTCGTAAATTCTCTTTTCTGGGACGGCGAACAGCTTCGCCACTTCACGAACACGCAATTCCATGGTTTGTTTTCTCTAGCCTTTCAAACAAAAAGGTTCCCCTGCTCAAAAATCATTCGCTCGTGCGGAATATTACGCGACCTGCCCCGACGCTTGCCCGTTCAGTCGGGTGATACTTCCAGCCCCGCTCGCGCTCACTTTGTTCAGCATGCCCAGCAATTCTTCGGGTTGGTTGCACGCCATCAGTGCGGTCAACCATCCGCCCAGCCGCGATTGCCGGGTCAGTGCCGACACGACGGCCAGATACAGCTGTGCTTCGGCTGACGGGGCGCCAATCAGAAACACCGCGTTCACCTGCGAACCGTCCCGCCAATGAACCCCCTGTTTGGAAAGCCCCAGCGCCACCGAGAAACGATTGATACCGTACCCGCGCGCGTGCGGAAATGCCACTCCGCCGTCAATCGCTGAAGACGAGAGGTAATCGCGTTGCAGAGCCGATTGGAAGAACGTGAGCGAGTCCTCGATTCTCCCCGTGCCTTGCAGTCGGTTGCTAAGCGCGTGAATCGCCGTAGCTTGGTCCGCCCCGAGCAGTTGCGGAACTAACAAGCTCAACTCTGTAAAGTCCCCCACGGTCATCGTCATGACGCCAGCGTAAACAATCCGTGTGCCAGCCCACATCGCCATCACATAACCACTTGCGGCAGAATGCACTGTGTATCGATGCGCGCGAGCAGCTGGAGTGACTGACCCGATTGCGGCATGCCGTCGCGCAAGTTTTGCACTTGGGCGGGGACAACGCGTGCACAAACAAATTGACCGATCCTATCGCTGACAGTGTGAGGATGGGTGTTGCACACTGGGTGTGCTTCCTTGTGCAACAACTGTCCAAAAGCTCCGGTCCGATGCCGCAGTACTCAAGAGAGCACACCTCATGACTTCTGTAACCATCAGCAGTCGAGTCGCTTGGATCGATCATGCCTTGCATGGCATCGCTAATGCCATGAGCAACGTCAAGTGTGATTCATACTATCGACTAAAGGAGATAATCATTATGGCTCAGCCTGCTCAATCGATCGCTCAATCGGGTCAACAGTCCACCGCTCCGACGCAAAAAGAACATGTCGTCGTGGCGGGAGAGACTGTCGAGCAAATCGCCAAGAACTACGACGTGCCCGCGAAGTATTTGCGGCAGCTCAACAAATTGAGCGGCCCGGTCCGCCCCCACCAGAAACTCAGGATTCCCATGGCGCGAGCGGCTGTAGCGTCAGCGTTGCGCCCGGTCACCTCAGCAAAGACAATGCCGGCATCCACTGCACCGACGCCAGCAGGAACGACACCCGGTGCGACAAAATAATCAGGTCTCGGTCGGAGCTTGCTACGAAGGGCCAATCACTCGTCCGATGAAACACCGCGTGTTGCCGGGGGACACGCTTGAAGGCATTGCGGACCGGTATGGTTTGTTCACGCTTGAGCTACGGCAGGCCAATGATCTGTGGACGCGGTCGCTCCAGACAGGCGAGACGTTGACGATTCCCGTTAGGCGTCCGCAACAGAATCCCGCCGCGAAATCCTAACGGCGATCAACAGCAGCTCGTTACGAGTGTGTGTCGAAGTTCAGAAGGGAGGCTCAAACTCCTCCTTCCTGAACGCGCATTGTGTTTGGACGGGCAAACACGGTAAGCTTTCTCAAGATGTTTCCCAACCGCCGGCAGGCGGAGGAATCCCGTCAAACGAGAATCACGAAGTTGGTGCCGCCGTGGGAATTGGGGTGCGACAACATCGCTTTGGGGTCGGGAACCCAGTTGCCGTCCACGGTGAACAGATACTGGTGCGTGCCGGTGGGCAATGCGACGTGTGGGCCGCCAGCTCCGCGCAAGTTTTGCGCGACATCACGGATGCGTCGTGCAATCCCATCCCCATCCTTGCCCAACCTGCAAATCGTGTTACCATCGAGTTCGTGGAAAGAATCCTTGCCAAGGCGATAGGACAACCCCTTCCGTCGCAGGAATTGCAGCGGTTGACGCAGGACCAGAAGCGCGAGTTGTTGACCCGACTGCTCGCGCATGTAGCTCACGAACTTCGTAATCCACTCAGTTCGCTCGACATCCATGTGCAATTACTCGAAGAGGACATGGCGGTTGGCGGCACGGATTTGGCGCAGCGAACCGTCGACCGGTTTCAGATCATCCATGGCGAGTTGCATCGACTGGAAAACGTGGTGACGCGGTTTCTACAACTCGCCGGCCCGCCGTCTTTGAGCCTAGTGCCCCTCTCGGTGAACAAATTGATCGGCCATACCTGTGAGTTGTTGCGACCACAGGCGGAAGAACGGGGCATCGATCTGGCCGTGGAGTTTGGCGACACGCTGCCAGAAGTTCAAGCCGATGCCGATCAATTGACCCAGGCGTTCATCAATCTGGTTATCAATGCCCTGCAAGCCGCTTCCAAAGGAGGGCATGTGGTTGTGCGTACGGCGGCGCATGAGAACGACGTAACCGTTGAGTTCGCCGACGATGGCTATGGAATCGCGACCGAAAATCAGGAGCGGATTTTCGAGCCGTACTTTACCACCAAGGCGGCTGGCAGTGGTCTGGGGCTGTGGATCACGCAACAGATCGTGCATGCCCACGGCGGAACGTTGCGCGTCGAAAGCGTGTCCGGCAAAGGAGCGACGTTCATCCTCACACTACCGGTTCGGTTGCCGCATGGATAAATCCAGAATTCACATCCTTGTCGTCGAAGACGAACCTGGCTTGTGCGCAGGCATCCAGGAAGCGCTGCAGCGCGAAGGCTATCCGGTTGCCACGGCCGGCGACGGCCAGAAGGCTATCGAACGATTGGAGCAGCGACTCTACAATCTCGTGATCTCTGATGTCCGCCTCCCCGGCCCCAACGGCACAGATTTGCTGGCCCACATCAAAGCCAGAAGTCCCGACACCATCGTGATTCTGATGACGGCTTACGGTACCGTCAACACGGCCGTCGAGGCGATGAAACAGGGGGCGTACGATTACTTGCCCAAGCCACTGGACATGCGGCGACTGCGCGCCCTCGTCGGCAAGGCGCTGGAATACCAGGCGGTGGTCGCCGAGAACAAAGAACTGAGGCTGCGCCTGCAAAAGCGCTCCGAACCCAGCCCGCTCCTTGGCTCAACGGAAACGATGCGCGCCATCGGCCATCTGGTCGAAGAAGTCGCGGCCAGTGACGTGACCGTGCTCATCCAGGGCGAAAGCGGCACCGGCAAGGAACTGGTCGCCCGCGCCATCCACCAGAAAAGCTTGCGCCGCGACAAACCGTTCATCTCTGTCAACTGCGCCGCCTTGCCCGAACAATTGCTGGAGTCCGAACTGTTTGGCCACGTCAAGGGCGCGTTCACGGGCGCGTACACCGACCGCCCCGGCCGATTCCAGATGGCCGAGGGCGGCACACTGTTCCTGGATGAAGTGGGAGACATGCCACCCAAGGGTCAGGGCGACCTGTTGCGCGTCATCGAGGAAGGCATGTTCCGACGGGTCGGCAGCAGTGACCTGACCCAATGCAATGTCCGCATCATCGCCGCCACCAACAAGCACCTGGAACAACACGTCAAGGACGGTCACTTCCGCGAAGACCTGTTCTATCGCCTGCACGTTGTGCCAATCCAGTTGCCACCGCTGTGCGAGCGCGTCGAGGACATCCCGTTGCTCATCGAAGCGTTCCTCACGCATTTCGCCGCCCGGCACAAACGCCCCGCGAAAGTGATGTCGCCGGACGCCCTTCAGCTTTGCCAGCGCTACCGCTGGCCCGGCAACGTGCGCGAACTGCGCAACGTCATCGAGCGAATGATCATCACTGTCCATCACAAGGTGCTTCAACCCGCTGACCTGCCGGAACCAATCCATCAGGCTGCCGCTACGCAAGCTGAATTCAGCGTGCGCCCGGGCATGATGATTGATGCAGTGGAAAAGGAGCTCATCAGTCAGACGCTTCTCCACGTCTCCGCCAATCGGGAACTCGCCGCCCGTGCCCTCGGCATCAGCCGTCGCACCCTGCAATACAAGCTCAAAAAGTACGGCCTGCTCTCGTCCCCCGAAGATCCCCGCAACGCCTCGTAAGCTGAAGATCGATGGGCCCATCAAATAGACCCAAAAGTAGAACCCCAATTCGCAAGTTCTAACTGCCAGTCCCCCAAGCGAATCCACCCTGCCTTATCCCAGAAGAATTCAGGTTCGTTTCGCAATAACATGCAACCCATTGCTCCCCGGTCCATTCCCATCAAAACACCGCATCGATTCTACAGCGATTTCAAGGCTTCATTCAGAAATTTCAACGCCTTGTCCAGAAAAAGCAGCGCGCCAATCTGCGACGACCCACTTCTGTAATCTCCCATCAAACTTGCCACGGCGATGTTAAGCGAGACAATGTTCGAGGTTCGGGGCCACGAGGTTATCGAGGTGCTCCGATGGATGTGCACGACCCAATGTTGGTCTTCAGTGAAACAGCGCTGTGCGTCGAGCGCTATTGTGTGTGGACGCGCATACCCTGGTCTCCCAGCCCAAGTGATGACAGAGCACGCATGTTGAGATTGGTGCCTGTGGATTCATAATCAGTCCGTAGAGACCCGTTTATCTGGCAGCAGGGAAGAAGGCCAAAGCTATCGCTGGCGTATCGGAGACATGTTACTATCAACTCGATGACAAGACAGGAGTCAAACGATGACGCTCTGCATCAACCGCCGGCGTCGTCGGCTCCCATCCCGTACGTCTGGTTCGAGCATCGATCCTGGTTCCTGGCTTTGGTGTTGGTGCTCGTCACGTTCGCGGCGTATCAGCCCGTATGGCGCGCCGGCTTCATCTGGGATGATGCCGGTCATGTCACCGACAACATGAATTTACATTCACTCGGCGGCCTTCGGCGAATCTGGTTTAAGCCGGAAGCCTCTCAGCAATACTACCCCCTCCAACTCACCAGCTACTGGGTGGAGTTCCATGTCTGGCGGCTGCGACCTCTGGGCTATCATTTGGTCAATGTCCTATTGCACGCTTTCAATGCAGTGCTTCTCTGGCAGGTGTTGCGGCGATTGGAGGTTCCAGGTGCTTGGCTGGCAGCGGCAATTTTTGCGGTCCACCCAGTCGAAGTGGAGTCCGTGGCGTGGATTTCGGAACGCAAGAATGTCTTGTCCGTCATGTTCTACCTGTTGGCGTTGCTCGCCTTCTTCCGTTATCGGCCATTGACGGCCGTCATCAAGGAAGATCGTGTGTTCGACTGGCGGTTTTACCTGTTGGGCCTGTTCCTTTTCTTGAGCGCCTTGCTGAGCAAGACAGTGGCTTGTTCCCTACCGGCCGTGATGGTGCTGCTGATATGGTGGAAGAAAGGCCGCGTGGAGAAGCGGGATGTTTACGTACTCACGCCGTTGTTTGTCATCGGGATCGCGCTAGGCCTTATGACAGCGTGGCTTGAGAAATACCATGTGCACGCGGGAATGGATTGGTCATTGTCATTTGTTCAGAGATGCCTTCTCGCAGGTCGGGCACTCTGGTTTTATACAGGCAAATTGTTTTGGCCGTACCAACTCTCATTCATGTATCCGCGCTGGGAAATCGATGCCAGCGTGTGGTGGCAGTATCTGTTTCCGCTATCAGCAGCGGCGGTGTTGATCGCGTTATGGTTGCTGCGGCGGCGGGTCGGGAAGGCGCCGCTCGTCGCCGTATTGGTGTTTGCGGTGAATTTGTTCCCAGCATTGGGTTTTTTTGACGTATTCCCCTTTTGCTACTCCTTTGTGGCTGACCACTTTCAGTATCTAGCCAGCGTGGGTTTGATCACGCTGGCCGCAAGCGCTACGGCGAAAATCTGCGAGCGAACGGGACGGCTGGGCAAACGTATTGTAACAGCGGTCAGCGCAATTGCCCTGGTTGTGCTCGGGGTGCTGACGTGGCAACAGGGATGGAGTTTCAGAGATGGTGAGACACTTTGGCGACACACGCTGGCAAACAGCCCGAACTCTTGGGGCGCGCACTGGTTTTTAGGGCATATGTTACAGGATTCAGGCCGTTCGTCGGAGGCAATCGGCCACTACGAACAGGTGCTGCGGATCAATCCCGGGTACGCTGACGCAAGCGATACTCTGGGAGTTGTCTTGATGGGACAGGGCCGGTTGCGGGAAGCGATCGGCTACTTCGAGCAGGCGCTGCGAATCAAGCCCGATGACGCTTACGCCCACTACAATCTGGGGCTGGCCTTGGGGCGGACGGGCAGGTTGCAGGAGGCAATTGAGCATTGCGAGCAGGCGCTGCGGATCAAGCCTGATCTCACCGAGGCACACAACAACCTGGGAGACGCGTTGATGGGACAGGGCAGGCTGCAGGAGGCAATCGGCCACTACGAACAGGTGCTGAGGAGTAAACCCGATTCCGGCGAGACGCACAACAACTTGGGGTTTGCCTTGATGGGACAGGGCAGGCTGCAGGAGGCAATCGGCCACTACGAGCAAGCACTGCGAATCAAGCCCGACTACGCCAAGGCGCACTACAGTCTGGGGGTTGCCTTGGAACGAGCAGGCAGACTTCAGGACGCCATCGGCCACTACGAGCAGGCGCTACGGATCAAACCCGATTTCACCCAAGCGCAGACCGCGCTTGCGCGACTGCAAGCTCGCCAGTAAGCCGAGCGCAACACCAGCGGAGCGAGACGCGCACTCGCTCCCGCTGCTCCGGACATGTTAATATCAACTCGATGACAAGACGGCAGTCAAACGATGACGCTCTGCATCAACCGCCGGCGGCGTCGGCTCCCATCCCGTACGTCTGGTTCGAGCATCGATCCTGGTTCCTGGCTTTGGTGTTGGTGCTCGTCACGTTCGCGGCGTATCAGCCCGTATGGCGCGCTGGCGTCATTTGGGATGACGAAGAACTCGTCACAGACAATCGGATGGTCCAGGCCCCAGATGGGCTGCGTCGGATGTGGTTGACGACGGACGTGCTGGGTTACTGGCCATTGACTTCGAGTGCATGGTGGTTGGAGTGGCGGCTTTGGGGCAACCACCCCACAGGATACCACGCGGTCAACGTGTTGCTACACGCGATCAACGCCGTGTTGGTGTGGGCAATCCTGTGGCGATTGAAGGTTCCGGGGTCTTGGCTGGCGGGATGCGTGTTTGCGCTTCACCCGGTGAATGTGGCCAGTGTGGCGTGGATTAGCGAGCAGAAGAATATGTTGTCGATGTTGTTTTACCTGATCGCCATCCGGCTGTATTTGCGATTCGATGAAGAAGGTGGCTGGCGTTGGTACGGTTTCTCATTGGGCGCATTTCTCCTGGCCCTGCTCAGCAAGACAGCGGTGGTCATGCTCCCGGTGGTGCTGTTGGGCTGCCTCTGGTGGATGCGGGGCCGGGTGCGGCGGGAAGATTTTCTCCGCAGCCTGCCATTCTTTGTGCTTTCACTGGTGATGGGATTGGTGACCATCTCGTTTCAGTACCCTAGGGCTGTGGGAGGACACGCACCCCAAACGGAAGGTTTCTTTACCCGTCTGGCCGTGGCCGGTTCGACGCCGTGGTTTTACCTGTACAAGACGCTGCTGCCGATCAACCTGACTGCAATTTATCCGAAGTGGGCCATCGACGCTTCGCCTTGGACCGCCTTTGCGCCAGGAATCATATTGTTGGGATGTTTGACGTGGTTCTGGCGGAGACGCAAGTCTTGGGGGCGGCCCTTGTTATTCGGGCTGGGCTATTTTGTGGTGACACTTTTTCCGGTGTCGGGCTTATTCCATCAGAGCTTTCATCTGTACTCGTTCGTGGCTGACCACTGGCTATACCATTCCATTGCGGGTGTCATCGCGCTGGTAGTCGCCGCCGGGGTGGAGATTTGCCGTCGTTTGGGGCACCGGGGCCGATCTGTCGGAGTGGTGGCGGGTGTGGGTGTGATGATTGCGTTGGGAGCGGCGACTTGGGACCGCGCTTGCGTGTATGCCGCTGATCAAACACTCTGGCGAGATACTCTAACAAAGAATCCGAAGGCGTGGGTCGCGCACGACAATCTGGGGATCGATTTGGAGCACGCGGGCAAGATTGAGGAAGCCATCGCGCACTACGAGCAGGCCCTGCGGATCAAGCCCGACGACGCCAAGGCGCACAACAATCTGGGAGTTGCGTTGAAGGATCAGCGCAAGGTGCCGGAAGCGATTGCGCACTACGAGCAGGCCCTGCGGATCAGGCCCAATTTTGCCGAGGCGCACAACAATCTGGGAGTCGCTTTGGCGCAAACAGGCAAGATTGAGGAAGCCATCGCCCACTTCGAGCAGGCCCTGGGGATCGAACCCGATTACGCCGAGGCGCACTATCATCTGGGGAACGCTTTGGCGCAAACGGGCAAGATCGAGGAAGCCATCGCCCACTTCGAGCAGGCCCTGGGGATCGAGCCCGATGACGCCGAGGCGCACTACAATCTGGGAAATGTCTTCTTGCGGGAGGGGAAGGTCAGCGATGCCATCGGGCATTATGAACAGGCGCTACGGATCAAGCCCGATCACGCAGAAGCGCACTACAACTGTGGGGTTGCCTTGGAGCTAGTGGACAGGGTGCGAGACGCGATCACCCACTACGAGTACGCGTTGCGGATCAAGCCCGATTACGCCGAGGCGCACAACAATCTGGGGATCGCCCTGAAGAAAGCGGATAAGATCAAGGAAGCCATGGCCCACTACGAGCAGGCCCTGCGGATCAAGCCCGATTACGCCGAGGCGCACTACAATCTGGGGAATGCTCTGGCGCAGGTGGACCGGGAGCCGGAAGCGATTCTACAGTACGAGCAGGCGTTACAAATCAAGCCCGATTTCACCCAAGCGCAGAACGCGCTTGCGCGACTGCAAGCTCGCCAGTAAGCCGAGCCGCAACACCAGCGGAGCGAGACGCGCACTCGCTCCCGCTGCTCCAAACATGTTAGCATTAACTCGATGACAACCCGGAAGCCCATCGATGACGCTCTGCATCAACCGCCGGCGGCGTCGGCTCCCACCCCGTACGTTTGGTTTGACCATCGACCCTGGTTCCTGGCTTTGGTGTTGGTGCTCGTCACGTTCGCGGCGTATCAGCCCGTATGGCGCGCCGGCTTCATCTGGGATGACAACGATCACCTGACCGCCAACCCAGCGGTGGCCGCTTCGAACGGGTTGCGGATGATTTGGTCGTCGTTGGCCGTATCGCGATATTACCCGTTAACGCTCACCAGCTTTTGGATTCAGCGCCGGCTCTGGGGACTGAATCCATTGCCCTACCATCTGGTCAACGTCGCGCTGCA
>Ga0182014_10001029_pt1 | contig 37861 bp, 38 predicted proteins | sample 612S2DmetaG_FD_120489 | JGI IMG/M metagenome (GOLD analysis project Ga0182014, IMG submission 120489) | Permafrost microbial communities from Stordalen Mire, Sweden - 612S2D metaG | ecosystem: Environmental > Terrestrial > Soil > Wetlands > Permafrost | place: Sweden: Stordalen | collected... | reverse complement strand
TGACCATGTTGACGGGGATGGCGAAGCCGATGCCGATGCTGCCGCCGCTGCGCGAATAGATCGCCGAATTGACGCCGACGAGCCGCCCGTCGAGATCGACCAGCGCGCCGCCGGAATTGCCGGGATTGATCGCGGCGTCGGTCTGGATGAAGAAGCCGTAATCGTTGATGCCGATCTGCGTGCGCGCCAGCGCCGAGACGATCCCTTGAGTCACCGTCTGGCCGACGCCGAAGGGATTGCCGATCGCCAGAACGAAGTCGCCGACTTCGATCGCGTCGGAATCGCCGAGTTCGAGCACGGGAAAGCGCTCGTCGCTTTGAATTTGCAGCACCGCCAGATCGGTGCGCGGATCGCGCAGCACGATCTTGGCCGGGAATTCGCGGCGGTCCGACAACGCCACCTTCACGTCGGTCATGCCCTCGATGACGTGATGATTGGTGACGACGAGGCCGCTCGGATCGACGATGACGCCCGAGCCGAGCGATTGAGCGACGCGCGACTCCTGACCCTGCTGGCCGAAGAACTGGCGGAAGATCGGGTCGTCGAACAGCGGATTGCGCGCCATCGTCTCGATGCGGGAGGCGTAGACGTTGACCACCGCCGGCCGCGCCTTTTTGACCACCGGCGCGAAGGAAAGCCGAGCTTCGGCCGGGTTTTGCGGGACGGTCTTGTCGACGGTTTGCGCCTCAGCCGCGGCGAAGCCGAGGCAGAGGGCGAGGGCAAGGGCGAAACGGAGCAAGGCGGGCTCTCCCGGTGGACGATGGGCGCCTTCATATAGGCGCGGTCGGGCGCGCTGCAAAGCGGGCGCGCGTCGCGCGAAATTTGTTCGCGGCGGCCTTGCGCCGGGCGGGCCGCGTCCCAATGTGCTGCCGGCCGGGTCCGATCTTTCGGCGCGGCGCATGATGATGGAGGCTCATCGATGAGCACGGCGCAAAGCACAGCGGGCGGAGCGGATAGCGCGCGGGAATTCGGCCCGAGCGAATGGGCGAGTGCGACTTGGCGACGCCGCGGCCGGGGTTGGAGCCGCTGGACCCCGTTCGAACTCGTGGCGATCATCTTGGGATTGGTCGTCTTCTGGCCGATCGGCGTGGCGATGCTCGTCTACAAGTTCTGGCAGGGCCGCCACGGCGGCGACGATCTGCAGGCGTTCGCCGCGGGCGGATGGCGCGAAGCGCGCCGCGCTTGGCGCGCATCGCGCGCCTATTCATGCGGGGCGTGGCGCCAGGGCGGCGCCTTCTATGGCTCGTCGACCGGCAATTCGGCGTTCGACGAATGGAAGGCCGCCGAGCTCGATCGGCTCGAAGCCGAGCGCCGCAAGCTCGAGGAGGCGCATCGCGAATTCGCCGAATTCGTCGACAACCTGCGCAAGTCGAAGGATCGCGAAGAATTCGAGCGCTTCATGAACACGCGTAATCAGCCGCACACGTGAGCGGTCGGCCGCCTCCTTCTCCCGCAAGGGGCGAAGGCGCACCCTCACTCCCCGAACACCCGCGCGAAAATCGCATCGACGTGCTCGAGGTGATAGTCGAGGTCGAACAGCGCCTCGAGTTCGGCGGGCGATAACGCCTTGGCCACGTCCTTGTCCGCCTTCAACAGGCTCACGAAGTCGCCCTCGCCGCGCCAGACCGGCATGGCGTTGCGCTGCACCAGCGCATAGGCGTCCTCGCGCGAGACGCCCTTTTGCGTCAGCGCCAGCAGCACCCGCTGGGAATGGACGAGGCCGCCGAGCCGGTCGAGATTCCGGCGCATGGCCTCGGGATAGACGACGAGCTTGTCGACGACTTGGCAAAGCCGCGTCAGCGCGAAATCGAGCGCGATCGTCGCGTCGGGGCCGATCATGCGCTCGACCGAGGAATGGGAAATGTCGCGCTCGTGCCACAGCGCGACGTCTTCGAGCGCCGGCGTCACGGCCGAGCGCACCATGCGCGCGAGGCCGGTCAGGTTTTCGGCGAGCACCGGATTGCGCTTGTGCGGCATCGCCGAGGAGCCCTTCTGTCCCTCCGAGAAATACTCCTCCGCCTCCAGCACTTCGGTGCGCTGGAGATGACGGATTTCGACGGCGAGGCGCTCGATCGAGGAGGCGACGACGCCGAGCGCGGCGAAGAACGCGGCGTGGCGGTCGCGCGGGATCACCTGGGTCGAGATCGGCTCCGGGACGAGGCCCATCTTCTCGGCAACGTGCGCCTCGACGCGTGGATCGACGTTGGCGAAGGTGCCCACGGCGCCCGATATCGCGCAGGTCGAGATTTCCGCCCGCGCCGCGACGAGGCGCGCCCTTGCGCGCGCGAACTCGGCGTAGGCTTGCGCCAATTTGAGGCCGAACGTCGTCGGCTCGGCGTGGATGCCGTGCGATCGTCCGATGGTCGGCGTCATCTTGTGCTCGAAAGCCCGCCGCTTCAGCGCCGCGAGCAGGGCGTCGACGTCGGCTACAAGAATGTCGCTGGAGCGCTGCAACTGCACGGCGAAGCAGGTGTCGAGCACGTCGGAGCTGGTCATGCCCTGATGCACGAAGCGCGAATCCGGGCCGATGAATTCGGCCAGGTGCGTCAGGAACGCGACGAGGTCGTGCTTGGTCACGCGCTCGATCTCGTCGATGCGCGCGACGTCGAAGGTCGCGTTCCCCGCCTTCTCCCAGATCGCCTTGGCGCTCTCTTTCGGGATGACGCCGATCTGGGCGAGCGCGTCGCAGGCGTGCGCTTCGATCTCGAACCAGATCTTGAAGCGCGTCTGCGGCGCCCAGATCGCGACCATTTCGGGGCGGGAATAGCGCGGGATCATGGGAAGCGGGTCCGTTAGAGAAAGGGCAGGGCGAGACTGTCGTGTCGATTCAATTCCGCCCATCGCGCCGGGCGTCCGCGCCGTCCCGCCGCCGCGCGCCGTCAATCTTTGCGGAAGCCGAACCGCATGGATGGCCGGGACATAGAGCGTCCGAAAGGACGCCCGTCTTTCGACGGGCTATGCCCGGCCATGACGGCGGGGTCGTCGAGAATCGAATTGCCTTCGCGGTCTACAGGAACCCGGGGCAAAGATCGAGACCCGCCGTCCCCCGCGTCTTCATGGCCCATTGCCAGGACGGCCCCGCGCCCGGCAGATAGCCGCCTGAAAGCTCGCAACCAGGAGAATCGCCGCGTGTCCTCGTCGAAAACCGATGTCATCGTCCTGGGCGCCGGAATCGTCGGCGTCTCGGCGGCGCTGCACGCCCAGGCGCGCGGCCGCGGTGTTGCGCTCGTCGATCGCCTCGGCGTCGTGGCGGGCGAGACCAGCTTCGGCAACTCGGGCATCGTGCAGAGCGAGGCGGTCTTCCCCTACATGTTTCCGCGCGCGCCCGACGAAGTCGCCGTCGCCGCGCTCAATCTCGATCCGCGGGTGCAAATCCGCTACCGCTCCCTGCCCTGGGTCGCGCCGTGGGTGTGGCGCTATTTTCTCGCCTCCTCGCCGAAGGCGCGTATGTCGACGGCGCTGGCGATGCGCGGGCTCGTCCTGCGTTGCCTCGCCGAACATCGCGCCATCGCCGAGCCTGCGGGCGCGGGCGCGCTGTTGCGCGAAGGCGGTTGGATCAAGGTGTTCCGCACTTCGCGCGGCGAGGACCTTACGCTCGCCGACATCGAGGAGACCAAGCCCTTCGGCATCGGCAGCGCCGCGCTGAACCGCGAACAGCTCTTCGCGCTCGAGCCGCGCTTAGGCGGCGTCGCCAAGGGCGGCGTGCATTTCACCGAATCCCTGTCGACGCCCGATCCCGGGGCGTTGGCCAACGCCTACGCCGATCTCTTCTTCAAGCGCGGCGGCAGGCTCGTCAAGGGCGACGCGCGCTCGCTGCAGGCCTCCGGCGCCGGTTGGACAGTCGCCACGGACGGCGGCGCGCTGCACGCCGCCGATGTCGTCGTCGCGCTCGGGGTTTGGACGACGGACGTCACGCGGGCGCTCGGCTATCGCCTGTCGCTCGGCGTCAAGCGCGGCTATCACATGCATTACGCCGCCAAGGGCGGGACGACGCTCAATCGGCCGGTGCTCGATCTCGAGAAGGGCTACATCATGGCGCCGATGGCGCGCGGCCTGCGCCTGACCACCGGCGCAGAATTCGCCCGCCGCGACGATCCGCCGTCGAACGCCCATCTCGATCGTCTCGAACCGTCCGCGCGCCAGTTGTTTCCGCTTGCCGAGCGGCTCGACCCGCAGCCGTGGCTCGGCAGACGGCCGTGCCTGCCCGACATGGCGCCGGTCATCGGCCCGGCTCCGCGCCACAAGGGCCTGTGGTTCGACTTCGGCCACCAGCACCTCGGCCTGACGCTCGGCCCGGTCTGCGGCCTGTTGCTGGCGCAGATGATGACGGGCGAGACGCCGTTCGTCGATCCAAAGCCGTTCGCCGCAGAGCGCTTTGGCTAACCCGCGCCGTAGCGCTGGCGCCAAAATGGCTAGTCGCCGGCTTGCCACTTCCGGCCCGAGCGGCTAAACGCAGACATGAGATTCACGGCGAAAAGTCAAAGCGCCCGTTAATGGCGAGGCTGCGGCGACGGCGGGGAGCGGGGAATGTCGACCTTCGATACGGTGGCAGAGATCATTGCGGAAACCTGCAACATTGAGCGCGATGCGATCAAACCCGAAAGCAACGCCATCAACGATCTCAACATCGACAGCCTCGACTTCCTGGACGTGACCTTCGCGATCGACCGCAAGTTCGGGATCAAGCTGCCTGTCGAGCGCTGGACCGATGAAATTAGCGAAGGCAAGGCCAAGATCGACGACTATTTCGTGCTCGGCAACCTCGTCCAGGCGATCGACAAGCTCGTCGAGGCCAAAAAGGCGTCGGGCTGACGCCCGCGATCCGGCGCGCCGCGCCGAAATATCCAGGGCTGCGGGTGCTCGATGCGGCTTGAATATTTTCAGATGATCGACCGCGTCGTGGCGTATGACGAGGCTTGCCGTTCGATCCGCTGCGAATCGACGATTCCGCAGGACAGTCCGGTCTTCGAAGGCCATTTTCCCGGCTACCCCCTGATGCCGGGCGTGCTGCTCGTCGAGACCATGGCGCAAGCGTCCGGATTTCTGGCGCTCGGTTTGAACCGGTTTGAGAAAATGCCGTTCCTGGCCAGCGTGCGAGACGCCAAGATACGGTCGTTCGCGCCGCTCGGGGCGCCGATCGAGGTGACCGCGATTCTCGAGCATGAGGGGTCGGGTTTCGTCGTGACGACGGCGCGGATTACGTCCGAGGGCAAGCGCGTATGCGACAGCGAATTGATGTTTCGCATCCTGCCGTTCCCAAACCTGGAGTTTTCCGCCATGATGCGCCAGCAAGCCTCCCGGCTTGGGATGCAGACGGGTCCGTGAGCGCGCTGTCAGTGCATGAAGTCGTGATCACCGGCGTCGGTCTTGTCTCCTCGCTCGCCGAGGGGGCGGACGCCAATTACGCGCTTCTGAGAGAGGGCGCCGCGCCGGTTTACGATCGCGACGCGCTCGCGCCGTTTCCCATCCATCCGCTGCCGGCGCTGGACTATGGCAAGCTCATCCCGAAAAAGAGCGACCAACGTCAGATGGAGCCCTGGCAGCGCCTCGGCGTCTATGCGGCCGGCCTTGCGCTGCAGGACGGCGGCGTCCTCGGCGACGTGGGCGTCCTGTCAAGAACGCACATGATCGTCGCCGCGGGCGGCGGCGAGCGCGACATCGCGGTCGACGAAGCGATCATGACGGGCGTCCGCGCCGCAAACGATCGCGGCGCCTATCTCAACGAGCAATTGTCCAACAATCTGAGGCCGACGCTGTTTCTGGCGCAGCTTTCGAATCTCCTGGCCGGGAACATCTCGATCGTCCACGGCGTCACCGGGTCGTCGCGCACCTTCATGGGCGAGGAACCCGCCGGGCTCGACGCTCTCGCAACCATGGTCGCGCGCATCCGCGCCGGCGATGTCGATATCGGCCTCGTCGGCGCGGCCTATTCGGCGGCGCGTCCGGATATGTCGCTTCTCTTCGGCTTCGCCGGATCGCTGCTCTCAGGCGAGCCGGCGGGCGTTTGGTCGCGCGCGGCGCGTGGCGGCGGGATGATCCTCGGATCGATCGGCGCTTTCCTCTTGTTGGAGTCGCGCGCCCATGCGCTGGCGCGCGGCGCCCGTATTGCGTCGGTCGTTGGGCCGGTGCTGTCGGATCGCAGCAATCGCCAACCCGGGGCCGCGGCCGGCAATGCGCGAAGGCAGTGGTCGACGATCGAAGGATCCCTCGCGCCGGGTCCGGTGGGCCTCCTCTCCGGCGCGACCGGCGTCGAGCCGATCACCGCGGAGGAACGCGCGTTCCTCGCCGAAGTCGGCGCCAGGCGCGACATTTACGTGCGGGCGACGGGCGCCCGGATCGGACATGGCATGGAGGCGGCCGTGCCGGCCAATGTCGGACTCGCCGCGCTGGCCTTGCGCGAGGGGGGCTACCTCCCGCCGTTCGAAAGCGGGACCGTCGAGCGCGAGGCCGCCGAGCCGCCATCGCAGATCGTCGTGACCAGCTTCGGCCATTGGCGCGGCGAGGGCATGGTTCTCATTCAACGCGAACGGGGAGGCCGAGCATGAACCTCGTCGACTCGCGCGGACGCCCGACCGTCGTCGTCACCGGAATCGGCATGGTGACTTCGCTCGGCGCCGGCAAGGCCGAAAACTGGGCGAAGCTGACGGCTGGCCAATCCGGCATCCGCCGCATCCGCCGTTTTTCGACCGACGGCCTGCGGACCCAGATCGCCGGCACGGTCGACTTCGCGCTGCCGCCGGGCTTCCACCCGCCGGATCTGTCTTTTGCGCTGGCCGAAATGGCGGCGCAGGAGGCCGTCGAGCAAGCGGGCGTGAAGCAAGACGGCGCGTTCCCCGGGCCTTTGTTCATCGCCGTGCCCCCAGCCGAGATCGATTGGTCGAGCCGTGAAGAACTCTCGGCGGATCTGCCGGCTGATGCACCCGTCACTTACCGCGCCTTGATCGAGAAGTCCTTCGGCCGCCGATCGGATTTTCAGCGCCGCTTCCTGTTTGGCGGCGTCGCCGACCGCGTCGCGGACCGTTTCGGCACGCGCGGTTCGCCGGTGTCGATCACCACCGCTTGCGCGTCGGGCGCGACCGCGATCCAGATGGGCGTCGAGGCGATCCGCCGCGGCGAGACCGACGCGGCGCTCATCATCGGCACGGACGGCTCGATCGATCCCGAGACCCTCATTCGCTTCTCGTTGCTGTCCGCCCTGTCGACCCAGAACGCGGCGCCCGAGGAAGCGTGTCGGCCGTTCTCGCGCGATCGCGACGGCTTCGTCATGGCGGAGGGCGGCGGCGCCCTGGTGCTCGAGAGTCTCGCCTCGGCGGCGGCGCGCGGCGCTGCGATCCTCGGCGTCGTCGCCGGCTGCGGCGAGCGGGCGGAATCCTTCCATCGCACCCGCTCCAATCCCGACGGCGCGGCGATCATTGGCGCGATCCGAGCGGCGCTCGACGACGCCGGCCTCGCGCCCGAGGAGGTCGACTACATCAACGCTCACGGCACCGGCACGCCGGAGAACGACAAGATGGAGGCTTTGGCCTGCGCCGCCGTTTTCGGCGAGCGTATGACCAGGCTGCCGATCTCCTCCAACAAGTCGATGATCGGCCACACGCTGACGGCGGCGGGGGCGCTCGAAGCGATCATCTCGCTGTTGACGATCCAGCATGGCGTATTGCCGCCGACGATCAATTATCGCGATCCCGATCCGTCGATACCGCTCGACGTCGTCCCCAATGTCGCGCGGCCGGCGACGGTTCGCACTGCGATGTCGAATTCGTTCGGCTTTGGCGGCCAGAACGCCTGTCTGGTGTTTCAGGCCGCGCCCTGAGGAAAGACGGCCTCGACGCCTGTCCCGGCGCTGTCGCGGCGGCGTCTTCGTCGTTGACGAAAGACAGCCGATCGCGGTAGCGCTGCGTCGGCAATTGCAGCGCCCGTCAAGCGATACGAGTGGGTTCATCATGCGCGCGCTACGGCTCGCCGCCGAGCAGCAACTGGAACTTGTCGACGCCGCCGATCCGGCGCCGCCGAGAGAGAGCGACGTCGAGGTTCGGGTTCTCGCTGTCGCGATGAACCATCTCGACGTTTGGGGCTATCGCGGCATGGCTTTCGCCAAGCGGAAGTTGCCGCTAATCGTCGGCGCCGAGGCCGTCGGCGAGATCGCCGCGTTGGGGTCGGGCGTCGCCGGCCTCGCCGTCGGCCAGCGCGTGGCGATGTACGGCGCTTTGACCTGCGGCCAATGCCCGAGCTGCCGCGAAGGCCGCGACAATCTTTGCGAGAACGTCGGCGGCGTCATGGGCTTCCACATCGACGGATTCGCCTGCGAGCGCGTCGTTCTGCCGGCTCGGCTGGTCGTTCCGGTGCCGGACGGCGTGTCGACGACCCACGCCGCCTGCGCCGGCGTCACCTTCTCGACCGTCGAGCACATGCTTTTCGACAACGCGCGGCTGAGGCGCGGCGAGACCATTTTGGTGCACGCCGGCGGGTCCGGGATCGGGACCGCCGCCATCACTTTGGCCAAGGCGACGGGCTGCGTCGTCATCGCCACCGTGGGCGACGACGCCAAGGGCGCAAAGGCGCGGGCGCTGGGCGCCGATCACGTCATCAACTATCGCAACGAACGCTTCGAACACGTCGTGCGCAAACTGACCGGCAAGCGGGGCGTCGACGTCGTCTTCGAGCACACCGGCGCCGACACCTGGAGCGGCTCGCTGTTGTCGCTGCGGCGCGGCGGTCGGCTGGTGACCTGTGGCGCGACCTCGGGGCCGACGGCGACGATCAACCTGATGCAATTGTTCCAGCAGCAATACCGCATCATCGGTTCGTTTGGCGCTTCGATTCGCAATGTCGGCGACGGGCTGCAGAAGATGGCGATCGGCCTCAAGCCGACGGTCGAGGCCGAGATTCCGATCGACGGGTTCGGCGCGGGCCTCGAGCGCCTGCGCAACCGGGACGTGTTCGGCAAGCTCGTCGTCCGCATCGCCTCATGAACCGACAGCGAATTCTCACCCTGGCGCAAAGGGCGGCGCGGGAAGCGCAAGAGCTGTTCCTGGCGGCGCTCGCCTTCGTTTTCGTCGTCGTCGCCCGCTTGGCACCCGAGCGTGCGATGGTTCGAGCCGGCGGTTTTCTCGCCCGCCATGTCGGGATGTGGATTCCGCGGCGACGCCAGATCGGCCTGCGCAATCTCGCGCTCGCATTCCCGGAAAAGACGGAAAAGGAGAGACACAAAATCCTGGCGCAGTCCTGGGACAACATGGGCCGGGCCGCCGTCGAGTACCTGTTCATCGACCGGATCTGGGACTTTGACCCCGCGGCCGCCAAACCGGGCCGAATCGAGATCGAGGGCCTTGAACGGTTCGTCCGGCTGGCGACGGACGACAAGCCGGCGATCGTCTTGTCGGCGCATCTGGCGAACTGGGAACTGCCGATGGTGGCGGCGTCGCGGCACGGCCTCGACGCCGCCGCGCTGTTCGTCAGTCCCCGGAATCGCTGGATCGGCCGCCTGGTGTCGGCCCGCCGCAGGCCCGTCATGGGCGAACTCATCGCGTCCGGGCCGGGCGCGCTGCATCGGCTCGCACGCGCCCTCGAGGCGGGGCGGCACCTCGGCCTGCTCGTCGATCAATATCACCGTAAGGGTCCGAAGATCACGATGTTCGGTCATCCGACCGCGGCCAACCCGATTTTTGCCCACCTCGCCCGGCTGTTCGAGTGCCCGGTTCATATGGTGCGCGTGGTGCGGTTGCCGGGCGACCGTTTTCGCATCGAACTGAGCGAGGAACTTGATCTGCCGCGAGACCCGAGCGGCCGGATCGACGTCGCCGCCGCCACGCAGATAGTCGCCGTCATCATCGAGGGCTGGGTCCGCGAGCATCCTGGCCAGTGGCTTTGGGTGCATCGCCGCTGGCGGTGAAGCCGCGTCAGATCGGGCGATATCGGGCCCCGGATGACGCAAGCCGGGCTTGGCGATAGACTATATACATGCCGCCCGCCATTCCGCTCCGCGACGCCCGGCCATGTTGAACGGTACGACTGTCTTCGTCGCGTCGATCGGCTATGTCTGCTTCCTGTTCGCGGTGGCGTGGTGGGGCGATCACGGGGGGCGGCGGTTCGTCGTCGGCAGGCGGCGCGCGCTCGTCTATGCGCTAAGTCTGGCTGTCTACTGCACCTCGTGGACCTATTACGGTTCGGTCGGCGTCGCCTCTGCGCACGGCCTCGACTTCCTACCGATCTATATCGGGCCGATCCTGGTCGTCGGTTTCGGCCATCGGCTGATCGCGCGCATCGCCGGCCTCGCGAGGGCGCAGAACCTGACCACGGTCGCCGATTTCGTCTCCGCGCGTTACGGCAAGTCGCAAGGCGTGGCGGCGCTCGCCGCGCTGATCGCGCTGATGGCCTCCGCTCCCTATATCGCGCTGCAGCTCAAGGCGATCGCCCAGACCATATTGATGGTCGTCGACTCGTTCGAGCACGATCGATTGACGCCGGGCGCGCCTACGCCGGCCTTCTATCTCGCGGTGACCTTGGCGCTGGCGGCGTTCGCCATGGCCTTCGGCACGCGGCGCATCGACCCGACTGAGCATCAAAGCGGGCTGATCCTGGCCATTGCGGTCGAGTCGATCGTCAAACTGGCGGCTTTTCTCGCCGTCGGCGCCTTCGTCGTCTGGGGCCTTTTCGGCGGCTTAGGCGATTTGGCGCGCGTCGCGGAAACCGACGCGCGCATCGGCGACGCTATCCAATCGGCTCCCGATCCCGTCAATTGGCTGACCACGACGCTGCTCTCGGCTTCGGCGATCCTGCTGCTGCCGCGCCAATTCCACGTCAGCGTCGTCGAGAACCGCGATGCGCGCGACATCGCCGCCGCGTCCTGGCTGTTCCCCGCCTATCTCATATTGATCAATCTGTTCGTCGCGCCGCTGGCGATCGCCGGGCTGGCGACTTTCGCCAACGGGGCGATCGATCGCGATCTGACGGTTCTCGCCCTGCCGCTCAACGCCGGCGCGCGCCTTCTGGCGCTGACGACGATGCTCGGCGGGCTCTCGGCGGCGACCGGCATGGTGGTGGTCGACAGCGTCGCGCTGGCGATCACCGCCTCCAACGATCTGGTGATGCCGATCCTGCTGCGCCGTCGCGCGGGGCAGGCCGACGCGGCGGCCGCGGGCGAAATCGGCGCGCATGTGCTGCTGGCGCGTCGCGCGGCGATCCTCGCCGTTCTGTTCTTCGGCTTTCTCTACGCGCGGCTGGCCAACGGCGCGGCGCTCGCCTCGATCGGGCTTCTCTCCTTTTCGGCGATCGCGCAGATCGCGCCGTCGTTCCTGGGCGGGTTGATATGGCGGCGCGGCACCGCGCGCGGCGCGAACGCCGGGATGATCCTCGGTTCGCTGGTCTGGCTCTACGTGCTGTTTCTGCCTTCCCTCGACGCCGACGGCGCGTTCGCCGGTCTTCTTTCCGGCGGGCCGCTCGGAATTGGGTGGCTTCGGCCGGCTTCGCTGATCGCGTTTTCGCCCTTTCCGCTGGTCGGCGGCGTTGCGCTGTCGCTCGGGGCCAATGTCGCGGCGTTCGTTCTCGTGTCGCTGATGTGCAAGGCGACGCCGCTCGAGCGCATGCAGGCGATGGTCTTCGTCGGCGCCGCGCCGGGCGGCAAGCCGCAGGCCTTCCGCCTGTGGCGCGCGTCGGCGACGATGGGCGAAGTGGAGACGACCGTCGCGCGCTATCTCGGCGCGTCGCGCGCGCGGCGTGCGTTCGAGGCGTTCATGGGCGAGCGCGGGCTCCGTCTCTCCGCCGGCGACGAAGCGGACGCCCATCTCATCCGCCACGCCGAGCATCTGCTCTCGCCGGCGATCGGCGCTTCGACCTCGCGGATGGTGCTGTCGCTGCTGCTGCGTCGGCGCGCGATGTCGGGCAAGTCGGCGCTGAAATTGATCGACGACGCCGCGGCGGCGATCCAATCGAGCCGCGATCAACTGCAACACGCGCTCGACCACGCGCGCCAGGGCATCACGGTGTTCGACAGCAATCTCGCCTTGACCGCCTGGAACCGCGAATTCGCCGACCTGTTCGACCTGCCTCCCGCGGTGCTCAGGCTCGGCGTCGGCCTCGACGAGATCGTGCGCTTCAACGCCTCGCGCGGCGCCTATGGGCCGGGCTCGTCCGACGACTTCGTCGCCGAGCGCATCGAGAGCCTGCTCAACGACGACGAGCCGTCGCGCCTGCGCCTCTATCCTTCCCAGCGCGTGATCGAAGTCCGCTCGGCGCGGCTGCCCGACGGCGGCATCGTCACCACCTATACCGACGTGACGCAGAGCGTGTTCGCCCAGGAGGAGCTCGCCGCGGCCAACGAGCGGCTGGAACGGCGCGTGCAGGCGCGCACCGCCGAACTCGAACGCCTCAATCAGGAGCTGGCGCGCGCCAAGACCGAGGCGGAAGAGGCCAATCTGTCCAAGACGCGCTTCCTCGCCGCGGCGGGCCACGACATTCTCCAGCCGCTGAACGCGGCGCGGCTCTACGCGAGCACGCTGAGCGAAAGCGCGGCCGAGGCCGGCGCGGAGGAACGCATCGCGCTGGCGCGCAACGTCAACGCCTCGCTCGAGGCGGTCGAGGAAATCCTGGGCGCGCTGCTCGACATTTCCCGGCTCGACGCCGGCGCGACGCGGCCTGAAATCGTCGACTTCCGCGTCAACGACATTTTCCGTCAGCTCGAAATCGAATTCGCGCCGACCGCGCGCGCGAAAGGGCTCGGGCTTCGCTTCGTCGCGTCCTCGCTCAGCGTGCGCTCCGATCGCCGGCTGATGCGGCGGCTGCTGCAAAATCTCGTCTCCAACGCGCTCAAGTATTCGCTCAAAGGGCGCGTGCTGGTCGGCTGCCGACGCGTCGGGAGCGCAGTCAGGATCGAGGTGTGGGACACCGGGCTCGGCATTCCCGCCGACAAGCATCGCCAGGTGTTCGAGGAGTTCGAGCGCCTCGAACAGGGCGCGCGGGCGGCGCGCGGCCTCGGGCTCGGTCTTTCCATCGTCGAGCGGCTGGGGCGGGTTCTCGGCCACGCCGTGACGTTGCGCTCGGAGCCGGGCGTCGGCTCGGTGTTCGCGGTCCTGGCGCCGCGCGGCGCGGCGAGCTCGGACCTCGCCGCCGAGGCTTCCCCGCCGGCGCCCGCGCTCGCGAGCGAGGCGTTGAGCGGCCTCAGAGTGCTGGCGATCGACAACGAGCGGCGCGTGCTCGACGGCATGCGCGTGCTGCTGGGCAAATGGGGATGCCGCATCGCCGTCGCGCGCTCGCTCGATGAGGCGCTCGAAGCGCTCGGCGATCTCGACGGGACGCCGGATGCGATCGTCGCCGACTATCATTTGGACGAAGGCGACGGGCTGGCCGCCATCGCGGCGCTGCGCGAGCGCGTCGGCTTTCCCGTCGCGGCGATTCTGGCCACCGCCGACCGCAGCCAGGAGGTGCGCGAAGCGGCCGCGCGCGCCGATGTCGCGCTGCTCAACAAGCCGCTGAAGCCGGCCCCTTTGCGCGCCCAATTGAGGCGCTGCCTGGCGCTGCGCCCGGCGGCCGAATAGCGGGGCGGCCGTTTCCTTGGCGGCGAAATTCCTTTACGGGTTTGCGCCCTTGCGCGTCGCAACGAAAGTCGCTCCGCCATGAATGTCCCGACGCGTCCTTTCAACGATATCCGCGCCCTCGTCGGCGCGATGCCCGGGCCCGACGCGGCGGCGCTCGCCGCCGTTCGCGCGCGCGAGGCCGAGCTCGCCAAGCCGGTGGGCTCGCTCGGGCGCCTCGAAGAAATCGTCGAATGGCTGGCGGCCTGGCAGGGCGCCGCGCGGCCGCGCGTCGAAGCGCCGCTAGTCGCGATTTTCGCCGGCGCCCACGGCGTCGCCGCTAACGACGTTTCGCGGTTCCCGCCATCGGCGACGCAGGCGATGGTCGCCAATTTCTCCAGCGGCGGCGCGGCGATCAACCAGATCTGCAAGACCTTCGACATTTCGCTGAAAGTCTTCGAACTCGCGCTAGAGCGGCCGACCGGCGACATCACACGCGAAGCGGCGCTCGACGAAAAGGCCTGCGCGGCGACGATGGCGTTCGGCATGGAGGCGCTGGCCTCGAAGCCCGATCTGTTGTGCGTAGGCGAAATGGGCGTCGGCGCCACGACCATCGCCGCCGCGATTGATCATGCGCTCTTCGGCGGCGAGGCGGAGGATTGGGTCGGCCGCGGCGCGAGCGTCGACGACGCGCGGCTGAGGCGCAAGGCGGACGCCGTGCGCGCGGCGGTCGCGCGACATCGCGAGCATTTGAGCGATCCGCTGGAGGTCCTGCGCCGCCTGGGCGGTCGCGAGATCGCCGCGATGGCGGGGGCGATCCTGGCCGCGCGGCTCCAGCGCGTGCCGGTGCTGCTCGACGGCTTCGTCGTCTGCTCCGCGGCGGCCGTGCTGCAAGCGCTCGACGGCCGCGCGCTCGACCATTGCCTCGCCGCCCACGTCGCCGCCGAGAGCGCCCACGCCGAGGTCTTAAGGCGCTTGGGCAAGACGTCGCTCGTCGATCTCGGCATGCGGCTCGGCGACGGTTCGGGCGCGGCGCTCGCGGTCGGAATCGTCAAGTGCGCCGTCGCCTGCCACGACGGCATGGCGACCTTCGCCGAGGCGGGGGTCGTGGGAAAAGAATGAAACCGAGGCGCGCGTCCGTCAGTCCAGGCCCCGTTCGCGCCGTTTGCGCCGGCTGAGGCCGAGCGTGACGAGGCGATGGGACTGACGCAGGTAGTCCTTCAATTCGTCGTCGCCGAGGCCCGGCTCGGCGTAATGCTGAATCCAGCTCAAGCCGCGCGAGGCCAGATAGGGCGCCGGACGCAGGCCGGGAAGCACCTTCAAAATCTCAAACGATAGGGCGCTGACTTTGAACGTGATCGCCGGACCGCCCTGATCCCAGCCGCCGATCGCGAACACCTTGCCGCCGACCTTCCAAATCTGCGAGCCGCCCCATTGCACGACATGGGTCGTCGCGGGAAGGCGGCCGCAATAGCGATTGAAGTCGTCGACATCCATATGGGCGCGCGGCCGTCTCGCTCTCACATCCCGCCGAGATAGTCCGCGACGGCGAAGATGTCCTTGTCGCCGCGGCCCGAGAGGCACATGACCATCAAATGGTCGCGAGGCTTCTTGGGTGCCATCTCGATCACCTTGGCGAGCGCGTGGGCGGGCTCCAGCGCGGGAATGATGCCCTCGAGGCGTGCGCAGAGCTGGAACGCGTCCAGCGTCTCCTTGTCGGTCGCCGAGAGATAAGTGACGCGGCCGGTCTCCTTGAGCCAGGCGTGTTCCGGCCCGATTCCGGGATAATCGAGGCCGGCGGAGATCGAATGGCCTTCGTTGATCTGGCCGTCGTCGTTCATCAGGAGATAGGTGCGGTTGCCGTGCAGCACCCCGGGGCGGCCGCCCGCCAGCGACGCGGCGTGGCCGTCGGGCGCGTCGAGCCCGCGCCCGGCCGCCTCGACGCCATAGATCTCGACGCTCGGCTCGTCGAGGAAGGGGTAGAAGAGGCCCATCGCGTTGGAGCCGCCGCCGATGCAGGCGATCAGGCTGTCGGGCAGGCGACCTTCCATCTCCTGCATCTGCACGCGCGTTTCGTTGCCGATCACGCACTGGAAGTCGCGCACCATCGCGGGATAGGGGTGCGGGCCCGCCACGGTGCCGATGCAATAGAAGGTGTCGGCGACGTTGGTCACCCAGTCGCGCAGCGCTTCGTTCATTGCGTCCTTGAGCGTGCGCGCGCCCGACTGAACCGGGCGCACCTCGGCGCCCAGGATCTTCATGCGGAAGACGTTCGGCTTCTGCCGCTCGATGTCCACCTCGCCCATGTAGACGACGCATTGGAGGCCGAAGCGCGCGCAGGCGGTCGCGGTCGCGACGCCGTGCTGGCCGGCGCCCGTCTCGGCGATGATGCGCTTCTTGCCCATGCGGCGCGCCAGCAGAATCTGGCCGAGCACGTTGTTGATCTTGTGCGCGCCGGTGTGGTTGAGCTCCTCGCGCTTGAAGAAGACCTTGGCGCCGCCGAGCTTTTCGGTCAGCCGCTCGGCGAAATAGAGCGGGCTCGGCCGTCCGACGTAGTGCTTGAGGAGATAGTCGAGCTCCGCCTGGAAGCTCGGATCGGCCTTGGCCGCCGTGTAAGCCTTCTCCAACGACAGCACCAGCGGCATCAGCGTCTCGGCGACGAAGCGCCCGCCGAAAATGCCGAAGTGGCCGCGCTCGTCGGGGCCGTTGCGGAAGGAGTTGGGCTTGTCGAATTTGGTCACGCGATGCTCCTGTTCGGGGCGCCCCTTCTCCCCTTGCGGGAGAAGGTGTCGCGCGTAGCGCGACGGATGAGGGGTCGCGCCGCGAGGCGCTTGCGGGCGATGTCTGTGGCCGGTCGAAACCATCGGATCATAGCCATCGAATCTTCTGTCTGTGCGGAGCCGGCGCCTTGCGGCCGCCGACCCCTCATCCGGCCGCTGCGCGGCCACCTTCCCCCGCAAGGGGGGAAGGAGAGGCGGCGAAAGCGGCGCGCGTGGCGGCGACGAACGCGTTGATCTTACCGATGTCCTTGACCCCGGGCGCGCTCTCGACGCCGGAGGAGACGTCGACGCCGCGCGCGCGCGACAGCGCAATCGCCTCGCCGACGTTGGCCGGATCGAGGCCGCCCGACAAGAGCCAGGGCTTTTTCGGCGCGAAGCCGCGCGCCAGGCGCCAATCGAAGGGAACGCCGTGGCCGCCCGGCCGCGTCGCGCCGCTCGGCGGCTTGGCGTCGATCAGCAGCCAGTCGGCGGCGTCCTGGTATTCGAGCGCCTGGTCGAAGTCCGCCGCGTCGGCGACGCCGAGCGCCTTGATCACGGGAACGGCGAAGGCGCGCCTGATCCCGGCGACGCGCTCGGGGCTTTCGGAGCCGTGCAATTGCAGGAGATCGGGCGCGATTCTCGTGACGATCGCCGCCAGCGTCGCGTCGGCGGCGTCGACGCCGAGCGCGACGATCTTCGCCCGCCCGCGCGCTTCAGCCGCCAGTTCGCGCGCGCGATCGAGCGCGACGAAGCGCGGGCTGCGCTCGAAAAAGACGAAGCCGACCATATCGGCGCCGGCCGCGAGCGCGGCGCGAAGCGTCGGCGCGGTCGACAGGCCGCAGATTTTTATCGTCGCGGGCATGCGTCTACTTGGGTTAAGACGGGCGCGAAGTCAAAACTTCTCGCCGCCCGCTGTCTTCCACACCAGCATCGCCGCGGCGAGGTCCTCGATCGCCGCGCCGACCGATTTGAACAACGTGATCTCGTCAGACCCACCGCGTCCCGGCGCGCCGCGCGTCAGCGCCGCGAGGTCGCCGACGACGTCGGCGCGCATCAGGGCGCCGCTCTTCAGGGCCAGCGCGACATCGCCGCCCTCGCTCAGCGCAGCCTCGGCGTCGACGAAGACGCGCGCGCGTTTGAGCGCCGCGTCGTCGGCCTCGCGCATCCGCATCGAAAAGGCGCCAACGAGGTCGAGGTGCTGGCCGGCCTTCAGCCACGCGCCGGCGATCAGAGGCGTCGGTGAAAGGGTCGCGCAGGAAATGATGTCGGCCTCGCGCGCGGCGTCCTCCAGCCGCTCGGCCGCCGTCGCGCGGAACCCTTGCGCGATCAAGCGCTCCGCGAGCCGACGCGCGCCTTCGGGGCGATGGTTCCACACCGCGATGGTCTCGATCGAGCGCTGAGAGGCGTGGGCGCGCGCCAGAAAGGGCGCCAGCGCGCCGGCGCCGACGATGAGCAGGTTTTTCGCGTCGCTCCTGGCGAGATGGCGCGCGGCAAGCGCGGAAGCGGCCGCGGTGCGCCACAGCGTCAGCCGCGTTCCGTCCATGGTGGCGAGGGCTTCGCCGGTCACGCCCGATTGCAAGACATAGAGGCCGCTGACCGTCGGCAGGCCGCGCGCCGCATTGCCGGGAAAGACGTTGACGACTTTCGCGCCGAGAAAATCGCCGACGCCGGCGCTCGTGGTCCACGCCGGCATCAGCAACGCGGTCGCAGCGGGTTTGCCAGGGCGCTCGATTTCATGATGATGGCGCGGCGGCGCGTGGAAGCCGCCGCGGAACGCTTCGCTGACCGCGTCGATCAGCGTGGGGAAATCCAGCGCCGCGTCGATCTCGCCCGCCGTGAAATGGCGCATCCCCGCCGGGCCTGTTCAAAAATGCGTCGAGGGCACCGCTGGCGCGATCGCCTGCGCCTTGGCGCGCTCGGCCTCGGCGCGCCACTTGTCCGCTTCGGCGCGGCCCGCCCGCGCGGCGCGACGATATTTTCCCTGCGCGAGCCAGGTCGCCGAGCCGCCGGCGAGGACGCCGATCGCGATCGCGCCGATCAGCACGATGAACAGCGGCGCTTGAATCGCGAAAGCGGGGATGTCGCCCGAGGCGAAGGGATCGAACGAGACGGTGACGAAATGCCGATTGGCGAAAGCGAAAATCAGGAAGAGGATCGCGAGGGGGACGATGACGAGGAGTTTGAGGAAGCGAGCCATGGGCGGAACCGACGACTTTCTCGCGCTCAGAGAAGCGCGGCGCGACAATGGCGCGAAAGCGTTTGGGGCGCAAACCGGCCGTCGCTGCTCCCGTCAGGCGACCGGCTTGTGATTGAGGCGCTCGCGCATCTCCTTGCCGGTCTTGAAGAACGGCACGAGTTTCTCCGTGACCGGCACTTTGTCGCCGGTGCGCGGATTTCGCCCGGTGCGGGCGAGCCGCTGCTTGGTCGAGAAGGCGCCGAACCCGCGCAGTTCGACGCGCTCGCCGCGCGCCAGCGCGCCGGCGATCTCGCCGAGAATAGCGTCGACGATGTGTTCGATATCGCGTTGATAGAGATGCGGATTGCGCGCCGCCATGCGCTGCACGAGCTCGGACTTGATCAAGAGAGGCCCCTCGAAACACCAAGGCGCGATTGCAAGAACGCCGCGCCGTGCGTTACTCCCCGTTAGAAAGTTGCCAAACCGAGACCAATCCGTCAACCGGACCGCTCTCGCTCGCCCAATCGCCGCGCCGCAGCGCGGCCGCAATCGACTCGAGCCCGATCGCGTCCGCCGCCGCGGCGGCGAGGCTGGTGAACTTGAAGCCGGCGAACCCCGTCTTGACGCGCCAATCGCGCACCGGCAGATTCTTGGCGACGCCTTTTTCGCGCTCGAGCCATTGGATCGCCTCGCGCTCGCCGCCGATCGCGTCGGCGAGCTTCAGCGGCAGGCCCTGACGGCCGGTGAACACGCGCCCGTCGGCGACGCGCGCCAGCTCGTCGTCGCTCAAGCCGCGCCGCTCCTTGACCAGGCCCTTGAACCAGGAGAACGAATCCGCGACCAACGCGGCCATCGCGGCGCGCGCTTCTTCGCTGGTCGGCTCCATGCCGTTGGGAACGGCCTTGAGCGGCGACGACTTGATCGCTTCGAGCTTGACGCCGACCTTGTCCATGAGCCCGGAAATGTTGGGAAACTCGACCAGCACGCCGATCGATCCGACGATCGAATTGCCGCGGACGAAAATGCGGTCGGCGGCCAGTGCGGCGATATAGGCGCCCGAAGCCGCCATCGTCCCGACGACCGCGACGACCGGCTTCTTCTCGGCCAGACGGCGAATTTCCTGGTAGAGGACTTCGGCGCCCTCGGTCGAGCCGCCGGGGCTGTCGATGACGATCAGCGCCGCCGTCGCTTTCGAATCCCTGACCTCGTCGATCAGCTTCAGCGTCGCCGCGTCGCCGGCGATGAAGCCGGAAACCGTCAGGCGCGCAATATGCGCTTGGGCGAACCCGGCGGCGCCGTACCAGCGCAATCCCAGCGCCAGCACCGCCAGCGCCGCGGCGACGAACGCCGCGATCCGCCAGAACCCGACTTGGCGACGCAACTGGCGACGATCGACGAGGTAATCGGCGGCGGACGTGGACACGCGACCTCTTACAAAGGCTTATTGCCGCGCCATTTTTCGAGCGCGCCGGAAACGCCGGTAGCAAACGAGCCTAGTCGCAGCGCCGCGCGCGTGCAAGAGCGCCGTTCGCCGCGCGTGGGCGTTGGCGCAGATTCTTCAGGCGGCGCGGCCGCTGGCGTATTGGCCGGTCTTGCGAAAGCGATAGAGATAGGCGGGCGCGAGCGCCTCGACGCCCTGGGGGACGACCCCGAGATCGCTCAACGCGCGCCCTTCCGCGATTGCCGCAGCGGAAACCACGTTGTCGTGGCGCAACAGCTCGATCTCGTCGCGCGTCGTCGTCAACATCTTGGGGAACACGCCGAGCGAGGCCGCGCCAGCGAATTCCGTCGTCGCCGCGAGAAGGCGCGACAGCGCGAAAGGAAGCGGCAGGAGGGCCCGCCGGCGCTCGATGACGTCGAGCGTGCGCTCGAACGCCTCGCGCAGGGTCATCGCTTCCGGGCCGCCGAGTTCGTAAGTCGTCCCCGTGGCCGCGCCGTCGAGCGCGCGAGCGACCGCAAGCGCGACGTCGCCGACGTAAACCGGCTGCAATTTCGTCTCTCCCCCGCCGAACAGCGGCAGAACGGGAAGAACGCGCGCCAGCGCGGCGAAGCGATTGAGAAAATCGTCCTCCGGCCCGAACACGACGGACGGGCGCAGCACGATCGCGCCGGGGAAGGCTTCGCGCGCCGCCGTCTCGCCCAGCCCCTTGCTGGCGATATAGCGATTGCGCGAGGCCGCGTCGGCGCCGATGCCGGAAATGTGCACGAGCGCGCCGACGCCTTGCGCCGCCGCAGCGCGGGCGATTGCGCCGGCGCCGAGGACATGGACCGCCTCGTAGCGCTGCCGGCCGCTCTGGCGCTTGATCCCGGCGGCGTTGACGACCGCGTCCGCCCCCTCGATCGCGGCTTTCACCGACTCGGGGAAGCGCAGATTGGCCTGCACCGCCTCGATCTGGCCGACCGCGCCCAGCGGTCTGAGAAATCCGGCGAGGTCCGGCCGGCGCACCGCCACCCGGACCCGCCAACCCTCGCGCGCCAGCGCCCGCACGATATGGCGCCCGAGAAAGCCCGATCCGCCGAAAACGGTCGCCAGACGATCGCTGTCATAGGGGGCTTCGGCCATCGCCGCTCGACTCCTGAGCTGGTGGGATTTCGCCTTTCCATAGGCGAAGGCGGCGTGGGTGTACAGGCGCGGCGAGGCCGGCCAGCGGGACGAATTTCCGGGCGCAATCGCCGGCGCGGCCGCCGACCGCGCCCGTTCGGTCGCCCCGACGTCGGGGGAATGCGCCCTGATGCGCCAAGCGCGCTCAGCGAGCGCGCCTACAAGACCGCCCCCCTCTCACTCCAGGCTCTTCTTACGCGCCGCGATCACCTGTTCGGCCGGGCGGCCGGACAATTCCGCCAGATGGTCGAACTTGGTGTCGAAGGCGCCGACGCCGGCGGTGGCGGAGCGCAGTTCGACGATGAGGTCGCCGATTTCCGCCTCGGGGATCAACGCGCGCAACGATTCCCAGCCTTCCCAGCCCTTGCGCGCCTCAAAGCCGAGGATCTGCCCGCGCCGCGCGCTGACCAGGGCGCTGGCGCGCGCCAGCGCGTCGGAGGGCACGTAGATCGTCACCGCGAGAATGGGCTCGAGCAGCACCGGCCGGGCCTTGGGCAGTGCCTCGGCGAGCGCGATCTTCGCTGCCGCGCGAAACGCCATGTCGGAGGAATCGACGGTATGATAGGAGCCGTCGATCAAGGCGACCGAAACGTCGACGACGGGGAAGCCGAACGTCCCGCGCGTCAAGGCGTCGCGCGCGCCCATCTCGACCGACGAAAAATACTGCCGTGGCACCGTGCCGCCGTGGACGCGTTCGCTAAAGGCGAAGCCCTCGCCGCGCTCGCGAGGGCCGACCTCGACGACGACGTCGCCGAACTGCCCGTGGCCGCCCGACTGCTTCTTGTGGCGCCCGCGCACCGTCACGGTGTCGCGGATCGTTTCGCGATAGGCGATCGTGGGCTTGGCCGTCTCGACCGCGACGCCGAAACGCTCTTGCAAGCGCTCGGCGATCACGCGCAGGTGCATTTCGCCCTGGCCCATCAGCTTGAGCTCGCCCGATTCCTGATCCTGCACGTAGGCGAGCGAGGGGTCTTCCTCGCACAGCTTGGCCAGCGCGGCGGCGAGCCTGACTTCGTCCTTGCGGTCCTTGACGTGAATGGCGATCGCCTGGGTCGCGGACGGCGGCGGCACCGGCGGCGCCGCCTCGGGCGCCTTCTTGTTGTCGCTGAAGCGATCCCCGGTCACCAGGCTCTCGAGGCGTGCGAAGGCGACCGTGTCGCCCTCCTCGGCGCGCGGCAGCTTGGTGGAGGCCGCTCCGACCAGCCGCGCCAAGCCGGCGATGCGCTCCTCGGCGCCGCGGGAGCTGGTGACGCTGGCGCCGTCGGGAAAAGCGCCGCGCAACACTCGCGCCAGCGACAATTTGCCGCCATGCGCGGTGTGGATGGTGCGGACGATCTGGGCCAGCGCCGGCCCCTCCGGCGCGAGCCCGAGGCGCGCCCGCGTCTGCGTGACGCCCGGCGCCTCGTGGCGCAGCGCCTTGAGGAGCCGCGTCACGCCATGGCCGGCGGTCGCCGATCCCATCAGAAGGGGCACGACGTGGCCCTCCCGCAGTTCGCGCGCGAGATCGTCGAACACGCGGTCGCGCGGCGGCTCGATGTCGCTGATGAGCTGCTCCATCAACTCGTCGTCATAATCGGCGAGGCGCTCGAGCATGGAATAGCGCGCCTGCTTTTCGTCGCTGGCGACGCCGCCGGGCATTTCGACGACGACGGAGGGTTGGGCCTCGCGGTAGACGAACGCGCGCTCCAGCGCCAGATCGACGAAGCCGGTGGCGACGCCGTTCTCCCAGATCGGAATTTGGCGCAGCAGCAGCGGCGCGCGTGAGGCCGGCTGCAGGATCTGGAGGGTCTCGCGCACGCCGCCGCCGGCGAGGTCGATCTTGTTGAGAAACAGGATGCGGGGAACGCTAAGCTCCTCGAGTTCCCGCAGAATCACCTGCAACGCCGGGGCCTTGCGCGGATCGGCCTCGCACACGACCACCGCCGCGTCGCAGACCGGCAGCGCGAAGCGCACGTCGTGGGTGAATTCGACCGAGCCCGGGCAATCGAAGAAGGTGAAGCGGTCGCCCATATAATCGAAGCTGGCGACGTTGGGCTCGACGCTCATCGCGTGGGCGCGCGCCTCGGGACTGGAATCGCCGACGCTGGTGCCCTCGCGCACCGAGCCTTGCCGCGCCGCGCCGCCCCCGCGCGCCAGCAGGCCCTCGAGAAGGCTGGTCTTGCCGCTCTGGAACGGGCCGACGATCGCGATCAATCGCGGTCCGACAATTCTGTGTTCGCCATTTTGACCGGCAGCGGCCATCGCCTTCTCCTATCGCCTTCACCAACGCGCAAGAATCCCCCGCGCCCCGTCTCCAGGCTAACCCTTTGATGTATGCTTGCAAGTCTTAGTGCGCGGCGCAAGCCGTCCCTTGGCCGATCTTAAGGGGCGCCGGTGGCCATCGGCGGAGGCTTGCGATATGCACGGCGGTTCGAAACGCCGCGTCCGGGCGGCCCGCGCCCTTCGGGCGCCAAGGAAGGATGGCATGAAGGAAACGGCTTTCGCCGACGCCGCAAGCCTAGCCGCCGCTCTTCGCGGGCGTTCGATCGTGCTGGTGGGCATGATGGGGGCGGGAAAGACCTCCGTGGGCAAGCGGCTCGCGCGCCGCCTAGGCCTCCCCTTCGTCGACGCCGACGCCGAAATCGAGGCGGGGGCGCAAATGACGATCCCGGAGATTTTCGAACGCTTCGGCGAAGCCTATTTTCGCGACGGCGAGCGTAGGGTGATCGCTCGGCTGCTCGGCGACGAGCCGAAGGTCTTGGCGACCGGCGGCGGCGCCTTCCTCGACGAGACGACGCGCCGGCGCGTCGGCGAGCGCGGCGTCTCGATATGGCTGAAGCCCGACTTCGAGGTGTTGCTGCGCCGGGTGCGCAAGCGCTCGAACCGGCCGCTGCTGCGCACCGCTGACCCCGAAGCGACGCTGCGCCGCCTGCTCGATGAGCGCAGTCCGACCTACGCGCTCGCCGACATGACGATCGAGTCGCACGAGGGGCCGCACGACGCGGTGGTCGAAATGATCCTGGCGCGCCTCCGCCTGCGCGTCGGCTCGTCCGGCGCCGAGGCGGCCCCGGACGGCGCGGCGCCGCGCGAAGTCGAAGTCGCGCTCGGCGCCCGTTCGTACAAGATTCTCATCGGCGAGGGGCTCGTCGAAGCCGCCGGTGCGCACATCGGACGCCTCGCGCCCGGCGCGCAGTGCGCCGTCGTCACCGACGAGACCGTCGCGGCGCTGCACCTCGAGAGATTGAGCCGGAGCCTGGCGCGGGAGGGGCTGAAGACCGCCGTGATCGTCTGCCCGCCCGGCGAAGCGACGAAATCCTACGCCGAATTCGCGCGCGTCAGCGACGCGCTGATCGGCGCCCATATCGAGCGCGGCGACATCGTCGTCGCGTTCGGCGGCGGAGTCATCGGCGATCTCGCCGGCTTTTGCGCGGCGTGCCTGCGGCGCGGCGTGCGCTGCGTGCAAATGCCGACGACCTTGCTGGCGCAGGTCGATTCCAGCGTCGGCGGCAAGACCGCGATCAATGCGCCCGCGGGCAAGAACCTGGTCGGGGCGTTCCACCAGCCTTCTCTGGTGCTCGCCGACGCCGGCGTGCTCGACACGCTGAGCCCCCGCGAATTTCGCGCCGGCTACGCCGAAATCGTCAAATACGGCCTGATCGGCGACCGCGACTTCTTCGAGTGGCTGGAAACGCGCTGGCGCGAGGTGTTTTCCGGCGGGCCGGCGCGACTCGAGGCGATCGCTAAGAGCTGCGCGGCCAAGGCGCGCGTCGTCGCCGCCGACGAGATCGAGCGGGGCGAACGCGCGCTGCTCAATCTCGGCCACACCTTCGGCCACGCCTTGGAGCGCTTGACGCGTTACGAGGGCGCGCGCCTCGTCCACGGCGAGGGGGTGGCGATCGGCATGGCCTGCGCATTCCGCTTCTCGCGCGAACTCGGTCTGTGCTCCGGGCAGGACGCGGTGCGGGTGGAAAATCACCTCAAGGGCGTCGGTCTGCCGACCCGCATCGGCCAAATCTCCGGCCTCAAGGCCGATGCGCAAGCGATCCTCGCCGCGATGCGTCAGGACAAGAAAGTCGAGCGCGGACGGCTGACCTTCATCCTCGCCAAAGGCATCGGCGAGAGCTTCGTCGCCAAGGATATCTCGGAGGGCAAGGCCCTGCGCTTTCTGCAACGCGACATCGCGCGCGAGTAGCGGCGCGCTCGACGCCGCGGCCACGGTCGTGTTAGGGGGCGTCGCCGACGCGTCGTCCCGATCCGCAACGACATCGGCGCCACAGCCGAAGCCCGTGAGATGGCGATGTGAAAGCGGACATAGCAATTATCGGCGACCGCTTCATGCTGCCGTCCGAGTTCGAAACGGCGATCCGCCGGAAATGCGGAAGCGCGCCTACGATACGCTCGCACCAGACGCCCTAGCCGGATGTTGCGATGCAGCACGGCGATGCCGAAGCGGGCATGGACGGCCTCAAGGAGTATCAGGGCCACGCCGACGAAGTCGTGGCGCAAGCGGGCGAGGCGTCGATCGTCGTCACGCAGCTCGCGCCGTTTTCCGCCGGCGTCATGAGCCGGCTGCCCAATCTGCGCATGATCGCCGCGTCTCGCGGCGGACCCGTCAACATCGATATGGCCGTGGCGCGGTACCGCGACATTCTCGTCGTCAACACGCCGGGCCGCAACGCCAGCGCCGTCGCCGAATTCACCCTGGGCGCCATCCTCGCGCAGACCCGGCTGACCACGCGCGGCCACGAGGCTCTGCGCCGAGGCGAGTGGCGCGGCGACCTCTATCGCGCCGACATGACCGGCGAAGAACTCTGCGAGATGACGGTCGGCGTCGTCGGCTATGGGCATATCGGCGCGAAGGTCGTGCGCATCCTCAAGGCGTTCGGCTGCAGGACGCTGGTGTGCGACCCCTATGTCCCCATTTCGCCCGACGACGTCGAGGACGGCGTCGAACAGGTCGCGCTGCCCCGGATCCTGGCCGAAAGCGACGTCGTGACCTTGCACGCGCGGGTGACCGCGGAGACGCGCGGCTTCATCGGCGCGGAGCAATTCGCCGCGATGAAGAAGGGCTGCTATTTCGTCAATACGGCGCGCGGTCCGCTGGTGGACTATCCCGCCCTGACGCAGGCGCTGAAGAGCCGGCATTTGCGCGGCGCGGCGATCGACACTTTCGGCGTCGAGCCGGCGCCTGCGGATTGGGAGCTGTTGCGGCTCGACAACGTCACCCTGACGCCGCACATCGCCGGCGCTTCCGCGAGGACGATCAGGTTCGCGGCGGAAGCGGTCGCCGAAGAAGTGCGGCGTTTCCTCGCCGGCGAGCCGCCGCTCAATCCATGCTGAGGCGCGCGGGGCCGCGGGGTCGAGCGACGGAGAAGCGAGCCGGCGTCCACAAATTGTCAATTCTCTTGTGGCAATCCTCTCGGCGTTGGTTGCCCCCCGAAGCCGCGACGCCTCGGCGGAGCCGGGAATTCGGGGCGGGGGGCGGGCGCTTGGGGTATATTCATCGCAGGCGTTCGGGGCGCGTTGGGTTGCGTTCCGCGAACGCTGAAGCGAGGCCAAGGGGGCGCGTCGACGCGCCCCGCCGGCAGGAGGATGCCGTAATCGTCCGAACGCCCGCCCCCTGGGCGTCATTCTTTCTAGGTCGGAGGCGATGACCGTGGGTTCGTTCTTCAAGCGCGCGCTGCAATTCGGCGCCATGTTCGGCGTCGTTGTCCTCGGCGCCCTGATTTGGAGGCAATCGACCGACAATTCCTTGGTCGAGGCCTGCGTCTTCGGGTTGGTCGCTCTGGGCGTCGTCGGCGTCGGCGTCTGGGAAATCAAGGATCGGGCCGCCGCTTCGCCGTTCGCAATCGTCGACGAGGGCCGCCCCTATGAAAGGTCGAGCCGGACGGAGCAACGCGTCGCGGCCGACTTGGCGACGATCGCGCGGCTCCTCCGGGCGTATCTGACCGCCAACTCGAGCTATTCGGACTCTCTGGTGCGCGCCAACGAGGATCTGCCCCTGCTGGAAAAGCCCGAGCAGATCCGCGCCGTCGTTCTTTCCTTGATCGAGGAGAATCGCAAGATTCAGACCAAGGTGGACGATCTCGCCCGCAACTTGGACGAGTCGGTGGCCAAGATCGACAAGCTGCGCACCAACCTCGCCGAGGCCAACGACAAAGCCCTGCGCGATCCGCTGACCTCGCTCGGCAACCGCCGCTTCTTCGATCAGAAGTTCGAATCGGCTCTTGTCGACGCACGGGCCGGATCGGGGGCGCTATGCCTGGCGATGTGCGACATCGATCGCTTCAAGGCGATCAACGACAAATTCGGCCATCCGGTCGGCGACATGGTGCTGAAGGCGTTCAGCGAAATCGTGTCGAGCGCCGTCAATGCCCAGGATATCGCCGCGCGGATCGGCGGCGAGGAATTCGCGATCATTTTTCCGGATGCCCGAGCCACCGCCGACGCGGCGGCGGCCGATCAGATCCGCAAGCGGCTCGAAGCCAAGAAATGGTTGCTCGGTTCGAGCGGCGCCCCGCTGGGCGTGGTCACCGCCTCGTTCGGCGTCGTGCAGTTACGCGACGAGGAAGGGGCGGCGCAACTGTTCGAGCGCGCCGACGAAGCGCTCTACCGGGCGAAGTCCGCGGGCAGGAATCGCGTCGCCGTCGGGTGATAGGCCGCCGGGCCGCGGCGAGGCGCCGAAGCGCCCGCCGAACCGGATCCTTTGCGCGTTGGGGTTGGCTGTGAGCGGTTCGACGATGTCGAGCGCATAGCAGACCACCGTCAGCCGCATGACAAGCGGGGGACGACGCGCCAGACGCGCCGTCGTCGCGCCGCGGTCGACGACAATCGTTTTGCCGTCGCCGAACGTGCGGGCTCCGACCGCCTCTTTCGCGCCGGAAACGGCCGCCGCTTGACGGATCGAGGTCACAGGCATTCGCCGAGGCGGCGAGGACGACGCGGCCGCCCGGCAGGTCGAAGCGCTCGGGCGCGCCGGCGACGTCGCTGCGCACGCAAACGTCCCGCTCGACTCGTCGAGCCGGGCCTCTATGATCGAGGCGACGCCCAACTCCGCCGGACCCCCTGTCGATGAGCGCCGACATCGAAGCCAGCGCCAGGATGATTCTGCAACGCCTGATCGCGTTCGACACCGTCAGCGACCGATCGAATCTGGCGCTCGTCGATTACATCGAGGGCTATCTTCGCGGTCTCGGCGCGCCGAGTTGGCGCGCGCCCAACGCCGCCGGCGACAAGGCGGCGCTGCTGGCGACGATAGGGCCGATGGTCCCGGGCGGCGTGGTCCTCTCCGGCCACACCGACGTCGTGCCGGTCGCCGGGCAGAACTGGAGCGGCGATCCCTTCGTTTTGCGCGAAATCGACGGCCGCCTCTACGGTCGCGGCGCCTGCGATATGAAAGGCTTCGGCGCCGCGGCGCTGGCGATGGCCCCCGTCTTCCAGGCGGCCGGGCTCAAACGCCCGATCCATATCCTGCTCAGCTACGATGAAGAGACGGGTTGCCGGGGCTCGCTCGACTGCATCGCCAGGTTCGGGCGGGAGACGCCGCGTCCCGACCTGGCGATCGTCGGCGAGCCGACGATGATGGCGGTCGCCGACGCGCACAAGGGCGTGGCGACGTTTCGCACCCGCGTCGCCGGCTTCGAGGCTCATTCGGCCAAGCCGGCGCTGGGCGCCAACGCCGTGGCGATCGGTTGCGACATCGTCAGCGAAATCGGGCGTCTGGCGCGCGCCTTCGAGACTTCGCAGAAGCTCGATTCGCGCTTCGATCCGCCTTATTCGACCCTGCACGTCGGCACGATCCACGGGGGAACCGCGTGCAACATCTTGGCGCGGGAATGCGCGTTCCATTGGGAGTTCCGCGGCCTGCCCGGCGTCCCGACGGCGTTGGCGGCGGGGCTGGTGCAGACTTACGTCGATGAAGTCGCGCTGCCGCGCCTGACCCGCTTCGTCCGCGGGCCGAGCATCGAGACGATCATGGAGGTCGACGTGCCCGCCCTGACGGCCGAGGACAACCAGCAGGCCGCGAAGCTGGCGCTTCGGCTGACCGGATCCGACCGTTCGATCGCCTTGCCCTTCGCCACCGAAGCCGGACAGTTCCAGCGCGCCGGCGTTCGGGCCGTCGTCTGCGGCCCCGGCTCGATCGATCAGGCCCACAAGCCCGACGAATTCCTCGCCGCCTCGCAACTGACGGCCTGCCTCGCCTTCATGCGCGCGCTGGCGGACGAGCTATCGCGCTGACGGAGCGCGCGAAGCCTTCTTCGCCTCGGCCATCGCGGCCACAAAGCGGGCGAAGAGATAATGGCTGTCGCGCGGCCCCGGCGAAGCCTCGGGGTGATATTGCACCGAAAACGCCGGCCGGTCGTCGAGCGCGATGCCGCAGTTGGAGCCGTCGAACAGCGACACGTGGGTCTGCCTGACGTTGGCGGGCAGGCTGGCGGCGTCGACGGCGAAACCATGGTTCATCGACACGATCTCGACCTTGCCGGTGGTGAAATCCTTCACCGGATGATTGGCGCCGTGATGGCCCTGCGGCATCTTGATCGTGCGCGCGCCGACCGCCAGCCCCAGCATCTGGTGGCCGAGACAGATTCCGAACAGCGGGATGCGCGTCTCCAGCAGTGCCCGGATCGTCGGCACGGCGTACTTGCCGGTTTCGGCCGGGTCGCCCGGCCCGTTCGACAGGAACACGCCGTCCGGCTTCAGCGCCAGAATGTCCTCGGCCGAGGCCGTCGCCGGCGCGACCGTCGCCGCGCAGCCGTAGTCGCTGAGCAATCTCAGGATGTTGCGCTTGATTCCGTAGTCCACCGCGACGACGCGGTAATCGGCGCGCTGGCGCGTTCCGTAGCCGCGTTCGAGCGTCCAGCTCGTCTGATCCCAGTCGTAACGCTGCGCCGAAGTGACGGCGGGCACCAGATCCATGCCGTCGATCCCCGGCCAGGCCGCCGCCTCGGCGGCGAGCGCAGCGCGGTCGAACCGGCCGTCGAGCCTGTGCGCGATGACGGCGTTGGGCATGCCGGAACGACGGATCGCCGCGGTCAGGGCGCGGGTGTCGACACCGGTCAGGCCGATGATTCCGCGCGCCGCGAGCCAATCGTCGAGACGGCGCGTGGCGCGGTAGTTGGAGGCTTCGCCGATCTCGGCGCGAAAGATCGCGCCGCGCGCGCCCGCCGAGGCCGCCAGGTTGACGGTCTCGATGTCCTCTTCGTTGGTCCCGACGACGCCGATGTGGGGGAAGGTGAAGGTGATGATCTGTCCGGCGTAGGAGGGATCGGTGAGGATTTCCTCATAGCCGGTCATCGCGGTGTTGAAGCACACTTCGCCGACCGCCGAGCCGGTCGCGCCGACGCCGAAGCCTTCGAGGATCTCGCCGTCGGCGAGAACCAGCAGCGCGGTCGGCCGGCGCGCGCCCCATCCCTGGCGTTCCGCGCCTTGAACCGCGCCCGCCGCTTCACTAAGTGTTGTTGCGCCTGACATGAGCCTGTGCTTAAGCGCCCGCGGCGCCGCGCGTCAAGCCGAACGGGACCGCGGCCAATCCATCGAGGGATCCATGGCCGAAACGATTGCCCTGCGCGATACGGTGGCGGCGCAGATGAAAGCGGCGATGAAGGCGGGCGACAAGGTGCGCACCGGCGCGCTTCGCCTGATGATGGCGGCGCTGAAAGAACGCGAAATCGAAGCGCGCGGCGCCGGCAAGATCGTCAGCCGCGCCGACGAAATGGCGCTGCTGACCAAGATGGTCAAGCAGCGCCAGGAATCGCTGGCCATTTACGAGCAGGCCGGACGCGAGGATCTCGCCGCCCAGGAACGGGCGGAGATCGCCGTCATCGGCGAATTCCTGCCCAAGCAGATGGACGAGGCGGAAGTGACCGCCGCGGCGAAGGCGGCCGTCGCCGCCGCCGGCGCGGCCAGCCTCAAGGACATGGGCAAGGTCATCGCCGCGCTGAAAGAGAACTATCCCGGCCAGATGGACTTCGCCAAGGCGAGCGCGATCGTGAAGGCGCTGTTGGCGAGGTGATCCGCGGCCGCCGGCGCGTGGGCCGCTTCCCTCGCGTCAGGCGGCGCGGCGCGGCCGATGATTCTTCGCCCGCGCGTCTTATCTTGTAATCGGAGTTTCGCCATGCCTCAGACCCGCAGCCGCCTGTTCGACGATTTCTCGCGCTTGATGAGCGACGCGGCCGGGCTCGCCGAGGGCGCGCGGCGCGAAGTCGAAACGCTCGCCAAGAGTCAGCTCGAGCGCGTGGTCGCCGGCATGGACCTCGTTTCGCGCGAGGAATTTGAAGCGGCGCGCGAAATGGCCGCGCTCGCGCGCGCTCACGCCGAGAAGCTCGAAGCCCGCGTCGGCGCGCTCGAAGCGCGCGTCGCTGCGCTCGAGGCCAAGCTCGCCCCATCCGATCCTTGAAGTCGTTTTTTCGCGGCTCGCGCGCGAACGGGGCGCGCTGATCGCCGAAGCGGCGAACCGCCGCCGGCTCGATTCGCCTCAGCGATTCTGTGGACGAAGGTCGGCGCTCGGTTTACGGCGCGCCGCGAATCGTCGAGTCTGCCGTGGTCTGGGCGGCGAGACGGCAAGTAAGGCCGGCGCAAGCGTTTCGGAGCGTTAATAGGACGCCGAGCGTCGAGAAGTGCGTAGCGCGTCGCTGCGTCCCGTCCAACCGCCTTATTTGCGAAAGCTCTCCGATGATCGCCAACGAAAACCAGCCCGTGGAGCGGCGCGAACACCCCGTGGACGTCGTCGAGCGGCTCGCTTCGCGCAACGAATGGACGTTCGATCGCGCCGACGAAGACGAGATCTCGATCCTGGTGGCCGGAGTCTGGGCTCAATACGAAGTCGCGTTCACCTGGTTGCCGGAGATCGAATCGCTGCACGTGAGCTGTTCCTTCGATCTGAAGATTCCTTCGCGCCGGCGCGCAGAAATCACCGCGCTGGTCCAATTGATCAACGAGCAGTTGTGGCTCGGCCACTTCGATCTGTGGCGCCGCGAGGACATCGTGATGTTCCGCCACGCCCACTGCCTGGCGGGCGGCGCCCAACCGAGCGACGCGCAATGCCGCACCATCGTCAACGCCGCGCTCGGCGCCTGCGAGAACTACTTCCAGGCGTTCCAATTCGTCCTCTGGTCCGGACGCAGCGCCCGCGAGGCGATGGATCTGGCGATGTTCGAGACCAAGGGCAACGCCTGAGGGGAACGGGGGCGCCGGTCGCGATGACGAGCGCCGCCGGCAGTCACTTTGGCGGTCTCGACGCGGTCGCAAGCGCGCCTCCATTGATTCGGGAAGCCATGCATTCGAATGGCCGGAGGAAACGAGGCTGATCATTCCGGGCTGCTTTACGGGAGAGAACCGAGATGCCGTGGCACATTTATCTTCTGCAATTCGTCAGCGGATTGTTTCTTGCGAATGGCGTCCCTCACTTTGTTCAGGGCATTAGCGGCCATCGGTTTCAGACCCCGTTCGCCTCGCCGCCAGGGGTCGGCGAATCGTCGCCGGTGGCCAATGTCCTGTGGGGATTCGGCAGTCTGGCGATCGGCTTCGCCATTCTCTGGTCGTTCGCGCCTAAAGGCGCCGACGTTGTTCTGGAATGGGTCGCGGTCGGCCTCGGCGTGCTGGCGGCCGCCGTCGTGCTCGCCAGGCATTTCGGACGGGTCAGATCGGCAGGCCCTTAGCGCGATCCGATCGGCCTCGTAAGCGGCGGTCGCGTTGGGAGCGTCATGGTTTTGGCCCTCCGTGTTCGCCAACGATACCGCTTGCCCATGGGATCGGCGCGGCGCGGCGAGGGCGCTGGAGCGTTGCGTAGGAAGCTGGTAGCTTCGCGGGATGCCGGTTCGTTTGCTCTGTCAGGGAGGTATGTATGCCGAGGCTCACGGTGTTCCTCGCGCGTTTTATCGGTCTTTTCACCGTCTTGCTCGTGGCCGATTTGCTCGTGCGCGGAAGCGCAGTCGTCGAAATCACGGTCGCCGACGGGCCGGTCATGTTTGCTTTCGCGATCATCAGCCTAGCGCTCGGTCTCGCGATGGTGCTCGGGCACAATGTTTGGTCGGGCGGCGTGGCGCCAGTGGTCGTCACCCTGGTGGGATGGTTGATCCTCGCGAAAGGTCTGCTGCTGTTGTTGCTGAAGCCCGAAGCGCTAACGCAGCTCTTCGAGCGGATGCAATATGGCGAGCACCCCTATCTCTATATGGCGTCCGCGCTGGCAATCGGCCTTTATCTGACCTGGGCCGGCTTCGCCGCGCCGGCGCCGCGCGGGCCTTAAACGCCAAATCGGCTCCACTGCCGAGGACCCGAGGGGCTGGCGCCGCCGCGCATTTGCGTGTAAGAGCCGCGCTTCCCTTTCCCTTGCCGTTGGCGACGAAGCCGACCGGCGCGCCTTTTGGAGTTTTCTTATGGCTGTTCCGAGACGCAAGACCTCGCCCTCGCGCCGCGGCATGCGCCGCTCGGCCGACGCGCTGAAGGCCCCGACCTATGTCGAGGACAAGGATTCGGGCGAACTGCGCCGCCCCCACCACATCGACCTAAAGAGCGGCATGTATCGCGGCCGCCAAGTGCTCAAGCCGGAGAGCAAGGTCGAGGCGTAAGGGGGCGTCCCGCGAGCCGCCGACGTTTCCCCTAGCAAAGGCCGGCCGCGCGCCGGCCTTTTGCTTGTCGCGCAATCAGCTTCCCCGCGTCGCGACGACCGCGCCGCCGACGATCAGCGCGCAGGCGAGGCCGAGCGAGGCGGTCGCCGGGGCGAAGCCGGCAGCGACCAGGATCAGCGTCGACAGCGCCGGCGCCGCGTAGGCGGCGACGCCGAGCAGCCTGAGATCGCCGTGCTTGACGCCGTAGTCCCAGACGTAGAAGGCGAGGCCGACCGGCCCTAGCCCCAAGCCGACGATCGCCGCCCATGGCGTCAAGCCCGCCGGCGCGATCGTGGTCTCGAAGGCGAAGTGGCAGATCGCCGCCAGCGCCGAGGTCGCGAGGCAGAAGCCGGCGACCGCCTCGGTCGGCGCGGCTTTGAGGCGCCGCGACAGCACGGAATAGCTCGACCAGACGAACGCGCAGCCGAGCGCCAGCGCATAGCCGAGCGCGACTTGCGAATCGAGCGCGTGGGCGCCGAGGCCGCCCTGGCTCCTGCCCGCAAACAGCGTCGCGGCGCCCGCGAAGCCCAGCGCCGCGCCGAGGACATGGCGCGCGCGCAGCCGCTCGCCGGGCGGCAGCGCCGACAACAGCACGATCAGCAGCGGCCAGAGATAGGCGATGAGGCTCGCCTCGGCGGGGGGAGCGCGGCTGAGCGCGGCGAAATAGAGCGCGTGATAGCCGAACAGGCCGCCGACGCCGATGAGCCACACCCGCCAGGGCTGCCGAAACGCGGCGAGGCGCCCGCGCGCGGCGACGGCGATCAGCCCGAGGCCGCCGCCGATGGCGAAGGTCAACGCCGCCAGCTCGAACGGCGGAACGGCGCCGGCCGAGGCCGTCAGCAGCGCCAGCGCGCTCCACAACAGGATCGCGCCGAAGCCGATCGCCGTCGCCGCGCGGGAGGCGCGGTCATGGGAAGAATCGGGCGTCATGGACCGCGCCGCCATCGGGACGTAAACTCGGAGGAAAGACGCCGCCACGGCGGCGAGCAGGAGAGGGCGATGGACGCGATCATCTACCACAATCCGGCTTGCGCCACTTCGCGCAACGTTCTGGCGCTGATCCGCAACGCCGGCGTCGAACCCCATATCATCGATTATCAGAAGTGTCCGCCGACGCGGCTGTTGTTGCGACAATTGCTGGCGCGCGCGGGGCTCGCCGTGCGCGAAATCCTGCGCCAGAAGGGGACGCCGTATCAGGAGCTGGGCCTCGCCGATCCGGCGCTCGGCGACGACGCGCTGCTCGACGCGATCATGGCGCATCCGATCCTGATGGAGCGCCCGCTGGTCGTCACGCCCAAGGGCGTGCGCCTCTGCCGCCCCTCGGAAAAGGTCATCGACCTCCTGCCGCCGCAGCGCGGCGAATTCTTTAGGGAAGACGGCGCGCGCGTCGTCGACGAAAAGGGCCGGCGCGTCGCGACGGCGTGAACCCCTTCTCCCGCTCGCGGGCGCCAGGCGAACGTCTCGCTCGCTGAGAGGCGGCGCGAAGCGCCGGATGAGGGGCGGCCGCGCACGCCCTCGCCCCGGCCCTCTCCGCCGCAAACGCGAAGCGTTTGTCGGGCGCGAGCGGGAAAGGCGGAAGGCGCCGCCGCTCGCGGCGCGGATGTTCCGCCCGGCGGCCGTTCCGTCGAGCGACGTCGAGTTTTTCGTCAAGCCGCGTCAATTCTCGTCAAGTTTCGTCAACTCATGTCAAGTTTTGTCAAGTCGCGTCAAGGGCCTTTCCCGCTCTTCCCCCGGGAGAATCGAGCGTCATCAAGGGCTTGCGACGCGCCGAGGGCGGCCGTCAAGGGCGGATTGGCCGTTTCGCGGCTTTCCCAGGATTCCGCCGCGCTCGCGCGGGACGGGGACAGGACGGGCGGATGCATGTCGCGCGCGCTCCTCAACGTTCGCGACGGCCTTCGCCGCGATAGGGAATCGACGAAAAAGAAGACTAACACGATTTCCGATTAGACGAAAGAAATTGTCGCGCGCCCGACTGCCGACGCCGGCTCGAACAAAGAGGCCGCCGCCATTCGCCGCCAAGAGATCGACGGCGAATTGCGACGGCCGGGGAAAGCGGCGGAGGGGGGAAAATAGGGAAATATGTTCGTGTCCTGTCTGGACGGCGCCCCTTGTCGAGGGTTTCCTTGCGGCTTGGCGAACGTCTCGGGTGCGGTCATGTCTTCGGCCTGTTTACGCGGGCTTGAGGCCCGCTGGCCCTGATGGTTCGTCCGCTGAGCTCTTCGCCTCAATCACCGTATCGCGCTCGTGACGGCGCAGACAGTTTACCAGGCTTCCGAGCCTTATCCGTTGGTTCACATCACCCCGTGGTCACCCTCGATTGCTCCTGGCGAAGCTCTCGCTTCGGCCAGCGTCGCCTCGCGGCGAAACTCCTTTGTCGACGGCCTTCTTCAAATCGCGATCGGCCGCTCGTCGTATTGGCCGCCCCGGGTCAAAATCGCGAAGACGATGCGCGCGACCTTGTTGGCCAGCGCCACCGCGGTCAGCTTGAACTTGTATTTGACCGCCTTGCGCGCCAGCAGCGAAGAGGCTCACACGCGCAGCGCGTCGTGATGGCCCTTGCGATGGCTGAGCGTGGCGCAGGCCCCCACGACGAGCAGCTTGCGCAAGGTGCGGTCGCCCATCTTGGTGATCCGCCCGAGCCGCTGCTTGCCGCCGCTCGAACTCTGGCGCGGCGTCAGGCCGAGGAAGGCCGCGAACTCTCGCCCGCTGGAAAAAGCGCTCGTGTCGCGCACGGTGGCGACGATCTCTAGGCGAATGCGTAGCATTCGTCCGCAGCCGAGGCCGCGACCGGGCCGACGCCGGGGATGGTCATCAGCCGCCGCGCGGTCTCGTCGGCCTTCACTTGCGCCTTGAAGTGATCGTCGATGGCCGCGATCTCCTCGTCGACGGCGTCGATCTGACGAACCAGCGGCGCCAGCGCCTTGCGCACGCCGTCGGGAACGACGATCTCGCCGTTCTCGTCGCAGCCGTCAGCGAGAAGGCGCTTGAGCGCATAGGCGTGTTGAACTCCTTGCGCCGCCACGATCCCGACCTCCGCCAGATGACCGCGCAGCGCATTGAGCATCCGCGTGCGGTTCGCCGCCAGAAGTTCACGCGCCCGATGGCGCATCAGCTCGGCCTGGTTCTCGACGCTGCGAACCGGCACGAAGCGCATGGCCGGCCGACCGACCGCTTCGCGAGAAGCGCCGCCGCGTCGACCGCGTCGTTCTTGTTGCGCCGGACATAGGGTTTCACATACGCCGGCGGGATCAGCTTCACGTCATGCCCGAGTTCGATCAGCGAGCGCGCCCAATGGCGCCCCGAACTGCACGCTTCCATTCCCACCAGGCAGCGCGGCAGCGAAGCGAAGAACCGCAACAACTGGCCGCGCCGAACCGGCTTGGCGACAACCAAAAAGCCCTCGGCGTCGAGGCCATGAAGCTGAAAAACATTCTTGGCGATATCGAGCCCGACGACCGTGACAGACGACAGATTCTTGATAGACTTGCCCATGGACGGCTTCCCTCTGATGGGTTCATGACAACGACCATCATGGCACATCGATGCCGCTCGCGGCGCCGTCCACCCCATCACCGTAATTCCCGTAATTCCGGTCGTCATGCTCGAAGGCTGGTTCGAGTTCCAAGCTGCAAAGCCAGGCGTTCGAGCTATGAGGGCTAATGACGATGTGTGAATCTGGTAGGCGAGGACGCGGGGCAGGGCTATGCAGTTCTCTCTACGTGCGGCTCCCCGCGGCAGATATCGGAACACGCGGACGCCGCGTTTCGAGCCTGAAGAATCAAATTTGGGCGCGAAACTCCGCCGCGCTTTGCCCAGTTTGGGGCGCGGTGCGACTGCCGCGCGGGGGCGGAAACATGAGAACTGCACAGCCCTGGGACGCGGGGAGAGGCGGGCCGCGGCGCAGGACCGCAACCCCGGGTCATTGTGCGCGGAGGCGAAGCGCTCGCGACGCCAGGAGCGATCCAATCGAATCGCTCATTGTCCCCCGCCGAAAACTGTGACACATTTCGTCCCTACCGGCTTCGCGGCGTCCCCTCCATTCGAGGAGAGCGTTCCATGTCCCACACCATCTTGCTGTTCAGCGGAATTGGTCTCGGGGATGTCCCGCGGAATGTTGAAAATGGAGGAGCGGCGTTGCTCGCCTTGAGCCGGTAGGCTCGGGGTGCTGATTCCACGAGAGGAAAGCAACGCCATGAAGAAGCATATCACATCTACGGCGATTCCCACGC
>Ga0182014_10001028_pt1 | contig 37867 bp, 35 predicted proteins | sample 612S2DmetaG_FD_120489 | JGI IMG/M metagenome (GOLD analysis project Ga0182014, IMG submission 120489) | Permafrost microbial communities from Stordalen Mire, Sweden - 612S2D metaG | ecosystem: Environmental > Terrestrial > Soil > Wetlands > Permafrost | place: Sweden: Stordalen | collected... | reverse complement strand
GCGATTTGTCGAACGAGCGCTAGCCTGGAAGCAGGCAACGCCATGACAAGGCAGGATAAGCCAGGAGAACCTAATATGAGCGCCCAACGAAACGGGTCTCGGAATACGTCTGGATTGCCGGAGGACGGCGCAGGCGGTCGGCCCAAAGCGTCGACACGGGCATTGGCGCAGCTCATCGAGCGTAGTACCCGGGTGCAGGGCCCCGCTGCGGAAGCCTATGTGGCCCGGCTGCGGCGTGCGCATCCCGAAGCCGGCCCCGCCGAGATCGTCGCCAAGCTGGAAAAGCGCTACCTCGACGCTTTGACGGCGAGCGGCGCCGCGGTGGGTTCGACGGCGACGTTCCCCGGGGTGGGCACCTTGACGGCGCTGTCGGCCGGCGCCGGCGAGACGGTGTTCTTCCTCGAGGCCAGCGCGGTCTTCGTGCTGGCGAACGCGGTGGTTTACGGCATCCCCGCAGACCACCGGGAACGACGCCGCGCCCTGGTACTGGCCGTCCTGGTCGGAGATGACTCCAAGCGCGCCCTCGGCGAGCTGCTAGGCCCGGCGCGCACCAACGGCGGCGGGCTCGCCGAGGGCATGGCCTCGCTGCCGATGTCGACGTTGGCGCGGTTGAACACGCGGCTGCTCAAGCACGCCGTCAAGCGGTACACCGTCAAACGCGGAGCGCTGATGCTCGGCAAGATGCTGCCGGTCGGCATCGGCGCGGCGATCGGCGGCGCCGGCAACCGCATGGTGGCCAAGAAGATCGTCCGCAACGCCAACAGCGCGTTCGGTCCCCCGCCCACGCGGTGGCCGGGAATCCTCCACCTGTTGCCGTCCGTCCACGAGGTCGGGTAGCAGCCTGCGAGAACCGGGTTCCGCGTCTCTCTGGCGAAGTCTCTCTGGCGAATTGCCGGCGAAGCGCTAGCCTTTATGGGGCGGAAACGTTCTCCGACCGCCGCGGGTGTGAGGTACCTCGCAGATCGGGGTGCAGAAAGTCGCCGGCGTCGCGCAACGACGCCTGTAGGACCTTGAACGACAAAGGAATTGAGGCGAACAGCGGCCGTGAGCAACGTAAGTTCACCATTCGGTCAGAACGAGTGGCTGGTCGAGGAGATGTACCGCAAGTTCCGCGATGACCCCTCGTCGGTGGACCCCAGCTGGCACGAGTTCCTCGTCGACTACAACCCCGAAGCCAACGGCGAACCGGCTCCCGAGGCCGCCCCGGCCCCGGTCCTGGCCGCCCCTCCCCCCGCCGAGCGGCCGGCCCCGACCCCGGCCCCGGCCCCGCCTGCCACCAACCCGGCGCAGGGCAATGGCGTCGCGGCAGCCCCCGCGCCGGCCCAAGCCGCCGGTCCCCCGCCGGCCGAGGGAGACGAGGTGCAGGTGCTGCGCGGCGCCGCGGCGGCCGTCGTCAAGAACATGTCCGCATCGCTAGACGTGCCGACGGCCACCAGTGTGCGGGCCGTTCCGGCCAAGCTGCTGATCGACAACCGGACCGTCATCAACAACCAGCTCAAGCGCACCCGCGGCGGGAAGATCTCCTTCACTCACTTGCTGGGCTTCGCAATGGTCCAAGCGGTCAAGAAGTTCCCGAACCTGAACCGGCACTACGCCGAGGTCGACGGCAAGCCCACGTCCGTCACACCCGCGCACACCAATCTCGGCCTGGCGATCGACCTGCAGGGCAAGGACGGCAAACGCTCCCTGGTGGTGGCCGGCATCAGGGGCTGCGAGTCCATGCGATTCGCAGAATTCGTCTCCGCCTACGAAGACATCGTGCGCCGGGCCCGCGACGGCAAGCTGACCGCCGAAGACTTTGCGGGCGTGACGATTTCGCTGACCAACCCCGGCACCATCGGCACTGTGCACTCGGTGCCGCGGCTGATGTCCGGCCAGGGCGCCATTCTCGGCGTCGGCGCGATGGAACACCCCGCCGAGTTCCAGGGCGCCAGCGAGGAACGGATCGCCGAACTGGGTATCGGCAAGCTGATCACGCTGACGTCCACCTATGACCACCGCATCATCCAGGGTGCGGAATCCGGCGACTTCCTGCGCACCATCCACGAGATGCTGCTCTCGGACGACTTCTGGGACGAGATCTTCCGCGAGCTGAGCATCCCGTATCTGCCGGTGCGCTGGAGCACCGACAACCCGGACTCGATCGTCGACAAGAACGCGCGCGTCATGGAGTTGATCGCGGCCTACCGCAACCGCGGCCACATGATGGCCGATATCGATCCACTGCGTTTGGACAACACCCGGTTCCGCAGTCACCCCGACCTCGAAGTGCTCACGCATGGCCTGACGCTGTGGGACCTCGATCGGGTGTTCAAGGTCAATGGCTTTGCCGGCCGCGAGTACAAGAAGCTGCGTGACGTTCTGGGCCTGCTGCGCGACGCCTATTGCCGCCACATCGGCGTCGAGTACACCCACATCCTCGAGCCCGAACAGCAGGAATGGCTAGAAGAGCGGGTCGAGACCAAACACGTCAAACCGACTGTGGCCGAACAGAAATACATCCTGAGCAAGCTGAACGCCGCCGAGGCCTTTGAGACCTTCCTGCAGACCAAATATGTTGGGCAGAAGCGCTTCTCGCTTGAGGGCGCCGAAAGCGTGATCCCCATGATGGACGCGGCCATCGACCAGTGCGCCGAGTACGGCCTGGACGAAGTGGTCGTCGCGATGCCGCACCGCGGCCGGCTCAACGTGTTGGCCAACATTGTCGGCAAGCCGTACTCGCAGATCTTCAGCGAGTTCGAGGGCAATCTCAACCCGTCAGAGGCGCACGGCTCCGGCGACGTGAAGTACCACCTCGGCGCCACCGGTATTTACCTACAGATGTTCGGCGACAACGATATTCAGGTGTCACTGACCGCCAACCCGTCGCACCTGGAAGCGGTAGACCCGGTGGTGGAGGGGCTGGTCCGGGCCAAGCAGGATCTGCTGAACCGGGGCTCCGAGGACGACGGCGACGACAAAGCGTTCTCCGTCGTGCCGATAGTGATGCACGGTGACGCGGCGTTCGCGGGCCAAGGCGTGGTGGCCGAGACGCTGAACCTGGCGAACCTGCCCGGCTACCGCGTCGGAGGCACCATCCACATCATCGTCAACAACCAGATCGGGTTCACCACCGCACCGGAATTCTCCCGGTCCAGCGAGTACTGCACCGACGTCGCGAAGATGATCGGGGCGCCGATCTTCCACGTCAACGGCGACGACCCGGAAGCCTGTGTGTGGGTGGCCAAGCTGGCCGTCGACTTCCGGCAGAAGTTCAAGAAGGACGTCGTCATCGACATGCTGTGCTACCGCCGGCGCGGGCACAACGAGGGGGACGACCCGTCGATGACCAACCCGGCCATGTACGACGTCGTCGACACCAAGCGTGGGGCGCGCAAGAGCTACACCGAAGCCCTGATCGGCCGCGGTGACATCTCGCTCAAGGAAGCCGAGGACGCGCTGCGCGATTACCAGGGCCAGCTGGAGCGGGTGTTCAACGAGGTCCGCGACCTGGAGAAGCACGGCGTGCAGCCCAGCGAATCGGTAGAGGCCGACCAGATGATCCCGGCGGGGCTGTCCACTGCGGTGGACAAGGCACTGCTGGCCCGCATCGGCGATGCTTTCCTGGCCGCACCGGAGGGATTCACCGCACACCCGCGGGTGCAGCCGGTGCTGGAGCGGCGCCGGGAGATGGCCTACGAAGGCAAGGTCGACTGGGCCTTCGGTGAGCTGCTCGCGTTGGGTTCGCTGGTGGCCGAAGGAAAGTTGGTGCGGCTCACGGGCCAAGACACCCGTCGCGGCACCTTCTCCCAACGACATTCGGTGATCATCGACCGCAACACGGGCGAGGAATTCACGCCCCTGAAGCTCTTGGCGACCAACACGGACGGCACCCCTACTGGCGGCAAGTTCCTGGTCTACGACTCACCGCTGTCGGAGTACGCCGCGGTCGGGTTCGAGTACGGCTACACCGTGGGTAACCCGGAGGCGGTGGTGCTGTGGGAGGCGCAGTTCGGTGACTTCGTGAACGGCGCCCAGTCGATCATCGATGAATTCATCAGCTCCGGAGAGGCCAAGTGGGGCCAGTTGTCGACGGTGGTGTTGCTGCTGCCGCACGGACACGAGGGGCAAGGCCCGGACCACACCTCCGGCCGGATCGAGCGCTTCCTGCAGTTGTGGGCCGAGGGGTCGATGACCATCGCGATGCCGTCGACTCCGTCGAACTATTTCCACTTGTTGCGCCGGCACGCCCTCGACGGGGTCATGCGGCCGTTGGTTGTGTTTACGCCAAAGTCGATGTTGCGCAATAAGGCCGCGGTCAGCGACGTCAGGGACTTCACCGAGATCAAGTTCCGCTCGGTGCTGGAGGAACCCACCTACGAAGACGGTATCGGCGACCGCAGCAAGGTGACCCGAATCCTGCTCACCAGCGGCAAGGTCTATTACGAGTTGGCCGCCCGCAAGGCCAAGGACAACCGCGACGACGTCGCGATCGTGCGCCTAGAGCAACTTGCCCCACTGCCGCGCCGCCGGCTGCGCGAAACCCTGGAACGCTACGACAACGTCGAGGAGTTCTTCTGGGTTCAGGAGGAGCCGGCGAACCAGGGCGCGTGGCCGTCGATGGGGCTGACTCTGCCCGAGTTGATGCCCGAACTGCTCAGCGGAATCAAGCGCATTTCGCGCCGGGCCATGTCGGCCCCGTCGTCTGGTTCGTCCAAGGTGCACGCCGTCGAGCAGCAGGAGATCCTCGACATCGCGTTCGGCTGAGCCCACCCGCCAGTACCCCGGACCGCCGGTACCGGCTAGCCTCGACAAGAGCCGACACGAGGGAGGGGTGCTCATGGAGGGATTCGCCGGCAAGGTCGCCGTGGTTACCGGCGCGGGTTCGGGGATTGGGCAGGCACTGGCTCTCGAGCTGGGCCGCTCCGGCGCCAAGCTCGCTATCAGCGACGTCGACACCGAAGGGCTGGCGCAAACCGAGACGCAGCTGAAGGCGATCGGCGCGCAAGTCAAAGCCGACCGGCTGGATGTGACCGAACGCGAGGCCTTCCTGGCCTACGCCGACGCGGTTGCCGAGCACTTCGGCAAGGTGAACCAGATCTACAACAACGCCGGCATCGCCTTCAGCGGCGACGTCGAGATCAGCCAGTTCAAGGACATCGAACGGGTGATGGACGTCGACTTTTGGGGCGTCGTGAACGGTACCAAGGCGTTCCTGCCGCACCTGATCGCGTCGGGCGACGGTCACGTCATCAACGTGTCCAGCTTGTTTGGCCTGATGGCGGTACCGGGGCAGGCGGCGTACAACTCGGCCAAGTTCGCGGTCCGTGGCTTCACCGAGGCGCTGCGACAGGAGATGGTGCTGGCCGGCCATCCGGTGGGTGTGACCACGGTGCACCCTGGCGGCATCAAGACCGCGATCGCCCGCAACGCCACCGCGGCCGAGGGGCTCGACGCGAACGATCTGGCCAAAATGTTCGACAAGCGGCTGGCCAGGACCAGCCCCAAACGAGCCGCCGAGATCATTCTGGAAGCCGTGCGCAAGAACAAAGCTCGGGTGCTGGTCGGCGCCGACGCCAAGGCGTTAGACCTGCTCGTCCGGTTGACTGGGTCCGGCTACCAGCGGATCGTCGGGCTCTCCATGAGCCGCGTCATGCCGCGCAAACGCTAGCGCCCCCTCGCCGAGACTGCGGTCAGGGCGTCCGACGGGCCCCGCGAATCAGTGCCTGTGCGCAGTATCGACGCCACAGATTCAGGCTCGGCGCGGTGCGCGGAGAAGGCTCAACGCCCCAACGGGTGGTCGGCAAGCCAGCCGCCGGCCACCACCTGCGGGTCGGCGCCGCCGGCCACCTGGCGGCGCATGTCGGCCAGCGCCGCGGTGTCCAGCACCCCGGCCACTTCATTGATCGCCAGCAACTGCCGTTCGGTCAGCGCATTGCGGCGATACAGCGGCACCACGTTCTCGGCTTGGACCAGCGCGGGTTTACCGTCGGCCAGCGCGACCAGGTCACCTGGAATGCCCGGGTCAGCGGTGGTGGTCCACGCCGCGGTCAGCTGCGCGGCCCGCAGTGCGGCGAAAAGTTCGGTCTCAGATGGGAATTCGCGCAGGGCGGGTAGCCGACAGGATCCAACGGCCGGCGGCGCTGGAAATCCCGCGACGATCCCGACGACCAGTCCGTCGCAGTGTTTCGGCAGCGCGCTCAGGCCATTACCGCCCCAGGCGCGAACGGTTGCCCCAGTCACCACCAGCACGGGCTTATCTTCAGCGGAGGTGGCGTAGTCACCTGCGGCGACACCCTCGGGCAGCGCCGAGACCATCGTGCGGTACACCTGGGCATCGGAAAGCACCGATGCATCAGGCTGCAACGCCTGCAGCACCCGCCCGGTGAAGGCGGGGACCACGGTGAATTCGCCCGAGTCCAGCTTCGCCATCGGGTCGACGGCGGTTCCGGCCCGCGCACCGAAGCCGTATGAGTGCAACGCGGCGAGGTAAATAGCGGCCAGCAGCATCGACCCGGCGTCGGGCGCGGATCCGACCACCACCTCGGGTGCTGCGTCGTGGCCGGCGGTTTCGCTCGCGCAGCCCGCCATGAGCGTCGTAGCGAGCAGCGCCGCCAGCAGCAGCGCGGCCAGCCTTCTCACACGTCAGTGTCGGCCGCGAGAGCCACCGCTTTGGCAACCGCTTCCCCGACACGGGGGTCCAACGGGCTCGGGACAATACGGTCGAGCGCGAGGTCGGCGCTGACGACGGAGAAAATCGCTTCGGCAGCGGCGATCCTCATCCTTTCGGTGATCTGGCGCGCCCCGGCATCCAGTGCACCGCGGAAAATCCCCGGGAACGCGAGCACGTTGTTGATTTGGTTCGGGAAATCACTGCGGCCGGTTGCCACCACCGCCGCATACTTGGCCGCGATGCTGGGGTGTATCTCCGGGTCCGGGTTGGACAGCGCGAACACGATCCCGCCGGGCGCCATCGTGGCGATCAACTCCTCGGGGACCACTCCCCCGGACACCCCGAGGAATACGTCGGCCCCGTCGAGCGCCTCCATCAAGCCGCCCGACAGGCCGTCGGGATTGGTGCGTCGCGCCAGGTTGGCCTTGACATGGTTCATGTCGTCGCGCTCCGTGTGCAGAATGCCGCGGGAGTCGAGCACGGTGATGTCCGAAACCCCCATAGTAAGAAGAAGATTCGTGCACGCCACACCGGCGGCGCCGGCCCCGGACACCACCACTCGCAGAGAAGGCATGTCCCGACCGAGCAACTTGGTGGCACCCATCAGTGCCGCGAGCACCACAACCGCCGTACCGTGTTGGTCGTCGTGCATCACCGGGCAATCCAGCGCCTCGACGACTCGCTGTTCGATCTCGAAGCAGCGCGGAGCGGAGATGTCCTCGAGGTTGACGGCGCCGAATGTCGGGCGCAGCCGCACCAGGGTTTCCACGATCTCGTCGGGATCCTTGGTGTCCAGTACGAGCGGGATCGCGTCGAGGCCACCGAACTCTTTGAACAGGGCACACTTGCCCTCCATCACCGGCAGCGACGCCGCCGGCCCGATGTCGCCCAAGCCGAGCACCGCGCTGCCGTCGCTGACGACCGCGACCAGCCGGTTGGCCCAGGTATAGCGGGCAGCCAGGGCGTGATCGGCGGCGATCGCGCGACTCACCTGGGCCACGCCGGGTGTGTAGGCGATCGACAGGGAGCGCTGGGTATCCAGCGGCGCCGTCAGGCCTACGGAAAGCTTGCCGCCTACGTGCGCCTCGAAGATCTCCTCGTCGGTGATGACGATCTGCGGGCTTTCACGCTTTTTGGACACGGGCCCAGGGTACTGACTACTGATTAGTAGGGCTAATTCGCTCAGATCAGCTTCAACTCCGTGACGGCGTCACGCTCTTCGGCCAGCTCGGCGGTCGATTTATCGATACGGGCGCGCGAGAACTTGTCGATCTCCAGGCCCTGCACGATCGACCAGTCGCCGCCCTTGGTGGTTACCGGGAACGATGAGATCAAACCCTCCGGGACGCCGTAGGAACCGTCGGAAACGACCGCCATCGAGGCCCAGTTGCCCGCGGGGGTGCCGAGCAGCCAGTCCCTGGCCGCATCGACGGTCGCCGACGCGGCCGAGGCCGCCGACGACGCGCCGCGCGCGTCGATGATCGCCGCGCCACGCTTGGCGACCGTCGGGATGAAGTCGTTCTCGATCCAGGACTGGTCGTTGACCACCTCGACGGCGTTCTTGCCCTTGATTTCGGCGTGGAAGATGTCGGGGTACTGGGTGGCCGAGTGGTTGCCCCAGATCGTCACCTTCTTGATGTCGGTGACGGCGGCGCCGGTCTTCTTGGCCAGCTGCGAGATGGCCCGGTTGTGGTCGAGCCGGGTCAGTGCGGAGAACCGCTCGCGCGGGATGTCGGGGGCGTTGGTCATCGCGATCAGCGCGTTGGTGTTGGCCGGGTTGCCGGTCACGCCCACCCGGAGGTCGGCTGCGGCGACCGAGTTGAGCGCCTTGCCCTGCGCCGTGAAGATCGCGCCGTTGGCCTCCAACAGGTCCCCGCGCTCCATGCCCGGGCCGCGGGGGCGGGCGCCGACCAGCAGCGCCAGATTCACTCCGTCGAAGATCTTGTTCGGGTCCGCCCCGATCTTGACGCCCGCCAACAGCGGAAACGCGCAGTCGTCGAGTTCCATCACGACACCCTCGAGCGCCTTGAGCGCGGGTTCGATCTCGAGCAGCCGCAGCTCGATCGGGCGGTCGGGTCCCAGCAGCGAGCCGCTAGCCAGACGGAACAACAGGCTGTAGCCGATCTGGCCGGCCGCGCCGGTGACGGCGACCTTGAGAGGACTTGCACTCACTTCGGTTTACTCCTTTTGTGGAACTTCGGTCTGGCATGAAACCCTGTCGAAACTAGCGCACTCCTGCCAGGCCGGAACCCTCCGGTCCAACACCAGGGCTTGTTTTCTCCGGGTTCCCCATGGGTCTGCACAGCAACCGTCCCTTGCCCACTGGCCAGCCCGGACTTTTCATGTCGCGTTTTGCCTGGACGCGTAGCATGAACCACCGCCCGGTCAGAGCCGCGCCGCGTTGGGAGGTTGAGGTGTTCGAGGGGCTAGACGCACTGCCCGACCCGCTGCGGGCAATCGCGCCGCCGCGGCAGCAGCAACCCACTCCCGCTCCCGTGCGTCACCGCGCACCGCTGATCGACTGTGGCATTTACGTCGAAGGCCATCGGCTGTCCGGCAAGTACACGTACGCCGCGGCACTGAGCAAGGTGCGCGAGATCGAAGCGATGGGACACGAGGCGTTCGTCTGGATCGGCCTGCACGAGCCCGATGAGACCGAGATGCAGGATGTGGCCGACGTTTTCGGCCTGCACCCGTTGGCGGTCGAGGATGCTGTGCTGGCCCATCAGCGGCCCAAGCTGGAGCGATACGACAACACGCTGTTTCTTGTGTTGAAGACCGTCAATTACGTCCCGCACGAATCGGTGGTGCTGGCCCACGAGATTGTCGAAACAGGCGAGGTGATGATCTTCGTCGGCAGGGACTTCGTGGTCACGGTTCGCCATGGCGAGCATGGCGGATTGTCCGACGTACGCAAAAGTATGGATGCCAACCCCGAGCAGCTGCGGCTAGGTCCGTTCGCAGTCATGCACGCCATCGCCGACGACGTCGTGGATCACTACCTCGAAGTGACACGGCTGATGGAATGCGATATCGACGCCATCGAGGAAGTGGCTTTTTCCCCGGGCCGCAGGCTCGACGTCGAGCCGATTTACCTGCTCAAACGCGAGGTCGTCGAACTACGCCGGTGCGTGAACCCGCTGTCCCAGGCGTTCCAGCGGTTGCAGACCGAGAACAGGGACCTGATTTCCAAGGAAGTGCGACGCTATTTGAGGGACGTCGGCGACCACCATACGGCGGCCGCGGACCAGATCAGCAGCTACGACGACATGCTGAACTCGCTGGTGCAGGCGGCGCTGGCCCGGGTGGGCATGCAGCAGAACTCCGACATGCGCAAGATATCGGGCTGGGCCGCGATCGCGGCGGTGCCGACCGCGATCGCTGGCATCTACGGCATGAACTTCGAGTTCATGCCCGAGCTGAAGTGGCACTGGGGCTACCCGGTGGTGGTCTCCTTCATGGTCTTCGTCTGCCTTTTCCTGTACCGCAACTTCCGCAACAACAACTGGCTGTAGCGCACGACCTACCGCGAGCTAACTGGGTTGGCCTGCCGGGCGATTCGGATCCAGCACATCGACGCCGTCGTTCTGCCACGCCTGTCGCATCGCCTCGGCGCCTTTGAGTCGCACCCAGGCCGCCTCGGTGGCGGTGACGGGGGTCGCCGCGAGAAAGCTCACGGGGTCGCTCGGCGCTTCCAGCGGCAAATCGGGGATACCGCTGCGGCCCAACAACACCGCGGTGAACGGCGCCCGCCCAGACGGTCGCGCCCATAACGGCGTGCCGAGGTCGATCAGTGCGTCGGCGACCAGCACCACGCCGTCGACAGCCGGCGTAGCCGCCAGTATCGCCAGGCTGCGCGCCAACCCGCTGACCGGCCCCGGGTCTCGCAGGCACAGCACGACTTCGGCACGCGGGCCACGCTCTTGGTCGACGAGGATCTGCGTCGGATCGGTCATCGGATGGCGCGAGCACCCCAACGACACGTAGCGCACCAGCCCGTCTGCCCCGGGGCGAAATCGCAGCACCTCGATGGGTTGAGTACCGAGAAACGTCACGCTGGCGGAATCGGGTTCGGCATTAAGGCCGCCGAAACCGGCCTGAGCGAAGTGGGCGCGCAGGTGTTCGCGTACTTGGTCCAGGACGTGTGTCACTCGGTTGCGGGCAGCGCAGCAATGGTGAGGTTCACACCCGAGTCGGCGTCGAAAACCGCAAGTCTTGTTGTGTCACAAGCTACCTCGATCGACTGTCCGAGGGCCGCCTTCGACTCAGCGGGAACCCTCGCCACAAATTGATTCGCCGGCAATTCCGACTCGGCGACCAGCTCGTCCAACTGAGCCGAATGCACGTCAGAGCTCGCAGTGGCGAAGTAGACGTATTTGTCGGCTCCGAGCGATTCGACCAGATCGACTTTCGCCTTGAAGATCAGCGCCTTGATGCGCTGATACCCATCGATCAACGCGGCATCGGCCAGATGCTCGGGACGCACGCCGACGATGACGTTGTCCGGCTTCGGGTGTGAAGCGATCGTCACCTGGACTTCCGGCGTCAGCATCACCTCTCCGAACGGCAGGGTCAGTCCGGTCGGGGTGAGCGTGGCGGGGAAGAAATTCATCGCCGGCGAGCCGATGAAACCGGCGACAAAGAGATTGGCGGGACGCTCGTAGAGCTCGTCGGGGGTCGCGATCTGCTGCGCAACGCCGCCGTGCATCACCACCACGCGGTCGCCCAGCGTCATGGCCTCGGTCTGGTCATGGGTGACGTAAACCGTTGTAGTGCCTAGCCTCTTCTGCAGCCGGGCGATCTCGCCGCGCATCTGCACCCGCAGCTTGGCGTCCAGGTTGGACAACGGCTCGTCCATCAAGAATGCCTTCGGATGGCGCACGATTGCCCGGCCCATCGCAACGCGCTGTCGCTGCCCCCCTGACAACTGGGACGGCTTGCGATCCAGAAGCGCAGTCAGATCAAGGGTTTCGGCCGTCTCCTCGACCTTCTGCGCGATGTCCGCCTTCTTCATCTTCGCTAGCGTCAGCGGGAACGCGATATTCTGCCGCACCGTCATATGCGGGTACAACGCATAAGACTGGAACACCATGGCGATGTCGCGGTCTTTCGGCGGCTTCTCGTTCACTCGCTCGCCGCCGATCCGCAGCTCGCCGGACGAGATGTCCTCAAGCCCGGCAATCATGTTCAGCGTCGTGGTCTTGCCACATCCCGAAGGCCCGACCAGGATCAGGAATTCGCCGTCGGCGATGGTGATGTTCAGGTCCTTCACCGCTGTGGCGCCGTCGGGGTAACTCTTATTGACGTGCTCCAGCACAATCTCGGCCATCGCGCTATCCCTTCACAGCGCCAGAAGTCAACCCGGCAACAATTCGTCGTTGGAAGATTAGAACAAAGGCGATGATCGGAACCGTAATCACCATTGCGCCGGCCGCGATCGATCCGGTTGGTTCCTCGAATTGAGAACTGCCGGTGAAGTTGGCGATTGCCACCGGCGCGGTGATCGCCGCCTTGGTGGCGGTCAGCGACAGCGCCAGCAGCAAGTCGTTCCAGGCGAAGATGAACACCAGGATCGCGGCAGTGACCAGTCCCGGCGCAGCCAGCGGAACGATCACCCTGCGGAAAGCCTGACCGGCAGTGGCGCCATCCATCTTCGCGGCCTTTTCCAAATCCCATGGGATCTCTCGGAAGAACGCCGACAATGTGTAGATGGCCAGCGGCAACGCAAAGGTGATGTAGGGCAGGATCAGCCCGGGCCAGCTGTCGAACAGGCCGATGGCGCGTTCGATATTGAACAGCGGCGTCACCAGCGAGATCGCCGGAAACATGGCGATCAACAGGGTAGTGCCGATGAGCAGCCGCTTGCCGGGGAAATTCAGCCGGGCAATCGCGTAGGCCGCCATCGCGCCGAGCACCACCGCGATCACTGTGCTGGTCAGCCCGATTCCGAGGGAGTTGATCAGCGCCGACGCGAAGAAATCGCCGCGAAAGATGCCGCGGTAGTTGTCGAACGTCACCGTCGACGGAATCAGCCGGCCGTCCCTGACCGTTGAGGTCGGTTTGAGTGACAGGCTGAGAATCCACAACACCGGAAGCAGCGCGTACAGCACCACCAGCATGTCGATGACGACCCAAAACACTGCGCGCCGCGCGCCTACCCTCGCGCCTCCCCAGTTAGCGGCCATCGTTATTACCGCCAGGCGCTCCCCCGTCTTGATAAGCACCGAACACCTTGATGAAGACAATCGCGATCAACCCCACGCAGAGAAATATCAGCACGCTGATCGCCGAGCCAAGCCCCACGTTGAAGCCCTTGAACAGGTTGTCGTAGCCCAGGATCGACACCGAGTCGGTGTTGTATTCGCCCTGGGTCAGCACATAGATGTTGTCGAAAATGCGGAAGGCGTCCAGCGTCCGGAACAGCAGCGCAACCACCACCGCCGGCTTGATGATCGGCATGATGATCCTCGTCAGCCGCCGCCACGCGCCGGCGCCGTCGACCTGCGCGGCTTTGAGCAGATCCTCGGGAACCAGCGCCAACCCGGCCAGCAGCAGCAGCGACATGAACGGGGTGGTCTTCCAGACCTCGGCGATCACGACCACGCCCAGCGCCGGGATCTGTTCGGTCAGCGGCGCGCTGCCCTGCGGCAACAGATTGGCCAGATACCCGGTGCCGGGCGTCCAGGCGTAGTACCAGCTGTACGACGCGGCCACCGTGACGATGCCGTACGGGATGAGTACCGCGGTGCGGACCAGCCCTCGGCCGATCAGGGTGTGATGCATCACCAGCGCCAGCGATAGGCCCAGCACGAATTCGATCGACACCGAAGCCACCGTGATCGCCAGCGTCACCGCGAGCGCCGTCCACCAATATTGGTCGGTCAGGATCGTTTGGTAATTGCCCAGGCCGATGAATGCGGTGTCGCGGGGGGTAGCGAGGTTATTGCGCTGCAGGCTCAGCCACATCGCGTAGCCGATCGGATACGCCGTCACCGCAAGCATCAAAAATGCCGCAGGTGCAACCAGGATGAATGCCAGTCGCTGTTCCGAACGCCGGTTCGCGGTAAGCGCCGCGGTCAAGGCAGCAGCCCCTTGCCGTCGATGGCCTTCTGCACCTGCGCGGTGAGCTTGTCGGCTGTCCTTTCCGGGTCGATCTCGGTCACGGGGCTCAGCGCCGCCGACAGCCGCAGCGACACCGCCTGATACACCGGCGTCGCGGGTCGCATCGCGGCGTCGGTGAGCTGTTGGCGAATTTCGCTGTGCATCGGGTACTTCGCCTGGAATTGCGGGTCGGCGTAAAGCGACGTCCGTACCGCCGGTAGACCTCCGCTGATCGAGGTGTACTTCTGATTCTCCAGGTTGCGCAGGCACCTGACGGCTTCGAACGCTTCGGCCTTGTGAGTGGTTGTGCTGGCCACCGCCAAGTTCAATCCGCCGATCGTCACTTTGGCCGGCTCGCCAGGCACCACCCCCGGGTAGGGCGCGAAACCGAAGACCTTCCGGCTGGCGTCGTAAGCGATGCGGAACTGCTCATCGTTGGGCACGAACGTCCCGAAGCCGTTGATGCTGCCCGCCAATTCGGGAATCCGGTTGAGCGGCAGGAATGGCACGCCGCCTTTCACCGCGTTCTCCAGTATCGAGGCCAACACAAACGGCCAGTTGACCTCCAGAGCGGCCCTGCCCTGTTCGACCGCCAACCGTGCGGAGCCCTCGTCGGTCCGGGTGATCGACGGGTCGGCTCCTTGCGCGGTGGCCACCGATTTGATGATCCGTAACGCGGCCACGGTGGCGGCCCGGTGTTCGGGGGTATCGGTCAGGGTGACGTGGCGGCCGTCCTCGGAGAGCACCTGGCCGCCGGCACTCGCCAGCAGGGTGTTGAACCACACCACCAGACCCTCACCCTCGTTGGCCTGCACCGCAATCCAGCCGGGGCCGCCGCGCGCATGCAACCGCGTCGCGTCGGCCACCATGGCATTCCAGCTATGCGGCGGTTGGTCCATCAAATCAGTTCGATACCAAAGCAATTGGGTATTGGTGGTGACGGGGGCGCCATACAGCCTGCGCCTCCAGGTGGCGGTTGCGAGCGGGCCCGGCAGGGTATCGTCGGTGGCGTCCGCCTCGGCTTGCCCCGCCGGATCTTCGGAAAGCGGCAGCGCCCACCCCGCCTCGGCGAACTCCGCGGTCCACACCACGTCCAGCGCCATCACGTCCAGCGTTCGGTCGTGACTACTCAGCCGCCGGGCCAGTTGCAATCGCTGCTCATCGGGGGACCTGGCCAGACTCACGTGCGCCACGGCGAACCTGCCGCCGGCCTGCTCGGTGCAGCGGCGGGCGACTTCGCTGAATGTGGCGCCGTCGGTGGCCGGTGTGTAGAAGCTGATCACCAGCCCGTTATGGCCCGACCCGCACGCCGACACCACCGACGCGGCAGCAAGGGTGGACAGCGCGGCTGCTCCGACTTGGCGTGCGCGCCTGCGGCACCTCCCCAGAACGTCAGATCGCAAGGCGCGCCAGCAGATCCCGCGCTTTCTCCGCGTTCTGCGGATCGCAGAGTACGTCGTAACGACCGGCCACCAACTGCATGGTCGAACTGAAATCCCTTGTACCACGTGCCATTGCGTACGGAACCGCGGAAGTGATCAGCCCGAAGAACACTCCGGCCACCAGACCGGTGATCAGCGCGCCCCAGGCGCCTGCCGAACTGGGACTGAAGAATCCGAGTACCAAGCCGATGAACACGCCAAGCCAGGCACCGCTCAGAACGCCACCACCGAGCACCTTGGTCCACGTCAGCCGGCCGGTGACCCGCTCCACCTGCATCAGGTCGACGCCGACGATGGTTACCTGCTGGACAGGGAACTGCTGGTCGGATAGGTAGTCGACGGCCCGCTGCGCCTCGGCGTAGGTGGGATAAGACCCGACCGGCCAGCCCTTGGGCCGAGTCGGCAGTCCGGGCACCCGGCGTCGACCCGCGCCCGCACCTGACGGCGACGCGCCGGGAACCTGTCCAGGCTGGAAGGGGCTAGTCATCGCTGCTCATTGTGCTCCGCCTTGGGCTTTCTTTCATCTCTAGGTTTCATCTCTGGCCCTCACACCCTATCGAGGCGACCGCCAGGCAACGTGCAAACAAACACGCCGCCACCGCGGTGATGCACACGGCGCGGGCGCTGCCGTCCTCTGTGCTGCTGCCTAGGCTTTCCCCATGGGATCGGTCAACAGGGTTTACGCGGCGCGACTCGCGCGGATGTTGGTGCTGGGTCCGCTCGGCGAATCGATCGGGCGCGTCCGCGACGTCGTGATCAGCCTCAGCATCGTCCGCCAGCAGCCGCGCGTCCTGGGGCTGGTTGTCGATTTGGCCACCCGCCGCAGCGTTTTCATCCCGATGCTCAGGGTCTCTTCAATCGAGCCCAACGCGGTGACGCTCAATACGGGCAGTGTTTCGCTGAGCCACTTCGAGCAGCGGCTGGGTGAGGTGCTGGTTATCGGTCAGGTGCTCGACACCCCGGTCAAGATCAACGATCCTGAACTGCCGGAGCTGGCCGGCCTTGACGTCGTGATCACCGACCTGGGTATCGAGCAGAGCAGAACCCGCGACTGGCTGGTGACCCGGGTCGCGGTCCGCAGTCAGCGACGGCTGGGACGGCGCGGCCCGGCGCACGTGGTGGACTGGCAATGCGTGCAGGGTTTGACGCCGTCGGCGTTGTCGATGCCGGGCCAGGCGGTGGCGCAGTTGCTACATCAGTTCGAGGGACGCCGCGCGATCGACGTGGCGGACGCTATCCGCGGGCTGCCGCCCAAGAGGCAGTACGGCGTGTTCAAGGCCCTCGACGATGAACGGTTGGCCGACATTCTGCAGGAGTTGCCCGAGTCGCAGCAGGCCGACGTGTTGTCGCAGTTGGGCACCGAACGCGCGGCCGACGTGCTCGATGAGATGGATCCCGACGATGCCGCCGACCTGCTCGGCATGATGAACCCGACCGAGGCCGAGCTGTTGCTGACCCGGATGGACCCCGGGGAATCAGCACCGGTGCGACGGCTGCTGAAATACTCCCCCGACACCGCGGGCGGGTTGATGACCTCCGATCCCGTAGTGCTGACTGCGGACACCACAGTTGCCGAGGCCCTGGCCCGGATCCGCGATCCCGATCTCACCACCGCACTGTCGTCAATGGTGTTCGTGACCCAACCACCGACAGCCACGCCCACCGGGCTCTACCTGGGCTGCGTGCACTTGCAACGGCTGCTTCGCGAACCGCCGAGCAGCTCGGTCGGCGCAATCACCGACACCGACCTACTCGCGCTGACCCCGGAAACCCCGCTTGCCACGGTGACCCGGTACTTCGCTGCATACAACCTGGTCTGCGGGCCGGTGGTCGACGATGAAAACCACCTGTTGGGAGCCGTAACCGTGGACGACCTGCTCGACCACCTGCTGCCGCACGACTGGCGCGCGGATGTGCAGGAGTTAGACACCGTCCGCCGCCTTGACGGAACCGGAGAATCCGCGTGAGCAAAACCACGGAACCACGACGGCTCTACACCCCCCGGACGTCGCGCGGGATCTCGCTGCGGCTGGACCCCGAGACGGTTGGGCAGAGCACCGAGACCCTCGCGCGCTTCTTCGGCACCGGCCGCTATCTATTGATCCAGACCGTCATCGTGATCATTTGGATCGCTTTTAACCTGGTCGCGGTCGAGCAACGCTTCGACCCTTACCCCTTTATCTTGCTCAATCTGGCTTTCTCCACGCAGGCCGCGTATGCGGCGCCGCTGATCCTGCTGGCCCAGAATCGGCAGGAGAACCGGGACCGCGTCTCGCTGGACGCCGATCGTCGTCGCGCCGCGGAGACCAAGGCCGACACCGAGTATCTGGCCCGTGAGCTGGCAGCGCTGAGGCTGGCTGTCGGCGACGTCGTGACCCGGGAATACCTGCGTGACGAGCTGGAAGAGTTGCGCTCCGTTTTGATCGGTCTACAGCCCGAAACCCCAGATCACGATGCTGCTGGAGCCGTTGACGGCTCGGACGGGACAGCGACGAAATCCGGGTGAGCCCAGTTCCACCATTGCGCCACTCCCGCCACAGGGGTTATGTATGGTGATCTAGTTCACGAACGTTAACAACAGGTTATTTCCTGACGGCCAAATCTTGAGGACAGTCGAGTGCGCATTGGGGGACGTCGGGGTGCACGCCCGACCGCCGCGGCGGATCGGAAGCGGACACTCCACGCAACGCGGTCGCCGGCATTCGGCCCGCTATTCTGCATAGCCCTGCTCGTTCCGCTGGTGTTCGCCAGCGCCGTCGGCGGCGCGGGACCCACAATGCCCAGCGGCACGGCACCCACAGTGCACGGAAATGCCCCGTCGGTTCGTACCGCCATCACCCAGGTCGCCGCGGTTTCCCCCTCCGTCCCTGATCTCTCCGGCCCGGTTGTCGTCGCCATGGAGCGTCCGCCGGCCGACTTCCGCGTCGCCCAAGGCGCATTGTCGGCCCCGCCGTCAGCGATGATCGTGAATGCGCCGGGCGCGCTGGGCATTCCGATGATCGCGCTGTCCGCCTACCGCAATGCCGAGCAGAAGATGGCCGTCGCCGCCCCCGGCTGCGGGATCAGCTGGAACGTGCTGGCCGGGATCGGGCGCATCGAGTCGGGCCACGCAGGCGGCGGCGCAGTCGACGCCCACGGCACCACGGTACGGCCGATCTACGGTCCCGTGCTGGATGGCACGCTGCCCGGCAACGAAGTGATCGCCTCCAGCAGCGCCGGCAGTCGCGTGACGTACGCGCAGGCAATGGGGCCAATGCAGTTCTTGCCCGGCACCTGGGCGCGATACGCGTCCGACGGCGACGGCGACGGCGTAGCCGACCCCCAGAACCTGTTCGACGCCACGCTGGCGGCGGCCCGATACTTGTGCAGCGGCGGCCTCAACCTGCGCGACCCGTCGCAGGTCCTGGCCGCGATCCTGCGCTACAACAACTCGATGTCCTATGCCCAGAACGTGCTGGGCTGGGCCTCGGCTTACGCCACTGGCGTCGTCCCGGTCGACCTGCCGCCGATCACTGGAGCGCCGCCCCCGCTTGGCGACGCTCACGACGAGCATCCGGAGGGACTGGGGCCCGGCCTTCCGCTGAACGTGATGGGCGTGCCCATGAGCGACCCGTTGGCGCAGATACCGATGATCGACCTCACCCAATCATCTCAGCTGCCCAGTCAGTCACCGATGTTTCCCTGGATGACCCCCACCACGCCGCCGCAGTCACAGACGCAGCTGCCTGGCTGCACACTGATCTGCATCGACCCGCAGAGCCAGCCCCCCGGGGCACAGGCACCCGGGCTGAGCCCGCCGCCGGCTTTTCTGGCACCTTTCCCGCCGCCGGCGGGACTTCCGCCGGCCCCGCCCGCTGCCCCGCCATGGGCGCCCCCCGCCGGGCTTCCGCCCGCCCCGCCCGCGGATGCACCACCCCCAGATCAGCTGGCCGTCCCTCCCGGTGGTCCTCCCCCGGACGCACCGCCGACCAGCCAGGCGCCAGCACCCCCGAAAGCGTCGCCATCCCCCAAGCCGGCTAGACAGCACTAGTCGCGAACGAGCTCGGTGCCGACCGCACCGTCCGCGGTTTCGCCTACACTCGGCGGTAATGTCCCGTCATGACGCTGCCGACCTGAGCGCGGCTATCCGCACCGCGCTGGCAAAGGTGATCGACCCCGAACTGCGGCGCCCCATCACCGAACTCGGAATGGTCAAAGACGTCGAGGTCGGACGCGACGGTAGCGTGCTTGTCACGATCAACCTGACCACCGCCAGCTGCCCGAAGAAGACCGAGATCACCGACCGCGTCAGCGAAGCCGTCGCCGATGTCCCCGGCACCGGCGCGGTGAAGGTCCTCCTGGACGTGATGAACGACGAGCAGCGCACCGAGCTGCGCAAGCAGTTGCGTGGCGATGCCCGCGAACCCGTCATCCCGTTCGCCCAGCCCAGCTCACTGACCCGGGTGTATGCGGTGGCATCCGGCAAGGGCGGGGTCGGAAAGTCCAGCGTCACAGTCAATCTCGCCGCCGCGATGGCTGCCCGGGGAATGTCGGTCGGCGTCCTCGACGCCGATATTCACGGTCATTCCATCCCCCGGATGATGGGCACCACAGACCGGCCCACCCAGGTTGAGTCGATGATCCTGCCGCCCATCGCCCACGAGGTGAAGGTCATCTCGATCGCCCAGTTCACCGAGGGCAATACGCCGGTGGTGTGGCGGGGGCCGATGCTGCACCGGGCTTTGCAGCAGTTCCTTGCCGACGTGTACTGGGGCGATCTGGACGTGCTCTTGCTCGACCTGCCGCCCGGAACGGGCGACATCGCCATCTCGGTGGCTCAGCTGATCCCGAACGCGGAAATCCTGGTGGTGACTACCCCACAGCTGGCGGCGGCCGAGGTCGCCGAGCGCGCCGGCAGCATCGCGCTGCAGACCCGCCAGCGCATCGTCGGCGTCGTCGAGAACATGTCGGGACTCGCGTTGCCGGACGGTTCAACGTTGCAGGTATTCGGCGAGGGCGGTGGCCGGCAGGTCGCCGAGAGGCTGTCGCGGGCGGTCGGGGCCGAGGTGCCGCTGCTGGGCCAGATCCCGCTGGATCCCGCACTGGTGGCCGCCGGCGATTCGGGCGTGCCGATCGTGCTGAGCGCACCCGACTCCGCGGTCGGCAAGGAATTGCTCAGCATCGCCGACCGGCTTTCGTCACGACGGCGCGGGCTCGCGGGCGTCTCACTGGGGTTGGACCCGACCCGCCACTAGCCTCGCCCCCGTCCACTGCCGCTCACCTCGCGAGGGTGCGTGTCTGTGCGACGACACGCCGCAAAATGCGTACGACTGCGCACGCTCGCGGGCTTACCGCTAGGTCGCGTCGCTGTCGAACGGCGTGTGTCCGGGCGCGTGTTGTGGCGACCCGTTGGACCCGCCGTTTGCCTCCGGAGATCCCCCGGGAGGCCCTGCCGGCTGCACCGGTTGCGAGTGCGCACCACCAACAGGGGGGCCCGGCCTATCGAAGTTGCCCGTGAAGATCGAGTCGTCACCGTCCAGCAAATGCTTGGTCAGAGCGGCGCGCGGTGTCATACCCCGCAACTTCTGCAGCTCGCTGAGCGGAGCGCGCAGATCGTCGAACTCGGGTCCGATGTCCTCGCGCAGCTGGTTGGTCACACCGCTGAGGTAGTCGCGCGCCTGCCGCAGCGCGGTCGACGTCCATCGAATCGCACCCGGAAGCCGTTCCGGGCCAAGGACCACCAGCCCCACCACGACGAGGACCGCCATGTGCTCCCAGCTCAGGCTGCCGAGCATCTAGCTGGTATCTGCGTCGGGTTTCACCGTCAGCGTGACGTGCCGGCCGTCGCGGACCACCTCTATCGGTGCGTCCTGCCCGATCGCCAATTGCCGTACGGCGACGACGAACTCGTCGGAGTCGGCAACCTTACGATTGCCGACCTTGACTATCACGTCGTTTTCCAGGATCCCGCCCTTCTGCGCAGGGCTTCCCGCCTTCACGTTGGCGACCTGGGCGCCCGCCGCGATCGCGTTGCTCACCGACCGGGTGCTGATCCCCAGCGTCGGGTGCACGATCTTGCCGTCTTTGATCAGCGTCTGGGTAACCTGTTTGACCTCGTTGACCGGGATCGCAAAACCCAGCCCACTCGCGCTGTCCGACAATGACTTACCCGCGGTGTTGATGCCGATCACTTGGGAATTCATGTCGATCAGCGGGCCACCGGAGTTGCCGTGGTTGATCGAGGCGTCGGTCTGGATGGCGTCGATGACGGTGTCGGTGTCGGAGCCCTCGCCGGACAATGGGACCGGGCGGTGCAGCGCGCTGATGATGCCGTGGGTCACCGTGCTGCGCAGCCCCAGCGGCGCACCCGCTGCCAGCACCTCGTCGCCGACGCGCACCTTGTCCGAGTCGCCGAGCTGGGCCACGCTGAGATTGTCGACGTTGTCGACCTTGAGCACGGCCAGGTCGGTCTTGGGGTCGCGGCCCACCAGGTTCGCGGGCACTTCCTTGCCATCGTTGAAAACCACGGTCGTCTTGAACTGGCTGGGGTTGTTGGCCGCCTCGGAGATGACGTGGTTGTTGGTGACGATGTAACCGTGGCCGTCGATGACGACGCCCGAGCCCTGCATGCCCTCTTGGTCACTCTTCGATTCGACGGTGACCACGGCGCCGGCGGTCGCGGCCGCTACGTTGGCGAACCGGCCCGCGGGCAATTCGGTGTTGCCGGGGGTCGACAGTGTCACCTTCGAGGTGGTGAACGCCTCGACGACTTCGGCTGTCTTGCGGCCGATCACCCCGCCGAGGGTGCCGATGAGCAGTGCGATCAGGAGTAAGACGGCCAATGCCAGGTTGGACACCTTGCCGCCGAACAGCACGTCGCGCACGCCAAGCTTGCCGCTGTAGCCCGGCACGGCCGGTGGCACCGACGGGGCCACCGCGGGCGAACCCAGAGCGGCGGCGGCGGCGGGATCCCGCCAGGGATCGTCCGGCTCGTCGGCCCCTGCCCCGTTTTTCTCGGCAGCCAGCACATCGGCATCGATGGGGTGGCGTTGCAGTGAGTCGACGCCTCCGACGGGACGGCTGAACGCCTCCTGCAGAACCGGATCGGCCGGTTGATCGTGCGGCCGGAATTCAGTCTGGTCTTGGTACTTCGGCGGCCGCACTCGCTCCGCGACAAACGATCCCTGCAGTCCATCGGGGCGACCGAACGTTTGACGCGATGCAGCGTCGACCGGTGGCCGGGAGATGGGGCGCGGCGTTAGCCGAGGTCGGCTGCTTTCGCCGTTGTCGTTGCCGTTGTCGGAGGTCACGTAATCCTCTTCAAATCCTCGTCTGAGTTGCTCTTGAGACAGGCTTGGTGACCGCGCGATACACCGGCGCCGCGTTGTCCGTGTCCACCTTAGTATCCACGGTTGCTTGCTGGTCGGCCCAAACTAACGGCGCTTACGCTGGTCGCGCGGGTCGCGGTCGGCGAAACGTTCGGATATCGGCTCTACTGGTCGCGGTGTCACGTCTTCGGGAGAACACTGCGGAATCGCCGACAACATCCCGAGCAACGCGCTCGGAATGCGGATCGGGTGAGAGTCACGGAGCGCGGAACGCGCCCGGCTCTGATCATCGACTTCGATCGCGCACTCAGCGCACAGGGAAAGGTGATGCGCGGCCCGCAGGTGTGCGTTCATCCGCAGCTCACCGTCGACGAACGCCGCGATTGCCTCGGTGGACAGGTGCTCGGTGGAACCGAACTGCCGCGGAGCTCCTACCGGCGCATCACTCTGTGAGGCGAACTGTGCGGGGAGCCAGGAGAACGCGCGGCGGAACACATGCCCTCGGTCGGCCATCACCCGCTCCTTTCGCAGCCACCCATATGTCGAATGTAGCGCGATTCAACCCCAGTTCCCCGCCACTTTCTCGCCAAAAGCGGCAAAATCTCGGGATTATAGGTGAACTAAGCCGACTTGGCGTGCGACATGCGCTCGCCCTGTTCGGGGTGCGCGGCCAGATAGTCGCGTAGCGCCTGACGTCCGCGATGTATGCGGCTGCGGACGGTACCCAGCTTTACACCCAGAGTGGCGCCGATCTCCTCGTACGACAGGCCTTCGATGTCGCACAGGACAACTGCGGCACGAAACTCAGGCGGCAGCGAGTCTAGGGCGGCCTGCAGGTCGGGCCCAAGCCGCGAGTCGTGGTAGATCTGCTCGGGGTTGGGTTCGTCGGCGGGCACTCGGTCGTAATCGTCGGGCAATGCTTCCATCCGGATGCGGGCACGCCGGCGCACCATGTCAAGGAACAGATTCGTGGTGATGCGGTGCAGCCAGCCTTCAAAGGTGCCCGGCTGGTAGTTCTGCACCGACCGGAAGACTCGGATGAACGTCTCCTGCGTCAGGTCCTCAGCGTCTTGCTGGTTGCCGGCGAGGCGATAGGCCAGCCGATATACCCGGTCAGCATGCTGACGCACCAGCTCGTCCCACGACGGCATGGTCGCCAAGTCGCCGGTCGCGTCAAAAACTGCGGTGCCCTGCAACGCGTCCGAGGTTTCTACCCACTCGTCGTCCGGGCACAACTGAGGATGCGACATGCTGGTCGGGTTTAGAACAGTGGCGGTAATAGGGTCCTCCGGGTTTGCCGTGCCAAAGCTTGGCTCTTCATCGGCGGGAACACGATGTTGCCACCGTGTATTCCCCGATGCACTCCCCGACCAAACCCCTCCGCGTTCCATAAGGGATACCGTCGCGCACGGGCGTGTGGGCGGCATATGAGCAAACTGAGGTTTGCCTGAGAAACCATATCGTTACAGAACCTCTCACCCGTCTGCGTTACCAGCGTTAACCAGGGCAAACACTTGGGACAGTGACCGGTGTGCGACCCGTTTTTTGGCCGGCGCTCACGACCTCGGCGCGGTGTCCCCCCGTAGTCCTCAAGGGAGCTCAGAACTGTCTTCTTGGGAGCGAGCGCACGTTCGGCGATGCCAGGCGTGGGTGCGACGATAGTACGGTAGGCAAATATCCGGTAACTCAAGGGAGAAATACCGAGCCCCATGCTCCAAAAATTAATTGACGATGCCGTTGGCACGACACCTAAAATCGATTGGTCTATCTGCATTCGCGATGATGCAGGTCACGAATTGGCATCTCACAATCCTAACCGTTCCATGCAGACTGCCAGCGTAGGAAAGCTATTGCTATTGGCCGAGGTTGCGCGACAATTTGAAGCGGGCGACCTGGACAGTACGGAATTGCTCGATCGTGATCCAAAACTTCTGGTTGCCGATTCGGGTATCTGGCAATACCTGCGAGTCGACAAGCTGTCCATCCACGATCTCTGCGTGTTAATTGCTACGGTCAGCGATAACATAGCTACAAACGTTCTCTTGAAACGCGTCGGATTACAGAGGCTTCGCGAACTATGCGGAGCTCTTGGATTGATTGAGACAGTGCTACTTGACTATGTCCGTGACCCTCGAGGCCCCGATGATTTGTGGACATTTTCGACAGGCTCAGCCGCTGAGTTGTCTCGTTTCATGAATCAGATGGCCAGAAAAGAGCTAATATCACAAACGGTGTCAGAGCAGCTGGGTAGGTGGCTGGCGACAGGTGTGGACCTATCGATGGTAGCGTCTGCTTTCGGTTTTGATCCACTGGCGCATTCAGAATCAGATCGTGGATCCTATATACGCAACAAAACGGGCACCGACTCAGGAATCACGGCAGATGTTGGAACCGTCGGACAAGACAGCATGTGGTTATCCTATGCGGTTATTGCTAATTGGGAAGCTGTCGATCCGAGTTTACGAGATACGGCCCTCGCGGCAATGAGCTCAATCGGCGAGGCACTCAGGAATATCCTTCAAAACGATTCGCGATCAGGGGAACGGCACGAAATTGGGATATCGGGTCCGTGATGGCGCGCGTCGCGGATGGTGTTCCGGGCATGTCGTGACGGTCCGGCCCAAGCGCGCCTGATCGCCTGCGCCGCGAATTGGACCTACGCTGCGGGACATGGACTCCGGCCCGAAAACCCCAGAGACCCCAGCGCAGCCGGCCCTCAGTCGAGCCGAATCCCTCGTCGCACACGCCGAGAGTTCGATATCAGAAGACTCGATCCTGGCCAGTGCCCGCGAACGAGCCATCGACATCGGCGCCGGGGCGGTGACGCCCGCCATCGGGGCGCTGTTGAGCCTGCTCGCCAGGCTCAGCGGGGGCAAGGCTGTGGCCGAGGTGGGGACGGGTGCGGGCGTCAGCGGACTTTGGCTGTTATCCGGCATGAGCACCGACGGCGTATTGACCACCATCGACATCGAGCCGGAGTTTCAGCGGCTGGCCAAGGCCGCATTCGCAGAGGCCGGCATCGGCCCATCGCGCACCAGGCTGATCGGTGGCCGTGCCCAGGACGTGCTCACCCGGCTCGCCGACGAGTCCTATGACTTGGTGTTCATTGACGCCGATCCGATCGACCAGCCGGATTACGTCGTGCAGGGCGTGCGGCTGCTGCGGCCGGGCGGCGTCATCGTCGTGAACCGAGCGGCGCTGGGCGGCCGGGCCGGTGATCCTTCGGCGCGCGACGCCGAAGTCGCGGCGGTCCGCGAAGCCGCCCGGCTCATCGCCGAGGACGAGCGGCTCGCCCCCGCCCTGGTTCCGCTGGGCGACGGCGTGCTGGCCGCCGTGCGCGACTAGTCGACGCCCGCGGCTCCGAGCCTGCGCTCGTGGCGTCGAGCCTGCGTTCAGGGCTAGCTTTTTCGCCTGAGGATCGACGCCGCTACTGCAGTCTCGGCGCTCCATCTCCAGACCCGAGCCGGGTCAGGAGCCAGTCAGAGCGTCGACCAAGGTCTGGGTAACCGCAAAGGGGAAGCGGACCGTAGCACCGACTACCTCGTCGACACCGTCCCGAACCGAATTCACGATCGTCGCCGGATCGCCGGTGAGCAGCGCTCCCCCAAAGTCGAGGACCGCAAATTGCGGCGCCGTGATCAGGTCACGGACGTCGACGAATAGCTGGGTCGGCAATGAAGCCTTCGGTACGGGCACACCGTCCCAACTCTCCATTGTCCAGCCGGTCTGAGGGCTGCCCTCCACCACGACAACACCAGTGTTCGGCAGTGAGTGGGTGAACATGAGCAACGGATCGGGGTTGTTGACGGTCATCAGCGTGCCGACCTCGATCGCCAGCGCACTCGAGTACGAAACATCGGTGATGTGGCCGTTCGCGGACACGACAGGGTTGGCCAAGGCCGTGTTGTACATGGTTTGCATCGCATTCTGGAAGCCGTTGAAGAAGACCGCCCCGTTGGGGTCTGCGGACAACGGGGCCAGCATTGGCATGGCCGGGAACCCGAGAGTCCATGCGAATGGGCCGACGATGTAGAGGATTCCCACGGGGAGCTGCCCTAAGCCTTGGTAAATGCCGGCATCGATCTCGTTGAGCCCGGCCAACGATTGCGGGGTCATCCCCAACATGCTCGCCAACGGCGCGGCGGTCTGCTGTGTCCTGAGCAGTTGCGAGTCGAAGATTCCCGCGAACGGGCCCTGCGACGCGAGCTGGGCAGCGATGGCGTCGGCCTCTTGCTGGCCAAGCGCATTGAGTGAAGCGCCGGGTATAGCTGTGTCGATCAGGTTCATTGCGTTCGGATCAGTCTGACCGTGCCGCACGAAGTCGATCACGATGGACGGTCCGCTGGTGGTCGTCACGGTTGGGCCGCCCGCACCTATGAACAACCCGCCGTAACCGGTGGCCCCGCCGGCTCCCGCGGTCGGACCGGCCCCGCCCGCGCCGCCATGGCCGCCGTCGCCGAATAACAAGGCCTGGCCACCGGCGCCGCCGGCACCGCCGATACCCGCGATTACAGCGCCCCCCGCCCCGCCGAGGCCACCGTTGCCCATCAACCAACCACCGACGCCGCCCGTGCCGCCCGTGCCGCCGCCGAAGCCACCACCACCGGCGCCGCCCGTGCCGATCAATCCGGCATTCCCGCCGTTGCCGCCCACAGCCCCCGTACCGCTGGTCTGGGTATAGCCGGCCCCGCCGTCACCGAACAGGAAGCCGCCTGCGCCACCCGTGGGGGATGCTGCGGTTCCGGCGGCGCCGTTGCCGATCAGATCACGCCCGAACAGCAAGTGGGTGGGTGCATCGATAATCGGGTCGATCGTCTGGCCGACTGGACTGTTGATCCACGTCTGGCCGGCCGTGTGTACCGGACCATAGACGACCGTCTGGAACCCAGCAGCGACAAATGAATTTATTGCAGCGAGGGGAGCTGCGGCGGCGCCCCCGCCGAGCAGTGTGCTCTCCAACCCCGAGGCTATGGACGTCTCGGTGGCCGCATACGACGCAGCCGCCGCGTGCAAGTTGCTCACGAACCGCTGCTGATATGCGGCTGCCTGGGCCGCCGCCGCCTGATATGTCTGAGCGTGCGCGCTGAACAGCGACGCGATTTCCGCCGACACCTCGTCGGCGCCCGCTGCGGCCAACTGAGTCGTCGGGATCGCCGCGGCCAGATTGCCGCTAGTCACTGCCGAACCGACCTGTGCCGCGTTCGCTGTGTGCATCTCGAACATGTCCAGAACTACAACAACAGATGACATCAGCTACTCCACGTTGAGTAATTGGGTTCGGGCCATCATGGCACCCAACTCCGGAAAAAGAGCGTCAATCGTCCCCGGACACACCATTTGGCGGGGTCAGATATCGGGATCGCCACTCGCTTGCCGAGGCGCTTCGCTTGACAGCCGCTGAACGCATGTTTAGTGTATTGAACATGCGTTCAGCTGATCTGACCGCCGCCGCGCGAATCCGCGACGCGGCCATCGAGCAATTCGGACAGCACGGCTTCGGTGTCGGGTTACGCACCATCGCCGAGGCCGCGGGGGTCAGCGCCGCCCTGGTCATCCATCACTTCGGCTCCAAGGAGGGCCTGCGCAAAGCTTGTGACGACTACGTCGCCGAAGAGATCCGCAACAGCAAGTCCGAGGCGATGAAGTCCAACGATCCCGCCAGCTGGTTGGGGCAGATGGCCGAGATCGAGTCGTACGCGCCGTTGACGGCCTACCTGGTGCGCAGCCTGCAGACCGGTGGTGCGCTGGCGATGACGATGTGGCACCAGATGATTGAAAATGCCGAAACGTACTTCGCTGAGGGCGTGCTGGCCGGCACCATCAAACCCAGTCGCGATCCGCACGCCAGGGCCAAGTACCTGGCCATCACCTCGGGCGGCGGGCTGCTGCTGTATCTGCAAATGCACGAAACCCCAACGGATCTGCGGGCGGTCCTGCGCGACTACGCCCGCGACATGGTGCTGCCCGCCCTCGAGATCTACACCGAAGGCCTGATGGCCGATCGCACCATGTACGACGCCTTCTTAGCCGCCGATAAAGCCGCAGATGATCAAGGAGGATCACATGTCAGCTGACAATTTCGCGCCGATCGAAATCCGTGCTCTGACGAAGAATTTCGGTGCCGTGCGCGCGCTCGACGGTCTTGATCTGACCGTGAGTGCGGGAGAAGTGCACGGATTCCTCGGACCGAACGGCGCCGGCAAGTCCACCACCATCCGCATCCTGTTGGGCCTGGTAAAAGCCGACAGCGGCAGCGTGCGATTGCTGGGCGGCGACCCATGGACCGACGCGGTCGAGTTACACCGCCAAATCGCTTATGTGCCAGGAGACGTCACGTTGTGGCCCTCGCTGACCGGTGGCGAGACCATTGACCTGTTGGCCCGCATGCGCGGCGGCATCGACCAGAAACGTCGCGCCGAGCTGATCGAGCGCTTCGACCTTGACCCGCGCAAGAAGGCACGCACGTACTCGAAAGGCAACCGCCAAAAAGTCTCGCTGATCTCAGCCTTCTCGTCGCAGGCTGGACTGCTGCTCTTGGATGAGCCCAGCAGCGGGCTGGATCCGTTGATGGAGAACGTGTTCCAGCAGTGCGTCGGCGAGGCGCGCGACCGGGGCGCGACGGTGTTGCTGTCCAGCCACATCCTGGCCGAAACCGAGGCGCTGTGCAAAAGGGTGACCATCATCCGCGCGGGCAAGACCGTCGAAAGCGGTTCGCTCGATGCTATGCGCCATCTCAGCCGCACCTCGATCAAGGCCGAAATGATCGGTGATCCTGGCGATCTCACCCGGATCAAGGGGGTTGAAGATGTCAGCGTCGACGGCAACACAGTGCGTGCCCAGGTCGACAGCGAAAGCCTCGGGGAACTCATCCGGGTGCTCGGCGACGCCGGAGTACGCAGCCTTATCAGCGCGCCACCGACTCTCGAGGAACTGTTCCTGCGCCACTACAGCGCCGCAGAAAAGCAGATTTCAGCGTCATGAGCACCGCAACCCTGGATCGGTCACGCCCCGCGGCAGGACCTGCACCGCGGCGCCGTTCGAACTTCTCCGGAACGCTCGGCATGCTGCGGCTCTATTTGCGCCGCGACCGGGTCTCCTTGCCACTGTGGGTGCTGCTGCTGTCGGTGCCGCTGGCCACCGTGTACGTCGGAAGCATCGAACAGGTCTACCCCACCCAGGCCGCCCGCGCCGGATTCGCGGCCGTCATCATGGCCAGCCCCGCCCAGCGCGCGCTGTACGGGCAGGTCTACAACGACAGCCTTGGGGCGGTGGGTGTTTGGAAAGCCGGGATGTTCCACTTGCTGATCGCGGTGGCCGTCATCCTCACCGTGATCCGGCACACCCGCGCCGACGAGGAGACCGGTCGGACCGAGCTGATGGACTCGACCGCGATCGGCCGGTATGCCGGCCTCAGCGCGGCGCTCGTGATGGCGTTCGGGGCCTCGATCGCGACCGGCGCCATCGGTGCGGCGGGATTGTTTGCCACCAACGTCCCGCCCGCCGGGTCCGTCGCGTTCGGGGCGGCGCTGGCCGGCTCGGGCCTGGTGTTTACGGCCGTCGCCGCAATAGCCGCGCAGTTGTCCCCGAGCGCACGGTTCGCCCGTGGGTCCGCCTTCGGGGTGTTGGGCACCGCATTCACGCTGCGCGCCATCGGTGATGCCGGGGACGGCAACCTCTCGTGGCTCTCCCCGCTGGGGTGGTCGCTGCAAGTCAGGCCCTACGCGGGTGATCGCTGGTGGGTCCTGCTGCTGCATCTGGCGACGACGGCCGCACTCACCGCGGTGGCTTATCGGCTGCTCGCCGGCCGCGATGTCGGCGCGGGACTCATCGCCGAACGCGCCGGTCCCGGCAGAGCCTCGATGACGCTGGGCAACGTCTTCGGGCTGGCCTGGCGACTCGACCGCGGTTCGCTGCTGGTGTGGAGCGTCGGCCTGTGCCTGTACGGCCTTCTGATGGGCAGTGTGGTGCACGGCATCGGCGCCGAGCTGGGCGACAGCACCGTGGCGCGCGACATCGTTACGCGGATGGGCGGCACCAGCGCTTTGGAGGAGGCCTTCATCGCGGTGGCGTTCAGCATGCTGGGCATGATGGCCGCCGCATTCACCGTCTCGCTCACCTTGCGGCTGCACCAGGAAGAGTCCGCGCAACGAGCTGAGACGACACTGGCCGGTGCCGTCTCCCGAGCTCGCTGGTTGGCAAGCCATTTGGAAGCCGCGCTGATCGGGCCGGCGGTGGCGCTACTGGTCGCCGGAGCGGCCGCAGGACTCGTCTACGGCATCGCGGACGGTAACGTCGCCGGCAAGCTGGGCGCCGTCATCGGCACCGCGGCCGTGCAGCTGCCGGCCGTCTGGCTACTTTCCTCCGTGACATTGGCGTTGTTCGGCATCGCGCCGCGGTTCACACCGGTGACGTGGGGTGTGCTGGTCGGCTTCATTGCCTTGTACCTAGTCGGTTCACTGGCCGGCTTCCCGCAGTGGCTACTTGACCTGGAGCCGTTCGCGCACGTTCCGCGGGTCGGTTCCGACTTCACCACCGTGCCGTTGCTTTGGCTGCTGGCCATCGATGTGGTGCTGATCGCTCTGGGAGCCATCGCCTTTCGGCGGCGGGATCTGCGCTCATGAAAACCGCCATCCAGTTGACCGTATCCACCACATTCGGTCTGATCGCTCTTGGCGCGGTGGTGTTCCTGCCTGCGGGAACCTTCGATTATTGGCAGGCATGGGCGTTCATCGCCATTTTCACGGCGGCGACGATCATCCCCACCATCTACATCGCCCGGACCAATCCGGCGGCCCTTCGGCGCCGGATGCACGCGGGCCCGCGGGCCGAGGCCAGGACTGTGCAGAAGTTCGCCGTTACCGCGGCGTTTTCAAGCATGTTCGCCATGATGGCGTTCAGCGCGTACGACCACCGGATGGGCTGGTCGCACGTGCCCACATGGGTGTGCGTGCTGGGTGGCGTCGCGGTGATGGCCGGCCTCGGTCTCGCGATGCTGGTGATCGTTCAGAACGGCTACGCCGCCTCCACCGTCACCGTGGAGACCGGCCAACCCGTCGTGTCCACCGGTGTATACAAATTCGTCCGCCACCCGATGTACCTCGGCGACGTGATCATGATGGTCGGCATTCCGCTGTCCCTGGGGTCCTATTGGGGACTCTTCTTCGTCCTGCCGGGCATGCTGCTGCTCATTGTCCGCATCCTCGACGAGGAAGCGCTGCTCACCCAGGAACTGACCGGGTATCCCGAATACAGGCAACGGGTGCGGTATCGCCTGATGCCGTACATCTGGTAGGGCGAGTTAGATCCAGACGCCCTTGCCCACCGCGACCACGCCACCGGCGCTGATCGCGAAGCGTTCCCGATCCCTCTCCAGATCGACTCCGACCATCTCGCCCGGCCCCACAACGACGTTCTTGTCCAGGATCGCGTGCCGCACCACCGCGCCACGACCGACCCGAACGCCCGGCATGATCACGCTGCCCTCCACGATCGCGCCGTCGTCGACCACGACGTTGGAAGACAGCACCGAGTTGCGCACTGATGCCGCCGAGATGATGCTGCCGGCGCCCACCACCGACTCCTGCGCGGAGCCGCCGTTGACGAACTTGGCCGGTGCCAGGTTCTCCGATGCGCCAAGGATTGGCCAGCGCCTGTTGTACAGGTTGAACACCGGGTGCACCGAGACCAGGTCCATGTGCGCGTCGTAGAACGCGTCCAGCGTCCCCACGTCACGCCAGTAGGCCTTGTCGCGCTCGGTCGCGCCCGGCACCTCGTTGTCGGAAAAGTCGTACACCGCGGCCAGCCCGTCGGCCACCAGGTGGGGAATGATGTCGCCACCCATGTCGTGGTCGGAGCGGTCGTCGTCGGCGTCGGCGCGGATCGCGTCGATGAGCACCTTGGTGGTGAAGATGTAGTTGCCCATCGAGACAAACGTCGTATCAGGATCGTCGTGGGTGCCGGGCGGCTTTAGGGGCTTTTCCACGAAGCTGCGGATGCGACCGGAGTCGTCGGAGTCGATGCAACCGAATGCGTGCGCCTCGGTGCGCGGAACGCGGATCCCGGCCACCGTTGCTCCGGCTCCGCTGTCGATATGGAACCGGACCATCTGCTCGGGGTCCATCCGGTAGACGTGATCTGCGCCGAAAACGACGATGTAGTCGGGGTCTTCGTCGTAGATCAGGTTGAGCGATTGATAGATCGCGTCGGCAGAGCCGGTGTACCAGCGCGGCCCGAGCCGTTGCTGCGCCGGCACCGGGGTGATGTACTCCCCCGCCAAGCCGGACAGCCGCCAGTTCTGCGAAATGTGACGGTCCAGTGAATGCGACTTGTATTGAGTGAGAACGCAGATCCTCAAGTACCGGGCGTTGACGAGATTGGAGAGCACGAAGTCGATCAATCGATAGGCGCCCCCAAAGGGAACCGCGGGCTTGGCCCGGTCCGCGGTCAGCGGATAAAGCCGCTTGCCCTCACCACCGGCCAGGACAATGCCCAGCACGTGTGGTGGCGCATCCCTCATGGCACAAACCTATCTGCAGCCGCGACCAGCTGCCAGGGGGCCCGCCGCAATGGGCCGCGTTCTTACGGGCTGTCCGTCAAGCTATTTGGTCCAGTTCGGCGTTTCCAATGGCCGCCACCGATTATCCGGCTCGACTCGCGCGCCGCACCGTCACCGAACTACGGTGCGGAGTATGCGGGTGGCGATGATGACTCGGGAATACCCACCAGAGGTCTACGGCGGGGCCGGCGTACACGTCACCGAACTGGTCGCGCAACTGCGCCGGCTGTGCGCCGTCGACGTGCACTGCATGGGCGCACCGCGCCCCGGTGCCTTCGCGCATCAGCCCGACCCGCGGTTCCACGGGGCCAACGCGACACTGTCCACCCTGTCGTCCGATCTGGTGATGGCCAACGCCGCGTCGGCCGCCACCGTCGCGCATTCACACACCTGGTACACCGGGATGGCGGGGCATCTGGCCGCGCTGCTCTATGACATCCCCCATGTCTTGACCGCGCATTCGCTCGAGCCGCTGCGCCCATGGAAGGCCGAGCAGCTCGGTGGCGGCTATCGGGTTTCGACGTGGGTGGAGCACACCGCGGTACTGGCCGCCGACGCCATCATCTCGGTCAGCTCCGGGATGCGCGAGGACATCCTGCGGGTCTACCCCACCCTGGATCCGAGCCTGGTGCACGTCATCCGCAACGGGATCGACACCGATGTCTGGTATCCGGCCGGGCCGGTGCGCACCGGGTCGGTGCTGGCCGAGCTGGGGGTCGACCCCAACCGGCCCACCGTCGCGTTCGTCGGGCGGATCACCCGGCAGAAGGGTGTCTCCCACCTGGTAGCGGCCGCGCACCACTTCCACCCCGACGTGCAGTTGGTGCTGTGCGCCGGCGCTCCCGACACTCCGGAGTTAGCCGACGAGGTACGGTCGGCGGTGGCCGGACTGGCCCGCAATCGCACCGGCGTGTTCTGGGTCCAAGAAATGCTTCCAATCGGGAAGCTACGCGAAATACTTTCGTCCGCAACGGTTTTTGTATGCCCGTCGGTGTACGAGCCGTTGGGCATTGTGAACCTGGAGGCAATGGCCTGTGGCACCGCGGTGGTGGCCTCCGACGTGGGCGGCATACCCGAGGTGGTCGCCGACGGAATCACCGGGTCACTGGTGCACTACGACGCCAGCGACCCGATCGGCTACCAGGCCAGACTGGCCCAGGCTGTCAACGCGCTCATCGCCGACCCGGAAAGGGCGCACCGCTACGGCCAGGCGGGACGCCAGCGTTGCATCGAGGAATTCTCCTGGGCCCAAGTTGCCGAGCAGACGCTCGAGATCTACCGGAAGGTGTGCGCCTAGCACGTCTAACCCGTCCCTAGGCCCCCGGCGAACTTCCGCTCGGCTCCTCTTCGCCAGACTCAGCTGGTAACACCTTTGAGTTCGTCACCCAACGCCGCGGCCTCGTCAGGCGTCAGCTCCACGACGAGTCGACCGCCGCCCTCAAGTGGTACCCGCATAACGATGCCGCGCCCCTCCTTGGTTGCCTCCAGAGGACCGTCTCCGGTCCGGGGCTTCATCGCCGCCATCGAGTGCTCCCTCCAGATTCGCGCTGGCCCGCTTTCGCGGACTTGGACGGCGCCGAGCACGCCCCGCCGGCGGATTCCCAGCCATACCCGACATAGAACTGCCAAATCACCCCCCCCATTGTTCCCTATCCGGCTGAATTGGTGCACTAGACCCGCTTGTCCGGCCTCATCGGGCTGCTGGACGCGATCCCACGGCTGCTCAACGGGCCGCCCCCACCGCCGCGTTAAGACACCCAGCAATCGCGAATATGGTCATCGACCATTCCGGTCGCCTGCATCAGCGCGTAGGCGGTGGTGGGCCCGACGAAGTGGAACCCGCGCCGTTTCAGTTCGCGCGCCATTGCCTTGGATTCCTCGCTGGTCGAAGGGATTTCGGATGGCTCGGCGGGCCGGGGCCGCGGTGGCGGCGCAAACGACCACAGCAGCTTGGACAGATCTTCGGATCCCAGATCGGCGGCTACCCGCGCGTTGGCGATCGTCGACTCGATCTTGGCCCGGTTGCGGACGATTCCGTCGTCGGCCATCAGCCGTTGCACATCGGTGTCGGTGTAGCCGGCGACCTTCTCGATGTCGAACCCGGAGAAGGCGCGCCGAAAATTCTCCCGCTTGCGCAAGATGATCAGCCACGACAGGCCGCTCTGAAAGGCCTCCAGGCTCATCCGCTCGAACAACGCCAGCCGGCCGTGCAACGGACGGCCCCACTCCTGGTCGTGGTAGTTGCGGTAGAGGTCGAAATCCGGCCCGGGCCGGACATTCGCCCAGCCGCAGCGCACCAATCCGTCATCGCTCACGTCATTTCCTGACGATCTTCGCCGCCCGCAGGTTCCGGGGCATCAAGCTCGGTTTCGGCGGCCGCCGCCAGCTGACCGCGTAACGCCTCGAGCTCGCGGGCGAGCCGGTCCAGCACCCAGTCCACCTCGCTGACCTTGTACCCGCGCAGCACCTGGGTGAACTTGACGGCGTCGACGTCGGCGCCGGTGACACCGAACGCGGGCAGGACCGTCGCCGTCGTCCCCCGCGGCAGGGGCGGCAACTGCTCGCCGCGGCCGAACAGCAGGCTGGCAGCGACGAACAGCACGATCGCCACCAGCACCAACACCACGAGGTACAGCAACACCAACGCCACGTAAACGATATTGCCCTACACCGCCGACAGCCCGGTGATCAGCGGGGGCGCAACCCGTTCATCGGCGGCCGGTCCATCAGCGACACCGGCGAAGTGTGCTGGGTGTAGCCACAGCCGTCGGGGCCGTCGGCGAAAAACTGGGTCAACTCAACACCGGAATCGGCGACCCCGCACCGCGACAGCAAGGTGGCGATGACCTGGCGGCTCATCGCGCCCAGCGCGGCCAGCGGCCGGTTGCGGTGCGCCCGCACACCCAGGTTGACCTGCGCGATCGCATCCAGGCCCAACCGGTCGAAGGTGTCGATCAGGAGGCCGATCTCGACTCCGTACCCCGGGGCGAACGGCAGCGCTGTCAACAATTCCCGGGTGGCCGCGTACTCACCGCCGAGCGGCTGCAAGATGCAGCCCAGGTCCGGCCGCAGCGCCGCCAGCAACGGCCGCGCCACCAGCTCGGTCACCCGCCCGCCACCGGTAGCGCCCGCACCGCCACCCACCTCGCCGATATCACTGACACCGTCGGCCTCGCGGACCATTAGAGGCCGTCGGTAGACGCTCTTGACCAGGTGAATCCCGTCGCCGGTAAGCAGCGGGTCGACCAGCCATGGCACGAACATCGGGTGCGGGTTGATCAGATCCGAGTCGACGAACACCACGATGTCGCCGCTGGTGGCCGCCAGCGAGCGCCACAACGCCTCGCCCTTGCCTGGAAGCGTCGGCACCTCGGGTAGCGCTTGCTCACGGCTGACGACGCGGGCACCGGCCGCGATGGCGCGGATCTCGGTGTCGTCCGTTGAGCCGGAGTCCAGCACGATGAGTTCGTCGACCAAACCATCGACCAGCGGGGAGATGCTGTCGATCACCGATTCGATGGTTTCTTCCTCATCGAGGGCAGGAAGTACCACAGAGACCGTGCGCCCGGCCTTCGCCGCTTCCAATTCCGCAATGGTCCGGCCGGGACGGTTCCAGCTGCCGTTGGATCGCCAGACGTCGCCGGGCCGGGCGCCGAACGCCCCAGGATTGGTGAGATTGCCGGCGACCAGCTCCGATGCTGTCATGCCAACCCCCTCACCGTGCGCGTCGGCGGACGCATGCCCTGGATCGAAGCCACCATTTCCAGTACCCGCCGGGTAGCCGCGACCTGATGCACCCGAAACATTCGGGCGCCGGCTGCCGCCGCGAGCGCGGTGGCAGCCAGTGTGCCCTCAAGCCGTTCGGTCAGTTCCACGCCCAAAGTCTCCCCGACAAAGTCCTTATTGCTCAACGCCATGAGCACGGGCCACCCGGTCTTAACAAGGTCGGCCACATGACGCAACAGAAGCAGCCCGTGGAAGGTGTTCTTGCCGAAGTCGTGGGTTGGGTCGATCAGCACCCTGTCACGCGCTACACCGGCCGCGACCGCCCGCTCGGCGGCGCCGGTGACCTGACGAATCACGTCGTCCACCACGCCGCGGGTGGTCGTCCCGTAACTCACCCGGAATGGACGGGTACGCGGCCCCGCGCCGCCGGTGTGCGAACACACCAGACCCGCCCCGAACTCGGCTGCTACCCCGAATATGCCGGGGTCAATGCCACCCCAGGTGTCGTTGATCAAATCTGCGCCCGCCGCGCAGGCCACTCTGGCCACCTCGGAACGCCAGGTATCGACGCTGATCAGCTGGTCCGGGTACGCGCCACGCAGCCATTCGATGAACGGCACCAGCCGGGCGATCTCGGTGTCCGCATCGACGCTCTGGCCCGGGCCCGCTTTGACGCCGCCCACGTCGATCACATCGGCACCCTCGGCGACGGCCCGGTGTGCAGCGGTCCGGGCAGCCTCGTCGCTGAAGGTCGCACCCTTGTCGTAGAACGAGTCGGGGGTGCGATTGACGATCGCCATGATCAGCGGGCGATCGCCCGCGACCGGACGGCCACACAGCGTTGACTGCACCCATCCATAGTGCCTAGCTACCGCGACGCCCGTTGGTGCAGGGGGGCTGAGACGCCGCCACGAACGTGAAGTTGGCTGCCCGCTCGGCGTCGAACGTGAAGTTGGCTGCACGCTCGGCCCGAACAACGCCGCTAGCCCTGCGGCCGCTCTCCAGCGGCGACTTCTTCGAGGTATTCGTCGTAGTACGGCCCGTAGCCCTCGTCGCGGCCGGCCAGCACGTAGAGCGGGTCTTT
>Ga0182014_10001027_pt1 | contig 37875 bp, 39 predicted proteins | sample 612S2DmetaG_FD_120489 | JGI IMG/M metagenome (GOLD analysis project Ga0182014, IMG submission 120489) | Permafrost microbial communities from Stordalen Mire, Sweden - 612S2D metaG | ecosystem: Environmental > Terrestrial > Soil > Wetlands > Permafrost | place: Sweden: Stordalen | collected... | reverse complement strand
GACATTGACCCGACTTCATCGAGTTGTCGAAACAATTCCTTGAATTCAAACGGTGGCGTCACCGCCGCGCGCACAACTCGCCACAAAAATGTGCCGAGATCGCCGAACCACTCAAGAAACTTGGTGATCAGGCCCTTGGAATGGCTGGCGGTTAGCGTCATGCGTAAGATCCTTATTCCCTTTCCATGCCCGCGACCGCCCTGAATTCCCATTCGATCAGGGATTTGAGCCCGGGTCGACTGCTCCATGCCCGTTGTTTAGATGCATGCGAGTAAGCAAGGAGTGGGGTCCGCTATACAGAAATTCCAGAGCGATGTTTCCGCCCACATATCCCAGCAGGCTGTAGTTGCCCATGCGGAGTCCATCCATGGCATCGTAGCGGCCGGGATACCAGGCATAGACGGCGGTCATAGTGCCGGCATACGGAGCGACCAGAGAAGAAAAAGAAAAGACGCGGTGGCCACCTTCGCCGCGGCGTGCGGTGAAGGTCGAAATCACGGCATGGCGCAGCCGCGGAAACACGCCTTTGCACTCGCAGCGGTAGTACAACGTGTCCTCCTTGAACGCCTCCGCGAGCCCATAGCGCGTCGTCGTAGTTACAGCTGCGATGGCGAAGTCGGACCCGAATCGCTTGCCGTACCCCTCCGCTCCCTGGTTCCACTCTGGCGGAGTGTTCTGCAGTTGGTTAATGCCAGCCGCGAAAGCGGCGCCGACGATGGGGTACGGGCCGAACGCGTCGAAGGCGTAGTTGCGGATTTTCATTTTCTGCGTCGGACGCGTGTACGTCAAATCCGGCAACGCAGCGTTCGTTGGTAAAGCGGCAGGGCTGGAGGAGGCGCTTGCATCGACCAGTGATTGCGCCTTTGCCAGCAGAGGTAAGGCCGTGAGTCCGGCGATTGCCAGCGAGAAGAGCATAATGCCGTGCATCTTCATATCGAGATCCTCCTTATTAAGAGATGAACTACAATCCAACCCGCACAGCAACGGGCTATTGTCTTCACTTAGTCAGCGGGCAAGTTCGGTGGCCGCACTGGCACGCAATCTCCACCTCTCCGGATCCCGCTTCCTTACAAGCCGGACCACAGTATTTCTCTCCAGCTTGCACTCGGCACCGGCATGGCAGGTGCGCACACTTGTTCTGCTCATTTGTTGTCATGATCGTTCTCCTTTGCCTACGTCGTTCCAGGCATTGTTGCGGAACGTTATTCCCACTGCTCCAGACTCTCGACCCTTCTGATGGACGCTCTGCTGCGGCCGTCAGGCGAGAGCGATCAGAATAGAAATGTGAGCCGACCGAGACCGATTCCGGTCCCGGTCAGCTGGAATACTTTTGCGCAAGCTCACGGACCCACTTACTTCTTGTCTTCTCTGGCTTCGGCGACGCGCGCCTGTTGGCCTGCCTCGGTTACGGCCTTCAGGAATGCATCCGCACTTGCCGGAGTCGACGCCTGGCCCGAAAGAATGTTGCGGAACATCATGTGCTTGCCGTAAATGGCGCGGGTCGAGTCATTGTCCTCCTCGACCACTGCACCTTCGAGCGTCAAGCCGGCGAATACACCTTTCGAGCGTGAGTAGGTGAGCATTTCCGTGTTCATCTTCCAGTCCGTTCCGGCGGAAGCGTGACGACCCACCGGGCCTGCCGCAACCGAACCCTCCCCGGTAAGTTCGAACTTACTCGACAACAGATGCTGGAAACCGTGGTCGTTCATTACCAGCATGACCAGATCCACACCTTCGACTCCGATTTGCAGTCCCCAGCTACCGCCGCCAACCGATACGAAGGCGGGAGCGCTCCAGCCATTCGATGTCCGGCACGAAGCCACGCCACGGCCGTGCTTGCCGCCAAAAATGAAGCCGCCCTTAATCAGGTCCGGCACTACCAGGATGCACTTTGCACCACTCAACACTTCTTCGGGAATACCTTTGTCGGGCGTCGACATAATCGCGTGCAGAACATCGACGGACTTTTGCATGCGGTCGACCGTGTCCTCACGAGCCGAGCCTGCCCAGGCAAACGTTCCAACCAGGCCCAGGAAACTCATCAACAGTAGTGAAATTGTCTTTTTCATAAATTAATTCCTTTGGGAGCACGAATCTAAGAGGACAAAACTCCAGATGGACTGACTTAGTTCAGAGGATCTGGAGGAGGGAGTAGGAAGTCTCGTCTCCAGGCGCTATGATCGCCGAGATCAAAAAGAATAGCTGGTCTAAATTGCTCACTTTATCTGTCAAAACACAGACTGGATCGGCTTGCCACCGCAGACGGATATCTGACGCAAATTGAGCAATCCAGCACAGAATCGCGGACGTCGATGTGTCATCGTAGCGGTGTCGACGATTCGAAAGCGGCGTTCCTTAGAAGCGGTCGGGCGTGGGAACATTGCTCTCGTATCTTGCGACCACTTGGCGTCATCGATGCATCCTTTTCTTGTCCAGGTTCGTATCTTCCGCACCTTCGTGGTTAACTCCCTGAAGGAGTTCTTTACGAAGAAAACATCTCGCGGCGATGTCGGGTCACCCAGGATGTGCCCGTTCTGCGGATTAATCACGCCGCGATCCAAGCCATTTTGTTTGGAGTGTGGAAAGTCGTTTAGAGGAGTTCAACTGGCGCGGAAAGATGCAAGGCAAGGATGAGCATCGACAAATAAACAAAGGAGATTAAAAATGCTTTGGACGATTTTTGTGGTGCTTTTGATTCTGTGGCTTCTGGGTTTCAGCCTTCACATAGCCGGCGGCCTGATCCACTTGCTGCTGGTGGTTGCGTTGGTGGTCTTGGTTATCAACCTGGTTAGCGGACGCAGTGTGGCGTAGAGGCCGCTCGCTGGGGAGCTAGCGGAGGCGATCAAGTCATTGTTCCTGCATGCGTCCCTATCTATGCTGGAAAAGGACGCGAAGCCCACGGCCGGTAATTGCCTTGAGCATCCGCAGAGTCGACTGGCCAGAGTTTTCAGGTCGGGGAACTTTGGCTGCGGCCAGTTCTCGATCAACATGCGTCTTAGTGGACGGATGTCCTGTGCTCAGCGTGCACTTCTGTTTTGGTTTGGCTCCGCAGCGTGGGCATCGAACGGACAATATGCGTCCCAGCGGGAGCTTTTCGGGTTTCACTGCAACATTATTCAGCATCGACAATTGGACCTATCGTCAATCTTGCTGTTTGGATTTCAATTGCCCCAAAACGGGAATCCAAGCGGAACTGGTGGTGCTCTGGCAAGTACAAGTAAGGGATGCCAAGTTTGTCGCGCTGCAACACGATGTGTGAATTCCCAGATGCGCGGATTTCAAAGTGCACCGCGAGCACCCAGCTTGGTGGGTATCGACGCCCTCAAATGCAATGAGGCAGCGTGGTGATTAATCTCCGCCGCCGCTTGCGTGCGGCGATTGCCATTCGCGTTGTTGAAATCGAGAGTAGTGACGCTATGCTCGCAGAAGGCGCATTTGAATGTGGTGCCACCGTTCATCGGTTTGGTTGTGTAGTATCTCACATCTTCATTGTAGTCCTTCCGCTTCTCCGGGTTTGGAGCAATAGGTGTGCAACCTTAGAGCAGGGGACGCTGTCGCTAGCGGGGAATGCCGCGACTTAAAACTTGTGTGGCTCGCACAACAAACCGGTTGGGCGCGGGACCGACAAAATAAAATGGGTAGCAGGTCACGAGCGTCAGTGCGGATTCGGTTGAAGGAGTCAAAACACTGGTATCGCCGGGAGCGACGACCTTCACCCAATCCACTTGATAGCGGAATAGCCCAGCCGCCGTCTGAAACTCAATCTCGTCATTCTTGCGAACGTCTTTCAGTTCACGGAAGAAGGTGTCGCGGTGCCCAGCGATCCCGCTGTTCCCCGGCTCTCCTGGCAGCGGAGTGCCTTCAATATGTCCGGCGCCCCGTCGCAGCGTTCGCGAGCTTGTGCCTTGCAGAACGGCGACGGAAACTCCGACCCTCGGGATCTCGATGACGCCGAGAACGTCGCCTGCTTTGACCGCCTGCTTCGGCTGGATTAGCTTGTGCTCTTTTTCTACCTGGACCAGGCTTTCCAGGGACCGTTTTGCGGATACCTGGTAGAGCTTGGCGTCGAGCAGAGCAAAGCTAACGTAACCGAGCGCCAAAATGCCAGTGATGAAAAAGAGGTATCGAGTCCCACGAAGAAACGATCGCATTCGCGTCGAGAAAGAAATCCGCTTGATTCTGATCTTCATGGCCGGCCCGCTTTCGACGCCGGTGCTGGTTGCGATTTCAGGGGTGCGAAGTAACCGGTTCGGGTGCGCACCATCAATCGTCCACGACCCGGCGCAGTGGCCTTCACCTGTATAACCCGATAGCTTCCGTCCTGAAGTCTGTTTGTGGGGACATAGGCGATGGTGTATTGGTTACGGATGTCGTGAGCGATCCGTTCGCAAATAGGGGCAATATCCTTTAATGACTCCGGCAAGAAGCTCTCGCCGCCCGTATCCTTCGCAAGCCGCTTCAGCACTCCGGGATTTCGATCGCCATCTTCCTCATCGAAGATGCCGATGGTGTAGATGATTGCGTCGGGCTGCCCGGTCAGCGCCATGATTTCGGCCAACTTATGTTTGCTGGCGTTGTCGCCTCCATCGCTGATTACGATCAGCACTTTCTTGTCCCGCGTGCCCTTTTTCAAGTGCTCAAGAGCGGCAGCAACTGCATCGTACAGTGCGGTTTCACCATCGGCTGCAATCTTGGACAATGCCACTTCCAACTGAGCCACATGGTCTGTGAACGGTGTGTTGTCCGGAAGTCCGAACGAAACCTTTTCGTTGAAGTTGACCACGAACATCTGGTCCTGCGGGTTGCTGGAGCGAGCAAACGCCAACGCCGCGGCAATCACGTCAGGACGCTTCGGCCTCATGCTCCCGCTGTTATCAATGACCAAGCCGACTGTGACCGGGATGTCCTCGTGGCTAAAATATTTGATTGGTTGCAGCACTCCGTCCTCGTACACTTGGAAGTCGTCTTTGCCGAGCCCGGAAACCAGCGTGCCTTTGTGGTCCTCGGCGGTTGCGCGCAACACAACCATGTTCACATCTACGCTAATGGTGTAATCGTCGCCCGGGCGGCTCTGTGGCGGAAATGACCGTTGCGCCCAAACGAGACTTGGTGGAGCGATCAGGACGAGAAGAGCAACCAGGCACCGTAAAGCGGAGGCATATTCCTCCCGGATGCGTAAGCTCCAGCCGACACCTTCTCCGGCCAGCGGCCTCGGCTCGCTTTGAAGACGTGGCACGGACGAGCGCAGCTCGGTCATCCGTCTGGTCCTTTCAAGCGACATGATACTCCGGGCGGGTGACGGGAAGGCGGTACTGGCGTACTCACCCTCCCTCGCCATGATTACCCGGTCAATTTACCCGGGCGGGTCTCCATGCAGGTCCACCCGTTCTCTTAATTTAGCCAACTCGCTTCGAAACAACCGAGAGAGCAAAGCCGGCGCCCAGCGTCAGCAGCCCAATCAATCCAATCAAAGGCAGAGGGCTGGCCGTTTTCGGCAGAGGATCCGCAGTCAAAGGCGGCGGCTCGACTAGCTGCGCCATTTCAACTGGTTCTCCTGTAGGGGCCACGGCTTCCACCGGTGCCGTTTTCAGAGTCTCGACTGGCGCGGCCGCCAGTTCGATTGGGGTTGCGAGCACGGGCTCATTGCTTTCCTTAGCTAGTTCGATGGCTCTCGGCTTGGCATAAACAAACTGTTCGCCCCCGTTAAGCCCGGGGTAAAACCAGGCCTTCAGCGCCTCCGGCTGCCCCTCAGGCCGCTCCCGGAAAGTGATTACGGTCTTATCTGTCGCCTTCAAGCGATAGTTTGGGATTGCGAGGATCGTGGTGTAGACATGGGTTTTGTCCGGGCTAGAGATTTGAACGATGTGGCGGTCGCCTCGGAAATCCAGAACCCTGAAAACATACGTACCGGCCGGCAAGATCTGAGCCCCCACGCCTGGAACCTCGACGGGCTGGCTGAAGGTAACAATTGTCTCCCTGGTCCAGTTGTCTGCCTTTACGGTTGGCACGACCAGGACACAGAGCACGAAAAGGCACAGTGCGCTTGCAAGCATTTTGAACAGTTTCATAATTCTCCTGTATTTTCTCCGACTAACTGGCTCCGCGGTGGTTGCGCTGCAAGAACTCTTCATGTTGTCGGCTCACAAGAGATCTACGCCCGGAAGATCCGGCATTTTCTAAACCGTAGAGAGTGGTTCGAGCACTAGTATCGGGCATAGGCATTTCAAATACTGGTCAATATTGACCGTTGCGACTTTTCACAGATTTAGCGCGGATTTGTATGCCGGGGGCGGACATTCATCAGGGCGCGAACGGCGCCAGCATCGTCCACTAGCAGTACTCTATGCGCGGCCCCTGGCTCGCTCGGAGTCATACAGCACTGCGAACAGTGCCAGTCCACCGCCTCGTGTCAGGAACAGCGCTGGCTTAGACTCCGATTCTTTTCAAAACTGTGCAATTTTGACCAGTCGTCCCATTTTGGGCGAATGTACTATTAGATCTGCTCGACAACGCAGTCATGGGTTAGTGTCGATTGACAGTGTCGACGTTCCGACCCTCACGACTGTTCCACTTTCTGTACTAAACGCGCGTTTTCAGGCCGGACTCACCCGGGTTCGGCCTTTTTGCCTTCGACGCTGGTCGCGAGCTTCCCAAGCGAAATCCTGGATTTATCTAAGCTGTCCAATATTGCACAGACAATAAAGGATGCACTCGTATACCGTGCCGAGTGAAAGTCACGCATAGGGAAACGGAAACGAAGAAGGAGGACAATATATGAAACTGCTTACGATTTCTGTGGTGGTTCTGTCGCTGTTAGGAATCTGCGCCTATGCTCAAACTGATAGCGGTGCGGTGAAAATCAATCTCGGGACGGCTGACAAATTTGCCTTGCTCGGCGCTTCCGGCATCACCAACGTTAGCTCACAAACTTACATAATTGGTGATGTGGGCAGTTCTCCGACATGCACGGTAAATGGACTTACGCAAAATCAGGTGAAGGGCCGCTTGTTCCTCAAATGCAGCCCCGTGACCGCCCAGGCGCAGAAGGATCTGACTGTGGCATACAATCAAGCGGCGGGCGCGACCTGTGGCACCGACCTTACCGGCAAGGATCTGGGCGGAATGAAGCTCGGACCTGGAGTCTACTGCTTTTCGTCTTCAGCCCAATTGACCGGCACTCTGACGCTGGACGCTGACGGGAATCCCGAGTCGCAGTGGGTCTTCCAGATCGGAAGTAGTCTGACGACGGCCACCAGTTCCAAAGTGGTTCTAGTCCTGGGGCACAATCAGCCGCAACCGCTCTGGAAAAAAGCTTTGAGAGGCTGCAATGTCTACTGGCAGGTCGGTTCCTCCGCTACGATTGGGACGGGTAACACTTTCGTCGGAAAGATCCTGGCTCTTACAAGCATCACGCTGAACGGTGGCGTTCTTCGCGGCAAGTCTCTGGCCAGCAACGGTGCGATCACGATGTCTGACCAGGAGACGGTTGACGGTCCGCCCTGCGGTAGCACTGGCGCCGCGCATGGTGACGGTACGGCTTCCGCTCAGAACTAAGGCAATTGAACTCTTTAAGCGGTGTTGTCAGTTTTACGAAGGATTCAACGTCCGGGTTCGGAACTCTTCATTCAGGCTACAAATCGGGGCGATGACAGCAGATGCTGCTTATCGCTCATGCCGGCGGCGAATTTCGGGAAGAAGTGCTGCACCGAACAGCTAGTCGTGGAGGACTACGTTGAGCAGCGAGCTGTGGACCTGCAATCCGCCGTTGTAATGGATGAAGCCCAATTTCCTGAACCGGTTCATGAAGAAGCTGACTCGTGAGCGTGTTGTGCCGATCATCTCAGCCAGGGTTTCCTGACTGATCTTGGGAACCACGGTCTCGGGCACGCCTTCCTTGCCGAAATGAGCCAGCAACAGAAGCACGCGGGCCAGCCGCTTTTCACTGGAGTTAAACAGTTGGTCAACCAGATCCTCTTCATAACGGATATTCCGCGAAAGTAAATACGCCACGAACATGTCTGAAAACGCATGCTCGCGATGAAGTGCTTCCATCATTGCCTTCTTGTCGATCCGCAGAAGCTCGCAATCGGTCAGCGCAGCGGCGGATCCCATGCGAACAATCTGACCTGCCAGTGCGCCTTCCCCAAAGAAATCCCCCTCCTTCAAGATGCCGATGGTCGCTTCCTTGCCCGTCTTGGATACGACGGTGAGCCTTACTTTGCCGGATTGGATATAGAAGACCGCGTCCGCCGCATCCCCTTGGGTGAAGATCATTTGCTTTTTGGAAGCCGCCAAGATCTTCCTGCCAGCGCCAATGGTCGCAAGGAAAGTATCGGGGTCGAATTCCCGCTTCATTTTGGACGGCGCAATGGGAGTCATGGTTGGGTGCCCCCCTCAAGAGGCCGCTAGGGCGATTGCTGCAGCATCGGTCAACCCCTGAGCGTCTCAGCGCACCCACAACCTTAATCATCCTAGCGCGGTGCAAGTCGTACGGGTGAACTCTTAGTAGGTTTTGGCGCAACCAAGGCCGCACAAGTAATTGATAGAGCGTGCGTTAATGTACGCATGCCCAGCGAATCGCTGCGCTACTCAGGTTTTGTATAGATTTTTAGTTGCAGGATACGATTTTTTGCTGTACGATTTCTGGCGTACTGATACGCTACCGATGAAGGGAGGCACACCAATGGGACGTAACGGGAACGGGAACAACACCCACTATGCGTCGATAAATCGGTCCGATGTTCCGCAGGGCCGTAAGGGGAAACATCGCAAGGCGGTGGCGGATATTCTGGCCGACCTTTCCAAGCTGAACGCCCAGCAAGCGGTCAAGATTCCGCTGAGCAGTCTGAACGGCGAGAAGATGCAGAATCTTCGATCTGCTTTGAATCGGGTAACGCGAGAGAGAAACATCCCCGTGGAAACGTCGAGCGACGAGAAATACCTGTACGTTTGGCGCGCCAACCCGCCCAACAATACGGCAGCAGCCAAGTAGCAGGCTACGGCGCGCATGAGCGGCACCGAACAGCTAGTCGTGGAGGACTACGTTGAGCAGCGAGCTGTGGACCTGCAACCCGCCTTCGATGCCGCCGGCATAATGGATAAAGCCCAGTTTCCGGAACCGGTTCATGAAAAAACTGACGCGCGAACGGGTAGTGCCAACCATCTCGGCCAGGGTTTCCTGACTGATCTTTGGAACCACGGTCTCGGGCACGCCTTCCTTGCCAAAATGAGCCAGCAACAGAAGCACGCGGGCCAGCCGCTTTTCACTGGAGTTAAACAGCTGGTCAACCAGATCTTCTTCGTAACGGATATTCCGCGACAGTAAATACGCCACGAACATATCGGAAAATGCATGCTCGCGATGAAGCGCTTCCACCATCGCCTTCTTGTCGATCCGCAGGAGTTCGCAATCCGTCATGGCAGCCGCGGATCCCATGCGTTGACCCTGGCCTGCCAGCGCGCCTTCGCCAAAAAAGTTTCCTTCGCTTAGCATGCCGATGGTCGCTTCTCTGCCCGTCTTGGATACGACGGTAAGCCTCACTTTTCCGGATTGGATATAAAAGACCGCGTCCGCCCCATCCCCTTGCGCGAAGATGGTTTCCTTCTTGGCAACAGCCACACTCTTCCTGCCAGCGCCGATGGTTGCGAGGAAGATGTCTGGATCGAATTCACGCTTCTTCTTACTTGCTGCGGCTGCAGAAGTCATCATCCCAAATTCTAGTCCTAAAAGGGAGTTTCTCGGCACAAATCGTGACACCGATCTGAAGTGCGTGATTGTGCGGGGGTTAACTCAGCCGGACTCAACGAACTTCTAGGAGTTGGACGGTTTGGTTCGCTGGTCCGATTTGCTTTTCGGCACAGCCAGGCGCCGGTCTCGATGCGGATCCGTGCGCGGCTTGCCGGTGCTGAGCTCGCACTTTCCTCCCGGCTTAGCGCCGCAAGTGGGGCAACGAACCGCCAGTGCTCGTTTCTTTTTGGCCGTCATGGGCTCATCTTGCAACGTTGCTCGCCAATTAAGATGGTCAATTATGACCAGTTTCAGATCGGCGGCTCGGCATTTTTGATTGCTCCTGCGCGGACGACGGCGTTTTGTCGTGGGTCCGCGGTCGGGCAGTCTGTCACCAACCTATCCGGCGCAGTTATTTTCGTCTTCACAGCGGGCCAGCTTCCGTTGTTTCGCAGTGAGCGTTATTGACCAGACTTAAGAATCCGGAAATGAGAAGGTTCATCAGCAAACAAATTTGAGCGAGACAAGCCTGCTGCGCGCTCACTTGGTCCTGTTCTTGCTGGTATTTCTTATCCAGCTTCGCGTTTCCATCAGCGGCGGGCCTGATCCATCGGCGCCCGGCCCGCACCAACGTACGGTCGGGCAACCAAAGGATGATTGACGCTCTCTTAAGTGCGGGAGTGATGTTTGAACGTCGTCTCAGTGCAGGAAAGAAAAGGAGTAATCATGCTTGGAACTATATTGATCGTGATTTTGGTTTTAGCCCTCTTGGGTGCGCTGCCACGCTGGTCGCACAGCCGGGATTGGGGTTATGCTCCATCCGGCGGCCTCGGGCTGGTGCTTTGCATCGTGGTCATCCTCCTGGTACTTGGCCGCATTTGAACCATGCACCAGCCGTTAGTATCGCCAGGCGCCATGGTTAAAGGGTGGCGCCTGCTTTCTATCCGCGTGGTGGCATCTCTTCTCGTGGTGCTGATGTGCGGCGGTGGCTCGTCCGCATACTCCGTTCTGACCCACGAGGAAATCGTAGACCTGCTATGGACGGGTGAGATTCGCCCGCTGCTGCTCAAGCGATATCCCGGATTGTCGGAGGACCAGATCAAGGAGGCACACGCCTATGCCTATGGAGGCGCGGTCATCCAGGATCTAGGCTACTACCCATTCGGCAGCAAGGAATTCAGCAATCTCGTGCACTACCTTCGTAGCGGGGATTTCGTTCGCGAACTACTGATCGAGAGCCAGGATGTGAACGAGTACGCCTTCGCTCTGGGCGCCCTGGCACATTATGCGTCCGATATTGCCGGCCATCCCGCCGTCAACCAATCGGTGGCGATCGAGTATCCAAAGTTGCGAGCGAAGTTTGGCCGGTCGGTCAAGTATGCGCAGGATAAGACCGCGCATTTGAAGACCGAGTTCGGCTTCGACATGGTGCAGGTGGCGAAGAATCGTTACGCGTCGCAGCAGTACCACGATTTCATCGGCTTTCAAGTGTCCAAGCCTCTGCTGGAGCGGGCCTTCCCAGTCGTGTACGGAGTGGAACTGAAAGACGTGCTGGCCCATGAGGATCTTGCCATCGGGTCGTATCGCTACTCCGTTAGCCACCTGATTCCGGAGATGACCCAGGTCGCGCTGCAGACTCATAAGAAAGACATGATGCGCGAGCAGCCCGACTTCGCAAAACGAAAATTTCTGTACCGGCTTTCCCGCTCCGATTACGAAAAGGAATGGGGAAAAGACTACGTGAAGCCCGGGTTTGGCACGCGTGTTCTTTCAACTCTCTTGCGATACATGCCGAAGATCGGCCCTTTCAAAGCGCTGGCATTCAATAATCCGACTCCGCAAACTGAAGACCTGTATTTCAAGAGCATCAATACCACTGTCGATCAATACCGGGTCTTTCTAGAACAGGTGCGCACCGACACGCTCGTGCTTCCCGATTGTGACCTGGACAGCGGCAACTTGACCAAGGCAGCGGAATACTCGCTGACCGACGACACTTATGCGAAGTTGCTGTCCCAGTTGTCAGGCCGGAAGTTCGATCTGACGTCGCCTGCGCTGCGCGCCAACATCCTAAGCTTTTATTCCGATCTTTCGGCTCCAATCGAGACGAAAAAGGACTCTGTCGCTTGGCAGAGTGTACTGACCTCGCTAGAGCAATTGAGGTTGACCACACCGGCCCCGGTTGTCGCAAGCACCCCCGCGCTCTGATCCCAGCCGTCTTCGGCACAAATCTGAATCGAACGGTTTATTGTCTCCAAAGGTAAACTACTGATTTTTGCGGAACGAGGTCAGAGAAGCGAAGGGATTGGAAGAAATGGTAGGCACGAGGAGACTCGAACTCCTGACCTCTACCGTGTCAAGGTAGCGCTCTAACCAACTGAGCTACGCGCCTACACCTGCGACTTCAACAACTTTCGAAAGAGCAATTTTACCAGACCAACCACTTGGTTACCAATTTGGCGCACGTCTGGGTAGTGGCTGAATTGCAGCCACTACCCACACCAGGAACCAAGTCAGCAATTGCGTCGAGAGCGCGGCGTCGTGCTTGGGGTCGGATATGCGCGTATCACTTCGCCATCCGTACCGCCGTAGTCGCCGACCCGCTGAGAATCCGCCACTGTCCCTTATGGTGCTCCATTCTTAAGCATTTTTGTTGCCGCCGTATGACGCAAATCGTGAAAGCGCTCAGACAGTTCGGCGCGATCCGCAAGCCCGATTCACAAAGCCGGCCACGCCGAGGCCGCTGCCGAACTGGGTTCCGGTCCGGGAACCCGAGGGATGATCGTGCTCGAGGTCAGGAGCAGATTACCGTTTCCGCCCTTGACACGTGGACTTATGCAGCGCCCCGACAGGCAGCGCATAAGAGGCGCTACCAGTGCCACAAATGCCTGCGATGGAGTCTTCGCAATCGGCTTCGCCGGAGTTAGAAGTCGGTTCCTTTCAGGAAATCCTGCGTGGGCACTGTTTGGAATCGGTCGGGGTTGGCCTTGACCAGGGCGTCGGCCAGCGAGTTGGGGACGGCGCCGCGTGCGTTCTGGTCATTGTCCTGCAGTTCGGTCTGGTCGAGTTGATAGTTCTGAAAGCTCTTGCTGAAGCGATCGATGTTGTCCATATGGGCCTGGAAGGATGCGCTCTGGGCGTCTTCGGCGGCGTGGGCGCTGTTGGCCTGAATCCGGGCTCTATTTCCGGCCTCGCGGCTGCGGGCTTCATCCCCGGCGAATTCGCGACTCACGACCTCACCATTAATACTGTAGCTGTCATAGATGGCCTTCAGCGTCGGCTGCTCCTGCGCGATGGACGATTGGGGGGCGCAAGTGCCGTTAATGAACAGCGTACGACTGCCCAGCGGGCTGACCGAGGTTATGCTGAGGCCGAGTTCGCAGGACATCGGCCCCTTGCCATCGTGCAAATCTATGTCGGCATCGATAAGGACCGCTTGCGCAACTCGACCCTGGGCTGGGATGGGCTGAGATTTTCTGAGCTGAAAGTTGGGCTGTGTGGCCGCGCCGTGCTGCAGGACACAGAGGTAGGTAGGGAGGGCGTCGCTGGTGGGACAGAGAATCGGCCGGTTGTTGGGATTGGCATAGCGGAGCCGCGCCTGCACCTGGGGATTGTTGGGGTCGTAGATTGGGCCGACGGAGTTGCCGAGTAGAACAGCTTCTCCGCGGGGGCCCACGATTTTGGCGGCGCCATGTGAAGCAAAGGCGATGCGCCAACCGGCGGGCAGGTTGACTGCACCGCTGCCATCGGGAAAGCGGGTGGGCGTCAACGGCGGAACCACTCCCGACTGTGAAGGGCTGGAGGATACTGGTGGCGTTGAAGCGGTCTTCCATGCGTCGGTGAGCTTGCGCAGGAGTACAGGTTCGGTTTTGGCGAAGCTGCTGGAAGCGTCGTAGAGCACAGCTGCGGCGGGCTTCGTCCCGGGGGCCAGGGAAACGATGACGAGACCGGCGATGGGCTCATTGCCATGAGCCTTGGCGGTGAGTGTGAAGAAGGCGCCGAAGTTCTGGCCGTCGCGGGACTGAAAGACCTTGCCGACTTGTGGACGGTCGCTGAAGTGGGTGTGGACGTAGCGCAGGACGGCAGCCATCGCCGCCTGCGGTGTGCTCTGGTCGACAGGGCCGTAGACGACCTGCCCTCCACCGGGGTTGTCGATGATTTTGAGGGAATCTTCCGCGCAGGCAGAGGGAAGCGATGCGACAAGCCAAAGCAGGACGATCGAGGTGCTCACAAGACGGGCGGTGCGCGGCTGGGGCATGGAGACTCCTGCTAAAAGTTTCCGGGGGGGCCGGTTAGACGAACACATGATACACGAGAGACCGACTCCGCGCGGCCTGGAGAGAAAGCTGATCATGCATTCCAGCGGAATTGCTTTAGACTACGGCCGCCCGGCGCAACTCGCTCAACCGCGTCGCCAGAAATCCCAGATACTCTTCCGTTCCCTCGCCCAAGTCATAAGAAGAAGGACAGACCAGGTTGCCGACGTTTTCGATGAAGAGGAAATCCAGTTTGGTTGAGATCGCATTGTTTCAGCGCCTTTATGCGTTTCTCAAATCTCTTCCAGATTTGCGACGCTACATCAGGATCGGCACGATGTGAAGCAGAGATTCGAATGCTCGCGCCTGCTTTGTCATCAATCCCTTTGGTTCTGGCAATCGCGGCGGGCGGCTGCTTTTGGACTCCAGTTGCAAAGTGATCGGCTCCCGGCGACAATCGCTGGGTGGAGAATGTGAATCCGAGCAACGCGCTGACGCACCCCACCGATAATCCGTTTCGTGCCGGCACCATGGTACTGGTCACGCTGGGCAATCCAAGAGAAAAATTTTGGGGGGCCATCCTTTCCCTCAATGCCGAAGGGCTGAGTCTATGCGGCGTCGAACTGGCTTCTTTCGACGATTTGGTATCCCTGGTTAAGGATGGCGAGCCGTTTTCTTCCGGCGTCGTCTTCTTTCCCATGCACCGCTTGGAACGCATGGAACTCGATCTGCCCGACGGCAACATCCCATCGTTGTCCGAGCGCTTCACCAGCAAGACCGGTCTCAATCCCGCCGCGGCGCTCATCGATCACAGCGCGGTGCCTCGAACGATCGAGGAGCCGAGGTGAAGCTTTCGCAACTTCTGAGTGCTCCCAACCAGCTTACCCTGCTGCGGATGATGTTTCTTCCCTTCATCGTGATCAAGCTGGTGGAAGGTCACTACACATCGGCTCTGATTTTGTTTGTGCTGGCGGGGATGAGCGACGGGCTTGACGGCTTGCTGGCCCGCGTCCTCAAGCAGCAAACCGTCCTGGGACAGTATCTCGATCCGATCGCGGATAAGCTCCTGCTCAGCACGATGTTTCTCGTGCTCTCGATTCTGCACCAGATTCCCTGGAAATTCACGGTTCTGGTTTTCAGCCGCGACATTTCGATTCTCGCGGCCAGCGCCGTGCTCTATGCCATCGCCGGACTCCGCGATTTCCGTCCCAGCATCTTTGGCAAGGCCAACACGTTCGCCCAAGTCGCCGCCGTCTTTTTTGTGCTGCTGTTCGAAATCGACCACGCGCGTTGGGTCGGCATTGCGCGCCTCACGTTTCTGCGCGCGACTTTTGCCTTCACCATTATTTCGGCAATGCACTACGTACTTCTCGTGGAACAGCGCCTGCGCGCCATTCACCACGTTGCGAACGCGCCGACCGCGAGCAGCGGGGTTTGACGGGTTAGGAGTTTGACCGATCCAAAGTTACACCCCTTCGCCCAATTTGATAAAGCCCTTACTTGGGATTCATAGGTTCCGCTGCATGGGGCTCGCCGATTTAGCGCAACACGCTCCGAGCGTATGATCCACCGCCGTAACGCCCTCCCCAAAATCAGGCTCTGGATGTTACGGGGAATCGTTGGTCCTTTTTCAGTGCCAATTGTTAGGGTCTTCAGGGTGACGGCTTGACCTCAAAGACCACGCCACTGTTCTTCGTACCTCCGGCGTAGGTGGTTCCGTAGAGGTTGCCCGCTGAGTCGCGAATCACACCCTGCGGGTCGGATCCATCGACCCCGCCCGTGAAGCTGTACAGAACCGTCTCGTGGCCGGTCGCATCCACCTTATACACCACACCCGCTCCCGACGTGCCCCCAGCGCTAGTAGTGCCATAGAGGTTGCCCGCCGAGTCCCGGACCACAGGGGTCAGAGGTTGACCTCCATCGGCCCCGCCGGTGAAGCTGTATAGAACCGTCTCGTGGCCGGTCATGTCCACCTTATACACCACGCCAGCTCCCGACGTGCCCCCAGCATCTGTAGTGCCGTAGAGGTTGCCGGCCGAGTCCCGGATCACCCCTGAGGCGAGAGATCCATCAACCCCGCCCGTGAAGCTGTACAATACGGTTTCCTGGCCGGCCGCATTAACTTTGTACACTACACCGTTATTGAATGTGCCCCCGATATCTGTCGTGCCGTAGAAGTTGCCCGCTGAATCGCGAATCACACCTGCGTCGGGGTAGCCTCCGTCGGCCCCGCCCGTGAAGCTGTACAGCGCTGTCATCTGGCCGTTCGCGCTAACTTTGTACACTTGGCCACCGTAGTATCTGCCGCCATCGCTAGTCGTGCCATAAAGGTTGCCCGCCGGGTCGCGGATCACGCCTGTGAACGGGTAGTCCCCGTCGGCCTCCCCCGTGAAACTGTGCAATACGGTTTCCTTCCCGTTCTTATTGACCTTATACAGCACACCCCGGCCCGCAGTGCCGCCCTCGTTCGTAGTGCCGTAGAGATTGCCCGCCGAGTCTCGGATGACACCTGCCCGGGGCAACCCGCCATCGGTCCCGTTCGTGAAGCTGTACAGAACGGTTTCGTGGCCGGCCACATCCAGTTTGTACACCACGCCCCAGGCGAATGAGCCGCCGACTAGCGTGGTGCCGTAGAGGTTCCCCCCTGAGTCGCGGATCACGCTTGAAGCCGGGTTGTTACCGCCAGTTGAACCGGGAAAGACATATAACAACTTCTCTTGGCCGGTTGTACTCACCCTGTACACCGAGCCTTCCCCCGGAGTACCGCCCGAGTTCGTAGTACCGTACAGGTTGCCCGCCGAGTCGCGGATGACACCGGCGTAGTCGGGCAAGCTCCCGTCAGCTCCGCCAGTAAAGGTATGCAACACGGTTTCTTTGCCGGTTTTATCCACCTTGTAAACCACACCGAGCTGCGATGCACCACCGAATTCAGTAGTACCGTACAGATTTCCTGTCGAGTCCATAATTACGCCTGCTTGCGGTTGACCCCCATCGTCCGCGCCAGTGAAGCTGTACAGAACCATCTCCTGCCCGCTCGTGTTGAGCTTGTAGACTGTTCCCCAGCCCGAAGCGCCGCCGCCGGCAGTGGTGCCGTAGAGGTTGCCCACCGAATCCCGGATCACGCCAGCGAGTGGGTTACCCCCATCGGTCTCTCCCGTGAAGCTGTACAGCACCGTCTCTTGCCCAGCGGTTTCCAGCTTGTAGACGACACCGACAAGCGATGCACCGCCGTTGAAAGTAGTGCCGTATAGATTTCCCGCCGAATCCCGGACCACCCCTGCGCGTTCGGGGTTGCCCCCATCAGCCCCGCCTGTGAAGCTGTACAGGACAGTCTCTCGGCCAGCCGTATCGACCTTGAAAACGGTGCCAAAGTCCGATGCGCCCCCACTGTCAGTGGTCCCGTAGAGGTTGCCCGATGGATCGCGAACCACCCCTGCGAATGGGGCGCGCCCATCGGCCCCGCCTGTGAAGCTATACAGAACTGTTTCCTTGCCGGTGGTATCCAGTTTGTACACCACGCCCATCTGAGATGTTCCGCCGAAGCGAGTAGTGCCGTAGAGGTTGCCCGTTGAGTCGCGAATCACACCTGCATGGGGTTGGCTGCCGTCGGCCCCGCCCGTGAAGCTGTATAGAACCTTCTCCTTGCCAGTCTTATCCAGCTTGTACACTACACCTGAGTTAAATGCTCCGCCGTCGACAGCTGTGCCGTAGAGATTGCCCGCAGAGTCGCGGATCACACCAGAGGTTGGGTTTGCTCCCTGCGGCGGAGCTATGAAACTGTAAAGCACCGCTTCACTGGCGGGCTGCGTCGATTCCGCCGTGGCTGCGGATTGGGCGAAACACAATCCGGCCATCAACATCACGCTCAACACCGTTGAGCAAAGCTGGTTCTTCTTTGGAATGATCTTGATGACTAGCATTGGAAAAATTCCTCCTTCGATCGGAATCGAACCTCAATTCGACCGTTGGCTGCTGCGAGACTCGTTTTTTCGCTGAGAGGACCAAAGTCTTACTGGGCAGGCCGTTGGCGGGGTCCAGTCCCGTTCTTAACCTGAAGACGCCGCGAGTATACACCCCAACCCACCTGCTCGCAAGAACAACTCTGCCCACAATACAGCGAAAAAGTTTTCATCTGGAGTGCAAAGAATCTGTAACCCCCAGGATTTGACCCTCCTTCTTTCGTCCCCCTAGAATGAACGGTTCTCCTTATCTTTTCTGGCTCTCACTATGGCGCTTCATCTATACAACACGCTCTCGGGCAAGGTGGAAGATTTCCGGCCGTTCGAAGACAACGAGGTCCGCATGTATTCTTGCGGGCCTACCGTCTACGACTACGGCCACATTGGCAACTTCCGGACATTCGTTGCGGTCGATCTTCTGCGCCGTTTCCTGCGGCAGAGCGGCTACAAGATACGCCACGTGATGAACATCACCGATGTCGATGACAAGATCATCCGCAATTCGGCGCGGGCAGGCGTGAGCGTGCAGCAATACACCGCGAAATACGAGAAGGCTTTTCTCGAAGATATGTCCACGTTGAACATCGAGCAGCCGACTCTGGTGCGCGCCACGGAGCACATTTCCGAGATGGCGGAATTCATTGCCCAACTGCAGAAGAAAGGATTCGCTTACCGGACCGAGGACGGCTCTTACTACTTCAGGATTGCGAATTTTCCCGGCTACGGGAAACTTTCCAAAAAAGATTTTGCCGGCATGGAAGACGGAGCGCGCGTGGATGTGGACGAATACGAAAAAGACAGCGCCCGTGATTTTGCCCTCTGGAAGGCGCCGAAACCGGGCGAGACGTCGTGGGAGACATCGATCGGCCCGGGGCGGCCGGGCTGGCACATCGAATGTTCGGTGATGGCGATGAAGGAATTGGGCGACAGCCTCGATCTGCACGCAGGCGGCGAAGACCTGATTTTCCCTCACCACGAAAATGAAATCGCGCAGTCCGAGTCGCTCAGCGGAAAACCTTTTGCCCGCTTCTGGTTTCATGTGCGATTTCTCCTGGTCGAGGGCGAAAAGATGTCCAAGAGCCTGGGGAACTTCTACACGCTGCGCGACCTGGTGCTCAAAGGACATAAGCCGTCGTCGATCCGGTTTCTGCTGGCTTCGGTTCCTTACCGCAACCAACTGAACTTCACCTTCGACGGACTGAAGCAGGCGGCCGTGTCGGTGGAGCGGTTGCGGAACTTTCAATTGCGTTTAGTGGCCGGACAATTTCCAGCGGGCACGACCCCAGGCATGGGCGAACTGGCGCGTGAAACCGCCGAGCGAATGCGGGCCGGCATGGACGACGACCTGAATACGGCACTGGCGCAGGCGGCGATCTTCGACATGGTGCGGAAGGCCAATGCTGCCATGGATGCGGGGCAATTCAAGAAAGATGACGCTCCCGCACTGCTCGCAGCACTGCACAGCTTTGACGAATTATTCGCCGTTCTCAAAGACGACGATGCGCCGAAAATCCGCAGCATCGTGGAGTGGGCGAAGGCGGAAGGCCGCGAAAACGAAATCAGTAAAGAGTTGCTCGAAATTGCCGGAGGGCAGCAGCTCTCCGACGCCGAAGTTGAAATGAAAGTTGCAGAGATGGAAACTGCGCGCCGGTCGCGCAATTTCAAAGCCTCGGACGCGATCCGCGGCGAACTCGGCGCCCTGGGCATTGTCGTGGAAATAACCAAAGACGGCGCCCGCTGGAAACGCAAATAAGCAAGAGCGCCTCTACCTGCGCTGCTTGTCAGGCAGGTAGTGGCATTGGTCGTCGTGCGTGCGGAGTTCGCTATTTGATCGCACAACCTGCGGTGCTGAAGTCGAACCCAGGGTTACTGGTAGGTCCGCAGACCTGTTGATTCCACTGCTTCTTCAAATCGCCGGCTTTGGGAAGAGCAGCTTGATAGTGGGCCACCCTTTGCACAGCGGGCAGCGCCGAGGTTTGCGGTATCAGAGCAGCGAAGCTGGCGACCGTGGTCAGGATCAAGTTGACTCCCGCTGCGACTCGGGCCGACAGCACTGGGTCCGCGATATGTGCTGCTTGCAGAAGCGCCGGCAGGTTCTGACTGATGTCCGCGATCGCGGTCTGGATCTTTTGCAGGGCGCTCGCGCTCGGATTCACTTTGTATTCGTTGTAGAGTGCTTGCAGCAGATTCAGATCTTTGCTGGCCTGGGCGGAAATGTTCTGGATGGCAGCGGCGTCCGCGGGGCTGACCTGCTTGCCGGATTGTAGCGTGGTAATGATCGTGCCGAGGTTCAGGGCCATCTGGGTTAGCGCGGGCAGATCGGCGAGAGCGATACTGATCCATTGAGTGCTACAACCGGTTGCGAGCAGCGAAACTGACAACACAATCGCGAGAACGGTTTTGGATTTCGAGATTGAGCTTAGGATTGGGTTTGAGCTTGACTTCATGAAAAATCTCCTTGGATTTGGTTGGTACTGGGTTCGAGGCAGACGACTCGCCTGTTCGCGGACTACAATGCAATGCAGCCGGCAACTGGCAACTGACAACGGAAATGAAATCGCTCGACGAATATCTTCAGGACGCCGAACAGGCGCACGGTCATCTCTGCGCCGGACAAGTCCTCGGCGTCCGCCTGGCCATGCTCGGCCTGGCGAAGCTGGGCATTGACGATCCTCGCGGCAAGGATCGAAAACGCCTGGTCACATTTGTGGAAATCGATCGTTGCGCAACCGATGCGGTTGCCGTGGTGACTGGCTGCCGTCTTGGTAAACGCGCGCTGAAATTCCGCGACTGGGGCAAAATGGCCGCAACCTTCGTCGACGTAAGCACCGGCAAAGCCGTGCGCATCGCGGCCAAAGAGTCGTCGAAAAACCTGGCGCGGCAGATGCATCCTGAACTGGAAAACAAAAATAGCCAGCAGATGCTGGCTTATCGCGAAATGCCCGAGGACGATCTATTCACCCTTCAATGGGTGAAAGTCGACTTGCCCCCGGAAGAATTTCCGGGATACAAGGGCGAACGTATTGTTTGCAAAGGCTGTGGCGAAGGAATTAATTTTCGCCGCGAAGTGCACCGTGATGGAGAATTGCTCTGCCGCGCCTGCGCCGGCGAACGATACTACGAGCCGCTGTAGACAAGAGACCTACGCCACCTGCTCGCAGGCATGGGCCACCCGCAAGATTGTGGCCTCGTCGAAGTGTTTGCCTAGAATCTGCAACCCGATCGGCAGGTTCTCTTCAGTCTCGCCGCAGGGGACCGAAATTCCGGGAATGCCTGCGAGATTCGCTGTGACTGTGAATATGTCCGCAAGATACATGGACAGAGGATCATCGACCTTCTCGCCCAGTTTGAACGCGGCTGTGGGACTGGTTGGGGTCACAATCGCATCCACTTTCTTGAAAGCTTCCTCGAAGTCGCGCACCAGCAGAGTGCGGACTTTCTGCGCCTTCAGATAGTAGGCGTCGTAGTATCCGGCGCTCAACGCGTACGTGCCCAACATGATGCGGCGCTTCACCTCGGCGCCGAATCCCTGATCGCGGCTACGGCGATACATTTCGGAAAGTGTGCGCGCATCGGCCGCCCGGTAACCATAGCGAACGCCATCGAAACGGGCCAGGTTCGAGGACGCCTCCGCCGTAGCCACAATGTAGTAAGTGGGAATCGCATAGGCGGTGTGCGGCAGCGAGACCGGAACGATCTCGCAGCCTGATTTCGCCAGCTTCTGAATCGCTGCTTCCACCGACTTTCGAACCTCGGAGTCCAATCCCTCGCCGAAATATTCTTTTGCCACGCCGAGTTTGAGCCCGCGCACCGGCTTCTCGAGTTCCGCAACGTAGTCGGGAACCGGCACATCGGCAGAGGTGGAATCCATCGCATCGCGGCCTGCAATCGTGCGCAGAACGATGGCCGCATCCTTCACGGTTTTTGTAAGCGGCCCGATGCGATCAAGCGACGAAGCAAACGCGATGAGGCCATAGCGCGACACGCGTCCATACGTCGGCATCAGCCCGACCACGCCGCAAAAAGATGCAGGCTGGCGAATCGATCCGCCAGTGTCCGATCCCAGCGTTGCCACAGCCATGTCCGCGGCCACCGCAGCCGCAGACCCTCCGGAGGATCCGCCTGGCACGCGGCTCAGATCGCGAGGGTTGTGCACCGGATGCCAGGCCGAATTCTCGTTCGACGATCCCATGGCAAATTCATCGCAGTTCAATTTACCGAGCACAACCGCGCCCGCGGCTTCCATCCGAGCCACCGCCGTGCAATCGTACGGCGGAATATAGTTGCCCAAAATCTTTGATCCAGCCGTGGTGCGCACACCGCGGGTCGCGATCACATCCTTGATGGCAACCGGTACTCCGCCCAGCGGCGGAAGCTCCTCGCCCTTTGCAGCCAGCGCATCCATGCGCGCGGCCTGCTTCAGGGCGCGATCCTTCGAGAGCGTCAAGTAAGCGCCAATCCGCGGATCATCTTTTTCGATCTTGGCGTAGAATGCCTCCGCTAGCGAAGTGGCTTTGGTCGTGCCACCACGGACAGCGGAACGGACGTCATCGATTGTCAATGACTTCAAATCCATAGAGATGGCTAGCCGCTAGTGCGTGGCAAAGCGGGTCTATCGTTCGATCACTTTAGGCACTTTGAAAAATGTCCCGTCGGAATCGGGAGCGTTTTCCATCGCCACATCGTGGGGCAGCGATTTTCGCAGACCTTCGGGAATATCATCACGGCTAGCGTAAGCCAAGCCAGCGCTCCCAGCTTTCGAGGGGACAACTTCGCATCGGTCCGACATCTGTGTCATCGGCGGCACGTTGGTCGTGTCTAACTGGTTCAAGCAATCGACGTAATCCAGAATCGAGTTCAGATCACGCTGCAGCCGGGCGCGTTCGTCTTCCGTCAACTCCAGATTTGCCAGGTCCGCGACATGGACGACGTCCTGTTCAGTAACTTTCATCGTGATATGAAACGGGCAAACCGCCCGCGATTCCGGCAGGCCCTGCAGCAAGAGTCCGGCTCGTTTGATTTCTCTTTCTGCCCCTATTTTTAGAATAGCAGTTTGGATAGGGTAACTATGACATGCTTTCCAACAATATATTTCCATTGTTTGCAGTGACTTGAATGAATTTCAGCCTTTAGGGGGGCTTGACAGAATTTCGGCTAAAAACACATTTTGCACCTTTTTTGGTGCAATGTGTACTTTGCCTACCCTGCTTGCGAAAACGCGCCTTTCACAAACGCCATAGCTTCTTCCCTGCTGCGCAGGCGTCCTTCCAGTTGCCCATCCTCGACTGCTGAAAGAATTTCTTTGAACTGCGGCCCGGGTCTGTAGCCGATTGCGATCAAGTCGTCCCCGCTGATCAACGGAGCTGGCCGCATGATTCCCGGCGGCATAGAAGCCATCTTCTCGCGAGTGAAATTGTAGGCGCTAAGATCCCCGTGGCTGGACTGACAATCCATCCGATGCAACTGCAGGTGTTGGTCGAAGCGCGGCATCCGCACAAATCTCTTGAACGTGGATTCCTTCATCTGCTGCACGTGCGCGAAGCGCATGTGGTTGTCGATCAGCGCGAGAATCTGTTCGGTGTCGTCTTTGGAAAAGCGCAGGCGCCGGCAGATCTGTTCGGCGATTTTGACTCCGACGTCGACGTGCCCATCAAAACGGATGCGGTCAGGCGCCACTCGAAATGTGGCCGGCTTGCCGACATCGTGCAACAGCGCGCCCCAAGCCAGAGTGAGCGGACATGGCTGCGGCAACTTGTCCAGCAAAAGCAGCGTGTGCACAAACACATCGCCCTCGGGATGAAACTGCGGCGGCTGCGCAACTCCCTTCATCGTTTCGATCTCGGGCAAGACTTCGTGCAGCAATCCGGTTTCGTCGAGAAGCAAAAATGCCCGGCGCGCGCGGCCCTCGGTCAGCATCTTGCTAAGCTCATCTCGAATCCGCTCCCGCGAGACTTGATGAATCTGCGATGCCAGTTCTTGAATCGCCCGAAAAGTTTCGGGCTCGATCGCGTAGCCGAAACGCGCCGCAAAACGGACAGCACGCAGCATGCGGAGTTTGTCCTCGGCAAAGCGCCGCTCGGGATCCCCAATGGTTCGAATGATCCCGGCTTCCAGATCTTTGCGTCCGCCGACGAAATCCAAAACCTGATTCGTGAGCGGATCAAGCAGCAGGCCGTTGATGGTGAAGTCGCGGCGTTGGACGTCTTCCTCTGGCTCTTTGCTGAAGCGAACCTGGTCGGGGTGGCGGCCGTCGCTGTATCCGATGTCGCTGCGAAAGGTGGCGACCTCAACTGCGCCGGCCCTGGTAGAGGCGCTGCTTGCAACGTCCGTTTCCGGCAAAGGCACCAGCACGACCCCGAACTGCGCGCCGACTGAGTAAGTCTCGGGAAAGATGCGCATGACTTCGTCGGGTGTAGCGTCGGTGGTGAGGTCGTAATCGGCGGGCTCGCGGCCGAGCAGCAGATCGCGAACGCATCCGCCGACGAGGTAGGCTTGGTGGCCTTTCTCCCGCAAGGTGCGGATGATCGAGATGGCAAAGTCTTTGGGCATGCGGCTGCGGGGCGCTCTAGCAGATAATATTATGGCTTATGCCCGACGCTTACATTCTCGGCATTGAAAGCTCGTGCGACGAAACCGCGGCTGCGGTGGTGCGGTCGGGGGAGCAAATCGTTTCCAACGTCGTCTTTTCGCAGATCGCCACACACCAACCTTACGGCGGAGTCGTGCCCGAGTTGGCGTCTCGAGAGCATTTGCGCGCAATCGTACCGGTCGTCCGAAAGGCGCTGGCCGACGCTGGACAAACTTATCAATCTGTCGACGCGGTGGCCGTCACCCAGGGGCCCGGACTCGCCGGTGCACTTCTTGTCGGCATCAGCTACACCAAGGCGCTGGCGTTTGCTCTCGACAAGCCGCTCATCGCGGTGAACCATCTCGAAGGCCACATTCACGCCGTCCTGCTCGAACAGCATCGAAATGGAAATCATGAACTACGTTTTCCGGTGCTGGCGCTGGTGGTCTCGGGCGGCCACACCCATCTTTATCTGGCGAAGCGACACGACAATACTTGGTCCTATCAGAACATTGGACACACGCGCGATGACGCTGCCGGAGAAGCTTTTGACAAAGTCGCGAAGTTACTCGGCCTGGGATATCCCGGCGGACCCATCGTCGACAAGCTTTCCAGTCATGGTGATCCACACGCCGTGAAGTTTCCGCCTTCGCAGCTCAAGCACAGAGACCGCAACGACCGGAACGCAGCGCGGACTTATGATGGCCCACGCTTTGATTTTTCCTACAGCGGGATCAAGACTGCGGTTTTGCGCTACGTCGAAACTCACAACATGCTGAGTTCAATCGCCGACCGGCGCCAACGCCTCAGTGCGATCGCGCAACCCAAGATCGAAGATTATCTATCCTGTTGCGACCAACCGGCGCTCAACCTGGTGGCTTCGTTCCAGCGAGCCATGGTAGAAGACTTGGCCGAAAAGACTTTGGCTGCAGCGCGCGCCTATGAGGTCGAGACCTTGTTCGTGACTGGGGGCGTGGCGGCGAATCAGGAGTTGCACCGGCAATTCGAAAAAGATACGGCACGAGAAGGCCTCTCCGTATATTTCCCTTCGCGGCCACTGTCAACCGACAATGCCGCGATGATTGCGGCCGCGGCCTTTCCCAAGTTTCTGGCTCGCGATTTCGCGTCCATGGATTTCTCAGCGGAAGCAGGCATGGTTCTGAAGTAAGCAATCAGCTACGAATGTTTCGCGAAAACCTTCAGGGACTAAGTGCCAAAGGCTAATTGCTAAATGCCGCTCTTCGCGGACTGGGCTCTGACGCCCAACAACACATGGAGGGCCTTGGCAAGTTGATCGTCGATATCGATGTCTTTGAATATCGTGAAGTCGGCGCGCGTTTCCGCGTGCTCGAAGCCACTTTGTTTGCTGGCGACGATCACAATCGGAATGCCGGCCAGTGTGGGTTCGCTTTTCACCGCCGTGATGAGTTCGCTGCCGCTCATCTTGGGCATCTGGATATCGGTGATAATAATATCTGGCCGATGCCTCTTCAACGCTTCGAGCGCCTCTTGTCCGTTGGTCGCTGACTCCACGGCAAAGCCACGCTCCTCAAGGAATCGGCACACGGTGTGCCGAATGAGCATCGAGTCGTCTACAACTAAAGCCACCACTGGCATGACCTCATTCGCGGACAATTCTCACCCGCCTGAGACTAACAAACTGTAGATTGCCCAAACAAGGCGAAAGGTCGGAGCGAAGAGTACCTTCGTAATCCCGCTCATCTTATCGAGCCAATGACTCAAGTCCACCATCGGCCCGCGGATGAGGGCGGCGGCGCCTTCAGGAGTCGTTCTTCAACCTGGCGTCCTCAATCATCATGTCTTTAAACTCACTGGACTCGAAGATGTCGCCGCACTCCAGGCATTCGACGAATTCGGCGTCCTCCTCGCGGGCCACAATCCGCACACGCGGATGCTTGCATTCACTCATGGCACCGCTCTTCTCGGGAGGTTGCGACGGCGGGATGGAAGTCATAAACCCGGGCGATCACGCTTGGCCTGGCGAGGCTGAGGTGTAGTTTGTTTGCCGGAAATTGGCGGTATTTTAGCCTGACTGGTCGGCTTGTCAAGTCTTTTCGGAAGAAACTCCGTTTTAGCCCGCAACCCGTGGATCGACCGGCACTGAAACTCGTGGCCCGAATGCCGCTGTCCGAATCCCCATGAAATTAAAAATACGACCATAAAGATCGCCTTCTTATAAGCCATTCAATACTATGCAGTTACCGTTAAATTGCGGATTCGTCCACTCGCTGCAATGGGTTGCAATCCGAGCCGACTCCGCTTACAATAATGATGTCCGACTTAAAAGGTCGGATTTAGGTCGGGACTGGGATGCTGAAGCTAACCAAGAAGGCGGACTACGGCTTGATGGCCATGAAGCACTTGGCCGAGCGTGCTCCCCAAGGCGCTTGCAGTGCCAAGGATGTTGCCGACGCTTACGGTATCCCGCAGGAAGCCCTGGCGAAAATTCTGCAACGCTTGGTTAAGGCCGGCTTACTGCATTCGCAGCAGGGGATGAACGGCGGTTACACGCTGGCGCGCGATCCCGCCAGGATTAGCGCGTTCGAGGTGATTCGGGCCATTGACGGTCCGTTGTTCATCACTTCCTGCATCACGGTGCGAGGCGAATGCGATCAGACCGATCGTTGTACGATTCGCGAACCCCTGCGCCGGGTGAACGAGAGCATCGAACAGGTACTGCGGCGCATCAGTATCTCCGAAATGAAAGAAGAAACGCATTCCCACGAAGAAGTGGACTCGAAGAAACCGGTCGAGCTGGTAACGATTACTTAAAGCTAGCAGGAGAGCAATCATGAGCACAGATATGAAGACCATGCCCCAGGCAGAACACATAGCTCCAGACGGAATCAAGCTGCCCGTCTACATGGACAACCACGCCACCACCCCCATGGATCCCCGGGTGCTGGAGGAGATGCTGCCTTATTTCATGGAGAAGTTCGGCAACGCGGCCAGCCGCAATCACGCCTTCGGTTGGGCGGCCGAGGAAGGCGTGGAAATCGCGCGTGAGCGCATTGCCAAGTTAGTCGGCGCAACCACCAAGGAAATCATCTTCACTTCGGGCGCAACCGAGAGCGACAACCTGGCCATCAAGGGCGTAGCTGAGATGTACAAGGAAAAGGGTAATCACATCATCACCGCCGTAACCGAGCACAAGGCCGTGCTGGACACTTGTAAGCGTCTGGAAAAGTACGGTTACCGGGTGACGTATCTCCCAGTTCAAAAAGACGGGCTGATCGATCTTGATGAACTGAAGCGAGCCATGGACGACAAGACAATTCTGGTGTCGATCATGTGGGCCAACAACGAAATTGGCGTTCTGCAACCCGTTGCCGACATCGGCAGGTTGTGTCGCGAACGCGGCGTAATCTTCCACACCGATGCCACCCAGGCTGTTGGCAAGATCCCGGTCGATGTGAATAAGAGCAATGTCGATGTAATGTCGATCTCGGCTCATAAAATGTACGGGCCCAAGGGTGTGGGCGCTCTTTATGTCCGGCGCAAAAATCCCCGAGTGCAGATTTCCGCCATCATCGACGGCGGCGGCCACGAGCGTGGCATGCGGTCAGGAACGCTGAATGTGCCCGGAATCGTGGGTCTCGGGAAGGCTTGCGCCGTAGCGTCTGAAGAAATGGCCAAAGAATCCTGCTACCTGGCTGGACTCCGCAATCGTCTCCGCGACAGAATCATGGGCCGGCTTGACGAGGTATACGTCAACGGCTCCATGGAGCACCGACTGCCCGGCAACCTGAACATTAGCTTTGCCTACGTGGAAGGCGAATCGTTGCTGATGGGCATCAATGACATCGCGGTTTCAAGCGGTTCGGCCTGCACCTCGGCGACGCTGGAGCCATCTTATGTATTAAAGGCTCTGGGCACGGGCGATGACTTGGCGCATAGTTCCATTCGCTTTGGCCTCGGACGTTTCAACACCGAGGCGGAAGTCGATTATGTTGCCGATCGCGTGGTGGAAACCGTAACCCGGCTGCGCGAACTCTCGCCGCTTTATGAGATGGCAAAAGAAGGCGTGGATTTGAAGAGTGTGAAGTGGGCAGCAGAGTAAGGCTTTGTCATCCTGAGGCGGCTGCTTTTGTCGCCGAAGGGTCTGAGCGTGCCGATTCGAGCGGTGCATGAAAGGCGCGCATCCTTATTGGTTTCTTTAGTTCTTTAGGAGAGAAAAAAACATGGCATACAGCGATAAGGTTCTAGACCATTATTCCAACCCGCGCAACGTCGGATCGATGGACAAGAGCAGTCCTGAAGTTGGGACGGGTCTTGTGGGCGCGCCCGAATGCGGCGACGTAATGAAGCTGCAGATCAAGGTCAACCCGCAAACCAATGTGATTGAAGACGCAAAATTCAAGACCTTTGGATGCGGCTCGGCGATTGCATCCTCGTCTCTGGCCACCGAGTGGGTGAAGGGCAAGACCGTGGACGAAGCCCTGCAAATCAAGAACACCGAAATCGTGAAGGAACTCTCGCTGCCTCCAGTGAAGATTCACTGCTCGGTGCTGGCGGAAGACGCGATTCGCGCGGCTATCCACGATTGGAAGAAGAAGCAGGACGTGGCGCAACCGGCAGAGGTCGCGGCGCAGTAGTTCTTGTGGAGAACGGGCGACGCCCGTTGCTCGCAGGACACGCGTAGATTATGATCGAAACCGAAACCAAAACGGCAGCGCCGAAAGCTCCGGCCAAAGGCATCCAGGTAACGGACAAAGCCTTGGCCAGGATCCGCACCGCCATCGTGAAAGAAGGCATCTCGCCCGAGCAGGGCGGGTTGCGTCTTGGCGTACAGGGCGGCGGCTGCTCGGGGCTGAGCTACAACATCCGCTTCGACACCCAGCCGCGCGAGCGCGACCGCATCTTCGAATTCGGCGACGTGCGGGTTTTCGTCGATCCGAAATCGTTCATCTACCTGCACGGCATGACCCTGGATTACCAGGAGACGCTGATGCAGCAAGGCTTCGTGTTCGTGAACCCGAATTCTTCGAAAACATGCGGATGCGGCACGTCGTTCTCGGGTTGAGTTGTTTAAGCTCGAATGCGGCTTTTCTCTCTTGCGCCAAGATCTTTGCGGTCGCCAAGGGCGCGAACATCGCGGAAGAAGTTGGGGCCGCGGGATGTTCTTATCATTTAGAAGACGGCGGGCGGCCTTCCAAATGGGATACATGATGACTAGAAGATCAAATCGTCCAAACGTTCTTGTGATGATTGCTCTTGTCCTTATGACCGTGGGAGGGGCGATCGCTGAGCCGCTGCCAAGGCTTAAGACTTTGGTGAACTTCACTGGGGCTAACGGGGCTAACCCAATTAACGAGACTCTGGTTGAAGGCGCCAGCGGCCACCTATATGGAACGACGAACACTGGCGGATTGTTCGACTGGGGTGCGGTTTTCAAGATAACCCGGTCCGGAACGTTGACAACGTTGTACAGCTTCTGCCAGCAACAGAACTGCGCGGACGGCTCTAATCCGGTTGGTGGGCTCGTGCTCGGAAAAGATGGCAATTTCTACGGGACAACCATCGCGGGAGGGGACGGCGTGGGCACGATCTTCCGAATCACTCCGGAAGGTGCGCTAACTACATTGCACCGCTTCGTCGGTTCGGACGGCGCGTACCCCTCGGCTGCACTCGTTCAGGCAAACGACGGTAACTTCTACGGCACAGCATCAGGTGGGGGCGAGAGCCAATTCTGCGGGTCTTTTGGTTGCGGCACGGTTTTCAGAATCAGTCCGGAGGGAAAATTCAGAACTCTGCACAGCTTCGATTTAGCTGACGGTGCGGAGTCTGAAGCCGCACTCATTCAAGCGGCCGATGGGCACCTTTACGGAACGACGTTTCAGGGCGGCGACAGCAGTTATGGCACGGTGTTTAAGATCACGCGGTCGGGCAAATTCACTTCGCTGCACAGCTTTAGCGGAGGTGACGGCGAGTACCCCAATGCTCCCCTTCTTGAGACCAAGAAGGGGCTATTCTACGGGACCGCCGCGTTCGGTGGTACCAATGGCTATGGCACCATCTTCACGATGAAATCCGATGGTGCCTTGACCACGCTGCACGACTTTACCCTGACCGATGGTTACGTCCCCTCTGGAACGTTGGTCCAAGTAAGCAACGGAAATCTTTATGGGACAACTGAGTCCGGCGGAAGTGGCCACGCTGGCACGCTGTTCACGATCACACCCGCCGGCAAGCTCACTACCCTCCATGCATTTTGCCTGCTGTCCCACTGCGCGGATGGCGCGGACCCAGATGGCGGGCTCCTCCGATTGAAGAACGGAATCTTCTACGGCACAACGTACGGTGGCGGAACCGGCCTGGTCGGTACGGTTTTCAGCGTAACCGGTCTTGATCCATTCGGTGAAACGGTGTCCACTCTTGGCGGTGCTGGAAAAACCCATCATTAAGGAAAAAGGTTCTTTCAGCGCGACCCCTGGGAGGTCAAGTTGGACCAGGACGCCAGCTTCAAGCTTATAGGATTGGCTTTTCTGGTCAGTGTGTCTATGGCGGAAACTGCAAAATCGGCGCCCCCGGTGCTGGGGACGAGTGAACCCAGCAGCACTTGCTGGTCGTGCGGCACCATGCGCGCCGCGCACTTCTGCAGCGCCTGCGGCAAGGTCCAGCCTCCGGTGCCGGTGGATTACTTCACATTTTTTGCTCTACCCCGAAAGTTGAACCTTGATATTGCGCTTCTGGAGCAGGAGTTCTACGAACTGAGCCGCAAGCTGCATCCCGACCTCTGCGCTCGAGCTGACAAACGGGAACAGGAATGGAGCCTGGAGCAGAGTTCGCTGCTGAACGATGCCTACCGCACTTTGAAAGATCCGATCAAGCGCACCGAATACGTCCTGCGGCTGGAAGGCGTGGAACTCGAGGAGCAGTCGAAGACCGCAACCGAAAAAGCGCGGGCCACGGGCGAGATCAAGAAGCAGGTTGTGCCTCCGGACTTGCTGGAGGAAGTTTTTGAACTGAACATGCAACTCGAAGAGCTTCGGGCGCAGAAAAAACTCGGCGAAGACGATCCTGCCCTGATTGAAGAAATAGGCAGGCAGAAGCTGGAACTGGAACAGAAGAACGAGGCGCTGTCGGAAGAACTGAAGACCTATTGGCACGAATGGGATCGTCTCCCTGAGGACACGACTGAAGAAAGCCGGCGCAAGGTCTGCGACAAGATGGTAGATCTGTTGAACCGGCGGTCGTACATAAGGAACTTGGTTCGGGATGTGAACGAAGTGCTGGAGAATTGAGCAATTGTGTAATCGGGTAATTGTGTAATTGTTCGCCTGCCTGACTTCGGCGCAAGTACCCAAGGTTTTCAAATTACACAATTACCCGATTACCAAATTACAGAATGTCTATTGATCGCATCGTCGGCATCGATCTCGGAACCACCAATTCCCTGGTGGCTTTCATGCAGGGGGAGAGCCCTGTCGTGATTCCCGGCGACGACGGCCTCAACCTCGTCCCTTCCGTCGTCGCTCTTGATGAACACGATCAGATCATCGTCGGCAATGCCGCGCGCAAATATCTGATCGAGACTCCGGAGCGCGCAGTGTACTCGATCAAGCGCCTCATGGGACGAGGCGTGGAAGATATTCGGCAGGAACTGGAGCTGTTTCCATTTCACCTAGCGGAAGATCAGCAGCCCGGAGAAGTCCTGCGCATCACGCTCGGACAGAAGACCTTCACGCCGCCGGAAATTTCCGCGTTCATTCTCCGCCAGCTCAAGCGCAACGCGGAGCGATTTTTCAATGCCCCAGTTACAAAAGCAGTGATCACGGTGCCGGCTTACTTCAACGACGCCCAGCGGCAGGCGACGAAGGATGCAGGCCGCATCGCCGGCCTCGAAGTGCTGCGTCTGGTAAACGAACCCACGGCCGCGTCCCTCGCCTACGGCTTGGACAAGAAGCAGAACGGCATCGTCGCGGTTTACGACCTGGGCGGCGGCACCTTCGACATTTCCATCCTCAAACTGCACGATGGCATCTTCGAAGTGATCGCGACCAACGGAGATACGCACCTCGGCGGCGATGATATTGATAACTTGCTGATCAGAATTGCTATCGATGACATTCGCGGCGACGCAAATCTGGATGTCTCTCGCAACAGTGAAGTTGTCGCGACAATTCGCAAGGCGGTCATTGAAGCTAAAATTGCTTTGTCTTCGCAACTCGAAACAGCCCTGGATATCGAGCTTCCCCAAGGCAAGCGGTACCAGCGCGAGATCACTCAAGCACAGTTCGAGCAACTGATCCGGCCAATCATCGATCGCACCGTCGGCCCTTGCAAACAGGCTCTGAAAGACGCCGGACTCAAGCCGCAGCAGATTGACGAAGTCGTGCTCGTCGGCGGATCCACGCGCATTCCGAAGGTCCGCGCCCTGGTCGAAGAATTATTCCAGCGCAAGCCGCAGGTCGATCTTAATCCCGATGAAGTGGTCGCCCTGGGCGCGGCGGTGCAGGCCAACATTCTCGGCGGCGGTTCTGAAGCTACCGAGAACATGCTGCTGCTCGACGTGACACCGCTGTCGCTGGGCATTGAAGTCGCGGGCGGCGTCACCGATAAAATCATTCTCCGCAACTCCACCATCCCGGCCTCGGCGACGCAGTACTACACCACGCAGATCGACGGTCAAGCCAACGTTGCCATTCACGTTCTGCAAGGCGAGCGCGAACTTGCGAAAGACTGCCGCTCACTCGCTCGCTTTAATCTCAAAGGAATTCCACCGATGGCCGCGGGCATGCCGCGCATCGAGGTCAAGTTCCTCATCGACGCCAACGGCATCCTGCACGTTTCCGCACGGGAACAGCGCAGCGGCAAGGAATCCGAAATCGAAGTGCAGCCCAGCTACGGCCTGACCGACGATCAAGTCGAAAGCATGATTCTCGATTCTTTCGACTATGCCGAAGAGGACTTCCGACAGCGGCAGGTGATCGAAGCGCGCAATGAAGCAGAGACGATTCTTGCAGCTCTCGAAAAAGGCAAAAAGAGTCCGGCTTGGGGCCAGCTCACCAGCGACGAAAAGAAAAAAATCGCCAAGTTGGAAAAAGCGTTGATCGAAGTTAAAGGTGAAGACAACCATGCAGCGATCCGCAAAGCGATCGACCTTTTGAACCAGGGCACGATGCGGCTGGCGGAACTGATGATGGACACCGCCGTCAGCACAGCGCTTAAAGGCAAGACCATGGACGAAGCGGATATGGGCGAGGGACCGGAAGCAGGCCATCCCGTGGCCCGAGCGGATTTCGAGTAGGGGCGGTTCACGCGTTGTGATGCGCCCGCCACTACAATCGGTTCGTATCAGGGCACGGCTTTAGCCGTGCCGTCAGCGGCGATCAATACCGGCTTTAGCCGCTGCGAAGGAGCAGGCATGGCAGAACAGAAAACTCAGAGTGCGGGAGCAGGAGCGGCGACGGCTGAAGGCTCCGGCGAAAATGTGGTTCAGCTAACTTTCCTGCCCGAAGGCAAGACCGTCGAGTTCGACCACGACAAGCTTCCCTACCAGGATCATGGCAAAGAGCTGTCGATTCTCGATGTGGCCTTGAACTACGGCGTCCGCCTGGACCATGCCTGCGGCGGCAACTGCGCTTGCACCACCTGTCACGTGTGGGTAAAGGAAGGCGCGGAGAATCTCTCGCAAATGGACGATGACGAAGCCGATCGTCTAGACATGGCTGCCGATTTGCAGTTAAACTCACGTCTCGGCTGTCAGGCAGTAATCGCCAAGCCCGGAAAAGTAGTGGTCGAGATCCCGTCGTGGAATCGCAATTACGTATCGGAAGAACACTAGAAAAACCAGCAGTCAGCACTCAGCCAAGCAAGATTTTCGCCGGCAAGCGGCAAGATCGTTCAAGACAAATGCTAAATGCTAAGTGCAAAAGCTGACTCACCCAAGGAGCACAGATGCCGAAACACCTAACCTGGGACGACGCAGAAGATATCGGTATCCTTCTGTCCGAGAAGCATCCGCAACTCGAGCCTCTCAACGTGCGTTTCACCGACCTGCACAGCTATGTAACCGCACTGCCTGAGTTCAAAGACGATCCCAAGAAGTCCACTGAGGGCAAGCTCGAAGCCATCCAGATGGCTTGGCACGACGAGTTCCTCGACCGAACCCAAGCATAGTCCGCCCGACCCCTCCAAAAAGACCGGCACATGACACTCTTTTTACTTCATGGTGACAACCTCACATTCTGCCGATCCTATTCTGTGGTCACCTCCTGCGTTTCACTGGATTGGAGATTACGCGATGATCTTCGCTCCTTATGTGAAAAGGGCACGGCCCAAGCCGTGCCCTTATTTTGTTTCCGCTCATAATTGAAAAGGGCTACCCTACGGTCGCCGGCACCGGCTCCTCCACGCTAGCCTCGCGCAGGAACTTCGCAGCCTCCTCCGGCGGGGTTGGATTGATATAAAACCCCGTGCCCCACTCGAATCCTGCCGTCTTCGTCAGCTTGGGCATAAATTCGATGTGCCAGTGATAGTGATCGTTAGTCGGATCCTGTACCGGCGAAGTATGAATCACCAGGTTGTACGGCGGATTATCCAGCACCCGGTCGGCCTTCAACAGCAGCGTCTTGAGCGCCTTCGCCAGATTCTCGAACAGTTGCGACGAAGAATTCTCAAACGCCGACTCATGCTGCTTCGGCAAGATCCACGTCTCGAACGGAAACCGCGGCGCGTACGGAGCCAGGGTGAGAAAGTCTTCGTTCTCTGCCACCACCCGCGTGCCCGTTTCGGTCTCCTGCCGGATCACGTCGCAGAACACGCAACGCTCCTTATAGATAAAGTACTGCTTCGCCCCTTCCAGTTCCTCAACCACATAAATCGGTAGAATCGGCAACGCGATCAGCTGCGAGTGCGCATGTTCCAGCGATGCCCCGGCCGCCTCCCCGTGATTTTTGAAAATGAGGATGTATTTGAACCGCCGGTCCTTCTTCAGATCAAGAATGCGGTCGCGGAAGGTCCAAAGCACATCTTCGATTCTCTTGGGAGGCAGCGTGGCCATGCTGGCAGCGTGATCGGGAGTTTCAATGATGACTTCGTGGGCCCCGACTCCGTTCATCCGGTCGAACACCCCCTCGGCTTGGCGGTTCAAACTGCCCTCGATCCCGAGTGCGGGGAATTTATTCGGAACCACCCGCACCGTCCATCCCGGCGTGTCGCGCTGCGCGGGAGGCCCCCCATTCGGGTTCGGACGGTAAGCCTGAATTTCCGGCGGAGTCTTGCTCTCGTTCCCATAGCAGAAGGGGCAAAATCCCCCTTTCAGTTTCACTCCGTCACGGGCAAAGTCGGTTGGACGCTTGGCGCGGTCAGTCGAAATAATCACCCACCGGCCTACAATCGGATCTTTTCTAAGTTCAGGCAAGCATTAAATCCTTTCAATAAGGGCTCGATCCAAGCTTCAAAGCACAAAATTTCATTTTACGACACGGGGAAGGCATTCCGAAAGAGCTCGATCAGCGGCTGGCTGGACTGAGGTTCATAATACACCGTGACCACGTCGAAACGCCACCGGCACGAAGGTGCCATATGACCAAGGTACTCATGCGCCACCGCCGCCAGCCCGCGCTGCTTGTCGCGGTCCACCGCCGCTTCCGCCGGTTTCACGTCCCGCGTGGTCCGGGTCTTAACCTCAATAAAACACAACATATCCCGATCCCAGCCGATCAAATCGATCTCGCCCCGCCGCCGTGACGAGCGAAAGTTCCGCGCTACCATCACATAGCCCAAACGCCGCAGATAGAAGTACGCGTCTTCCTCCCCCCGCCGTCCCGTCCGCTGATGCCTGGGAATGTCTTCGGGAGCAAGCGTCCGCTCCGCCACCCAGTCCAGCGCCCGAACCGCAGCCTGCGTAATTCTGCCTGAGAACCCCGAAAACATAATGAACCAATTTAGCCAATCGTAAAACCCAGAAGGCGCAATTCGATGTGACCCTCGTCACATAGCCCAAAACACCGGCGTGCGCAGACTTTGTCAGGTGGAGGAATACTCTTATTTCGCAGAGCCGCAGGAGTCGGAACTATTAATAAAGGATGACCGGCAACCGCTTCTCACTCGATACAAGAAAGAAGGGGAGAAACTTGAGGGCCCAAGAGTCCTCACGCTCCTCCCGAAAATCCGGGCCACGGTTTCAAGCGAGTGACCTGCCGCACCCGAAGCCGTCACAGGTTGGACTACCTTATTTCGAGGTTCCTGACAGGCCATCCGAGAACCGGGAGCTGGACTGTTGTTCAGAGCTGGGCTCCCAAACCGCGCCGAAGAAAACCGAGTTAAAGAACGAGTCGTTCGCCGGCTCCTCGGGCCCGAACTTGTGATTCATTCTGCCGTCGTCATTGGCCTCGAAGGCACGATAGTCGTTGCTGCATTTACTCAGGTTGGTGCAATACGGGACGACGGACTCCCAGTACGTGCCGGATTTCAAAACGCAGTTCTTGATGCCACTCACACGGGTTGCAAAAACTTCGTAGCCGAAGCCCTCCATACTGGTCGGGATATTGACCCCTTTCTTAGTGCCACTGCAAACCACCGTGCCGCCGTTTCCGCTCGTGATTCCCTTACGGATTCCGTAGGGGATTGTCGCGGGATCGAGGGTTATCAGCGAAGCGAAGTTATCGGTGAACATGTCGGTCACGTGCCAGGTCTTACCCTTGGGAACAATGAAAGGAGCCCAGACGGCGGCGCCGGTGCTGATGATGATATCTTCCTCGTTGGCGAGACCGTTGGCGTCACTGGCGTTCGAATCAAAATCGCCTGCGTAAAACAAGCACGGCTTGCAATAGGACGGCGGTGTCGGGTCTTTTTCTGTGCGTCGTGGGTTGCCGAGAACCGCCGGAACCGCCGGAACGCGGACATCCACTTCGCGATCCAAGCTGGCCTCCGGCAAATGATGTTCCTCTGCGGTCGCGAACGGAATCAGCGCCGCAATCAGCGCTGCTGCACAAATTATCTTCTTCACCAGAGTCCTCCTGAGAGCTACCCGGAATCTCCTCTTTGACTCCGGGAACCGCACCGATTTTACACCCCTTCGCCGACTCGCAACACCGTGAAAAGATCTTCATCCGAAATGCACAAAATCGGTATGCGACCGCTACCGGCTCGGCGCCGGGTGCCCCGCTCCTTGCGCTGTTTGCAAGGAGCGGGGCACCCCAAAATCCTTTCCTCATCTGCTAAGCACCGGGATACCCGGCCGTCGGCTAAACTGAGGGAGGTATCAAGTGCCTGTGCAGTGAACCCCTGGGGTGAGACACGGAGTTAAGGGGGTAAGCGCCGTTCGATGAAAAATCATTGTACGGCGAAGTTGAGTTGTTCCACTCTGCAGCGAGCTGAGCGGAGGGTAGGGCTCTG
>Ga0182014_10001026_pt1 | contig 37902 bp, 29 predicted proteins | sample 612S2DmetaG_FD_120489 | JGI IMG/M metagenome (GOLD analysis project Ga0182014, IMG submission 120489) | Permafrost microbial communities from Stordalen Mire, Sweden - 612S2D metaG | ecosystem: Environmental > Terrestrial > Soil > Wetlands > Permafrost | place: Sweden: Stordalen | collected... | reverse complement strand
GGGTAAAGGAAGAAAGTCGGCCCGAGATCGAATTGGTAGCCGTCCGCCTCGATGCGGGAGGTGCGTCCGCCGATGATGGGCAGACGTTCGACGACTTTTACCTTTAGGCCTCGCGCCGCCAGCAGTATGGCGGAAGCCAGTCCGCCAGGACCAGCGCCAATGATTAGAGCTTGTTTAGTCATGGATGTGAAATCAGGAGTTGGCCGTCGGGTGGGCTTGTGCAGAGTTCTGCCAGCCATCAAGCCGAACGGCCAGGGAGAAGCGAACCGGTCGTCCAAACCGGCTTTTAATAGTCCGGAGATGGCCGTTGCCTACGTTTGTTTTGCGCTGTTTGCGATTCGATTTCATATTCACTTTACCGACACCGGCAATGAACCTGTGTAGAATATGTCTAAGTATTGATCAGTTGTCAATTGTTTGTCTCAATTATTTTCAAAAGTCGTGATACCACGGTACTTGGGGGTGTTTTGGCCGCTTTATGCAGTATTTCAGAGAGTTTCTTCAATGTGAAGCGATTCTTTGCTTGCAATGGTGCTCCTTTATGTACATAGTTTGTCTAGATTTATGAACGATGCCCATCATGCCATCAAAGGCGTCTCTCGCCGCACCGGGTTGAGCGCGCACGTCATCCGGATTTGGGAGAAGCGTTATGGCGCGGTAACGCCCGCCCGGACGGGCACGAACCGCCGTCTTTATTCCGAAGAGCAAATCGAGCGACTGAGCCTGCTGCGCGACCTCACACGAGCCGGCCACAGCATCGGGCTGGTGGCGAAGCTGCAGACCCAGGAGTTGCACAAACTCGCCGCCGAGGCTTCCCGCGGCAACGGGCAGGCCACGCGCGCGCTGACGAAGGCGGCGGGGGCGACACCCCTGCTTGATGAATGCATCGCCGCTGTAAAGAAGCTCGACTCCCGCGCGCTGGAGCACTCGCTGAATCGTGCCGCGACCGCGCTCGGCGCCCAAGGCTTGCTGCAACGCGTGGTGGCGCCTCTGGCGCAGAGCATCGGGGACCTGTGGCGCGACGGAACGATCACGGCGGCGCACGAGCATTTCGCCAGCGCGGTCATTCGGATTTTTCTGGGGCACGCGGCCAAGCCGTTTGCCGGTGTGGAAAGTGCGCCGGTCCTGGTGGTGGCCACCCCCAGCGGGCAATTGCATGAGCTGGGCGCCCTGCTCGTCGGCGCGGCGGCGGCCAATCTGGGCTGGCACGTTACTTATCTGGGCGCCAGCTTGCCGGCAGCGGAGATTGCCGGCGCGGCGCTCCAAAACCGGGCGCGCGCCGTGGCCTTGAGCCTGGTCTATCCCGAAGACGACCCGCGCTTGGAAGGAGAACTGGCGCGGCTGCGCGAGTTGCTGCCGCCGGAAACCGTCTTGTTAACCGGCGGCCGGGCTATGCCCGCCTACCGGGACGCGCTGAACAAAATCGGAGCGCTGCAAATGAAAGACTTCGCTCACCTGAGCTCAATTCTCGACGACTTGCGCAGACCCTCCAGGAAATCAAAGCGATGAAAAGCCTCTTCTCTCCCAATATCGGCAACAAGGGCCGGCTCGTTCGCGGCTGCGGGGCGCTGGTGCTGCTGGCCGGCGCGGGCTTCGGCTTCACCGTCTCGGTGTGGCTCGGCGCGGTCCTGCTGGCGTCGGGCGCGTTTGTCCTTTTCGAGTCGCTGCGCGGCTGGTGCGCGCTGCGGGCCTGCGGCATCAAGACGAAGCTTTGAACCGCCGCACGATGAGGGAATTCACCTTCCACGCCGAGCTTTGGCTTCCCCGCGGCCGCGACGAAGTATTCCCCTTCTTCGCTGAAGCGCGGAACCTGGAAGCCATAACGCCGCCGTGGTTGAACTTCGAGGTCCTCACCCCCGCGCCCGTCGCGATGCGCGCCGGCGCACTCATTGATTATCGCATCCGGGTTCACGGCATCCCCATCCGCTGGCGCACGGAAATCGTGGAATGGAATGCTCCGCACCGTTTCGTGGACGTGCAATTGCGCGGGCCATACACCCTCTGGCACCACACCCACACTTTCGAGGAACGCGGCGGCGGCACACTCTGCCTGGATGATGTGCGCTACCGACCGCGCGGCGGGGCGTTGACGAACTGGCTTTTCGTCCGGCGCGACGTGAAGAACATTTTCGCCTTTCGGAGCGAGCAGCTGGCCCAAATGTTCCCGATTTCAGTTGCAGAGAGCAGAGGCGCGAACGGAAGGCATCGAGGGCGGCACAAGCAACCGCCAATCGGTAGCGGACCATCCCGATGTCGCCCATTGACCTCGGCCCCGGCCTGTTCCCCTAAGACGCTTACGGATGATGGCAACGCCTAGAACAGTTCTCGTCACGGGCGCGACCGGCTACATCGGCGGGCGGCTCGTGCCGCGTCTGTTGGAGGCTGGCTTTCGCGTGCGCTGCCTGGCCCGCGACCCGGCGAGGCTGCAAGGCAGGCCGTGGCTCGGCCAGGCGGAAGTGGCGGCCGGCGATTGCCTGCGCGCCGACACCCTGCCAAGCGCCCTGCAGGGCGTGGAGGTGGCGTTCTACCTGGTCCACAGCATGGCGGGCGGACGCGACTTCGAGCAGCGGGATGTGCTGGCCGCGCGGAATTTTGCGGCGGCCGCCAAAGCGGCTGGCGTCCAGCGCATCATCTATCTGGGCGGCTTGGGCGACCCCGACACTGCTCTCTCCGAACATTTGCGTTCGCGCCAGGAAACTGGCGCCGTACTGCGTGAAACCGGCGTGCCGGTAACGGAGTTTCGCGCGCCAGTGATCGTGGGCTCCGGCAGCCTGTCGTTCGAGATCATCCGCTACCTGACCGAGCGCCTGCCGGTGATGATCTGCCCGCGCTGGCTCTATACGCGCGTTCAACCCATCGCCATTCGCAACGTGCTCGACTATCTGGTCGCTGCGCTCGACGCACCGGCGAGCGCCGGGCGCATCATCGAGATCGGCGGCGTGGACGTGCTGACCTACGGCGACTTGCTGCGCGGCTACGCCAAGGCCCGCGGCCTGAAGCGCTGGCTGGTGCCGGTGCCGGTGCTCACGCCCCGGCTCTCGTCCTACTGGGTGCATCTGGTCACGCCGGTCCCGGCGGCCATTGCGCGTCCCCTCATTCAGGGCTTGCGCAACGACGTGGTCCTGCGGGACGACACCGCCCGGCGGCTCTTTCCGCAGGTCCAGCCGCTGGACTATCCCACCGCCGTGCGCCTGGCCCTGGCCAATCTTGAGACCGGCCATGTGGAAACCGCCTGGAGTGACGCTCTGGCCAGCAGCCAGGGCGACCTCGCGCCCGTAGCCTTGGCCACGCACGAAGGGATCATCCTCGAACGCCGCCAACTGACCGTAGCGGCGCCGACGCCCGCCGTCTTTGCCGCTTTCACGCGTCTGGGCGGGACCACCGGCTGGCTCTGTCTGGACTGGGCCTGGCGCCTCCGCGGGCTCCTCGACCGCCTGCTGGGCGGCGTGGGGCTGCGCCGCGGCCGGCGCGACCCGCTGGAAGTGCGGGCCGGCGATGCGGTGGATTTCTGGCGGGTGGAGGCCGTCGAGCCCAATCGCCTGCTGCGCCTTCGCGCCGAGATGAAAGTGCCCGGTCGCGCCTGGCTGGAATTCAGAGCTGAGCCGATTGACGGTGGAAGGTCGCGACTGTCCCAGACCGCCTTCTTCGCGCCCCGCGGGCTGACGGGGTTGCTGTATTGGTATCTGCTTTATCCCTTGCACGCCGTGATCTTCAGCGGCCTGGCGAAGAAGTTGGCACTTCTCGCGCAAGAGCTTGGGGCAAAACGGTGAGTCCCTTGGAGGCCGGCCTCTCTTCAGACACAGACACAGATTCCTTCGAGAGCCTGCTCCAAGGTCTTACCGTGGTGGGTTTGCTCCAAGACGCGCTCCAGGGTGGTCGGGTCAAGTTGGGCCGCCCAATCGGGGTTGCTCCGGGCCAAGGCTTCCAGCAACTCCGTGAACTGTCGGCCAAGGGCGGACTACCGTTGCTCGAGCATCTTCAAACCTTCACGGAAATCCAGGGATGAGGCGGCATGCAGGCCGTTAGGAAGGAGCGTGTCCAGGTAAAACGCTTCGCGAACAACACTTCTGCGGTAGATGGACGAAGTGAACAAAGATTTGCAGAGAGGCGAAGCTGGAGCGAGCGAAGGGATTCGAATCCATCCGGAACCACCGGCCAGTTTCCGCAGAAACTGGCATTATCTCGCATGAATCAACGAGTAGCACACGATTCGCATTTTGACCAGCACGAAGCGAAACCACGTTTTCGCGAAGAGGCTTTGTCATACGGAGTCATACACTCAGAGTGGAAGACACGATTAGGTTTCAATCAACAGAGTCCGCTTCTTCGTCACCACCTCGCACGGCCTTAAACTCACCGGATAATTCTAAATGTCAGCATTTGCTGCGATCGGAAAGAGGCTCGCAGCACGCCCGCTTCAAGGCGCGCCGAGGACAGGTCGGTTTCAAGATGGGTGGCTTGTTTGGCGGCCCGTGGCGCCCAGCAGAATTTCACCGAAATCTCAGCTGCTTCCGGCGACAGGTTCCAAAAGCGCGCGATGATATCTTGAGCAGGGCCATCATCCGCAGGTTTGAGAGCCCACAGGAGGACGTCTGGATTTGACATTTGCACAAGTGAATAGGAGTTCTCCGGAAGCGCGACTCCATCGCCAAGGATCGCACCGGTGGAGAGCGGATTTTGGTGCGCCAGCGCAAATTTCATCGCTTGGGCTGCGCGGAATCTGGCTCCACACTGCAGCGCGAATCGCTGCGTGATGACTTTTTCTCCGCCCTGGCGCGGTATGCCCAGTTCCGGCCCATCCACCTGGCCTCCCGCCAGGACAGAGATTTGCGGGGATCGAGTGTCGAGAACGGCGGGCGTGCTGTTGCCGAATTTCATGAATGCGCAATCCGCGCTCGAAAGCGTCACCCCGTTCTCATCGCCCGAGGCGCTGCTCATAGCGGCGAAGTGGTTCAGAGTCAGCCAATCATACCTCGCGTTGCGCGGTGAGTAATGCCCTCCCTCAGAAAGCAGCTTCGCGCGAATGACCGCACCGACCTCTTCGTGCCACAAATCCGGATCGTCCAGGTTAAAGGCAAAACTCCAGGTCGGCACATTCGTGAAGTTCTGTGCAATCTCGTTTTGGATTTCAATGCGATCCATGCCGCGGATCAGGGTAATGCGGGTGGTGTGAAGGAGAGGGCTGGACGACGTGGCCCGCACCGTCACCGAGACCGGCCCCGCATTCTCCACTTCAAGTCTTCCCTCGCCGGGTCCCAGGTCGTTGAGTGCTCGGCCATTGATCCAACGCACAAATTCCCGGTTTTCATGCCGGCGGTCCTGCAGGCTGGTAATGGCTCCACGCCCGTCCACCGTGACCCGGTATTCCTGGCTTTCCAGGACCCCGTCATGGAAGGTCGCTGCGGGAGGCAGAACAGCCGCCGCGTTGGTGCGAATCTCGTATACTTTGTAGCCCACGGAGGGAACGTCCCTTGCCAGTATGCGCAAGAAACCTTGTCCATTCCTTTCCACGACCTGAGAAGGCACGGCGTCACCGCTCACTAGATCGACGACGTGGACTGGCGCAGCATCGGCCCAGAGAAAATCTGCTAAGTCGGTTCGGGGCCAATTCAGCGCATTGAAGACGAAGAATCGTTTGGCGCCTGGCGAGGCGCGGACCAGGCGGCCAAGGGCGGAGACCGCGTCGCGCTCAAGTGCTTCCACGTAATCTTCAATCTGGGCTGCCAACCGAGCTTGGAACGCAGCTCGTTCCTCTCGCCGGACCCACTGGCTGTCCGCGGTCCAATCGTGGTCCCAATACCGGCCCAGGTTGATCCAGGCCAAAGCGCGCTCCTCCTTGCGGCCCTCCATGAAGTTGGAGTCGTGCAAGCTCACGAGCGTAGCCATCGCCTCGGCGTTGCGCAGCCTTTCCACCGCGCGGCGGACCCGAGCGGTAGTCTCGGGCATTGAAGCCGAATACAAATCCCATTCGTTTCCGAAACTGCCAGCGAACACGGGAAGTTTCGCTCCATAGTTCGCCTCGAAATCTTTGAAGAAATCCTCCTCGTTCGAGACAATAACCTGCCGGGTGGGTGTGGTCTTTGCCCGGGCCGTCTTTACGAACTCATCCGTAAAGGTCTTTGGATCATCCCAACCTTTGCCAAACGCACCGATGACGCGGTACGGGTAACGGCGAAGGAACTCGGGGTCAGCATCGAGGAAATCAACAATGGCGGAGGGATCACGAGCTTCGGCGTAACCTCCCATATGCGCGTTGTTCACGAGAAGTGAATTCCACTTCATCAACACTCGACTGCCGTCCGAGCCCTGCCACCAATAGATCTCGTGCAGCCGGTCTTTCGCGTTATGGTTCACCGTGGCGCAATCGCAAATACCCCGCCAACTGTACTTCGCTCCACTCCCAGCCCACAATGCTCCCAGGCCGAATGGAAGGGTCTGATTCTCCATAGCCACAGCCATTGAAAAGCGCAGGTCAAAGCGCCGCTCCAGGGCTCCGGCATAATACATCCCCCGCAAAACCGCTTCCGCGGGCTGGCCACCGTAGCAGGAAGGCAGCACCGTCATTGGTGCGCTGATGTGGCCGTCCCGAACGCGTTCAATCAAGCGCTGGAATTCCTCAGGTTTCTTGTTCTTCTCGTAAATCCAAAGCCAAAAACTGCCATCGCAGTTCCATCGCGACTGGTACGGTGATGGGTTAGTCGCAGTTGCGTCGATTTGGGCGAGGTAATAATCCAACATCTCGAGGAAGGCACGCCGGTAGCCCTCCTCATCCATGGACCACATGTAATCGGTATGATCATCGTTGGCCAGATAGATGCGTTTGGACTCTGGGAGATCACCCGCCCAGGCCATCGCGCAAGCGAGCCACAATCCGATGCCGCAGAGGTTAACCCAAAGCAAGAAAGGCGGCCTCAGCCAATGCGGCCGGTTCGAAACGGGGATGAAAGGAGTCCACACGAGAAAAAGACTATTTTCGGGTGACCCTGTTCCCGGTCGCAGACCACACCACGGCCATTTTTCGGTATCCGCCGTCACTCGGATGCAGATGGGAGGTGGAAAAATCGGACGGTTCGAAGGCTGCTAATCGGTTCATGTCAACGAACCGCACCCTGGCACCCTTTCGGGCCAGTGTCGAGACAACTTCAGGAACAACTCCGGAGCCGTGGTCTTCTCCACAACACCTGTTTCCAGATCAAGGTGGAAAACGGTGCTCCGGCGAAGCTGCGGATCGTCAATAAGAAGACCGGCGCCATCGAGGTGGAAAATATCTTCCCTCAATCCCCTTCGCACGGTCCCATTCAAGCTTTCAACAGAATTGACTGGACCTGAGAATGAGAGTTTGAGTGCTTTGCGAGGCACCAACTCATCCGGCCAACCACCTCTTGCGCCATAATTCACCTGGACCATCGCGCGATTGTTTTCATTTCAATTAAATGGAAATGCAATTCTTTATTGAGTTCTGTATACGCTTCAGCGTAGATCATGCGTTGGTCGGTCACGGTTCGTTCATTTGTTGAGTGCGAATATGAAAATTCGGCTTGGCCTGCATTGTCATTCAATTTGTCGTTTGATATTCGTGGTTGCCCTGCTTGCAGGTGCCGACGCTTCGGCACAGATGACCACTGGCAAGGCGATGCAGGACTTCGACAAAACGTTCAACATTTCGGCCAAGGGCTGGAAGGTGCATCAGATCGGCTGCAACCTGGGGGCCAACGTCCTGTGGCCTGGAGACCAGGCAACATTCACGTTTTTTGTCCAGCCAGGCCAAGCATTTAGAGGACCGGTCAAAGTTGATGTCATCCGCTACGGCACGAAGGGCAAGCCGGGAGATTGGTGGAAACCGATTGTGTTCAAGATCGAAGACTGCGGCTCCAGCACCATCCAAGTCGATCTGCCGGCAGACGGAGGGAGCTTCGAAGTTACGCCAAGAATCGGGGAGGCCTTCGGCGGGTACGCGGTCATCATCGATCTGGGGGAGCGTGGTCGTGCCTTTGGCTGTACCTGTGTGCGCGTGCCTGCCGCAGAACAGGGCCGCGAAAGGCTACCCACCTATGCGATGGATTTGGGTTGGCCCCACGAGATGTCACCGCAAGTCTTCAACGTGTTCAAACGGCTTGGGGTCAAAGGAGCCCGTACCGAGGGCGGCTACAACACGATTGCGGATGCGCATGTCGATTGGGCGATGGAAAACGATGTCACCCTGATGCTCACGGTCGGCTGCGGCAACACACCTCGGGAACAGCAACCCCTTGGGCGGGGGCGCCCCTGGATGAAGCCGGATAACACGTGCATCGAAGGAATCAAAGAGGACCTGGCCTGGCTGCCGTCCTTCGACCCTGAGTTCAAACGCTACCTCAAAGACGTGATTTCGAAGTACGGCTGGCCGAAGGGGCCGGTCAACGCCGTCGAACTCTGGAACGAGCCCTGGGAAGGCGTCTCCATCAGTGGCTGGGGGGCAGATATTCCTCGCTTCCGCGAGCTCTATCGAGTCATGGCCGAGGCGGTGCTTGAGGCACGCAGGGAAGCAGGGGTAAGGGTGCTTATCGGTGGCGCCTGCTCCTCTGCCAACACCCGTGACAAGCTTTTCTGCGATGGCACGGACACGTTCCTGCCCTGGCTGGACTTTGTGAGCATTCACTACCAGCCGCTTTCGGCCGATCCCGTGCTGGAGCCGAAATGGATGAAACGCAAAAGCGAATACGGCCGGGTACGAGTTTGGGATACCGAAAGCTGGGTCGCTAATTCGGATGACCGGGTGGCTGCGGTCATCGCCTCCATGCGCGCCATGGGGCAGGACCGGACCGCGGGCATTTATGCCGGGAACGTCTTTATCTCGGAGAAGCCCCGGATCAACGGCAAAGAATATGCCGTGGCCCAAGTATGGTCTGCCGGGGCTTCGGTCGCGGCTTCTCAGCACTTTATTGGCCAGCGCGAGTTCAAGGAGATCCTCTTCAAGAACGGTCTCCCGTGGGTTTTTGTCTTTGATGGCTTGCAGCGCAAAGTGGGTGAGGGGCGCAGCGGTCCGGCCAATCCCGAGGATGGCACCGTCGTGATCACGGGGGATTTGAGCGCCAGCTATGACAAGAACCGAACTCTTTTCCGCTCGGTGGGCCTCACTTCAGAGGCGCGGCTGGAACTGCCGGCCGAGCACGGCAAATTCGTACTCTACGATTTCTACGGAAATTCTCTGCCTTCGGAATCAGGGACGATCATCGTGCCGCTTAACAATCTCGGCTACTTCCTGCGCACGGACGGGAGCCGCGGATCGTTTGCCGCCCTGCTCAAGGCAATTACCAGGGCACGGATCATTGGGATCGAGCCAGTGGAGATTATTGCCCGCGACTTAACGGCGCCGATCAACGCCAAGCCAAAGCTCAAACTCAACATATCGGATGTTTTGGACCGGCCCGTAACGGGGAAGTTCACGGTGAAGGTCGAAGGCCTGGCCGTCCAGCCTGAAGAACAAAGCCTGTCACTCCGTGGCCAGGAAAGCCGAGAGGTGTTTGTCACTGTTACCAGCGGTCAGGTGGCGCCAGAGAACAATTACAAGCTGCTGGCAACCTTCGATGCCGGGCAGGACGGCACGGTGAGCCACGCGGAGCTAATGCACATCAATTTCATCGCCAAGCGAAGCGTTACGATCGACGGCGACCTCACCGACTGGCAGGGAGTCATCCCGCAGACGAGCGCTCAAGTGGTAGGCGCTAGCGAAACGGAAAAAGCCTACTTGCCTTTCAAGGACTGGGACCGCCAGAGCGGAGGCGGTGCGGTGACTGCCTGGATGGCCTACGACGACCGGTATTTCTACTTCGCTGCGAAAGTACCTCTCATGGAAGGTTTGCCGCGCTTCGAAACCCGCAACGACGACGAGTATTTCTATCCTGACAAGGTCGTCAGCCAGGGCAAAGAGATGACCTGGCCGGCGGGTGTGCGCCACTATTCATACCGGAAGGATTTCGATGTCCCATCTGGCAACGGCAAGCACAACGTGCAGATCGCGTTCAATGTCATTCCGCCGGAAATGAAGGATCATATGCAGTATCCGCCGGGGACCATGCCGCGCTTTTGTGCGTATTTCGATACCGATTACGAGTTCGCGCTGAACCGAGTGGGCGAGCAATACGGCGGCGGCACTGAAATCTTTTGCCTCCAGCGCCCCGGCATGATGCGCAAGCACTTCTTTCCGCGACAACCGCGTGCCGCGGTGGACGGCGGGCCGGTCAAGGGGAACGCGAAGTTCGTCGTGAACGGCAACTTGATCGAGAGCGCCATCCCGTGGAGCGAAATGCCGGAGGTGAAGCAACGGATCGATGCCGGCCAGACCATCAAGTTCAGTTTCCGGGTCAATAACGGGGGAAGCGCCTTCGAACTGGCGGCGGGCCGGAGCGTGTCCAAAGACAACTGCTTTGCTTTCCATAATGACTGGTCGACCCATTGGGCCAACGAACTTGAATTTGGTTTCGAGAAGTAGCTGTCTCGGCGGGCAAACCTGGGGGGACGCCGGCGCTGTGCATCTCTGTTGTGGACTCGGAGGTAACGACAGAGTTTTCATTTCTTGCATCTGAAAATGAAAAAGAACTTGAATCCGGCTCTTTTCCCTGTCTTTAATCGTAACGCTCGCGGCAATCGCTATTCATGCCAAAGCTGTCCAAAGTGAAAAAACGAACTTTCCCGGTGCTGCAGGTGTGGCAGACCGCAGAATCGGTCTGGAACGTCGAGGCCAGGTCGCTTCGACGACTTCATAAGACAATCGATCCCAGGGTGTTCAGCCGATGCGTATGCGCCATCGCACAATGCCAGGGACGAGTGCTGACCTCCGGGTGCGGCACATCGGCGGCGGCGGCCCGGAAGATCGCACACTCACTCTGCTGCATTGAGCGCCCAGCTCTCTTTTTGGCGCCGGGGGATGCTTTGCATGGAGGACTAGGGCTGGCTCAACCGACGGACATCGTCATTCTGATCTCCAAGGGGGGAAACACGCGGGAGATCGTTAACCTGCTTCCCCCGCTCAAGACCAAGCGCGTGACGATCATCGGTGTCACCGAAAACCCTGATTCAGCCGTGGGGCGGGCCGCGGATCTGTTGCTGCGGGTGAAAGTCGAACGGGAGCCGGACGAATTCGACATGCTTGCCACCGCCAGTATCCTGGCGGTGATCGCGGTCTTTGACGCCATCTGCATCGCGCTGATGAAAGTAACGGGTTACAGCCGAAGCCAATTTGCCATCATCCACCCTGGAGGCGCCGTGGGCGAGCGATTACTCGCGAAGCCCCACCCGCGCAAGTCCAAGAAGTCATAAACTCGCCCATGAAATTTGCCTGCCTTACTGGTCCTAAAACAATTGAACTCCGTGAAGAACCGCAGCCCGAAGCGCCGCCGGGAGGGCTGGTCCTAAAAGTCGGGGCTTGCGGCATCTGCGGCTCGGACTTGCGTCGATGGCAGGAGGGACCTCCCGCAGGTGCGACTCAACTCGTCCAGGGCCATGAGTTGGCCGGGACGGTGGTCGAAACGGGCTCCGAAACGAGGCGGTTCAAGGTGGGCGACCGCCTGGCAGTAGCGCCCGACATCCATTGCGGCTCGTGTTGGTATTGTCGCCGAGGAAAATTCAATCTTTGCACTGACTTGCGACTGCTCGGCATCACCTCCGGCTACGATGGCGGATTCTCCGAGCAGGTCGTCCTGAGCAGTGAGGTGTTAACCAATGGCATCGTCCACCGGATGCCCGCTGGACTCTCCTTTGCCGAAGGTGGCCTGGCTGAAACGATCTCTTCGGTGCTGGCTTCTCATGACCAATGCGGGGTGAGTTTGGGAGAAACAGTTGTGGTCTTGGGTGCGGGACCGATCGGATGCCTGCATATCGTTCTGGCCCGGGCGCGCGGGGCGCGCGTGATTGTAGCCGAACCCAACCCCGTCCGCCGAGGTATCGCCGCCCAGTTCGATCCCGACGCGATTATCGACGTTACCACCCAGGACGTAATCACGGAAGTGAAGCGACTGACCGACGGTCTGGGGGCGGATGTAGCCATTTGTGCCAACCCCGTCGCCTCCACTCAAACTCAGGCAGTCGAAATGACGCGACGCGGAGCCCGCATCGTCCTGTTCGGTGGTTTGCCAAAAGCCGCGCCGATGGTCAGCCTGAACTCCAATCTGATCCATTATGGCGAGAAAGTGGTTATGGGGGCATTTTCCTATCACCCAAGCTACCACGAAGAAGCCCTGCGCACTCTCGCCCGCAAAACCGTCCGAGCCGAGAAGTTCATCACACACACACGGCCGTTAGCCGCAATCGGGGAGGCTTTTCAGATCGCTGCCGCCGGCGAGGCTCTCAAGGTCATGGTTGTGCCTGGCTGATTTTCCGAATCACAATCCATGAACGCAATTAACGAGCGACTCCTCGATTTGGAAGCCAAGGGAAACCCGGTGACCATCGGCCTCATCGGAGTAGGCCAGATGGGCCAGGAAATCCTGTGTCAGGTGCAACTCATGAAGGGAGTTCGCATACCGGTGGTAGTGGAAGTGAGCTTCGAACGCGCCGAACTTGCCTGCCAGATGGCTCGCATACCTGCGGAGCGGTTGGTGCGCGCTGAATCCGTGGCCGCAACGCAGGGAGCGATCGACTCAGGGCGGATCGCGCTGGTGACCGATTGGCGATTTGTGCCGCAACTCAAAGGCGTGCAGGTGGTCGTAGATGCCACCGGTTCACCGGAGTTGGGCGTTGAGATCGCCCTGGGGAGCATTCAGGCGAAGAAGCACATCGTCATGATGAACGTCGAGTGCGACGTCACGGTAGGGGCAATTCTTAATCGCAAAGCTCACGAAGCAGGCGTGATTTATACCCTGGCGGCGGGCGATGAACCGGCCGCGATCCTGGAGCTTTACCGTTTTGCCCGCGCCCTGGGTTTTGAGGTTGTGGCGGCGGGCAAGGGAAAGAACAACCCTCTGGACATCACCGCGACTCCCGAAGCGCTGGCCGCCCGGGCCAAAGCGCGCGACATGAGCGCCCGGATGCTTTGTGAATTCGTAGACGGCTCCAAGACCGCCGTCGAGATGTGCAGCGTGGCCAACGCCACCGGCCTGATACCGGATGTGCGCGGGATGCACGGAGCCAAGGCGACGCGCGAGACGCTGCAACAGGTGTTCTGCCCGAAAACCCAAGGAGGCGTGCTTCAGCGCGCCGGGGTCGTTGATTTTGCGATCGGGGTCCATCCCGGTGTCTTTGTGGTGTTCACCACCGACCAGCCACGACTCAAACACGGCCTGATTCAGCGCGACATGGGAAACGGTCCCAACTATCTGCTCTTCCGACCCTACCATCTGTGCAGCATTGAGGTGCCTTTGACCGCCGCTCAGACGGTCATCTATGGAGAATCCGGCGGACACCCCCTGGAGCGGCCCGTCGCAGAGTGCATTGCAATCGCAAAACGCCCCCTGAAAGCCGGCGAGACGCTGGATGCCATCGGCGAGTACTGCTACCGCGGATCGATTGATACCTTTGAGGCCGCGCGCAAAGAGAATTTGCTTCCGCTCGGTTTGGCGAGAGGCTGCGTCCTGAAGCGGGATGTGGCAGTGGGGGAACCGATTCGTTACGACGACCTGGACCGCCTGCCGGACACGCCGTTAGTGAGAATGCGAAAGGAACAAGACCGTTTCTGCGGGATTGTCCATTGAGCGCTTATGACCCTGATTGGACTCGATGTGGGGACTACCGGCTGCAAGGCGATAGTCTTCGACACCGGGGGAACCATCCTGGGTCAGGGTTTTCGCGAGTACGGGGTAACGTGTGACGCTCCGGCCAAAGCCGAACAGGACGCTGAGCAGGTCTGGTCGCTGACCCGGGAGGCGCTGCGCGAGGCAGTGGCCAAGTCGGGGGCCAAAGATTTTCGGGCTTTGAGCGTCTCCGTGCAGGGGGATGCGATCATCCCGGTGGATGAAAACTTCCAAGCCCTGCACCCGGCGATCCTCGGCATGGACTATCGTTCCGGGCCACAGGCTCATCGTTGCGCCGAGGCTTTCGGGGCCTTTCCTCTATTCCAACGCACGGGCATGCGGCCGCACCCGATGAATTCACTAACCAAGGTGCTTTTGTTGCGAGAGCTCGCACCGGCGGTTTTTGATCAGGCGTCCCGGGTCGTGACGTACGCGGATTTTCTCCTGGGAAAGCTGGGCGGCGAGGCGGTCATCGATTACACGATGGCGTCCCGGACGATGGCCTTTGATTTAGAGAGTCTCAAATGGAGTCCGGAGATTCACCAAGTCCTTGGTCTGAACACCTCCCTTTGGTCCCCGGCCACGGTTTCGGGGACGCCAGTCGGCACCATTCGGCGGGCGCTCGCGGAAGAGCTGGGATTGCCGCATGATCTGGTGCTGGTGGCGGGTGGCCATGACCAAACGTGCGCGGCCATCGGCGCCGGGGCGATCCGGAAAGGAGTCGGCGTCGTCTCCACCGGAACTGCCGAGGTGCTTTCCACGGCCCTCGATCGGCCGGTGCTTTCGCAGGCCATGTTCGATGGCTTTTATCCCTGCTACTTGCACGCGAAACCGGGGATGCACTTCACTTTTTCGCTCAACCACATCGGCGGGATCCTATTGAAGTGGTGGCGGGACAATTTTGCAGCCGCGGAGGTTAGCGGCACAGCCAGCCAAAGCCAGGATGCTTATCAAGTGATCGATGAGAACATGCCGAATGGCCCCTCGCCCGTTATGTTCCTGCCCCACCTCAACGGTAGTGGCACCCCGACTTGTGACTTGAAGTCCAAGGGCGCGGTGGTGGGCCTCACGCTGGGGACAACGCGGCACGACATTGCCAAAGCCATCCTGGAAGGTCTGACGTTTGAACTGCGAACCAACCTCGATACCATGAAGTCTTGCGGTATCGCGGTGGACGAACTTGTGGCGGCGGGGGGTGGCGCAAAATCGATGCGGTGGCTCCAATTGAAAGCCGACATCCTCAACCGACCGCTGCGCATGTTGCGGTGTCGCGAGGCGGCCTGTCTCGGGGCGGCGTTGCTCGCCGGCACTGCCGTGGGGCTTTACAGAACCCTCGACGAAGCCGTGACCCAGGCGGTCCGGTATGAGCGTGAGTTTATGCCGGTACCGGACCGGGTTGCCGCCTATGCAGAGCGGTATGCGACGTACCAGCAAATCTACCCATCATTGCGCGCACTCAATTCCAAGCTATGAATACTGAAAAAGCAGCGGAAGCCAACTCCGAGCCTGCTGAACGAGTTCCTCACCGTTGCCTGGTGCGATTACGCGGGATTTATCATTCGCTCAAAAAAGCCGAGCGCAAAGCCGCAGATTATCTCCTGGCGGCCCCGGATGCGATCCACCAGGCGGGAGTGGTTGAGTTTTCCACGGCCGCGGGTTGCAGCCAGGCCACGGTGGTGCGCCTGGCCCAACGCCTTGGCTACGATGGTTTTCCTGCCCTGCGCAATGCCTTCGCGGCTCCCGAACCAGAGGTGCCCTACCGGGATATTGCGGCAGCGGACAAACCCCAAGTGGTTCTCCGCAAGGTGTTCGCCAACTCTATTCAGGCGCTGCAGGACACGTTGGCGGCAATCGACCCCGCTCAATATGACAAGTCCGTTGATGCCTTAGCGGCCGCCAAAAGCCTGGCGTTCTTTGGCCTTGGCAACGCAGCGGTGGTTGCGCGGGAGGCCTACCACAAGTTTCTGCGTATCGGTGTTCCCTGCCATACCGCCGAGGACCCGGATCTGCAGCTCATCATTCTGAGCAATCATCTGGAGCGCGGGGACGTGATGGTGGCCGTTTCCTATTCGGGCGAGAGCAAACCCATTATTGTTGCGGCGCGCGCGGCCCAGGCTCGGAACATCCGTGTGCTGGCAATCACCAACTTCCCGCGCTCGTCTCTGGCAAAGCTGGCTGACCTGGTATTGTTGACGGCAGTTTTCCAGGAGCACATCAACGGCGAAATCGGCTCGCAGCGTCTGGCGCAGCTGGCGGTGCTCGAGAGTCTGTATGTGAATTACCTGTTGCGATGCGGCGCCAACGCGAGGAAAGCGCTAGCTGCGGCCAATGTGGCCATCGGGTTGAACAAGAATCGCAAGTTTGACCCATCTCGCCTTGAAGACTTATGAGACATGAGACTGGACCAACCCAAGCCGAGGGCATCCACAATAATCAGACTGCAGACCTTCGCTACTACTCAGCCATTGCCATGTGCAAGGTCGGAGGAGCCGCCGCCCTGCTGCTCGCATCCTGCCTCTTCTGCGCCGCAGAGCCGCTACCAAAGCTGAAAGTCAGCGAGAACCGCCACTTTCTTATCACGGAATCGGGTCAGCCCTTTTTCTGGCTGGGCGACACAGCTTGGGAATTGTTTCACCGGTTGGGGCGCGAGGAGGCCGAGCGTTACCTGGAAAATCGAGCCAGGAATGGTTACACGGTGATCCAGGCGGTCGTCCTGGCGGAGTTGGCGGGGCTCACCGACCCGAATCCTTACGGCCAACTGCCCTTGATCAACAACGACCCCTCCCAGCCCAATGAGAAATACTTCAAACACGTGGACTGGATCGTCTCTCAAGCCAATGCTCGAGGCCTCTACCTTGGCATGCTTCCGACCTGGGGCGACAAGTGGAATAAAGCCTGGGGCGCTGGCCCGGAGATTTTTACGCCGGAGAATGCGGCCGGGTATGGCGAGTGGCTCGGCCGTCGTTACCGGGATGCCGGTTTAGTCTGGATTCTGGGCGGCGACCGGATGGTCGAGAATGACCGCCACAAAGAGATTTTACGCGCGATGGCTCGTGGTCTGCGCCAGGGTGATGGCGGAGCGCACTTGATCACGCTTCATCCCACGGGTGGCGCAGGGTCGGCGCAATGGTTTCAAGATGAAGCCTGGCTGGACTTCAATATGCGCCAGAACGGCCACCAGGCCGAGTTCACCGGTCGCTACGATCAAACCCGCGAAGATTACAACCGCACACCGATCAAGCCCGTGATCGACGCCGAACCGATTTACGAAGATCATCCGGTGTCATTTGACGCCAAGAAATTTGGCCATTCGTTAGCTGCGGACGTCCGCCGCCCGCTGTACTGGGACCTATTTAGCGGCGCGTGCGGCCATACTTACGGACACCACTCGGTTTGGCAGATGTGGACGACCAACCGGGCTCCGGTAAATAACCCGCTGATGCCGTGGTACGAGGGTATTGAGCAGCCCGGAGCCCGGCAGATGCAATATGCCAAGAAGCTGTTGCTCTCGCGTCCGTTTTTGACCCGCGTCCCCGATGACACGGTGGTTGTGACGGATCGCGTTTCCACAAGCGTGCCGGGCGCGGGGCGCTATCGTTTCGTAGCGACGCGCGACGGCGCTGGCACTTACGCAATGGTCTATGCGCCCGTGGGACGGAAGTTTAGCGTTCGGATGGAGGTTATTCAGGGCAGACGGGTAAAGGCCTGGTGGTTCAATCCGCGCACGGGCGCGGCAACGGCGATCGGTGAGTTTGCCAACATGGGGACGCGCGAGTTTAACCCGCCTGATCCCGGGGAGGCTCTCGACTGGGTGTTGGTTCTGGACGACAAGTCAAAGCATTTTCCAAAACCTGGGGTGCCCCTGAAACACTGAACTGAAGTGACTACGAAAGGGCTTAACCCCAAAATGAAAAAAGGCAACCCATTCATCGTGGTCAGTATTCAGTTGCTGGTGATGAATCTTGCGCTTAGGGCACAAGCGCAAAGTGCCGACTGGCAAAAGGTCGTCTGGCGGGATCCACAGGTCCGCTACCTGCTAGCCGACATGTCGTTGGGTGGCAATGTGGGGTTGTACCGCGATTATGCCGCGCGGGAGAAAGACCCGGATTCGCGCGAGGCGATACGCCTGTGGGATGCGGGTGTGCGCGTGGTGAACACGAATGAGATCGAACGCCGCTGGGTCACTAACAGCTTTGGCAAAGACGGCCGCGTCATGCGGGTCGTTCAGCGCGGCTCCAACCGCACGATCATCGGCAACGAGTTGGTGCTGTCGAATGACGGGGCATTCTCCCAGGCGGCGATGCGGTTAGCGCTGCTGGATCTGACGCTGAGTCCCCTGGTCTCCTCCGCCCCCTTCTCCTCTTACCAGAAGCAGGCGAAATCGCAGCAAGCGGTCGCGGAAGCACTGCGTCGTTGGGCCGAGGGTTGCCGAGTGATGAACGCGAGCTGTTTCGTTGCCTCAGGCAAGCCGTCCAAGCGGCAATTGACCTTCGCGACCACCGGACTGCCGGCCGATGGCTCGCGCGTCGTCTTGAATTCCGACGTTCCCTACCCGGAAGTCAACGTGCGCTATTTTCTGGCGGACATTTACCTGGGCGGATCGCGTGATTTCTACCATCGCGTGGCCGAGAGCGCACACGAGATGGGCTGCCAGGAAGCGGTTGCCCGCTATGACGCGGGAGTCAAAATCACAAACCTGGATCAGCTCGAGCGCAAACAAGTCGATGGCAAGACGTTGATCACGCGCAAAGGCAGCAATGAGAGAATCAGCGGCTCTCAAGTGAAGCTCAGCACCGACCTATGAGAGACTACCGCGTGCAATCTGGAATATTAAGCCTCACTGTAGCCCTGGCATTACTTACACCGGCCACGGGGAGCGCTCAGCCGCAAGGGAGTTACAACATCCTGGACTTTGGCGCCGTTGGCGATGGCAAGGCCGACTGCACGGCAGCGATTCAAAAGGCGATCGACGCAGCCAGCCCGAAGGGTGGCGTGGTCATTGTCCCAGTCGGTCGTTGGCTATGCAAAGGCCACCTGGAATTGAAGATGGGGGTCCATGTGTCGGGGGTGAACCAGGCGGCTCAGTCCTGGGAACCCGCGACGGGTTCCATCTTGTTGCCGACCGAAGGTCGCGATCATGAGGATGGCCTGGCCTTCATCGAAATGCGCAGCTCGACTTCCATCAAAGGCGTCACCATTTACTATCCCGAACAAAAAGTGGCCGATATCCGGCCCTATCCCTGGACCATCCACATTCGAGCCAACCCGGCAAACACCAACGAGGTTAGCTTCGACAGCACCGTGGAAAACGTCACGCTCGTCAACAGCTACAACGGTATCCGCGCCGGGCCAACCGAAAATGGTCGTCATCGGCTCTTCCAGATTAACGGGTGTGTGCTCCGGCGGGGGATTCTCGTTGATTGGACCGGAGACATTGGCCGGATCGAGAACGTGCAATTTCACTCCCATTTCTGGGCCCATCCGGCTTTTGAGGGTAATTGGAAACTGGTTTATTCCTACATGCAGAAGAACCTCGAGGCTTTCGTATTCGGGCGCACGGACTGGGAATATGTAAACAACACGTTCGTGTTCCCGGCGAAAGTGGGCTACCGGTTCATCGAGACGGAGAACGGCGCCTGCAACGGCCAGTTCTCTGGCATCGGCGCGGATGCCTGCGACACGTGCGTGCTGGTGGAATCCATCCAGCCCCAAGGGCTGCTCATCAGCAACGGCGAATTCAATGCGCACCGCGTTGGCCGCAGCACGCAAGTAGTAGTGGAACCAAGCTGCTCCGGCAGCATCCGGTTTGTGAATTGCGGTTTTTGGGGACCCGTCGCGCACAACGCCGTTTTGCACGGGAGCGCGTATGTTTCGTTTTCCGATTGCTACTTTTCCAACGACAATCACGAGGACCCCGGCTATTCCATCGTTGCCGACAACGGCAAGCTGCAGGTTCACCAATCGACCTTCGACGCGCGATCACGGCAGCGCAAACCGGGCAACGCCTGGTCCGGGGATGACGTCCGGCCACAACCCGGCAGCATTCATCTCAAGGCTGGTTTGAAATCTGCAATTGTCGAAGGGAACAACGGCTATTACGGCATAAACATCCAGAACGACATCGGCGATAAAGCGATCCTCCGGGACAACGAACCTTACAACCCGGAGAAGGCAGCCACCAAACAGCCATGAAGATTCTCATCATCGGCGGGACCGGCAATATCAGCACTCCAATTACCCGGGCTTTGCTGGCCCAGGGGCACGAACTCACCGTGTTCAATTATGATCCCAAACCGCCGGAATGGCTTACTGGCGCCAAGGTGGTTACCGGAGACCGGACGCAAAGGGATGATTTCCGGGCGAAGCTGAGTGGACTGGGCAATTTCGATTGTGTTATCGACATGATTTGCTACGAACCCGAAGACGCCCAGTGTGATATCGAGGTCTTCCGCGGCCGGACCCGGCAATTTCTCTTCTGCAGCACGGTCGATGCCTATACGAAGACTCCGCAGCGGCATCCGGTAACGGAAGAGAACGGGGTATTGGGGGCGTTGCCGAGCTTCCAGTATGGTTATAAAAAGATGCTCTGCGAGCAGGCTCTTTGGGAAGCACATCGGCGCGGCGATTTCGCCCTGACTGTTTGCCGTCCTACTTTCACTTACAACGAGACCTGGAGTCCTGGCATTCACTCCTTTGGCGGCCAGAGCTATCACCTGGATCGGTTGCAGCGCGGGAAACCAATTATTCTTCACGGCGACGGCACCTCGATTTGGGTGGCCAGCTATCGCGATGACACCGCGAGTGGGTTTATTGGCGCAGCGGGGAATCCGAAAGCGTTCGGACAGTCCTACAACCTCGCCGGTGACGAGTGGATGACCCACAACCATATCTGGCGAACGATTGCGCGCCTGATGGGCGCCCCCGCACCCGACTTCGTCTACATCCCGACGGATCTGCTCGCAAAGATGGCGCCGAAACAAGCCGAGTGGTGCCTGGAAAATTTCCGCCACAACAACATCTACGATAACTCGAAAGCCAAACGCGACCTCGGCTTTCAGATCAAGGTGAGTTTTGAGGAGGGTGTCCGGAAATGCCTCGACCATCTCACCCGGAATCAACTCATCGAGAATTCAGACAAGCATCCATTCTATGACCGCCTGGTGGATGCCTGGCGTGCCCACTCCAACGCCCTGATTGAGGAATTTCGCCACAACCCAGTGTGACATGAGCACTCCCGAAACGCATTCCCCGCGTCCCCTGTTGTTCACGGTCTATTTTATCTATTTCTTTTGCGGGATGGCGATGTGCTTTGAAGGAGCCTTCAACCCGGAGTTTAAGGACTATTTGCAGCTCAGTTACCAGCAACAGCAATACACCACCTTCGCCAAAAACATCCCCTTCGCACTGGCGGTGGTCATTGGCTTCCTCATCCCACGCCTCGGCTACAAGAACTGCCTCAGCATTGCGATGGCGCTGTTTGCCGCAGGCACCCTCCTGTTGATCCCGGGGTTGCAGACCGGGAACTACGCCCTGGTGCTGGGCGCTTTTTTTGTCATCGGGATGGGCTTCAATTTCGAGTTGGTGGCCGGGAACCCCCTCTTGGCAGGTCTCGGCGCCGCGGCAGGCAGCTCCAGCCGGCTGAATCTGGGCAACGCTCTTGGGGCCATCGCCCAAATCCTCGCCCCGTTGATCCTGATTGTGATTGTTCCCGCAACTGCAACCACGGTGGAAAGCAAGCTGCCCTACATGAAGGGACTGTTCGCCGCGATCGGCCTCAGTCTCATCGGCATTTGTATTCTGACGCTGCTGGCTCGAAATGTGGATATTTCAGCAAGCCTGAGATCGGCAACCGCGAGTCCTTCCAGCCACACTGGATCTGTCGGCGTATGGACTCAGCCGAAAGTCACGCTCGGTTTTATTACCATCTTCCTTGTGCTCGGCGCCGAGGCCGGCCTGTTCAGCCTGTTTCGTAATTACCTCGAAGATACCGCCGTTGCAGGAGTTTCCTCACACCTGTCCCAGGGTCTATTTACCGTCTATTTCAGCACTTTCGCTCTTGGCCGTCTGGCTGGCTCCTGGGTGCAAAAGCGAGTGAAACCAGCGCATACCCTCGCTTTTAGCAGCGTCGTGGCTTTGGTTCTTGTGGGACTGCTCACCGTGGCCAAAGGGCCCCTGGCGATTGTGTCCATCATTGTGCTCGGGTTTTTCGTTTCGATTTTCTTCCCAACTCTCTATTCACTGGCGATCGAAGGCTTGGGGGAGCAGACCGCGAAGGCTTCCGGATTACTGACGATGGGATTCCTCGGCTGCGCTCTCCTCCCGGTCCTGCAGGGCAAGCTGGCGGACACCATTGGTCTGTCGAAATCCTTCTTCATCTGTGTGATCCCCTATCTCTTTGCCCTGTTTTACGCAGTGAAAGGTCACCAGATGGGGATTGGTGCCGTCGCGCCGCATCATGAGGAAAATCCCCCTGCTGCACTCGAGGGAAGGCCAGGTGGCAAATCCACATGAGAACGGCGCAATGAATCTGAGTGGAAGAAAATGAAACGGCTTAAAGTATCTGAAAACCGCCGATTCCTGGTCTGGGATGACGGCTCCCCCTTTTTTTGGCTGGGAGACACAGTCTGGGAACTATTCCACCGGGCCACGATTGGAGACGCTCGGTTCTATTTGGAGGATCGGCGTCGCAGAGGCTTCACCGTGGCCATGGCGGTGGCACTGGCGGAATTCGACGGCCTGAATACGCCTAACGCATACGGCGAGCGACCGTTATTGGATAACGACCCGCTTCGCCCGAACGAAGCCTACTTTCGCCACGTCGACCAAATCATTGAGCTGGCTGGCCATGCGGGCTTGTTTGTCGGGCTCCTCCCGACCTGGGGCGATAAGATCGAGCTGCTGGGCCACGGCAAAGGACCGATTGTCTTCAATGCGGAGAATGCGCTTCGATACGGGGAATGGATCGGGCGTCGTTACCGTGAAGTTTGGAACGTGATCTGGATCAACGGTGGAGACCGGCAGGGCGGCGGAGCAAATCGGGTGATTTGGGAGGCGCTGGCGCACGGCATCAAGTCGGTGGATCAGAACCACCTGATGACCTTCCATCCGCCCGGCGGAGGCGGCGGCCATAGCTCCTCGGAATGGTTTCACCAATCGGACTGGCTGGATTTCAACCTCGCGCAATCCGGGCACGAGCAGAAGCACCTGGCGAACCATGAAATCGTCGCGCGCGACTACGCTCTCGTGCCGACCAAGCCGTGCCTCGATGGCGAACCTCGGTACGAGGATCACGCAGTGAACTGGAAACCGCAGGAGCTGGGCTGGTTCGACGACTACGACGTGCGGCAAGCGGCGTATTGGGCTTTGTTCGCCGGAGCTTGTGGCCATACCTATGGTTGTCACCCGATCTGGCAGATGAGCGGCGGCCGCTATGAGCCAATCACCTTTGCCCGGCGCAATTGGCAGCAGGCGCTGGATTTGCCTGGCGCTTGCCAGATGGGCCACGTTCACTGCCTTGCCACTTCCCGCCCAATGCTCTCGCGCGTGCCCGACCAGTCGATTCTCGTCGAGGAAAGGAGCGGGGCCGAACACCGGCGTGCGTGCCGCGGAGTCGGCTACCTCTTCGTTTATCTCCCGCAGGGAGGCGCGGCGAAAGTGAACCTGGAATCGCTCCGTGAAAGTGTCATCCGCGCTTGGTGGTATGATCCGCGCACCGGGGAAGCGCGCGACGTGGGGCTGTTGCCCCGCCAGGACCAAATGGAGTTTGTCGCACCATGGGGGGGCCCTTGCAGCGATTGGGTGCTGGTGATTGACAATGCGACGGCGAAATATCCACCGCCGGGACGACTTGAACCCCATGCCAAAGGGCCGGGCTTAACGATATGAACCGCCTTGTTTCCGAACCGACCAAATAGTGTTTACCTGACTAACGCCAATGTTATGAACCTAGCCCTCAACACTTACGTATACGAAGTTGCCAAATGGCCCATCGAGAAGACCCTTAAGAGCGCCCGGCGCATGGGTTTCAAATACACTGAGTACGCCGCTTGCGGGTCGGGCGACCCGACTTTGATGAGCGCGAAAAAGCGCCGGGACATTGTCAAAATGCACGAGGACTCCGGATTGCACAGCTCGCAAATGCTGCTGGCAGAAGTTGAGCATATGGCCTGCCCAAGTGCCCGCACCCGCCAGCAAGTGCTCGATTACATGAAGCGCTGCAGCGAGTTTCAATTGGAGCTGGGAGGCCGGCAGGTGCTCATCTGCTGGGGCTGCGGGGTACACCTGGCCGAGATGTTGCCGGAGGTGGCCTGGTTGAACTCCATCAACTCCATTCGCAAGCTGGCGCAGTGGGGACTCAAGCAGGGGTTGCTGGTGGATCTCGAAATTGAGCCGCATATCTACTTTATTCTGAACAGCACCGACAAAGCGGCACGCATGGTGGAGGACATCGGTCTGCCCAACGTGTTCCCGAATCTCGATATTGGCCATTTCACCATTAACCGCGAAGGGCCGAACCGGATCGAAAAGATCAAAGACAAGATCATCCATGTCCACCTGAGTGAGACCCAAGGCTACGACCACACCAATAGCATCATCGGCACGGGCACCGTGAATTTTCTTTCCTACATCCACAAAGCCATCGAATGCGGCATCGAGGAAAACTGTAAACGGCTCGGTGAACCGTGCATCGCCGGTATCGAGATGGGCGAACCCCACTACCCGGTGGACAACCCGGACCGCTGGGTGGATCAAAGCCTGAAGTATCTGGCGAAGACGCTCCCCGAGCTGACACGCTAGGAAGACGAAACCCCTTTATCGCACAACGAGTAATCCTATGCTCAAAACCGAACTTACCTTTGCCGTAATTGTCGGCACCCGTGGCTGTTTTTCCGCCGAACTGGCGCACAGTGGTCGCGAACAACTCCTCGAACGCATCAAGCAGGCTGGCCATCGCAGCCTGATCCTGCCGGCTACTGAGACACCGACGGGAGCCATCGAGACTGTAGCGGACGCGCGCAAATGCGCTGATTTCTTCAACCGACACCGCAACGAGATCGACGGGGTGATCGTTTCGCTGCCCAACTTCAGCGATGAACTCGGCATCGTGAACACGCTGCATTGGGCCAAGCTCGGCGTACCGGTGCTGGTTCAAGCCTGCGACGATGATCTGGACAAGCTGGATACGGCTCACCGCCGCGACTCATTCTGCGGCAAGATCTCCGTGTGCAATAATTTCCGGCAGTACGGCATTCCGTGGACCGATACGGCAACTCACACCGTTGCCCTGAACAGCCCCGCATTTCGCCAGGACCTCGAACACTTCGCCGCGGTGTGCCGGGTCACCAATGGCCTGCGCAACGCGCGGATTGGTGCGATCGGCACCCGCCCGGCCGCCTTCCAAACCATGCGCTCCAGTGAGAAACTGCTCCAAGCTTCCGGCATCACCGTGATCCCGGTGGATCTCTCCGAGATTATGGCCGCCGCCAACAAGATCGATGTGACCTCCGCCCGGGCGGTGAGCAAGTTGGCGGAGATCAAGGGCTACGGAACGGTAGCCCCTGGCATCACGAACCTGGGGCCCAAATTCGAGAAGCATCTCCGGCTTTTCCTGGCCTCGGAGGATTGGATGCAGGCCAATGCCATCGACGCCGCCGGGTTCCAGTGCTGGACCTCGATTCAACAGAACTACGGCTGCGCGACCTGCCTCACCATGAGCATGATGAGCGATCAGCTCATTCCCTGCGCGTGCGAGGTTGATGTCGCCGGCGTGACCGCGATGTATGCCCTCGTGCTGGCCACGGGCAATCCCGCAGCCATTGTCGATTGGAACAACAATTACGCCGATGACCGCAACAAGTGCGTGGCGCAACATTGCGGCAACTACCCGAAAGGCTTCGTGGGCAAGCCCGTTCAGATCTCCAATCTGAGCGTGCTCGGGAGCGTGCTGGGCGAAGAGCTCTGTTTCGGCGGCATTGACGCCAAGGTGGAACCAGGCCCGATGACTTACCTCCGCTTTTCAACGGATGACGTCCACGGCCGAATTCGCGGTTACGTGGGCGAGGGTCAATTCACCGCCGACCCCTTCAACATGCTGGGCTCGATCGCGGTTTGCCAGGTTCCCAACCTGCAGAAGCTGATGAAGTTCATCTGCAAACAAGGGGTTGAGCATCATGTCTCGATGGTGCGCTCCAAGTGTGCCAGTATCGTCACTGAGGCCGCCACCAATTACCTCGGCTGGGATATGTACGTGCATGAATAGACCCGCGTAGCCCGAGGCATGAACCCTCCCCCTTCATCATCGCCGCTGCTGGCAGTCCGCGGGATTTCCAAGTCATTTCCCGGCGTGCGGGCGCTGAAGGGTGTAAACCTGGAGGTGCGTTCCGGGGAAGTGCATGCCTTGCTGGGCGAAAACGGCGCCGGCAAGAGCACGCTGATGCATATCCTGGCGGGGGTTTACACGCCGGATGAAGGCACGGTTCTTCTCGAGGGCAAATCGGTCTCGTTCGCCGGCGCACGAGACGCCCAGGCCGCGGGAATAGCGATGGTATTCCAGGAGCGCAGCCTGGCAGGGCCGCTGAGCGTGGCAGAGAACGTTTTCTTTGGGCGTCAGCCGGTTGGCCGCTGGGGTGTCATCAATCGCCAGGAAATGCACCGGCGCACCAGCGAACTCCTCGCCGAACTGGACATCCAAATCAGCCCGCAGATACCGGTCGAGAATCTCGCGCCGGCAGAACAGCAAATGGTCGAGATCGCCAAAGCGCTTTCGATCAACGCCCGGTTGCTCGTCCTGGACGAGCCCACCTCCACCCTTACCGAGTCCGAAACCACGACGCTATTCCGTGTACTCCATCGCTTGCGTGAACGGGGCGCGGGCATCATTTACATCTCCCACCGCATGGCGGAGGTCTTCCACATCTGCGACCGGATTACCGTGCTCCGCGATGGCGAATACCAGGGCACGTTCAACCGCGATGAAGTTTCGGAGGAGCAACTCATCAGTCGGATGGTGGGACGCGAGTTTCGTTTTCGACAGCCTGAAAGCACCCGACAATCTACGGACCGCATCCCCGCGCTGAAGGTCGAGGAGCTAAGTGACGGTCGTCTGCTGAAGCAAATTTCTTTTGAGGCGCGTGCTGGAGAAATTACCGCCCTCTCCGGACTGGCCGGGTCAGGGCGAACGGAGTTGGCGATGGCCATCTTTGGCGCCAGGCCCACCATCACCGGACGGATCAGTATCCAGGGCCGTCCGGTTGCACTCCGATCCCCGCGCGAAGCGATCCGCGCCGGCCTCGGGTATCTGCCGGAAGATCGCAAGGATGCAGGGTTATTCCTGGAGATGGGGCTTGCGGCGAACTTCGGCGCGGCCGCTCTGGAACGATTTGGTTCGTGGTGGCTGGATGACAAGGCTATGGAGAGGCAGGCTGCGGACGCGGCGGCTCGCCTCCGTTTATCGAACTCGGGCGCCCGTTCAGTCCACGAGCTCAGCGGCGGCAACCAGCAGAAAGTCATGCTGGCGCGATGGCTCCTGGTGCGCCCGCCTATCTTCATCGTGGATGAACCAACGCGCGGCATCGACATCGGCGCCAAAATGGAAGTCCATCAATTATTGCGCGATTTGGCCCACCAAGGCGCGGCCATCATCCTGATTTCCTCCGAGCTCCCCGAAGTCCTTTCTCTGGCGGACCGCATCCTGGTGATGCGCGAAGGCCGTTTGGCGGGTGAAATCCCCCGCGGTGAAGCCACGGAGGAAAGCATTCTGCGACTGGCCACCTTGCCGCACTCCACTCATGCTCATGCCCGCGCCTAAAGCAACCGCCGCTCCACAGACGTCCCCAGTATCCACCGAGGCACGGTTCCGGTTCCGTTTAACCCGCGAAACCGTGCTGCTGTTGCTAATGCTGGCCGCCATCGTCGGAGCCACGGTGGCTTACCCGCGATCTTTTCCTAGCTGGCCTAACCTGACCGCTCTCCTGCGCAACACGGCCCTGGATGGTGTGATGGCCTGCGGCATGGTGGTTTTGATGGTGAGTGGAGTGTTCGATCTTTCCATCGGTTCAATGTTCTCGATGGTAGGCGTGCTGACCGGTTGGATGATGACGGAAGCGCATGTGCCGGTCCCGGTCGCGATCCTTGCGGGCCTTGCCATCGCCACGCTAGCCGGCGCGTTGAATGGTTGGATGGTCGCCAAGGTAAAGGTGAATGCCTTGATCGCCACTCTGGGAACCATGCAGGTGTTCCGCGGCATCGCGGTGCTGGTGGGCGGCCCGGGTATTGCCAATCTGCCTCCCGGATTCTCCCGCCTGGGCCAGACGGAGTGGCTCGGGCTCCAAACGCCCATCTGGCTGATGTTCGCGATCGCCATTGTCGGCCAGTATCTCCTCTCCAAAACACGCTTCTTCCGGAAGTACTATTATATTGGCGCCAATCCCAAAGCCGCCGTCCTCTCCGGCATCTCCGTGGAGCGCATGCAGATTTTTGCCTTCGCGCTCATGGGCCTGCTCGCCGGTCTCGCCGGGATGGCCTTTGCCGCCAGGGTTGCGACCGCCACCTCCACTTCGGGCGACGGCGCGGAGTTGCGCATCATTACGGCGGTCATTCTCGGAGGGGCAAGCCTGAGCGGCGGACGGGGAACCGTATGGGGAACGCTCGCCGGAGTCCTCTTCATTTCACTGATCAATAACATCATGATTTTTGCGCGACTCTCCCCTGAATGGCAGAGCATTATCATCGGATCCGTGCTGGTCGTTGCCGTGGCCATGGATCGCTTTTTAGGCCGCAGAAAGTAGGTTTAGAATTTATGAAACAAAACCGCTCCTCTCATTCCCGACGTTCCTGGCTGAGAAACATGGCCATGGCCAGCAGCGCAAGCTGGCTGACTTCGTGCCGTCCGGCTGAAAGCCCCGCTCCCACGACCGAGGGCGTGAAGCCAAAGGCTGACTATTCCAACGAGGAATACGTCTGGATTTCGCCCCACGCGAACCTGCCGCTCTACAAAGCGCACGACCACCCCGCGCTCCTGGTGGCTGCTAAGGAGTTGGGCGTGAAGGTCACTATCACCGGCCCCAGCACGCTCGATATGCCGACCTTCGTCAGCATGATCGAGACGACCATCGCCCGGCGACCGGCTGGCATGCTGATCAGCGCTTGGGATCCTTCCGTGGTCATCGCACCCATTGCGAAGGCCTTCGAGGCCCACGTCCCGGTCGTCACCGTGGATGTTGATGCGCCGACGAGCAAGCGGTTGACGTTCGTTGGTACCAACTGGTTCGACCTGGGAGTGAGCCAGGGCGAAGCCATGGTCAAAGCCCTCGCCGGCAAGACCGGAAAAATCGCGTTGCTCGGCTTGACGGAACAATATATTGACCAGCAGGCATTCGCGGGCTTTAAGTCGGTGATCGCAAAGGCCGGTTTGACACCCATGGAACCGCAGCACGACCGCGGCGATTCAGCCGTAGCGGCCCGTGTAGCGAGCACTCTCATCCAGTCCACTCCTGACCTGGTCGGCATGGCAGGGTTTGATTCCGAGAGCGGCCCCGGCATCGGTCTCGCTGTCAAGGAGGCAGGCAAAGTCGGCAAGATTGTGGTCACTTGCGTGGACGCCGAACCTGTTCATCTCAGTTTGATCAAAGAGGGCGTGGTCACCGCCGCCATCGGCCAAAAGCGGGAGCTTTTCACCTACCTGGGGCTGCGAGTGCTTTTCGATTTGAATCACAGCCCGCTCAAGTTCACAGCCAACGATCGCAAGGCCGGCATCTTCGCCGCGCCGGAAATCATCAACACCGGCAGTTACACGGTCACCCGGGAGAATGTGGACGTCTTTCTCAAGTGAGGCGCGCCGCGAAGCGCACGAGTTGAGCTCCATGTTCTCCAGGTCTCATCGGGTCTTCGCCACTGTCGCGTTTGCCCTCTTCTGCTGGTTGAGGGCTGCGCTGGCGGTCGAAACAAGTTTAGGTGTTTCCACCGACCGGTTGCGTCTGCGTGTCGAAGGACAAACCTGGGTATTTGAGTCCGTCGGTGGACTTTGGTCTTTGGGGCGCATCGAGGTGAGAGGTGTCCAGGTCGCGCAACCGTTGTCCCGCGCCGACGGATTTTGGGTCGGAGGCGGCGAGGCTCAACGCTACGAGGTGCTGGAGAATTCGCCCGGCGAGAAGGACCTTCGTTTCTTTCTCGAGCGGGGTGCGGTGACTTATCGGCTGCGCTCAGCGGACCCGATTCCGGTGGTTCACGTGGAACTGGACGGCCCGGCAGAAACCACTTGCGCCTTTACGGCCTCCACTGCATCGGCCGGAGAGCACGGAGCCTGGGTGACGCGCGGATGGGTGGCCACCGACGCCGACGGATTTGAAGCTTTCATCGATGCCAGCAACCCGTGGGTCTTCGGCCATAGCTCTGCCGAGAATGTGGATGTTGGCTACGCTTTCCTGCCCCAGGTGAAGGGGAACCTCCAAAGAAATGGCAGGACCGAGCAACGGACTGGAACTTTTTTCAAAACAACACGTCAACCGGAAGCAAGCGCGGACTTCCGCGCCCTTTGGCAATTGCGAATGGGGGAGAAGGAGCCTAAGGCCTTCGCTGTTCTGTTCGATCGCGATCTGGGTGGGCGGATGAGCGACGTCTGCGAGAAGTATTTTGCGGGGGCGGTCGATATGCTGGTGGATGTTACGAATGTTCCGCGCAGCAACTTCGATCCCGAAAAGTGCCTTGAGGTGATGCCCGTCCGCCTGGCAGCGCCGGACGCTTTCATTCCCGGCTGGGGCCTGATGATGGACGAATTCCCAAAGGCATCCTATCCGTTCGCCCATGACAGTATTTGGCAAACGCCTGCTCTGCTCGCCTTTGAAGGCCTGGCCACCGGTCGCGATTGGGAACGGAACTTCGCCGGCTATTTTCTCGAGAAAACTCCTCTGGAAGGTCCGGACGGTGAGAGCTTCTTCGTGCGCCGGCCGGGCGGTTTGACACGCTGGGGCTACTTCGCCACGTACCGCGATGGATTTGCGCCGCTCGATGGAGGTAGCTGGTGGCAAGCCGACATCCTTTATCGGACCGCATTAGCTCTGAACGATAGCAAACTCCGCCATGCAGCGCTCGATATGGCACTGCACGATCTCAACGTGAAGCTCGACCTCGAGAAGATGACTTATCCGCCCTGCTGGAGCGCCATTCTGAATCGGGTGGGCAACGACCATCGGGACGACTGGTTCATGACGCCTGGCCTGGCGTATTGCGCCTATATGGCCGCGCGGGTCGCCTACCCCGAAACCAAAGACCCGAAATACCTCACTGTTTCCGACCGGATCTGTGAGTGGTTCGCGAGTTTTATCGTCCCGGAGCTGAAGCTGAACTATCTCCAGGGAAACAATATGCACGCCGTCTTCTCCCATTACCTGGGGCTGGCATTCCTGGAGAAATACGAGCGCTCACATGACCGACGATTTTTGAACATGGCTCGGGATATGGCGTGGATTCACATCATGACGGCTTGCACGACCGCGGCCAAAGACGCATTCGGCAATCCCCTGACCGGTACCACGTGCGTCGGCATCCGCGGCTGCATTGACTACGACTGCTCGCCCAATCTCTGCCAGGAGAAGGATCTAACATTTGTCCACCTGATCGGCCCGCTGCTGGATCACGGGTCCGGCCCGGCTTACGCCAAGTATATCGCCCTGTGCCGGTTGGTGCTGGACAAGGATTCCTGGAAGAGCGCCTGGACCATGGAACTCCGGGATACCAATCTCCGCACCATGTATGATACTTATGCGCGGGGCATGGCCAACCTCATTTACGCCCTAAACCCCTCCGATGACCCGTGGGTGAGTGCCGTGGAGAAGTTAGTGTCCAAGAGCGACATCAACATTGGCCATCAACGTGATCTGGTCGTGGCCAATGGCACCACTCAGGCGCGCAAGGCTCGAGTGAACATCCGCTTCCTGCAACCGGGTACCTACGAGGTTCAACTCGACGGGAGCGACCTCGGCCAGAAGACCCATCAGCAACTGGCCAAAGGCCTTGAACTCCACATGCCTGCTAATTCAATGACGCGCCTTCAAGTCCATCTGCTGCGACCTGACCCGCAGGTCGGGCCGTGCCCCGAGGTTTATGATTCGAGCGTCACCTGGCTGAGTGATCTGGCGCCGTTTGCGGCTCAACGCGGGACCGGCTTTCCCGAACCGATTTATCGGACGGATAGGAGTTTCGACTCCACGCCGCTCGGGCTAGGCGGCAAGGCGTTCACCAAGGGACTGGGCTGCGCGGCCAACACCGTGCTGCTGTACGAACTCAAAGGGGAATATGACAGGTTCCAGGCGACTGTCGGTGTGGATGCCTCGGTGGTGGCGAAGACGAATCCTTCTCCTTCCGTTTTCTTCACGGTCTTCGTGGATGGCCTGCTCCGGTTTGAGAGCGGCCCGATGTTCACGAACACACCGCCACAGGACGTCAACGTGGATGTCCGCCATGCCCGCATGTTGATGTTGTTGATGTCCTGCAACTGGGATGACAATGGCCGGTCTGAAAACGACCACGGTGATTGGGCCGCCGCGCGGCTGACCGGCAGGGTAAGGAAGCAGCCTTCAGAATTATGAAACTCCTCCTCTTTGTGATATTCCAGCTGGTTCTCGCGCATGCCAACGCTGAAAACTGGCCCGAATTCCGCGGCCCCAATTCGCAGGGACGCTCCTCCGAGAGAGGTGTGCCCCTCGCCTGCACGGCTTCGGAAAATATCGCCTGGAAGACCCCGCTGCCGGGCGAAAGTTGGTCCTCGCCAGTCGTCTGGCAGGACACGCTCTTTGTGACCACCGCGACCGATGAGGGCAAGTCGTGCCACGTTCTCGCTCTGGATCGAAAAACCGGGAAGATCCTGTGGGACCAGGAGGTCTTCCAGCAATCTCTCGGCCACAAAGAAGGCCGGAACACCTATGCCACGTCCACCCCGGCCACCGACGGCGAACGGGTTTATACCTGCTTCTTTGACGGCAGTTTTGCGGCTTTGGATTTCACTGGTCACCTCGTCTGGACCAACCGGAGCTATCCGTTTTACGGACAGCACGGCCTTGGCACTTCTCCCATTCTCCATAGCGACCTGCTCATCATGGCGCGCGACGGCAGCAGCAGCGGCGAGGACAAGGGACTGGGCTGGCAACGGCCCTGGGACCAGGCTGTCCTGATCGCGCTCGATACCAGGTCCGGCAAAGAGCGCTGGAAAGGGAGGCGGGGCCTGTCGCGCATCTCCCACTGTGTACCCACGATATGGACCGCCCCGGATGGGCTGGCTCGGGTGATCAGCGAGGCGGGAGACGTGGTGCAAGGGTTTGACGTCCGGACCGGCGAGCGCCATTGGTCGAGTCAGGTTATCGGCGAAGGCAAAGTGCCTTCCACGGTGATTGGCGGCGGAATGGTCTTCACGGCCGGGGGGTGGGGTGGGCGGGAATCCATCAAGGCCTTCAAGCTCGAAGGCCAGGGCGAGCTTGGAACCAATAATCTCATCTGGGAGCAGAAAGGGATTATGCCAAAGGTGCCGTCCATGCTCTACCTGGAGGGGCTCCTTTTCGCAATCACCGACACAGGCACCGCGTCTTGCATCAAGGCGGATACCGGTGCAATCCTCTGGAAAGAAAAGCTGCCCGGCAACTACTCTGCTTCGCCCGTCGCCATGGAGGGGCGCATTTACTTTACCAGTGACATCGGCGAAACCACCGTGGTTGGGGCGGGGCCGGAGTTCCGAGTGCTGGCCAGGAACCCGATCGGGGAGAAAGTGCAAGCCTCGCTGGCGGTGTCGCAGGGGCAGATCTTCATTCGCACCGAAAGGAATCTGTTCGCTATTGGCTCGGATTCACCATGAGCCTCACGTCGTCCGTCGTCAGCCCCGAGATCAGGGTGACAACCCTCAACGACACGAGGCGAGACGGAGGTGTCGCTTTCAGAGTCCTTCACCAGGCCGCCGCCAATTCGAACCAAACCCTCAGCATATAAGACAACGTATGCAGTCTAAAAAAGTCCAGACCTCTTCTATCGCCGCAGCGTTCATCTTGGCGTTCGTGGCCGTGGCGGCTGAGTCGGGCGCCAGCACACCAACCCTGGCATCCCAGGACCAAGTGGTGGTTGTCGATGACTTCGAGTCGTACACCAATGACCAGCAGCTGGCCAAGGCGTGGTACAAGCCGCCGCATGGCGGCGCCATCCATCAAACACGCGACTCCAAAATCAAGAGCAGCGGCAATTTCAGCCTGAAGGTCGAATACAGCACGACCAAAACCGACGACAAGTTCTACAGCCCGATTTGCCGTGTATCCAAATGGAACCTCGCGGGCTGCAACGCGCTGCAGTTTTGGCTCAAGCCGGACGGATCTGGTCGTGCCCTTCTGGTGGAACTGAACATCGCGAATGCCAAAGGAAACAACATCCATGACCTTTGGGATTATAAGTATGTGCCGAAGAAGGGGGACATCACCCCTCGCATCGTGAGTGTGTGCTTCGCTAAACTTGTGAAGAATGCGAAATACGCCGACTCGCCAGAGTCCAGCCCGGTGTTCAAGCCCGAAGCGTTAATTGAAGTCGCCCTTTGCATCGGTGGACGGAACGATGAACCCGGTGAAGGCGTTTACTACTTTGATGATTTTCAGGGCGTGTTGGTAAAATCAGAATGACCCCTCCCGACAAAATAGACCTCTACCGCAGGCAAGCCAAGGACATCAATTGTCGTCTACGTGAGTCAGAGATATTTCATCCCGATAGTCTTATCGCTCATCCTTTAGTTTTCCGTCCGGGGAACTGAACTGGTGGACGTAACGCCGCTCACGGATCGGATCCTGATGCTGCACTTCAATGAAGGGCACGTAATCCATCATCAGCGTGGCCAAAGCCGGTCGGACGAAAAGGTGATCATCTCGCCTTTGGACACGGAGGCTGCATCCAGACCATTCACTTATTCCGTTAGAAGCCCGGACGATGAACACTACAGCAAGGCGCAAGCGCCGTTGCAGGTGGGGCGGAAAAGCAAGGGAACCGACTTCGCCTGGTTTGTCGACAAATGGGAGAATGGGCACGCGGTAAACACGCGCCCCGATCACACGAAGGAACACTGGATTTACCTTTTCATTCCCGAACCCTTGAGACGCGGCAAGACGTACCTTGTCGGCACTGAGTCTTTGGCGAGTAACGGAAGCGAATGGAAGTTTGTGTTTGATGAATCCAAATGCCGGTCGGAGGCAATCCACGTCAACTTGCTCGGTTATGTTCCTTCTGCACCCCAGAAATTCGGCCTCTTCAGGAATGTTCCGGCAGTTTTTCATTGACTATGGCGCTCAGCTGAACTGACCCACCCCTGCTCAACTAAACTGACCCAGTGGTTCAAAGCAGGGGGCGGTGCTTTTTCTTTCCAAGTAGTGGAGAGTGTTGGCGTGGAGAGCCAAGGCTGAGCTGACGGACTATGCTCGGGCCTTGAGCACGTCGTTCCAGTCGTGTTTAGGAGGGCGGAGGCGTTTGACGGTGGGGTGCAGAGCGGTCATGGCGCGAGCCATATCGTCACCGGTGGGATCGGCATCGAAGCCGCAATAGACCGGGTGACCTTGGTTCAGCAGAGGTTGCAGCCAGCGTGGGTTGGGCCGGGCCCCGGCGGTGGAGAGGCAACGGTGGTGGGGATGAAGGGCGAAGCAACTGATCGCATCGATGGCCGATTCACAGAGAATGATGCCTGGCAAAGGGGTGGCGGGAATGGAGAAGCAGCCCAGTTCCTTTTGAGAGCCGGGCGCCAAGCCACGCCAAATACGCTGGGTAGTGCCGCGCAGTTCGGCCCCCACGGGGAGGTTTTCTTTTCCGAGTAGCAGGAAGACGGCGTTGGCTCTGGTGTCGGCATACAGAGTGCCCGACTGGATGAGCGGATCGAGGAGCGTTGGGGTAATTCCGCGCTGCTGAGCCAGATACTCTTTAACGCGCCCGAGCTTGCTGGGATCTGGGGGCGGCAGCCGCAACTGAGACGGCGGCGTTGGTGGAACTGGTTGCGGAGGTCGAGCTCCCGGAAAATGGTGCGCCAGCCAATCGACCGCCGCTTTGAAGTCCAGGTGATTTAAATGCATCACCAGGTCGATAGCTCCGCCGCCGCCCACGCTGTCGTGCCAGTTCATGAACTTGGCGCCGGTGACCGAAAGGGCTCCCGCGGAAGTATGCCACTTGCGTTTGTCGTCGTGATCCTTCTGGGCACCGCACAGAGGCAGCACCGTTTCCAAGGGGATAGCCCGCAGGTGCTGAGCCAGTTCCTTGCGCTGCCAGAAGGTCATGGCTCGGGGCTGATTTTGGGGCGGAGGCTGATGCAGCCTTTCATGTTGATAACGTGGCTGTTCTCGGTGAGCCGATCGATGAGGGCGGCGGTCAGATGGTCGTTTTTGAGAAAGGAACCCCATTCGGCAAAGCCCAGGTTGGAGGTGATGAGGGTGGGCTTTTTCTTGTGTCGCTGGTGCATCAGAGTGAAGAAGAGGCCGACCTGAACCGGCTCGACCTCGACATAGCCAATCTCGTCGATCTGCAAACAATCGAAGGCGAGGTATTTCTTAAGGACCTTGTCTTCGGAGTGATCGGCCACCGAGCGGTAGAGCTCGGCGATGAGGTCGGCAAAGAGCACGTAGCGACCGCTATGGCCCTGGTCGATGGCGTGGATGAGAAAGCTGGTGGCCAGGCCGGTCTTGCCGCAGCCGGTGGCGCCCAGCCAGAGCAGGTTCTGGCTCTGGTGCATGTAGCCCAGGGAGTCGTAGAGGGCCATGATCTTCTTTTTGTTGAGCTTGGGCTGCCGCTCGAAGGGAAAGGTCTCGATGACCAGAGGGTCGGGAATACGGGCGCGTTTGAGCCGGAGTTGACGAGCGTTCTCGCGTTTGATGCGGCATTCTTCTTCCAGCACGTGGGTGAGCAGCCGCGCGTGAGAGAAGCGTCCTTCGGCGGCCAGCTTGAGATACTCATCCCAATGGACCAAAAGTCCGCCCAGGCGCAAATACTTCAAGGTTTCGATGAGTTCTTTATTCATGATTGGGGTTCGGGTGGGTCTTGGTAAATGGACAGGTCGGGCGGCTCGGTCCGCGAACCTTCCTGATAAGCCTCTCGCTCTCGGAAGGCTTCATCGACTTGCGCCAGCGGCAGTTCTCCGGCGCCCTGCTGGAGATACAACCGGGCAATGCGTTCGACGGTCTCCAGTTCGGTAATTCGGTATTTGCGGGCGCGCTCCAGGCTCTGGCTGAGCAACTCGACGCTCATCCGGCGGCTATAGTCCAAGAGCCGGCGGATAAACTCGTGGCGTTGGATGCCCTTGGCCGGCAGGGCAAAATCCAGGTATGCGTTGACCGCTGGGGCCAGGGCGCGCAGGTGCTTTTCCTCGGCTTGGGTCGGATGCTTGCAATTACGGGCACGGTGGCCGGGCGGTGGCGGCTGTCCCTGCGGGCTGAACTGGCCGTTTTTGACGCCATCAGCCGGCAATGGATACTCGGCCAGGCACTGCCCCGCCTGGTAGATTTTCAACCGGTCGCTGTATTCCAGGACTTTGACTTCGTCGCGTTTGGTTCCCGGCACCCAATAATAATTGGCGCCAAAGGCCAGGTAACCATATTGGTCAGTGCCCCGACTATGGTCCCGATAGTGCGCGGGCAGATGGGGCGGCAACTGGGTCAGGTGGGTGCGCTCATGCTCGAAGGCTTTAGCGGGAATCAACCCCGTCTTGCCTTGGGGTTTGTTATCCATTCGCACCGTGGACCACGCCAACGCCTGAGCATTGATGTCCTCCAGACTCTGGAAAGTGCGGCCGGGCAGGAAATTGGTTTCCACCGTCCAGAAGCTCCTCTCTTCGCCGGCCTTGCGGTTGCAATGCTTAATCTCGTGGCAGCGGAAGACAAAGCCATACTGCTTGGCGAAGGCCTCCATCTCCGGGACGATCAGCGCGTGGGCTCCGGTGCCCCGCAGCCGCGCCAGGTTGGTGTTGTCGATAATGCACTGGCGGGCGGCGTAGCCCCAGAACATCAGCCCTTCGTGAAAGAAGCCCTTCATTTTGAACCGATCAAAGGCGCGGTAAAACTTGAGATAACGCCGCTTGCAGTAGCGCAGGTAGATCAGGCTGGCGACCAGCGGGACGCGCCGGCCCGCCAACTCGACCTGGTAGAGGCTGGTGTCGTGCTGCATCTCCAACCCCGGCTCATCCGGCACCCGGTGGCAGCGCTGCTTT
>Ga0182014_10001024_pt1 | contig 37973 bp, 39 predicted proteins | sample 612S2DmetaG_FD_120489 | JGI IMG/M metagenome (GOLD analysis project Ga0182014, IMG submission 120489) | Permafrost microbial communities from Stordalen Mire, Sweden - 612S2D metaG | ecosystem: Environmental > Terrestrial > Soil > Wetlands > Permafrost | place: Sweden: Stordalen | collected... | reverse complement strand
CCGGATGGCGCTGGGCGCGCAAGCGGGCGACGTAGTCCGCATGATCGTGGGCGACTCGCTCGGGCCGGTGCTGGCCGGAATCGTCGCCGGTCTCGGTGGAGCGCTGGCTCTGGCGCGCCTGGTGGCCGGCCTCCTGTACGGCGTGGCCCCGCGCGACCCCCTCTCGATGGCTCTGGCGGCAGGCGGGATGCTTGCCGTCGCTTTGGTTGCCGCGGCGATTCCGGCCCTCCGCGCCAGCCGCGTTGACCCCGTGCGCGCGCTGCACTACGAGTAACTGCAATACGAGGAGTCTCCGCGCACCTGATCTCCTGGAATCCGGAGGTGGGACAGACCATCGTTTTTCGTGGTCTGTCAGGCCCTCGCCAGGCCACAACCGCTCGACAGACGACCAAACACGATCATCTGTCCCGCCTGGTTTCCCGCACCGACTCCCCGTCGGTTGAAAGGATCGGACAAACTGTAATACTCCTGACCGGGGCTCAAGCCTTGAGCTTCTCGTCCGCCGCCGCCGGCCCGTTTCCTTTCGGCTGGAAACCGGCTTGTCGAAGAGCCTCTTCGAGAGCCTCCAGCACCAGCAGGACATTTTCCGCCGTGGAACCATAGCCCATCAGGCCGATGCGGAAGATCTTGCCCGCCAGGGGACCGAAGCCGCCGGCGATCTCGATCGAGCGCTTCTCCAGCAGGTATTGCCGCACGGCGGCCTCGTTCACGCCATCGGGCACCGCAACCGTATTCAGCGTCCACAGACGGTCGGCGCTGTTTGGCACCAGCATGCGCAGCCCCATCGCCTCGATGCCGGCGACGAACGCCGCGTGATTGCGCTGGTGACGCGCCCAGCGGTTTTCGCGCCCTTCCTCGGCCACCATGGCGAGACCTTCGCGCAGGGCATAGAACAGCGTGGCGGAAGCCGTGTGGTGATACTTGTGGCCGCTATAGTAGGCGTCGAGCAATTGCAAATCCAGATACCAGGATTGCACCGGCGTGGCGCGCTTCTTCAGGCGCTCCAGCGCGCGCGGCGAAACCGTCACCGGCGACAGGCCGGGCGGGCAGCCCAGCCCCTTCTGGGTGCAACTGTAGGCGATATCGATGCCGTTAGAATCCACCATCGCCGGCATCCCGCCCAGCGACGTCACGCAATCGGTAATCGCCAGCGCATCCACTTCATGCGCCGCCTCGGCAACCGCCCCCACCTGGTTGTACATGCCGGTGGAAGTCTCCGCCTGCACCATCGCCACCACCCGCGGCCGTTCGCGTAGAACGAACTCGCGCGCCTGGCCGGTATCGAACGGCTGGCCCCAGGCCTGGCTGAGACGGACCACCTGGGCGCCCTGCCGCGCCGCCATTTCGCCAATGCGGTCGGCAAAATAGCCGTTGCTCAGCACCGCGAATTTGGTGCCGGGCTCGGTGAAATTGGCCACCGCCGCTTCCATCCCCGAGCTTCCCGTGCCGGAAGTGGCCAGGTTGAAGGCGTTGGCCGTCGAGTAGACGTAGCCCAGCAGCGTGCGGATTTCATCCGCCACCTGGAAGAAGAACGGGTCGAGATGCCCCACCACGGGCTGCTGCATGGCCCGATACACGCGCGGGGAGACCGGGCTCGGTCCGGGCCCGAACAGCAAACGGGAGGGAGCGCACAAGGGTGCGTAGGGTTCAATCGCGCTAGTCATTTTGAGGCTTTGGCTTTCTTGTATTCTTCGCGTATCGATTCGATCTGCCGGGCGTGGGATTCGGCGTGATTGGCAAAACCTTCCAGCATCTGCCGCAACGACACCGGTCCGCGCTCGGTGTGGGTGCCGGTGCGCTCGAAAGCCGCTTCCTCGAGCCCTTTGAGCAGCTCGTAGTTTTCCGCCCGCAGGCGGCGAAAGCTTTCGAGCGACTGTTTGGGCTTGCGGCGGGCGTAGTCCAGCCGCGCCGCCCACGCGTTCTGGTCGAACGCCACCAGGGTGGGATTGTCTTCCGCGGCGACTTGACGGAAACGCCCCGCCGCCACGATCTCGGTGTCGGCCACGTGCGCCATCAACTGGCGGATGCTCCACTTGCCGGGCGCCGGGAGGTAATCTTCTTCCTCGCCAAAAACTCCGGTGAGGGTGACGGCCATCAACTCCGGGCCGCGGCGGAATCGCTCAAGCAGGGTGGAAATATCGGACATGAGGGTTCGTTAGTAGTAATCGGCACAGCTCAGGTAGGAGCCGCACTGGGAGCACACCAGCTTGCACTTCAGCTCTGCCAGGCGGGTGGAACACACCGGGCAGTAGAGCATTGGCTCCTCGTCCCGCCGCCACGGAGCGGTTGCCTCGGGCTGGGTCGATCCACCTTCCTTCACGACCCTCAATTATAGCGCCCGTGCCGGGCTCGGGCTCATTCCGGCTTGGTGGTGGATTTTGACGGGTAGCGGCGCCGCCCGATGGCGGAGCGGCGCCTGGCCGCTCCGCGCTTAACTTTGGCACACGCACGCAGCGCGCCAATAGCGGTCTCGACCAACGCCAGCGAACGGCGAAGTTTGCGAATTCGCTCGCCGATCAACCATGCCGAGGCCTGGCCGGCATATCGGAGTCTGTCCAAGAGTACCCCCTTGGGAAGAAGCGCGGTTAGAGGGTTAACCCGCTTAATACCTACAGATAGTGTAACTCCCGCTCGATTCGATCTGCAATTCGAAATCAGTACGGCCCGGTACGGCCCCACGGGCCTGGATCGCTTAAATCGTCATGTCCTGGGGTTACGTACAGAACTAGGTTGGCAGGATGGAAGCGCACAGAATGAATGGGATAGTTGGTGGACGGCAGGGGACTCGAACCCCCGACCCCGGCGTTGCGAACGCCGTGCTCTCCCAACTGAGCTAGCCGCCCACGCGCTCCTCTACAATATAGCAGATGGCTAGCCTGAGAATGATCGGGCGATTGCGCCGCATGCGGCTCGATTGGGACCGGCGGGCGCGCGAGAACGCCCGCCACTTCGTGGTTACGCACCAGGCGGATTGGTCGGACGAGGAGTTCTTCCGTTCCGGTGAAGTGGCCATGGAAGAAGATATCCTGAACGACTTGGGGAACATCTGCCAGGGTAAGGACCCCAAGTCCATGCGGGTGATCGAAATCGGGTGCGGCGCGGGGCGAATGACGCGCGCCATGGCCCGTTTCTTCGGCGAAGTTCACGCCGTGGACATCAGCCCGGAAATGGTTCGCCTGGCGCGTCAGGCGATGGCGGGGTTGGGCAACGCTTTCATCTATCGCAACAACGGAAGAGACCTCGGCGTACTGCGCGGATCCGCCTGGAAACGGCTTGTCCGCTCCGCCCCGCCGCGATTCGACTTCGCATTCTCCAGCATGGTGTTCCAGCATATTCCGAGCCGCCGCATCGTCGAATCCTATGTTCGCGACGTGGCACGCCTGCTGCGCCCGGGCGCGCTATTCAAATTCCAGGTACAGGGGAACCCGCGGGTCGGCACGGAGGGGAAGAATACCTGGGTCGGTGCGTCCTTCACCGAAAAGGACGCGCGTGATATGGCGGAGCGATGCGGGTTTGACCTGAAATATCAGGCTGGCGCCGGCGACCAATACTATTGGCTTTGGTTCTTTAACCGGACACCGCACGGGGCTAAGACGCTCCAGCGGTCCTGGTGAGGGGTTTCTCGGAGACCTTTCCGGCGTCCTCGCGCCGGGCGGCCCAGTAGTGCCTCATGCGCTCGGAGACCTCTAACCGCTCACGAGCGCTCATTGCGTGGCGCCCCCGGCGGTTGGGACGCTGCGCCGTTGGCGCGTCGCCCAGGTCGGCCTTGTGCAAGCATTCGAGCGAGGCGATCGCCCGATCGATTTTCTCCTTCTCGGAATACAAGTCCTGCAACGTCTTATTCAAGTCCATGGCAATTCCCGCGGCTTGCCCGCTTCCCCGGAAACATTATAGGCCATATCGGGCCATTCTTAGAATGCTACAGCATGTCGAACCGGATTAAAACTGTAATTACGTATTGTTCCACACGACTGCCGGCCAGACGCGGATGGGAACAACCCACCATCCCAGTAAAGATAGTACAGCCACAACCACGAAAATTATCTGGAAACTGCAAAGCGATGCCGTCGGTCAATAGCACGCAATGAGTAACTCACCGGCGCCCGGGGAATCGGGTTTGAGGAGGGGAACTTACCCGAGTCGAAGAAGGACCCTTTTCGGCTGGACGTCGCGCAGTTTCCCGTCCATAACGGACTAGACGAATCAGTCCGTAGCCGGGTCTTTACCTGAGAGAGCGCCGACGCTCCGATCGGTTCAGCCTATTCCAATTCCAGCCCGCCACGGCGGTCTTTCGAGCTGGCTTTGGCAGCGGGTTGGGTTTGCTCCCGCTTCGCGCTTCGGCGAGCGGCCCAATACCGCTTCATTCGTTCGGAGACTTTTTCGCGCTCTTCCAAGCTCATCGATTTTCTGCCGCGGCGCTCGTGGTGGTGATGGACCGCCGCGGAAACGCCCTTTGCGTGTTGCAACTGCTCGAGCGATTCAATTGCGCGTTCCAGTTTCTCCTTTTCCGCGTAGAGGTCTTGCAGTGCCCTGTAGAGATCCATTTTGGCCTAACAGGCAATGTTACCCGGAATTATTTCCGATTTCTACTAGGAAACCGCTCTAACGCAAAAGAAAAGGCCAATGGGGTACTAACCGGAGCGCATGCCTAGTAATAGCAAGGTACAAGCACACACCCAGTACAAACAGTACAACCAAACCAATGGTGGAGACTCTCCGCCAAGGGAATACCCGACCTTCGCGCCGCAATATCAGCAAATAGCCTGCGAATATGCCTACATAGAATAAAAGGCACATGGGTAATGCGAACAGCATCATGTTAAAGATGTCCGGTGTGGGCGTCACCACCGCGGCAATGATGAAGATGATTAAGATCGCATACCGGCTGTGATTCAGCAGGAAGGAAGGTGTGACGATTCGCAACAGGGTGAGGAAAAAAATGATGATCGGTAATTCAAACACTACCGACACACCCAGAATCACGTTTACGAACAGATCGAAGTACTCGGTAATGGAAACCATGGGCTTGACGCCTTGGCCACGCCCGATGCCCAGCAGGAAGGTCAACCCGTAGCGGAAGATCACGAAGTAGGCGAATACGCCGCCCAGCAGAAACAGGCCCGCCGAGCAGAGAATAAACGGCACGGCGAAGCGCCGCTCCTTCTTGTACAGACCCGGGGAAACAAATGCCCATACCTGATACAGAATCCAGGGAAACGACAGAAAAATCGCGCACACCACCGGCAGCTTGAACCAGATGATGTTGAAGCTCTCCATGGGCGCGATTTGCACCAGGTCGGGCTCGAAGTGAAGGGTCTGGAGGGCCTGCACCGCCGGCTGGCGGACGAAGTCCCACAATTGCATGCTGAAAGTCAGGCTGACGGCAAAGGCCACCGCCACGCCGAGCAGGGCGCGGATGAGGCGCGTCCGCAGTTCCTCGAGGTGCTCGAGAAACGACATCCGAAGCATGTGGTCTTCTTCGTCGCCGGAATTCCCCGCCAGCCCACGCGGCGGAGCACCCCGTCCGCCACCTCCGAAACGGCGCTTTGCCTTGGCGATTACGTTTTGCGGCGAGGGAATCAGAGAGCCCCCGCCGGGGCTCTCCTGCCCTTTGTTACCTTCGCTTGAATCCATTCGTCGTATTTGCGCGCGGTGTTGTTACGCGTTCTGCTCGCCGCCGGGTTCGGCGCCGCCGGTTGCTGCTTCGTGCGAAGCGGACGGCGTCTCGGGAGACGCGCCGTGGGCGATGGTGCCTTCCGGTAAAACGGCTACGGATGACCGAGCGTCCTCAGTTGCGGATTCGCTGGTAGTGGAGGGTTGGACTGCGGCGGTGTCATACGTTTCCGAGGTATATGGCAACTCCCCGGTGGGCTCGTAGGACGAGTAATCGTAATTGTAGCTGTCGTAGGGATGCTTGTCGGCATCCTTCAAGCTCGTTTCCGCTTCCAGATTGTTCATTTCCCGATCGAACGTTGCCTTCAATTCACTGGAGGCCCGGCGGAACTCGCTAAGAGCCTTGCCCACCGTTCGTCCGATCTCCGGTAATTTCTTGGGACCGAAAAGGACTAGCGCCAGCACGAAGATGAAAATCATCTCCTGCGTGCCCAGGGTTCCCATTTCAGAGTGCCTCCTCGAAGGTGATCGTTCTAATCATAACACGCACCCCAAACGAGGTAATAGCGGGGCACGCGGCGCCGAGAAGTGCGTGCGCCGCGAGAGCGGCTGTGAAGTTATTCCTGGGTGAGCCCTTAGCGCCGGGAGGCTTCGCGAGCGGCCCGCCTGGTAGCGGCCATGCGGGCCGCCATGCGCATGGCCTGCTTCATGCTGCGCGGGTCGGCGCGGTTGGTGCCGGCGATGTCGAAAGCCGTGCCATGATCCACCGATGTCCGAATAATGGGAATGCCCAGGGAAATATTTACCGTGCCTTCGAAATCGATGAGCTTCATGGGAATGTGCCCCTGGTCATGATACATGGCGACCACCAGGTCGTAGGCGCCGCGAGAGGCCTGCAGGAAAATGCTGTCGGGGGCATGAGGGCCGCTGCAGGCGATGCCCTTCGAGCGCGCGGCCTGAATGGCCGGTACGATCACCTGCCGGTCCTCGGCGCCGAAGAGGCCGTGCTCGCCGGCGTGCGGATTCAACCCGCACACCGCGATCCGCGGCTGGGCGAAGCCTAGCAGCTTCATGGCGTCGTGACCCAGCTCGATGGTGCGGGCGACGCGTTCGCTGGTCAGATCGCAAGCCTGCCGCAGAGGTACGTGAGTGGTCACGTGGACGGTCGAAAGCCGCTCGCTGGCCAGCAACATGCGCGATTCGGAAGCGCCGCACAATTGCGCAATGTACTCGGTGTGGCCGGTGAAGGCGATCCCCGAAAGCGTGACCGCTTCCTTATTTATCGGCGCCGTAACCATGGCTTCGGCCTTGCCGCCCAGGCAAAGTTCCGTGGCCACGCGAACGTATGCGACGGCTGCCTGCCCGCAGCTGGCATCCAGCCGGCCGAAGCGAAAATCCTTCAGGTCCCCCAGCGTATCCACGTCGACTCGTTCAGCGGCCTCCAGTTTCGTCCCGGCAATCCGCTCGGCCATTTCGAGAACGCGCGCGTCGCCTACCACCAGCCAGCGCGCCAGTGCGGCGAACTCGCGGTCGGCGAGCGCTTTGACCACGATCTCCGGGCCGACACCGGCGGGATCGCCCATGGTGATCGCGATCGCGGGCAATGTTTCGGTAGCTTCAGTCATAGTTGCTTACGTGGCGCACGCACTCTTGCGTGCCGTGTCGAGACTCGTCTCTACACGTCTTTCCAGTCGTGACACAGCGTCGAAGCAAAGCGTCGGCAGGAGCGCCGACGCTGCACTTAGAGTGCGTGCGCCACAGCCGGTCACGTGATGTGAAGTAATCCCGCCTTGGCCCATGGTTGTTCAATCCCGGCGTTTCAGCACCCGCACTCCCTCCGCGCCGGCCACGTGAACTTCCGACGTCATGCCGATAAAAAGGCCGTGCTCCACCACCCCCACCACGTGGTCCAACTCGCTTGCCAGAGCTTCCGCGGATGCGATCGGCTGGAATCGGCAGTCCAGAATATAGTGGCCGCCATCGGTCTTGAAAACTTCGCCCTTGGTGTTGCGGCGCAACGTCGGCGCTGCTCCCAGTCCCGCCAGCCGGCCGGCGGTGGTCTCCCAGCCGAACGGGACCACTTCCACCGGAATGGGATCGTGGGCGCCCAGGTGCGTTACCAGCTTGCTGGAATCGGCCACGATGATGAGGGCCTTGGTCGCGCTCGCCACCAGTTTTTCCCGCAACAGGGCGCCGCCCAGTCCCTTGATCAGGTTCAGACTGCCCTGTTCCACCTCGTCCGCTCCATCGATGGTCATGTCGATGCTTGACACTTCGTCCAGAGTGGTCAATGGGATGCCCAGTGCTTTCGCTTGCGCGGCGGTAGCCTCCGAGGTGGGAATGCCGGTAATGCGCAGCCCTTGGGCGACGCGCCTTCCGATGGCGCTCACGGCCAGCGCCGCGGTCGACCCCGATCCGAGCCCTACGATCATTCCGTCTGCCACCCGCGCGGCTGCCGATTCCGCGGCGGCGGCTTTCAGTTGGTCCTGGTTCTCGCTCATGCCGTCTTTGCCTTTGCGTTCACTTGAGATAGGCGCGCAGGGCGCTGACCAGGTCGTTGGCCGCGCGCGTTTGCTCCGTCGTGGCGCTTCCGTCCCCCGCCAGTATGTGGAATCGAATGTGACCTTCGATCACCTCCGCCATTAACGCGTCCATCGCTCCACGGCAGGCCGAGATGTTATGCAGGATCTCGGAGCAATCGGCGTCTTCGTCGAGCCCTCTCTCGATCGCCGCCACCTGGCCCATGATTCGCCGGGTGCGGTTTAACAGCCTCTTCTTCTCCTCGGTAGTGTGTGCCATAGCAAAATTCCACGGCAAACCGGGATTGCCGGAAAGACTCTACAAGTATACCCCCAGCGGTATATGCGAAGATCGATCGCCCCGGTCGCCGGACGGAAGCCGGTCACCAGGATTTCGGACCGGGATCTCCTTTCCCCATGTAACTTAGGACCGCCGCATGTCGCATTCCACTCCAGCGCGTGCTACATCTCAGAACGGGAGGCGCGTCTTGGTGCCACGGACCCGAATTGCCGTGGCGCGGCTTGGCAACCTGCGCGCCGGTTGGCAATCGGCGCCAAGCTGGTGCAACGGTCGGGCCGGAGGAGTTTCCCCGCTAGGCCGGAGCGGCCTTTGAGCGCATATTTCTGGGCGGACATGCACAATAATGCACAACCACAAACCCAAACCGCCGTTACCGAACGAAGCCATTGTTGGCTGCAAGCTAAAGAAAACAAACCTGTTGCCAGTAGAAAATGGAATCCGGTCCCAGCTCTCGAAAGCCTCGCTGGAGTTCCCCCCGCCGCAACGGGTAAGCTGGTGGGGTGGGTCGGCTGATCTTTCGCGTGTTGGGCAGTCTGGTGCTGGCGGCGGCGGGGGCGTACCTGGTGGATGGCGCCATTGCCAAGGCGCGCGGCGCCAGCGCTTTCGGGCAAGTCCAGGTGCAACCTTATTATGCCGTTCCCATGAAGGACGGCAAGACCCAGTTCATAATGCTCGATCCGGAAACCGATACCTGCATCCACTCCCTTTTTCCGCACTTCGGGTATCGGCCCTGTTGGAAAATGCAGCCGCGGCTGCGCATCGACATGTAACGCGATTGTCACCGGTTCTTTTCGCACGCCGAATCGCGGAACTCGCCGCGGCCTGCTACCGTATCCTAAGGTACGACTATGACACTCACAAGCAGCCCCGAACTGAACCGGATTCATGCGCTGCTGGCGGAAAAAGGATACGAGGTATCCGAGCCGGCGGCCGATTCGCTGAGCATACGGGAAGTCGAAAGCGGAGTCGTCGTGCAGGCGGTGCTCCAGGGCGACATCCTGTTTCTTTCGCTGGTTTGCACCGTGGCGACGGAGGCGGCCATCACGCCCGAAATCATGCGGCGTATGCTGGCGTCGGGTAACGGCATCTCCACTTCTTATTTCCAGCTCTACCCGGCCGGCGCCGGGAAAATCGCCATCACCCTCAACAATTTCTGCAAACTGCAGGAACTGGGGCTGGACGACGAAGACGATATTCAATCCTGCGTGCATTTTCTGTTGGTAGACGTGATGACCGCCCGCCGCGTACTGAGCGGCCTAGGGGCTTAAGGGAGCCGCGTAAAGGAGACTCACCATGCCGTTTCTTTCCGATGTTTTTGCCCGCCTGGGGCGCGTGGCGCGCGGCCAGGCCAATCAGGGTGTCGATGTCATCGAGGACGCCACCTTCGAAGCCACCGTTCGCCAGACCGTCGTCGACATGAAAGGCGAGCTCAACAACGTGGTGCGCGCGTCCGCCGTGGCCATGAGCAATTACAACCGCCTGGATGCCGAATACCAGAAGTACATCAAGCAGTCGCAGGAGTGGAAAGACCGCGCCGGACTGGCGCTCGATGCGGGCAACGAAGAGCTGGCCAAGGCGGCGCTGTCCAGGAAGGCCGACTCGGATAAACAGGTTGCTTCCATGCAGCAGTCCGTTGCCGCGGCGCAGCAGACCAGCGAAAAACTGAAAAGCCAGGTGGGCGAGCTCAAGCGCAAGATCGAGGAAGGGGAGCGCACCGCTACCACCCTGGTGGCGCGCAAGAACGCCGCCGCGGCCCAGCGCAAAGTGGCCGAAGCCATGGCCGGCGTCGGCAACGCCGACAATGCGTTCGCGGCGCTCAACCGCTTCGAGGAAACCGTCTCCAGGGAAGAAGCCACCGCCAAGGCTTTCGACGAACTGGCTTCCACCGGCAAGGACGACGACCTCGAGAAGCAATTCGCCTCCCTGGGCGGGCATAGCGTGGACGCCGAACTGGAGGCGCTCAAGCGCGAACGGCAGCAGGTCGCCGCTCCCGCCCAGCGGCCTTACATCCCCAAAGAGCTGCCGGCGGCCGGCGCTGCCATCTCTACCGGGCAGCAGTTGGGCGAAAAGTCCAAAGCCTGAGCCGGCGGAGGCTCGATGATTACCTACACGATCGAAGCCCTGCTGGGCATCCTGCTGGTGGTGGTTCTGATGCAACTGTTTAATAAACACGCTCCCGCTCCCACCGCGCAGCCGGTGGAGGACCTGGCCAATCTCAAACCGTCGGATGCCCGCGTGGGAGACGCGCTGTCGGTCTCTGGCGTGGGTGACGGCATGAGCGATCTCGACTTCATCGTCGAGCGCAGCACCTGGTTTCAATCCGCATCGAAGCGCTGGCTGGAGCTAAGCGGACCGTACAAGACGCGGCGCGTGGCGCTGCGCGTGGATTTCGGCGACGATCTGGAAACCAGCGTTCAAAACGACCCCCGCAAGCTAACGGTCGAAGACCTGGGCCTGGCCGAAGAGGACCTGGCGCAAATGGACGAGCGCCAGAATACCGCCGACTCGTTCGAATTCGATGGCAAGGTCTGGCTGTACGTGCTCAGCCGCGAGACCGAGATGACGCGCAGTGACCAGCCGCAGCCGGCCGGCTTCTACTATTGGGAATTTCGCCAGCAGGACGGCGCCGGCCGTCTGGCTATCCGCAAGCTCCAGGGCGACCCCTTCGCGGTTACGCTGTACACCGGAGTTCCCGCCGGCGACGTGACCGTCTACCGCGGCCGCACGTAGGAGGCAGTCGTGAAACTTTACCGATTGGCTGTGGGGCAGACCATCGTTTTCTGTCGTCTGCCAGCCAGGATCTTGTTGCGTGTATGGCAGACCACAAACAACGATGGTCTGCCCCACGGAGATCGTCTATGAACCGCTCCGGCCTGAAATTTCTGGCGTCGTTGTTGGTCACGGCGATGGCGGTGCTGCCATTCGCCGGGCTGGACCATTTGCCGCGCGATCTGCGTGCGCGCATCGTCGCCGAGCGGGCCACGCTGGCTTCCTCGCTTCGCCAGGAACAATCGGCCAAGAGCGAAGTGAGTGCCGATGTCGCGGCCGACCCCGCTCTGTTCAAGACCGTCGCATCCGCCACCGCGTGGCCTGGCCAGTTCTCGGACTCCGAAAGCAAATTCTCCACTGCCCAGCGCAAGCTGGATGAGTTGGGGCGCCTGGAAAAGGCTGATCGGCGGCAGGACCGCGCCCGCGCCGAATCGCTGCTGCTCGAAGAACAAGGGCTGCGCGTCGCCGCCGGCGCCGAAGCGCAAACCGCGCAGACCGACGCCGCCCGCTGGGTCGAGCTCAAGCGCCAGTTGCCCGGCGATCTGCGCCGCATGGAGCAGGACTTCAACGCCATCCACGGTTTCGATCTGGCCCCCGTCGCCAACGCCGTCGCAAAGGCGGAAACCGATTGGCCGGATAAGAAGACCGACCTGGACACGCGTCTTCAGAACCTGCGCAATACCATCTCCGGCGCCGACCGGACCTGGCAATCCGAGGCCGCCGGCCGGCGCGCCGCGGCCGCCCAGGATTGGGCGCACTTGGAGTTCGCTTCGCTCGTCGCTTCCGCCGATTCCTTGGAGACCGCCGCGGCCGATCTGCCGAAAGAGTCCGCCGATCTCCAGGCGCTCAGCGCCCAGCTCTACACTTCCTGGGACAAGATCCTGGTCGACATGGAAACGCGCGGCATCGGACGGGCGCGCTCCTGGGACCAGCAGATCCGCACCGTGAGCACCCGCGTGGCCGATGCCGCCGACAAAGCCGGCGTGGTTTCGAGCGACGAAAAGTGGGTGGAAGTTTCGCCGGCCGCTTATGCCGCCGGCCAGAACGATCTCGGCATGGCCATCGAGCACAAGCCGGCCGGCAAATACGATTCGGAGGCCGAGCGCGTGGCGCAGCCCGCCGGGTTCGCCTATGTCGCGCCGCCCGACGTGGGATCCAACCGTTACGGCTATTGGGATCACGGCGGCGGCCGCGATTTCTGGGTGTTCTACGGCCAGTATGCGCTCTTGCGCGACCTGCTGTTCAATCGCGATTACCGCCCCCTGGAGCGTCGCGATTGGGAGGATTATCGCTGGTCCCATGACGCCGGCCACACTTACTACGGCCGCACCGCCCAAGGCACGCCGGTCTATGGCAGCCAGGGCGCGGCCACTCGCGATCGTTACTCGGGCAGCAGCTACGCGCATTCCGGCGGCTTTCGCGATTCCCAATACGCCTCGAAGAGCGGTTCCTATCGTAACTCGCCGTATTCGTCGCCGATGGCGCGAGATCCCAACGCCGATCATAGCCCCAGACGCTTTGGAAGACCCGGCGCCGAACCCGAAGCGCCCCACGGATTTCATCCCGCGCCCCGGCCCGCGCCCAGGTTTCGTCCTCCCGTCGGCGGCCGGCGTTTCGGAAGGCATTGAACGCCTTACCTGTATTGCAGCCCAGTAGCTTGAGCGCGATCCCGCTCTACCCACCACGCGAGATCTTCGAAGGCTGCAGAGTCAAATTCCAAGCTTCTCAACGGCCGCCTCGAATCGGATTCCATCCTGGCGTTGCTTCGCAGTTAGCAGGCGGTCCCTCATCGCTTGGGACCTAAGCAGATGTGCCGTTTCGCGCTCGGATTCGATTTCGTGCCAGAGTTCGATGGGCACGATGACACCGGTCGGCTCGCCATTCTCATTGGAGACGATTTGAAGCTCCCTGGCCGCCATAAATACAGTTTACGCCTATCGGACTACAGTCCAACCCGATGAGGGGCAAAGCGGTAATCCGCCAAAATCATGCGGCGGCCCAGCCCGGACACACTCCGGACTTCGGAACTGCCGCGTCCCAATTTGGGGTGGAAGTCCTGCTCCCGCGAGAGGCAATAGCGAGGATCAAACGATGAAAGAGCCCCGAACATATCCCTTGCGGCTGCCGCGTTCGCTCAAAGAGACGGTGGAGCGGTTAAGCCGGGAAGACCGGACGAGTATCAACCAGTTCGTGGCCACGGCGGTGGCCGAGAAGGTCTCGGCACTGCAGACGGCGAAATGCTTCTCGGACCGGAAGGTGCGAGCGAATTTCAAGGCTTTCGACAAGATCATGAGGCGGAAGGGCGGAAAGCCGCCCCGCAAGGGCGACGAAATGCCCGCGCAAACCCAAGGGACGCCGCGACTGAACCGCAGAGTTCCGCGAGCCGGGCGTGATACCTCCATGTGACAAGCTTCCGATAAGCCCACCCTAACGGGAGTTATCGGAAACCGCGCCGCTGTCAACGAGAAGCAGATATCCTAAAAAGGAGCAGGCACCTGATGACGCGATCAGAGTTTATTCGGCGGCTCGTGCTCAACGCAATCTGTGACGATTTCGAGAACGTGGACCAAGTGATTCTGCCTGAAGTCACTCGGGTCGGGGCTAAGTGCGGGTTGGCGGTCCACCGTTCCGATGTCCTGGAGGCATTGTGCGGGCTGGTTGGAACGGGACTTGCAAAGGCCTACCATCTGTCTGGGACTGATCGCGACCCGTTCTCAGGCGAGATTCAGGGAATGCCGTCGCTGGCGATCCCGGAGAAGGACTTCAGAACGTACTTCTACGTGACGAAGCAGGGCACGGACTTTCATTTGGCCGATAGCACTTGGTGGCCGCTTGACGACGGCGGCGAATTGCGCCCCGACTGGAAGCCACCGGACCGATGAGGCCAGGACCGGGTTGTTTCCGGTATCGGGAGGGACCGGACACTCCGGGATGTATAACTTTCCGATAACCGCTGAAAAACGGGCTTTCTGGAAACTACGCCCACGCGACCCCGTGGCCCTTTTTGCATTGCACTTGGCCGTATCGTCCCCATCTCGGACTTCTGCGGCCAGCCGCCCGGCATCGCCGCCGCAACCGCCGAGCCCACAACCCGCCCTGACACCCACTTGCGCCCGTACCCCGGCGCCCCTACCTCGCATTCCCGGTCACAGCCTTTCCAAATTGTTTCTCGCTTCACTCCACAGAACTTATCTCTCTGCCCCTCCGGCTTCGCACCGGCCGCATGATACCTTGAATCAGCCAAGGTGGGGCATCGAAACCTGCCCCTCATAGGCTCTGGCGGCCTGAATCTGTTCCCAAGCGCCAGTTCGAATGCGAAAGCAATCTAAGAGACCACTCTCCGAAGCGCACGTCCACGCCCACCGGGCCCCTGCGCGCAAGCTCACGAGGCGTGTAACTGGCGGCATCCACCGGCTCAAGGTCGATCTCGCCAGGCTTCAGCAACCCATCGACTCCCAGCCGTTGTTTGCCCTGGCCCGCGTGCCCAAGAGACGCGCCCCAAAACGCGTCAAACGAGTCCAAACACGCTTTCCCGAACGAACCCAATCTATCTGTAACAGATTGAAAATAGACATTTTATCACCTAACAAAAATGAGGGACACGCGCCACCTTCGAACCCAATCCCCGGAGAACCGCCGCCGGGGCAAAACACTGCCCCATCGGCCTGTCGCGCTTCGGCCTGTAACCAAATCGGCAGCCCGGGCGCCCTAATTCCCTTTACCAGCATAACTATGTCTAAACTCCCACCAGCTTTTCTCTTGCTGTGCGGACTCGTCCTGGCCCAAAGCCCGCCCGTGACTGCGATCCGCAACGCCAGAATCGTTACCGTGAGCGGTCCGGTGATTGCCAAAGGCACGGTCGTGATGCACAGCGGCCTGATCGAAGCGGTGGGCGAGAACGTCGCCATTCCGGCCGGCGCCTGGGTGATCGAGGGCGAAGGCATGACGGTTTATCCCGGCCTGATCGATGCCTTGAGCACGGTGGGCATGCCGGGCGCGGCTCCGGCGGTGGCAACCGCGGGCCGGGGAGGCGGGCGCGGGCAGACCGCTACTCCCGCCACCACCACAGCCGCTGCCCCGCAGCCCGCTGCTCCGCGTTCCATGGGTCCCGAAGATCGCCCGCAGACCACCAGTTGGTTGTTGGCGGCGGACGAAATTTCTCCCTCCGATCATCGCATTGAGACCGTTCGCTCCGGCGGCATCACCACCGCTGCCACTTATCCGACGCGCGGTATTTTTGCCGGCCAGGGTTCGTTGATCGATCTGGCCACCGCGGAGAAGGCCGGCGAAATGGTTGTGCTTCCTTCGCTCGGTCAGTATATCTCGGTGACTCGCGCGCCCGGCGCTGGCTTCGGGGGATTCGGTTCCGGATTTCCCGGCTCGCTGATGGGCTACATCGCCTATATCCGCCAGATCTATCTGGACGCCGATCACTACAAGCTGGTAAAGGACGCTTACGCTGCCAATCCGCGCGGCATGCAGCGCCCGCGGTATGACCGTGCGCTGGAGGGCGTGCTCGAATCCAAGCGCATTCTGTTGCCCGCCAACCGCGTGGTCGAGATGGATCGCATGCTGCGCCTGGCGGCGGAGTTGAAACAGCCGGCGATTCTTTACGGACTGCGGGAAGCCTACCGTCCCGAGGCCGCGCCGATCCTCAAGCAGTACGGCAGTCCGGTGCTGGTCAGCCTGAAGTGGGCCGAAGAGCCGCGCGATCCCGATCCGGAATCCGATCAGACGCTGCGCTCGCTGCTCAACATCGACCAGGGACCGGCCGCTCCCGCCGCGCTTAAGAAAGCCGGCGTGCCCTTCGCGTTCTATACCGACGGCATCGATGCGCCGCGCGACCTGGTGCGCGCGGTGAAGAAAGCCATCGACGCGGGACTGTCGCGGGAAGACGCCCTGCGCGCGTTTACCTTGTCGCCGGCCGAAATCTACGGCGTGGCCGATCGTTTGGGCAGTATCGAGAAAGGCAAGATCGCCAACCTGGTGCTGACCAAGGGAGAGATCTTCGACGGCAATACCCACATCGAGACGGTGTTTGTGGATGGTAAGCCATATAAGCCGGCGGCGGAAACTCCGCCGGGCGGCCGCGGCCAGATCACCGAGGAACCGGGGGAAATCCGATGAGACAGCTCGTACTGATCGCTCTGGCCGCGATGGCGCCGCTGGCCGCGGAGACCATCGTTATTGAGAATGCCACCATCATGACCGTGACCAAGGGCACGCTGAAAGGCTCGGTGGTGGTGAAGGACGGCAAAATTACCGAAGTGGGTGAGAAGGTGATGGTGCCGCAGGGCGCCACCATTATCGATGCCGGCGGCCAATACTTGATCCCGGGGAACATCGACTGCCACTCGCATATCGGCGTGGATGGCAGCGTGAATGAGGGCAGCGTGTCGGTTTCCTCGATGGTCGATATCAAGGACGTCATCAATCCCGAAGATATTGCGATTTATCGCGCGCTCGCCGGAGGCGTCACCACCGCCAACATCCTGCACGGATCGGCGAATCCCATCGGCGGCAAAACCATCGTGCTGAAAATGCGTTGGGGCAAGGACGCGCAGGGCATGATCTTCGAGGGCGCGCTGCCGGGAATCAAGTTCGCGTTGGGAGAGAATCCGAAACGCGCCGGCAACCCGCCAGGCGGACGCGGCGCCGCCGCACCGCCCGTGACGGCGCGCTATCCGGCCACCCGCATGGGCGTGGAAGATACCATTCGTGAAGCCTTCAACCAGGCCAAGGCATACAAAGCCGAATGGGACGCCTACGACGCCAAAGTGACCCACGGCGAACGTCCCATTCCGCCGCGCAGAGACTTGAAGTTGGAAGCCCTGAAGGAAGTCCTGGAAGGCAAGCGTTATGTGCACGCCCACTGCTACCGGTCCGACGAAATTCTGATGCTGCTGCGCGTCGCGGACGATTACGGCTTCAAGATCCGCACCCTGCAGCACGTGCTGGAAGGTTACAAAGTGGCGCCCGAGATTCTGGCTCACGGGGCCGGCGCCAGCACGTTCTCCGATTGGTGGGCTTATAAGATCGAGGCTATCGACGCCATTCCCTACAATGCGGCCCTGATGCAGAAGAAGGGCGTGGCGGTCAGTCTCAATAGCGACGACGCCGAGTTGATGCGCCATCTCAACACCGAAGCCGCCAAGGCCATGAAGTATGGCGGTGTGAGCGAGAACGACGCCCTGGCGATGGTCACCATCAATCCGGCCAAACAGTTGGGTATCGACCGGCGGGTGGGGTCGATCGAGGTGGGCAAAGACGCCGACCTGGTGATCTACGATAAGTACCCGCTTTCCGACTTCGCCAAAGTGCAGAAGGTTTTGATCGACGGAACGGTTTATTTCGATCGCGATAATGCGGTAAGCGCCGCCAAGGCGACAGCGGCGGAGAAACAGAAATTGCTGGATAAGATCAAGCAGAGCCAGCCGCGGCAACAGCCGGCGAGGAGACCCAACGGATGAAAAAGATCGGATTGCTTTTTGTTGGCCTCGTGGCGGAGCTGTGGCTGGGCGGCGCACTGGGGTGGGCAGCCGCCGACGCGCCGGTGTTGATCCGCGGCGTCGATGTTTACCCGGTCGCCGGCCCGGTCATGAAGAGCGTTTCGGTGCTGGTGGAAAACGGCAAGATCGCCGACATCGGCGCCAAGGTCGCGGCGCCCAAGGGTGCGCGAATCGTCGAGGGCAAGGGCCTGCGCGTCTATCCCGGCTTGATCGACTCCGCGACCGAGTTAGGCCTTTCCGAGATAGAGTCGATTCGCGAAAGCGTGGATACCGGTGAACTGGGCGAGTTCATGCCGCAACTGCGCGCGCTCGCTTCCGTCAACCCGGGCAGTGAACATTTTCCGGTGGTGCGTGCGAACGGCGTCACCACGGCGATGACGTTTCCGTCGGGCGGCGGCGGCGAAGGCGGCCGGGGCGCGGGGGCGCGGCAGGTGATCTCCGGGCAGGCGGCGTTGATCCACACCGACGGCTGGACCTGGGAACAGATGGCGGTACTGCCGTCGGCCGCGATTGCGGTGCAGTTTCCCGGCTTGGGCGGGCGGGGCGGCCGGGGCGGCAATCCCGACTTTGCGGAGCTGTTTGGCGAAGCAGGCGCGACGGGCACCTATGCCCAAACCCTGCGCACTTACCAGGAAGAAGTGAGCAAGCTATCCGACTTCTTCGACGAGGCGCGCCGCTACCAGAAAGCCAAGGCGGCCAACGAGCCTGGATTGGTGCGTGAACTGAAATATGAGGCCCTGATCCCGGTGCTCGAAGGCAAGACTCCGTTGGCCGTTTCGGTATCCACGCCGAAGACGATTCACGATGCGATCCAGTTCGCCGATAAGCAGAACGTTAAGGTGGTTCTATTGCAGCCGCGCGAGTTAGGCGCCGCCGCCGCGGAGTTAAAAGCTAAGAATATCCCCGTAATCCTGGGTAAGGTACTGGCTCTGCCGCACGGCGAAGACGACCCCTACGATCAGGCGTTCACCGAGCCGCTCGAGTGTTACAAGGCCGGGGTGAAATTCGCGTTTGGTACGTTTGAAAACCAGTTCGTGCGCGATCTTCCCTACCAGGCAGCCACCGCGGTTGCCTTTGGACTTCCGCAGGAAGAAGCGCTGAAGGCAATCACCATCAATCCCGCCGAGATTTGGGGCGTCAGCGATCAGGTAGGTTCCATCGAGAAAGGCAAGCTGGCCGATCTGGTGGTGACCACGGGCGACATCCTGGAAATTCAAACCCAGGTGAAACACGTGTTCATCAAAGGCCAGGACGTGGATTTGACCAACAAGCAGACCCGTTTGTACGAAAAGTACCTGGCCCGCCCATAACTCATCGGAGGGACCGGGAGTATCCGCGGTCCTAAGGTTACGTCCCGCGAGCGGCCGCTCCCTGGCGGTCGCGGCTCGGTGGCTCACTGAGGCTGCCGAGCCGGGCACGTTAGTAAGCGGTGCTTTAGGGCTTCCGAAGCTCGTCGGAATCCAGCCACAAAGTCACCGGACCGTCGTTGACCAGGCGCACCAGCATAGCGGCTTGGAACACTCCGCATTCCACCGGCACGGGGCCGCGGCGAGCGGTGGCCACAAAGTAATCATAGAGTTCGCGAGCCCGTTCGGGAGGGGCGGCCAGGTCGAAGCTGGGCCGGCGCCCCTTGCGGCAGTTGCCATACAAAGTAAACTGCGACACGATTAACATCGCTCCGCCGGCCTCGATCAGGTTGCGATTCATTTTGCCGCTCTCATCCGGGAAAATACGGAGGCGAGTGGCTTTCTCCAGAAGGAAATCCGCTTCGGCGTGGCTGTCGTCCTTCTTGATTCCAATCAATACTAGCAATCCCGTACGTATGCCGGCGACGGTGTTATTCCCGACCGACACGCTCGCTTCGCTTACCCGCTGAATCAGCAACCTCATGTTAAGAACCTTTGCCAACCGATAGATACCGCCTCCTATTTTGTAACATCCTTTGGCGCTCCATGTTATAGTGTCCGGGGGAGAGTTCCGATGGCACGTTTTATCGCTCCACACGACACGACGACATTGCAAATGGCGCTGGTCGGCTACCGGATCGAACGGCAGAAAATAGACGAAAAAATTGCCGAAATCCAGGTTCGACTCAAAGGCAAAGCAAGCGCAGCGCCATCGGTAGCGGAAGAGAAAACGGCGGTGGCTCCGAAACGCGTTCTCAGTCTTGCGGCGCGCCGGCGCATTGCACTGGCGCAGAAGAAGCGTTGGGCGGAGCATCGCCGGCGGAAAGCTCAAGCCAAGGCGAAAGCAAAGTAGGGGAACGGCGGCACGGACCATTGGCCCAGGCGATGCGCATCGTCGTACTGGTCGGACTTCCCGGCTCGGGGAAGTCGACTTACCTGAAGAAACTGGGCAGGACGGGTCTTGCGAGCGACAAGATCCGCCTGTGGTTGGCGGATGACGAGACCGAGCAGAGTGTCCAAGGGCGTATTTTCCAGACGCTGCGCTACTTACTGCGGCAGCGCCTGGCGATCGGCCGTCCGGTTACCTATATCGACGCTACCAACCTGACAGTGCGCGAGCGCCGCCCGTATCTGGAGATAGCGCGCAAGCGAGGCTGCACGGCCGAGGCGGTGTTCTTCGACGTGCCTCTGGAGATTTGCCGCCAGCGCAATCAGGGCCGTCCGCGGGTAGTGCCGGACGACGTGCTGCTGCGCATGTCGGCGCGCCTCGCGCCTCCCACCGAGGCGGAAGGATTCGCGCGCATTACCGTGGTTCGGGGATAGGTGGGACCGGCCTCCCGGCCGGTCTTCTTATTGTTTCAAAGCGACAGGCCAGGAAGACTGTCCCACTATTCGTCGCGAAGGGCAATCATGGGGTCGATGGCGGCGGTTTTCCGGGCCGGCCACCAACTCGCCAACAAGGCGGTGAGAGCCAGCGTGCCAGCCGTGGCGGCAAAGATGCGGGGGTCGGTGGCGTGGACGCCGTAGAGCAGGCTGGCCATGAGACGAGTGAGCGCGAGCGCCGCTGCCAGGCCGGCCGCAATGCCTGCCAGGGCCACGGCCATCCCTTCCCGCACCACCATTCTCACCACGTCGCCGCGGCCGGCGCCCAACGCCACGCGCACGCCGATCTCGCGCGTGCGGGCGGCTACCGAGTAGGCGATCACGCCGTAAATGCCGACCAGCGCCAGCGCCAGGGCAGACGCAGCAAAGGTTCCGAGCAGGAACAGATTGAAGCGCTGCGGCGCGATGGAATCCGCCAGCGCCCGATCGAGAGTCTTCATGTCGTAGGCCGGCTGGGTGGGATCGATGGCCGCGATCTCGCGGCGAATCGCGGGCTGCAATGCCGACGGATTGTTGGCGTGTACGGCGACGTCGGATAGGAACGTCATAAGATTCTGCTGGAAGGGAAAGAAAACCTCCGGAGGAGCATCGGCATCGAGGCGCGTGTAGCGCAGGTCGGCAACCACACCGACGACGACCGCCTCTTGCGGCACTGAAAGCGAGCGCCCAATCGGATCGACAGAGCCAAACGCTTCGCGCGCCATGCTCTCGTTCAAGAGAATCACATCGCTGCGATCCGAATCCGTGAGCCAGCGGCCCTTTCGCAGTTGCATACCCATAGCGCGCAGGTAACCGGGGGAGGCCGCGTTCACATGGAGCAAATGGGTTTGGGTGGGCGACGGATCGTTGGGGAAGGCCGGAGCGCCGGCGAACAGCGCCTGGTTCGAGATTCCGGCGGCCTCAACGCCGGGAATGGAGGCAAGACGGCGGAGCAACTCCGCGCGATAGTTTTGCTGGGCGGCGGGATTGTAACGCGCGGCAGGTAGGCGGATGTTCATTATCAGGACTTTCTCTGGTTCAAAACCGGCGGAGCGTGCGTTCATGCGTAGGAAACTCGCGAGCAACAGGCCGGCGCCGGTGATCAGCACCACGGCCAGGGCCATTTCGCCTGCCACCAGCAGGCGGCGAATGCGCAGCCCGAACACCCCGCCGGAAGAACGCGCGCCCTCCTTCAGGGCATCATGGAGATCGACGCGCCAGAGCGCCACGCCCGGTGCGACGCCAAATAGGATTCCGGCGGCGATGGAAGTGAAGATGGTGAACGCCAGGACGCGGACATCGATAACAGTTTCGTCCAGCCGGGGGATGGATTGCGGGCCCAGGCGCACCAGCAGGGCGATGGCCCAGCGCGCCAGCAGCAGGCCCGCGGCACCGCCGAACAACGCCAGCGCAAGGCTTTCCACCAGCAACTGGCGCAACGCGCGCAGACGGCCGGCGCCCACGGCGAGGCGGATGGCGAGTTCGCGGCGGCGCGCCGAAGCCCGCGCCAATAGCAGGCTGGCGATATTGACCGAGGCCATCAGGAGCAATAACGCGCCCGCCGCCAGCAGCACCGCCAGCGCGCGCCGGGAGCTGGCGGTCCACTGATCGAGCAGCGGGTCGATGTGCAGCCGGCTCGCGAACGACGGCCGCGCCGGAGCCTGCGGATGGAGGTGCTGCTGGATCGAGTTCAGTTCCGCGAGTGCCTGGGGAATGGTGACGCCTGGTTTCCGCGACGCCACCACCTGACCGCCGCGATTCCGCATATCGCTCGGGGCCATGGAAAGGTACGCTTCGACCGGTCCCGGATGCTGCGTCGTCCACCAGCGGGGAAACTGGAAGCGGAAGCCTTTGGGAAGCACGCCGCCGATGGTTGCCGCGTGTCCGTCAACGGTGGCGGCGCTGCCGATGGCGCGCGGATCGGCGCCAAATTGCCGTTGGAACAGGTCCCAGGAGAGCACCACGGAGCCGGGTTGGCCGGGTGCGAAGAGGCGACCCAGGGCGGGGAAGGCTCCGGTGACGGTCCAGAAGTCGCCGCCGACCAGCACGGCTCCAACGGGAAAGGCGCCGCGCGCGTTGGCGACCGCGATTTGCTGATAACTGTAGGCGGCCATGGCGCTGTAAGAACGAGCGTTGGCCCGCCACTCGGCGAAGTCGGAAAGCATCACCATATCGCGGTGGATGTCGGGGTTGTAGTCGCCCAGCCAGACCAGCCGGTCGGGGTGCGGGTAATCGAGGGGCCGCAGCAGGACCGAATTCACCACGCTGAAAACGGCGGTGTTCAGGCCGATTCCGACCGCCAACGTGAGGATCGCCACGGCGGTAAAGGCGGGGTCGCGGCGCAGGACGCGAAAAGCGAAACCCAGGTCCTGCAGCAACTGGTCGATCCACGGCCGGCGCCATACGGCGCGGGTTTCCTCTGCGACCAGGGCCATGTTGCCGAACTTGCGCAGGGCCGCGGCGCGGGCGTCCGCGGGAGGCATGCCGCGTTCGATATTGTCGCGGGTTTCGCGTTCCAGGTGCTCGCGGATATCCTCTTCGAGACCGGCGAGCGCGCGGCGCCGGCGATTCATGACGAGCTCTCCTCGGCCGGCTTGAGGATGCGGGCGATGGCGCGCGCGAGTTTTTCCCAGCGCGTGGTTTCGAGGTGCAACTGTTTGCGGCCTTTGGCGGTGAGGCGATAGAACTTGGCGCGGCGGTTATTTTCGGAAACGCCTTCTTCGGCCGCGATCCAGCCCCGCTTGATCAGCCGATGCAGGGCCGGATAGAGCGACCCTTGCTCCACCTGTAGCACGGCTTCGGACTGGCGCTCGATGGCCTTGGCGATGGCATGGCCGTGGGCGGGACCGGCCGCCAGCGTGCGCAGGATGAGCAGGTCGAGGGTGCCCCGCAGAAGCTCGACGCGGGCCGATTCGTCTTTAGTAGACATTCTAGGCGAATGATAGGGCTTCTCCGGTAGAATGTCAAGGGGAAGGAGCGCGGCCCGGCGGCAGGCCGAAGGTTGCCAGGGACTCTCGACTCAGCGGTCGATCGCCTTCATAGCTGCCGGAATGTACCGATCGCCCGCTACTTCATCCGGCGGCACGGCAGCCTCCAGTTCGGCTACCTCTTCAGGAGTCAACTGGATGTCCGCCGCGGCCGCATTCTCTTCCAGATAGGTCCTGCGCTTGGTTCCCGGAATCGGCACGACGTCGTCGCCCTGGGCCAGCACCCACGCCAGCGCCAGTTGGCCGGCCTTGACGCCTTTACGCTCCGCAATCGCCCGCACCCGTTCCACCAAGACCCGGTTCTTATCGAAGGCTTCACCGGCAAGCCGCGGATAGCGCAGCGCCCGAAAATCCTGGTTCCCCAGATCGCCGGGCCTCGCGATCGTACCGGTGAGGAACCCACGGCCCAGCGGACTGTAGGGCACAAAACCGATTCCCAACTCGCGAACGGTGCGCAGAATCTCCGCCTCCACGTGCCGTTCCCACAGCGAAAACTCCGTCTGCAGCGCCGTAATCGGATGGACTTTGTGCGCTCGCCGGATGGTCGCCGGCGACGCTTCCGACAGCCCCAGGTATTTCACCTTCCCCGCCTTTACCAGGTCCGCCATCGCGCCCACGGTTTCCTCAATCGGGGTCCGCGGATCCACGCGGTGCTGGTAGTACAGATCGATGTGGTCCACGCCCAGCCGTTTCAGCGAAGCATCGCAGGCCGACTTCACATAGTCCGGCTTGCCGCTCAACTCCCAGAATGTCGGATCGTCCTTGCGGCGAACATTCGCGAACTTCGTGGCCAGAAAGACTTCACCGCGCCGGCCGCGAATGGTTTTGCCGACTAACTCTTCGTTGTCGCCGATCCCATACATGTCGGCTGTATCCAGAAAGTCGATTCCCAGTTCCAAGGCGCGCAGTATCGTGGCAGCCGACTCTTCATCGTTCCGCTCGCCGTAGAACTCACTCATTCCCATGCAACCGAGTCCCATGCGGGAGACGATTGCGCCCTGCGATCCAAGTTTTCGTTTTTCCATGTTCGTATCCGATTTGGTCCCACAGGCTAAAGCCTGCACTTTGGTCCCACAGGCTAAAGCCTGTGCCACCTTTACCCTTTGAGCGATGCCATGTCGACGCCGAAGCGGTATTTCACGTCGCCCTTCAGAAGGGTTGCGGTGGGCGCCGCCGAAGAACCGGTGCTTGCAGGCATAGTCATAATGCTGATTCCTCGGGGTTAGAACCTCTCTCATCGAGCAAGATCCTCCTCACCTTCATGAGACCCCGAATCGGGCCTTTCCTCAATACTGAAATCTTCAGGAGATTTGCCTAATTCTACCATCTGTACGATTGTCGGGCTAAGGACCAGGGCCAACGCAAGAACAACTTCACATCCGCTCTCGTGGCGTGCACTCTTCGGTGCCGCGTCGGCACTGCCGACGCCCGCTGCCACAGGGCGTAGAAGCGTCGAGTAAGACTCGACGCGGCACGCAAGAGTGCGTGCGCCACGTTAGACCGCGCGCGCTTCGGGGGGCGAACCTCTTTCTCTCAGGCTGGAAATGGCGATACCGTAGCGGCCACGGATTCCGGTTTTCTCGAAAATGTGCTTGACGTGAATTTTCACGGTACCGATGCGAATGCCGAGGTCGGCGGCAATGTCGCGATTGCGCCAGCCGCGCTCCAGCCGTTCCATGATCTCGGCCTCGCGGTGGGTGAGCGGCACATGGCAAGCCCAGGCGGGGCGATTGGGACCCCGCCGCAGGTCGTCTTCCATCCAGAAGTTGCCGCCGGCGACCGTCTGAAAGCAGGACAGGAGATCTTTCAAGGCGGCGGTTTTGCGGACCACGCCACTGGCACCGGCCTGGAGGAAGCGCAGCGATTCGGCCGGAGATAGCGGGTCGCCCCAGACCACCACGGCGGGGCGCGCTTCGAAGCTCCGGGAGACCTCCAGGCACTCCAGAATGCGCCGGACTCCGAAGGACTTGTCCATCACCCAAAGCGACGGCCGCAAGCCGCGGGCGGCCTCCATGCCTTCCGTCAAACTCGTGCCGGCGGCTACCACGCGATACCCATCGGCGCCCTGCAAGAGACTGCGCAGCCCTTCCATGGCAACGGGCTGAGAGTCGCAAACCACAACCGTATACACCGGCATCTTCTTGGCTAAAATCACGCCTCCTGGGAAACAGATCGTCGGAAACGTTCTTTAAGATTAGTGCGGAGAGGCCGAAAATCGTCTTAGAATTTCGCTGGGACCCGGCCCATCCAGAGAGTGGCCAGATCGACCCAGGTATTGCCGCTGAGGTTTTGAACGAAGACGGCGTGGTCGGCGCGAAAGCGGCGCGGCCCGGCGAAGGCGTGCCAGCGGCGGGCCGCCATTTGGTACAGTTCCTCGGCGCGTTCGGGCGTAACCCCTTGGGCCAGGGTGGCATGGGGATGGTACGGAAACGGCTCGTCGAAAGCCACCGCGCCCGCGTTGAGGGATCGATGGAGGCGCTGCAGTTGGTCCTGGCCCTCGCCCACCTCGAGATAAATCACGCCGGTGACGGGAAAAACGGCGGGACGGGTGAACTCGACCTCGAAGGGCTCGGATAGTTCGAGCAGGGAACGCGCGTGTTCGGATGCAACGTGCCAGTCAGCATCGAGGGGACGGGGCGGCAACAGACTGACATGCGCGTGAGGCGTACAGCCGGGCATCAATTCCAGCCGCAGATCGTCGAGAAATTTCCCCAGAGGCTCGGGAATGTAGCTGACCAGGGCATAAATGCTGCGTTGTTCTTCACTTCCGATACCCCACAGCGACCCGTTGCTAGTCCCCATTTCTCACACACTTTCTACTGCGGTGGGCGTCTCGTTCGCCGGTTGCGGAAAAAGCGTTGGATAGTGCAGAAGGCCGGTTCCACTCCGCCACGCCCCATCTGCCTTCATGGTAACCGGATTCGGTGGTGTTACGCACAGCGCTGGTCTAAATTCCGCGCCCCCGCCGCGGGGTGGCGCGCAGCAGGCGCGTGCCGCGAATGGTGTACTCGATGCCGCTCGCCAACGCCAGCGAGGCGGCGAGCCACATCAGAATATCGGCGGCGGCACGGAGCGGGGCGGTGCCGTAGGCATCGCGCACCAGCCAGGCCACCACGGTCGAGATCTGCATGAAGGTGGAAGCCTTTCCCCACAGGCTGGGCGGAAACTTGCGCAGCGGCGTCCACAACAGGCAGGCCAACGCCGCCAGCAGAATATAGAGATCGCGGCCGAGTACGATGGCCACCATCCAGCGTGGAACCAGGCGGGACCATCCCAGGGCCAGGAACACGCCGCTGAGCAGGCATTTGTCGGCAATCGGGTCGAAGTAGGCGCCGATGACGGTGGGCTGCTCCAAGCGGCGCGCCAGGGCGCCGTCGACGACATCGGTGACGGCCGCGAGGAGAAACCATTCCAGCGCCAGCATGTGGCGTGCCTCGAGGATGGCGACGATCACCACCGGCGTCAGCAGGATGCGCAAGGCGGTAAGGGCGTTGGGCGGATTGAGCCATCGCGGCATGTCACCAGAAAGTGTAACGCGGCATCGCGGACGGCAAAGAAAAGTGCCCCGGAGCAGACCACATGTTATCCGCTCCGGGAGGAGGACACTTGCTAACTCTGTCTAGCCATTAGTCGCCCAAGCCGCGGAATCGTCTCAGGTCTTTTATCGGCCGTTGCCTTTTTCGGCCAGGCGGGCGGCGAAGCGGGCTACGTTGACGATGCCGCGCTCATGGGTGCCTTCGCCGATTTTTTCTTTCTCGTCCCAGGCTTCGACACGAAAGCGCACGCGGCGCTCCCCGATGCCGATGATCTGGGCCTGGAATCGCACCGTCGTACCGATGGGCGCGGCCGCCAGGTGTTTGACGTCGACATGGGTACCGACGGTGTCGTAGCCCTCTTCGAGCAGGGGCAGCACGGTATTGCGGCAGGTGTACTCCATGTAGCCGATCATGTGGGGGGTCGAGAGCACGCGCGCGCCCTCGATCCCCAGGAAACTAATGGCATTTTCGCCGGTCACCAGGACCCGATTTTCGCCCTTCACTCCCAAGGAAAGATTGTGCATAATGGTTTGGAATCAGCCCGCCAGGCCGGCCAGCACGCCGCGCATGTAGCTCATGGAGCGCTCGACGCCGGGCATGGGGTCGTCGCCGTGGATCTCGTATTCCAGGTTCACGCAGCCCTGGTAATCCACTTTATGGAGTTGACGGAAGAGTTGGGGGAACGGAATTATGCCGTCTCCGACATCCACCTGAGACTCCCTGCTGGTGAAGTCTCTAAGATCCTTGACGTGCATGTCGAAAAGCCGGTCGCCCGCCTCCGGGATGGTTTTGACCGGGTCGACGCCGGCGCGTTCGGTGTGGCCGATGTCCATGCAGAGGCCGCAACGGCGATCGAGAGGGCGCACTACCTCGAGGACCGATTGCGGGGTAGGGAAGTGCTTGTCCTCCGGCCCGTGGTTGTGGATGGCGATGCGGATGTTATATTCCTTGACCAGGGCTTCCACGGCGCGGATATTGTCGTGAGTGGGGGCGCAGACCATCATGGGCAGGCGCGCGGCTTTGGCCCATTCGAAGATGGGACGCAGTTCTTCCACGGTATTGCCCTGGGTCATGCTGACGTTGCCGGCGCTCATCACTTTGAAGCCGGCGTCGTCGAATTGCTGGCGGGCGGCGGCGGTTTCCGCCAGGGACGCTTTGTGCGAGAGCTGCTGGTCGGTGTCTTTGATGCTGATCCAGGTGGCGTGGACCTGGTGCAGCATTTCGATCACCTTGGCGCGATCGAAATTGCGAAAGGTGTAGGTGGCGATGCCCAGTTTGATGCCGTAGGGCGTGGGTTCAATCACGGCGGAAGCGGGAGAGACGGCCATAGCGCCCAGACCGGCGACGCCGGCGGACCCGAGAAACGAACGGCGGGTGGTTCGCAGATTCATACCTCACCATTCTATTACCGGGATCCCGCGCGGCGCGCGGCTCTTTCGGCGCGCGACATAAGCCGCCTGGAGCGTTGCGTGTGGACCCTCCGGGGCCGGCTTGTTGCGCCCGCTGCGGCCCCGCGCCAACGGAGTCGGCCCGCTTACGCGCCGAATCCGACAGAATCCGCCGCATGATCTGCGCGGAGACGGCAAGAAGTGCGCGCGGAAGACTCCACGCATCAATGCAAATCAGACCCCGCTCAATGCCGGATGCCTCTTCCGAGAGCCTCATCCTCAGCCTTTTTTGGCCCGTGGCGTGCTCATGCTCTGTCATGTCCTCCACGATCACAGAGCCACTTGCGAGCACTATGGAAGAGCCTCTCGCGCGGCTGGTGGCTTTCGAGCCCACCACGTTTCCGGTGTTGAGCGTCTACCTGAACACTCAGCCGGATCAGCATGGACGCACGCCCGACGCGGCGTCGTATCTTCATCACGAATTCAAAGCTCTCGCCAGGACCTGGGCGCCGAGTTCCCCCGAGCGTCACAGTTTCGATCGAGACGTGGAGCGAATCGTATCCTATGCCACTGACAGAATCGACCCGGCGGCGAACGGGGTCGCCATATTCGCGTGTTGGGGCGCGGCAGAGTTCTTCGAGGCAATCCAGCTAACAGCGCCCGTCAGCGATAACCGCGTCTACGCCGACAACCAGCCGCATTTGTATCATTTGGCCCACCTCGATGAGCAATACCCGCGCTACGCGGCGGTGCTTACGGATACCAATACCGCGCGTATCTTCGTCTTCGGGCTTGGCCAGGTCATCGGCGCGGAGGAGGTGAAAGGCAAGAAAGTTCATCGGGTTAAGGTCGGTGGATGGTCGCAGGCCCGCTACCAGCGGCGTGTGGGGAACGCGCACCAGGAGCACGCCAAAGAGGTCATTGAACGCCTGGCTCAGATTGTCCGGGAAGACAAAGTAAGTCACATCATCCTCGCCGGAGATTCGGTTGTGATTCCGCTCCTGCAAGAACAACTGTCTCAGGAAATGGCCCCCATGGTGGAGGTAATGAAACTCGATATTCATGCTTCCGAGCAGGACATCCTGACCGGCACTCTCGCAAAGCTACAGGAGCAAGAAGCCAGGACTGGCGCGGAAAAGGTGGACCGCCTGATGCGCCAATATCGTGGTCGCGGATTGGCCGTAGTCGGGCTGCAGGAGACGCTCGAAGCTCTAACCAACGGACAAGTCGAAGAACTGCTTATCAGCGGCGCGCTTGAGGACAGCCGTCCCCAGCCGGAGGAAGTGCAAGCCATCCTCGCGCCGGAGATCCCCGATTCAGAGGGAGGAACGAAAAGCGAGGAACCGCGGCAAGCGTCCCTGCCCGATCTGCTGGTGACGAAAGCCAAGCAAACCGGCGCAACCGTGACGTTTATTGAAGACGCGGCTTTGCTCGAATCGATCGGCGGTGTCGCCGCGTTCCTGCGATGGCGCGGGTAAATGGGCAGTTGGAGCGCTCCTCGCGGCGTGGAGCGGACGTTTCCGTCTGCCAGTGAGGCGATCGCGGCGGTCTGACCGCGCCCTTTGGTCGCGGCCCAGACTGGGGCCGTGCTGCTAGCGGTAGGAGAAGAGCATGGCGTAGACGATCAGGCCGATCAAAATCAGGCCGATGGTCAGCGCGGTGAAACCGAGGCGGCGCCAGAATTTCACGTCGTGGGGCGCCGGCGCCGGCATCATCATCTCTTCCAGTTCGCCGCTCTCCACCAGTTGACGGTATTCGCGCGGGCGGTCGCGCTGAAACTCCTCGAGCGGCATGCCCTCGGTGAAAATTACCGTGTCGATGGGGAATCTTTCCGGGCGGAAGTGAGTGTTGAAGAAGTGCACCACGAAGATGAAACTCACGGCCAGGAGGGCTTCATCGCTGTGGATGGTGGTGGCGACATTGACGGCCCATCCGGGGAGCACGAGCGTGAAAATCTCCGGAAACCACAGCATAAGGCCGGTGCCGCCGATTACGGCCACTCCCCAGAACACCGCGAAATAGTCGAATTTCTCCCAATAGGTCCAACGGCCGTATTCGGGACGCGGGCCGCGCTTGAAGAACCATTTGAGGGAGCCGGCCAGCTCGTGCAGGTCGCGCCGGCTAAACAGCATGCTCTCCTCGCCGGTGATGAACCGGAACCAGCTTTTGCCGCTGGCGCGCCGCTGCTTCCACAGATCGTACAGGTGGAGCCCGAAGTAAGTGAATGTCAGGCAGGCGCAGAACCGATGGATCAGACCGGCCGCTTCAAAACCGCCCAGCAGGTGGGCCAGGAACTTGGCCCAGCCGGCATAGGAGAACTTCAGAATCATGCCGGTCAGCGCGAGTCCGAGGAAACTGGAAACCACCAGCAGGTGAAGGTTGCGATGAAACCGGCGGAAGCGGCGCACATAGGCTCCGGCTTCCGGCTGCAGGTGCTTTAACTCCCTGCGGTATGCGAACGACCGGGGCAGCCAGAGCGCGGTGTGGGCGCCGGAGATCACCAGCGTTCCGATCAGCAGGGTGGTCATGCTCCAGAAGGTGAAGAACAGGAAAGGATACTTTTTCGGGTCGTGGTGGGTGGCGTGGGTCAGATAACCGGCGAACTGGCGGTGGGAGCCGGTGTGGCACTTGCCGCAGGTGGCGACGATGTTGGCCCGGCTGAGATGCGAGCGCGGATCGTTGACCGGCAGAATGTCGTGCGCTCCGTGACAGTCGTCGCACTTGGCGGTCTTCAGATAACCCAGCTTGGAGACCTTGCCGTGGAACGTCTCAAAATACGCTTCGGTGATCTGCCGGTGACAGCGGCCGCACTGGTCCATGATGTTCAGCCGGAAATCGGTGAGGTCGGTGCGCTCGATGCTGTGGGCGGTGTGGCAATCGGCGCAGACTGGCAGGGGTTTCCCGGAATGGGTGACATTGGCGCTGTGGACGCTGGCGTTGAACAACTCGTAGATGCCGCGGTGGCATTGCGCGCAGGTTTCGGGGCTATTGGCGCGGTTCACGCTGGAGCGTGGGTCGCTCGCGGGCAGTTCGTGGTGGGCGGTGTGACAGTCGGCGCAATTGGCGGTGACGGTCAGGCCGGCCTCGAGCAGCCCCTTTCCGTGGATGCTCTCGCGGTAACGGTCCACGATGTGGTCCTGCTTGCCGGAGTAGCGAATGGCGGCTTTGCGCCCGACCTGGTGACACTTGGCGCAAAGCGCGGGGATGTTGCGCGAGTACGTCGGCGAGGCGGAATCGAGCTTGCCCAGGGTGCCGTGCGGGCTGTGGCAATCCTGGCAGAGGGGCGCATCGGGACTGCCCTGGGCGGACAGCGTGCCGTGGGTGCTCTCGCGGTACTGGGCCACGACCTTTTCGTGGCAGATGGAGCAATCCACTTTGTCCTTGATGGTGCTGCAGGCTCTCGCGTTGGACGGAGTGCCGCCGGTATGACACTGCACGCAGGCGATGCGGGCATGCCGCGAGCCGGCCAATTCGGCCGCGCTGACGTATAACGACGCCGGGGAACTGGTCCCCTTGAGTGTCGGGTTGGAGTGGCAGCTCAGGCAATCGCCGTTGGACATTCCCTCCGAGTAGAAAACCTTGCGGATCTTGTGAGGCTCGTGGCAGTCGACGCAGGCCGGGATCAGGTGCGGCTGCTTCTCCCACAACTCGCCGCGGATCACCTGGCGGTGCACGGACTCGATTTGCGCGTGGCACCGCGTGCAGGTCTTGGCGATGTTCTGTTTGGCAATGGAGGAGCGGGGATCGGTGTGGGGAAGGACATTGTGCGCGGTGTGGCAACTGCTGCAGACCGCGGTGACGGTCAGGCCTTGCTGGAACAGGCCAATGCCATGAATGCTGTCCTTGTAATTCTCGAGGATGTTGGTCTGCGGGATGCCGCGCGTCTTGCTGACTTCAGTGCCTTCGGCGTGACAGCTTCCGCAAAGGCGCGGCACGTTGATGGTGGCGACCGGCGACTTCATGTTGGACGGGGGCAGGATGTCGTGCGTCCCGTGGCAGAGCTTGCAGCTTGGCGCATAGGGGTCGTTCTGGGCGGCCTTTTTGCCGTGGACGCTGCCGGAATACTGGCTCTGCTCTTCGCTGTGGCACAGGCCGCAGTCGACCTGGGCCAACTTTTCCGGATGCGGAACTTCTTTGATGTCGCTGTGGCAGGCGACGCACTCCAGTGCGGCATGGGGGGACGATTTCAAGGCGGCCCGGTTGGAGCCTGGAGGCACTCCGGGCTGGCGTTTGCCGATGCGCGGGCCGGAATCGTGGCAGCCGGCACAGTCCTCGGCGCGCGGTTGCGGAGCCTGCTGGCCGGAGAGGCCGATACTCAGCAGCGTCGCAATAGCAGCGAGCCGGAGCAGGGTGGAGACCGTCATAGTGCGGTATTTCTCAACAAACCAGCGGAGTCGAAACCACAAAACAGGATATTCAGGTCGTATTAATCGTATACTGCGTAGAAATTTGCGTCAAGTTGTGAAAAAACTCTGTTCAGAAATCCGATTTGGATGTACGCTCCCAATATGTGGAAGCGTTTTTGTGGCGCACCAGCGGTTGTGCTGGCCGCCTGGAGCATGGCTTCCTGCAACACTCCTGAGAAGAAGACCGCCGGGCCCGTGCCCGAGGCGGAACAAGTGGTCGGCGCAAACCTGAAGGAACTTTACATGGCTGCCAGCAAGGCGCCTTCGCAATCGGCGGCGCAGCAGAAAGTAATCCTGCGAATGGCCGAAAAGGCGTCGAACGGGAAGGAACTGCTGCTGGTGGCGCGGGCGGCAATCGGAGCGTTCCCCGCCACTGCCGGGCCCGAGGAGAGCCAGGAGCGCTCCATCGTGACGGCCAAGATGATGGAGCTTGGAACACTCGACCAACTGATCGATTACGCGACGCGGTATCCCGTCGACGCGCCAACTGCCCGGCCCTTCGTCGAGCGTATGTTTCAACTCGGAGAGGGTAACTCCAACCCGCGGGAATGGTATCGGATCAGGGTAGTGGCTCTCCGCTTGAAGGTGGGTGATTTGGAGCGGCAGGCGCAAGGCAGAGGAGACCAACTGGCAGGCAGGTGATCGCGGCATCGTTTTTCCGCCTCATACATCCAAGGAGGTGGATATGAAACCAGAACATTCCTTTGAATTGCGCCCGCTGGGATCGAGCGGGATCGAGGTTTCGCCGCTATGCCTGGGCGGAAACGTCTTCGGCTGGACCATCGGCGAAACCGCTTCCTTTGCCGTGCTCGACGCTTTTGTGGAGGCCGGCCTCAATTTCCTCGACACCGCGGACGTCTATTCGAAATGGGCTCCCGGCAACCAGGGTGGCGAATCGGAGACGATCATCGGCAAATGGTTGAAGCGCAGCGGCACGCGGCAGCGCGTCGTGATCGCCACCAAGGTCGGCATGGAAATGGCGCCGGATAAGAAAGGCCTTTCCAAGGCATACATCCTGCGCGCCGCCGAGGATTCTCTTACCCGCCTCCAGACCGACTATATCGACCTCTACCAATCCCACGCCGACGATTTCACCGCGCCGCTCGAAGAGACTCTGGAAGCTTATCAGCAGCTCATCCGACAGGGCAAAGTGCGGGCCATCGGCGCTTCCAATTACACCGGCCCACGGCTGCGCGAGGCTTTGGACGTGAGCCAATCGCACCACCTGCCGCGCTACGAAAGCCTGCAGCCGCACTATAATCTGTACGAACGGCAGGGCTACGAAACCGATCTCGAGCCGGTGGTGAAGGCGGCGGCGATTGGCGTCATCCCCTACTTTTCCCTGGCCAGCGGATTCCTGACGGGAAAGTACCGCTCGCAAGCCGACCTGGCCAAGAGCGCCCGGGGGCAGGGGCTGAAAGATTTCTTGAACCCGCGCGGCTTGCGCATTCTGGACGCATTGGATGAAGTCGCCTCCCTTCACGCCACCACCCCCGCGCCGGTCGCTCTGGCGTGGTTGATGGCGCGTCCCACCATCACCGCTCCCATCGCCAGCGCTACCAGCCCGGAACAACTCCAGCAACTCGTCTCGGCCATCGAGCTCAAACTCAACGCCGCATCGATCGAACTGCTGAACGAGGCAAGCCGGTAGCGCCTCCGGGTGTCTCCTGCGGCTCCCCTCGTGGCGCAGGCACTCCTGCCTGCAGCGTCGAGATTCCGAACTCCTGAAGTCGGTGCGTTGCTGTCGTTGCTAGGCGCTATTTTCCGGTCGCGTGCTGGGCGGCAATCGCGTCGTCGAGGGCCTCGCGCGCGCCTGGCAGACGCGGGTCGATGCGGATCGCTTCCGATAGCTGCGCGATCGATTCACGGATGCGCCCCAGCCTGGCAAGGCTGACCCCAAGGTTGTAGCGCGCGGAGGCATCGTCCGGACTCAATCTAACCGTTGCGGCAAACTCACTGGCGGCCTCCTCGACGCTTCCTTGATTGGCCAGGGATATGCCGAGATTGTAATGAGCATCGGCGTTGCCAGGGTCGAGCCGAACTGCTTCCATGAACTCGCGAGCGGCCTCACTCCCGTTTCCCGCTTCTCCCAAAACTGTGCCCAGGCGGTAGTGGGCGACGGCATCGGAAGGGTTCAGACGAACGGCCGTGTGCAGTTGCAGAAGCGCTTCCTGAAGCCGGCCCTGTTTGGCCAGCAACTGTCCCAACTCCGCGCGCGCGGCCGCGGAATTCGGATGGATCCGGACGGCCTCCGCGAGCTGTCCGGCGGCCTCGACGTCCTCGCCGCGCGTAGCCAATGCCGAGGCAAGATTAAATCGCGCCACGTAATTGTCCGTGGTTACGTCGGCCGCGTGCCGGAACAGCGTCACTCCATCCTGCCAGTAACGGACCTGCGTCCAGGTCAGTACGATACACGCCGCACAAACAGACCAGGCTAAGACTGCCCGGACTCGCGGCCAAGGTTGCAGAATCTCCGCCGCGCCCCAGACCAATGCTATGGACAAGCCGACCATCGGGATGTAGGTGTAGCGGTCCGCCCGCGCCTGTGCGCCCACCTGAACCAGTCCGATCACCGGCGCGAGCGTCACCAGGTACCATGCCCAGCCGAAGATCAGGTAAGGCCGCCGCGCCGCCATCCGGATCGTCATGAAAGTGATGGCAGCCAAGCCGAGGACGGCGAAGGCGGCTGGCACGGCGAGAGACTGCGGGGAATACGGGTAGAATACAGCCAGGTTACTCGGCCAGAACATCTTGAGGATGTAGACGGCATACGAGACCAACGCATTTTCCAGCCGGACCGCGAGCGGGAAAATATCGAGGGAGGCGGTTGCCCCCGCTTCCCGGTGTACCACGTAGGTGACGGCCGAGACTGCGGCCGACAGCGCCAGAAAGGGAAGTTTTTCCAGCACGCGCACTCCCCGCGCAAGCGGCCAGTAGTCCAGCAGAAGCAGCACCAGCGGCAGCGTCACAAGCATCGGCTTCGCCATCAGCCCGAAGCAAAATGCGAGCAGGGTCAAGCCGTAGCGCGCCGGTCCCGGGCGAGCTACATAGCTCGCGTAAGCGTATAACGTCAGCATCCAGAAGAAGGCGCCCAACACGTCTTTCCGCTCGGCGATCCATGCCACGCTCTCGACGTGCAAGGGGTGCAACGCGAACAGTGCGGCAACCATGGCGCTGGGCCACCGCGACCGGGTGATGCGCCGCAAGACCGCGAATAGCAGCAGCGTGGCGAGAGCGTGGATCGAGACGCTGGTCAGATGGTGGAGTCCGCTGTCGAGGCCGAAAAGCTCGAAATCCAGCATGTGGGACAGCCACGTCAGAGGGAACCAGTTGCCGGCGAACGAATGGCTGAAGGCCCAGGCCACGCTGCCCGCGGTGATTCCGGCTCGAACATGCACGTTCGCGCTGACGTAGTCCGGATCGTCGTAGTTGACGAAACCGAAGTGCAGCGTCTGCCCATACGCCGCAAAAATCGCAACCACGAGGAGGACGACGATGCCGAAATCGGTTGCCCGTCCGGGGGCCGGAGCGGCGGCGCTCGTTTTTCCCAATCCTGGTTTGTGTCTGGCGCGGCTCATCCTGAGGGGAAATTCCAGTATGCACGACCGGCAAATGTGGCGCACGCACTCTTGCGTGCCGTGTCGAGACTTTTCTCGACACGTCTTCGCACAAACGCCAGGCGCACTCCGTCGTGGAGTAAGCGTTTGGCCTGCGGCGGCCTCTCAGGCCGCCTGGTTTATGGCTCGCGAACTCCGACAACCCGATCCGCGGCGACGTCGTGAAGCTCCTGCACCTGCCCGCTGGGCCATTGGATCCGGATCAGCTTGGCAACCGCTTGTCCGCCCAGGCCAAAGCGCACCAGCGGCTCGCTGGAGGATGCGTAACCCACGCTGGTGGTGCAATGGTTGTAGAGCTTGCGTCCGTTCGGAAGGGTTAGCGCGACCCGGGCTCCAATGCCATCGCGGTTGCTGCGCGTGCCGGTCAGCTTCAACGCCAGCCAGTGCCCGGCATTCGGGGTAACGTTGTGGTACAGCCGCGCCGGTCCGTTCACATTGGATACAACCGCGTCCAGCCGGCCATCGTTGTCGAAATCGGCAAAGGCGGCGCCCCGATGCTGGCCGGCAATCTGAAAATCGGGGCCGGCCGTCCTGGAAACGTCTCGGAATCGGCCGTCGCCCTGATTGCGAAACAGCGAATTCGGCAGCGACGTCGCCGCGGCCAGCAGCACATCGAGCCCCGGGAAATGCGCGTTCGCCGTAAACACGTCCTTAAAGCCGTCGTTGTCGAAATCGTACAACCCGATGCCCCAGCCCGTCAGGGTGCGGGTCGCCACCGCCAGCCCCGCGCGCGCGGTGGCGTCCTCGAACGCGGGCGACCCTCCGATGTTGCGAAACAACTGGAAAGTATCGTTAAACATGGCGGTGAAGATCAGGTCGGGACGGCCGTCATTGTCGAAGTCGCGAAAATCCGCCCCCATGCTCGCGACCGGCCGCCCATTGTCGTTGAGCGCCACGCCGGCGAGCATTCCGACCTCTTCGAATTTCCCATGGCCCAGATTATGGAATAGAAAGTTCGGCACGCTGTCATTGGCCACGAATATATCCATCAGACCGTCGCCGTCATAATCCGCGATCGCCACGCCCATGCCTTTGCCGAATTGGGCGCCCAGACCGGAAGATTCCGTGATGTCCGTAAAGGTCCCGTCGCGATTGTTCCGGAACAGTTGGTTGGGAGTGTCATGATACGCGTTAGGAGTGCAGTAGAGCGGCTTTTGCGGCGTGCCGCAAGTGGGCTCGGTCCGCGGGTCCCATTGCACGTAATTGCTGACCACCAGGTCGAGCCAGCCGTCATTATCCACGTCCACCCAAGCCGCCGAAACCGACCACAGCTTGCCGTAATGCGGATCTACTCCGCCCAGGTGCGCCTTCTCGGTAACATCCTCGAAAGTGCCGTCGCCACGGTTGTGATACAGGATGTTCCGGTTTACGCCGGCCACGAAGATATCCGGATAGCCGTCGTTGTCATAATCGGCAACGGCCACTCCCGCGGAATAGCCTTCACCCGCCACTCCCGCTTCCAGGGTTACGTCCGTAAACGCGCCGTGGCAGTTGTTGCGAAACAGGCGGTTGAAATACGGAGGGCCGGTTTTCTTCAGCGATGGCATGGCCGCGCCGTTG
>Ga0182014_10001023_pt1 | contig 38065 bp, 22 predicted proteins | sample 612S2DmetaG_FD_120489 | JGI IMG/M metagenome (GOLD analysis project Ga0182014, IMG submission 120489) | Permafrost microbial communities from Stordalen Mire, Sweden - 612S2D metaG | ecosystem: Environmental > Terrestrial > Soil > Wetlands > Permafrost | place: Sweden: Stordalen | collected... | reverse complement strand
TACAGTTCCAAGGGCACGGGGCCGGGTCAGCTCTCGGAGCAGCCCTCCGGGGTGGCGGTCGACCCCAGCAATGGTGACTTCGTGGTCGCCTTCGCCTTCGACGGCTACGGCTACATGGAGTTCGATGCCAACGGGAACTGGATCCGGACGGTGACGGTGCCCGACCAGGCAGCCTGGTACTCACCATTCGTCGCCATCAACGCCCAGGGCACCGTGTACCTCGTCCAATCCACCGGCCTGGCCAAGACGGCGCCCAACGTGGTCTTCATGTTCGATGCCAACGGCAATTCGCTCGGCCAGTTCGGGACCAACGGCACCAGCTGTGCGAAGGGACAGTTCGGGCTCATCCGTGGGATCGACGTTGACGGCGCCGGCAATGTGTACGTCAATGACGTCAGCAACCACTGCGTCCAGGAGTTCACCAGCACCGGTCAGTTCGTGACCGGAGGGTACTTCGGCAACAAGACGGAGCTCAGTGCCAACACCCGCGGCATCGGCATCGACCGGACTGACGGCGTGCTCTACGTCGCCGACGCCGCCAAGCAGGAGGTCGAGGCCTTCAGCATCGCCTCCGGGACCTTTGGCCACTTCGACGGTTACATCGGGACTCCAGGGAACGGCGTCGGCAATTCCTGCGGCGGTGGAGGCGAGCTGGACGGCCCGAGGGACGCGGTCGCCGGCCCTGACGGGCTCGTGCTGGTGAGTGACTACACCTGCTGGTCGATGGATGCCTACAACCCGCTCTTCGCCGCGACCGATCCCGGCGCCTTCCAGTACGCGATCACCGGCACGGCGCCGCCTCCGGGCGGGTTCAACATGCCGGTCGGGGTGGCCGTCTCGCCGCTCGACGGCACCGTCTATGTGACCGACAGCTTCAACCAGCGCATCCAGGAGTTCGACGGTCCCCAGACGCCTGGGACCACGACCGGAGCCTTTGTCCAGCTGTGGGGCAGCCGCCTCCCGGTGCTCAGCTCACCGCTTGCCCTGGACTATCCCCGCGGAGTGGCGATCGACCCCAACAATGGCAACGTGTGGGTGAGCGACACCCGCTCGGGCTATGTCAAGGAGTACACGGTCTCGGGGGTCACCCCGACCACTGCCACGGTCAGCTTCGACACCGAGTTCGGAGGTCAGGGGGTCCCGCCGTGGTACCTCTTCTACTCGGACGGGATCGCGGTCGGCCCTGACGGCACCCTCTACGTGCCCGACAGCGGCTACGGGTACTTCGACGTGATCAGCCAGGCGGGCACCGTGGAGTCCCAGTTCCCCTGCGGGGTCCTGAAGGGGCAACCGAGCGTCTTCAACGGCTGCACCACCGCCGTCTTCGACCCCGCCAATGGCTACATCTACGCGGCCTCGATCAACCAGGGAGTGGTGGACGTCATCAACCCAGCCAATCCCGCCGAGCAACTGCCGTCCATCGGGGCCGGCACCCTGGGTCAGCCTTTCGGCGTCGCAATCAGCGGCTCCACCCTCTACGTCACCGACTCGACCAAGAACCGCGTGAGCGAGTTCAGCATCGGCGCCGGTGGAACCGGCACCTACCTGGGCAGCTTCGGCGCCAGGGGCTCCAGCAACGGTGACTTCAGCCGGCCGCTCGGCATCGCCGTTGACAGCACCGGCGATATCTACGTCGTCGACTACGGCAACAATCGCGTGGAGGTCTTCACCCCATGATTCGCCACTCGAGCAGGGGGGGACGTGCGCTCGGCATCGTGCTCGGGAGCATCGCCATCGCCGCGGCCTCGGGGACCGGGACGCTCGCGGCTCAGGCCGCACCGGCCTTCACCGCGCCAAGCTATGACATGACCATCGGCCAGCCGGGGGCCGCCTTCGTCTATCCCTGGGGGATGGCGTACGACCCGACCACCGGCACGATCCTGACCGGCGACTACAACAACTACCAGGTCCGCCGCTTCACGACCTCGGGCACTCCGGACGGCGTCTACGGATCGAGGGCGCAGTTCGGCGGCCAGCAGCCCTACCAGATCGCGGTCGACCCCAGCACCGGTGACTTCGTCGTCGCCACGCTCGAGGGGTACAACCGATACAGCCCCAGCGGCACGCTGCTGGACACCGTCTCCGCCTTCGGGTACGAGGCCTGGATCACGATCGACCCCAGCGACGGGACCGTCTACCTGGTGGACTCCAGCAACGTGACCAGCAGCAACACGGTCAACGTCTTCAGCAGCAGCGACCAGCCCCTGGGATCATTCGGTACGACCGGCACGAGTTGCAGCGCAGGCCAATTTGGCCTCATCCGGGGCATCGACGTCGACAGCTCGGGTGACGTCTACATCGACGACGTGAGCAACCAGTGTGTGCAGGAGTTTCACGTCAAATCCGGACCGTCCGGGGTGACCGCCACTCAGGTCGAGTGGTTCAGCACCAAGGGTCAGGTGAGCGGCAACACGCGGGGCCTCACCCTGGACCGAAGCCACGACCTCGCCTATGTCACCGATTCCGACAACCAGGAGGTGGCCGTCTACAGCATTGCCTCGGCCACCTACGGCAAGTTCCAGGGCTGGATCGGCACCCCGGGCAGCTCCGTCGGTGACCAGTGCGCCGGCGGCGGAGAGCTGGACGGTCCCCGGGCCACCGCCATCGCGCCGAACGGCACCGTGTACGTCAGCGACTACACATGCTTCGACATCGACGCCTTCAACCCGCTCTTCGACAACAGCGGGCCCGGTGCTTTCCTCCAGCAGATTCCGGACCCCGCGATCCCTCCGCCCGCCGGCGGCCTCAATGGGGCGGTCGACGTCGCGGCCTCGCCGAACGGCAGCCAGGTGTTCGTGAGCGACACCTTCAACCAGCGGATCCAGGAGTTCGACGGACCCACCAGCTCGACGCCGGGTGCGTTTGTCCAGATGTGGGGCAGCCGTGAGCCGGTCCTCGCCAGCTACTGCGCCATGGATTACCCGCGCGGGGTGTCGGTCGACCCCAAGACTGGCATCCTCTGGGTGAACGACACGCGGTCCGGGTACATCAAGGCCTACGCGACCGCGGGTAGCAGCAACGGTCCGCTGGGCTGCGCGACGCCGAGTAAGGCCGCGGTCAGCGCCGACACGGAGTTCGGCGGCCAGAAGCTGATCGGAACCTGCATCAGCTGCGACCCGGGCATGTTCTGGTACGCGAAGGGCATCTTCGTGGGCGGCCCGAATGACGACGTCTACGTCACCGACAGCGCCAACGCCCGCCTCCAGGTGCTGACCCAGGGGGGAACCGAGGTGGCCGGATTCCCGGTCGCATGCGGCAAGGGCGGAAGCAATCCATCCGGCGATGTCGGCTGCACCGGCGTGACGGTCGATTCTGCGGGAGACGTCTATGCTGCGGTGCCCGAGGCCAACCTGGTGGACGTCTTCAGCCCCACCGGCAAGCTGCTCCGCACCATCGGGTCGACCGCTCCGGGTGGTGCGCTCGGCAAGCCATACGACGTGGCCATCTCTCCAGACGGGAGCACGCTGTACGTGACCGAGGTCTCCAAGAACTGCGTCGCGGCCTTCACCCTCACCGGCGCCTACCTCGGTAGCTGGGGCAAGAAGGGCACCGCCAATGGCGACCTCGACCAGCCGATGGGAATCAGCGTGGACAGCGCCGGAAGGATCTACGTGAACGACTACGCCAACGACCGTATCGAGGTCTTCCAGCCTGCCGGCTGACCGCCGGGTGATGGGTGCGGGAGGCGCGGGCAGCTCTGCTACCCCGCCTCCCCTCCCGAGCGTCTCTGATGCGACCGCGACGTAGCAGCTGATTGCTCGGTTAGCGCCACTAGCCATGGGCGGTACAGGTTACGTATAGTTCGGCGCAGTCTTGTTAGCGGAGACTAAGGGGAGCCTCCACATGAAGTCCAGATCGCTTCAGCGCGCCTCGACGTTGGCCACGCTGATCGCCCTCGGTGCGGCCGGCAGCGCCGTATCGATGGCATCGGCACCCTCGATGACGGGCAGGACCCTGGCCGCCTCCACCAGCCTCACGACCCCGGCGGCAGCCGGGCTCGGCGTCTACCAGCACGCTGTGCCCGCCTCGACCGGTGAGGCGTCGCCGGTCGGAGGCGCGGCGGACGTCGAAGCTCCCGGCACCCCGGCCCTCACTCCTGCCCTCTCGCCGTCGGGTCCGGTGGACGCTCCCGCAGACACCACCTCGCCGGCCTCCACCTCCGGCAGCATCGGGCTCTGGGCGGCGGATTGGGGCGGTGCCGCCTCGTCGCGGAGCTCCGCCGGCTGGGAGGCCGCGGCTCAGAACGACAGCATCCTCATCGGCAATGCCAGGACCTACGCGCCCTGGATCTCCAAACTGCACGGCTGGAACTCCAAGGTGATGGTGCTCGTCTACGACCTGGGACCGTACCTGCAGAAGGGCAGCTCCGACTTCGCCACCCTCCAGCAGCAGGACCCCTCCTGGTTCGCCCACGACGCCCACGGAAGCCTCATCAACCTCCGCAGCTTCCCGGGCAACTACCTCATGGACATGGGCAACGCGGGCTATCGAGCATGGCACGCCCAGCAGGTGGCCGCGACGGTCGCGGAATACGGATTCGACGGCGCCATGGACGACTCCATGGGCACAGCTGCGCTCAGCACCGGATACGCGAGCGGCACCCCGATCGACACCGCGACCGGTCAGCCCTACACGGACACGGAGTATCTCGACAACTCGGTGCTGTTCCTCAACGCCGACAAGGCGGCGCTCGGAAACAAATACCTCGCCTTCAACGGCCTGATCAGCGGAACCCAGTACGAGCGCGACACCGACATCCTGGCTACGTCGAACGCCAACGCCGGAATCAGCGAGCTCTTCCTCCGCCAGCCCACCACGCCCATCAGCTCGTTCCCCGCGACCAGCGCGCTGGACGCGACGCTGCAGATGATGAGTGACATGTCAGCCCACGGTAAGGCGCTGCTCGGTTGGACCAAGGTTTGGGTGAGCGCCTCGGGCAGCCAGCTGGCCAAGTGGGAGGACTACGCCCTCGCCGCCTACCTCCTCGGCAAGCAGTCCAACTCGTACTGGGACTTCATGCCGTCGAAGGGCGCCGACAACACCGCGGTGTCGTACTCGAACATGAAGGATCAGCTCGGCGCGCCGGTGGGTGCGTACACCACCCAGGGGTCGATGATGAGCCGCAAGTTCCAGCACGGCTCCGTCTCGCTCAACACCAGCACGGACACCGGCACCATCACGGTCACCTGAGGCCAGGCCGGCAGTCAGCCGACCTGGACCGTCGCTGTGTCGCTGGAGAGGTTTACGGTCACTGATCCGTTCTGGAAGGACCGGCTGTACACGGATCCCGACAGCTGATACGGGGCCAGCGGCGCGCCCAGCTGGTCCCTGAGGTTGGAGTACGAGCAGCCGGTGTTGTCAGCGGTCTTCGACGGCATGAAGTCGAGGTAGGAGCCCGACTGCTGGCCGATCAGGTACACGCCGAGGTCGAACTGCTCCCATTGAGCGATCTGCCCGGGCGTCGCCGTCGACCAGATCTTGGTCCAGCCCAGGAAGGCCTTGCCGTGCGCAGCCATGTCGGACATCATCTCCAGGGAATCCTGGACGTCGGTCGCGGAGGGATACGAGGTGGCGGCGGACGTCGGGGAACGCAGGAACAGCTCACTCACGCCGGCGTTCGCGTTGGAGCCGGCCAGCACGTCGCTCTCGCGCTCGTATGTCTGACCATTGATCAGCCCGTTGAAGGCGAGGTAGTCGTTGCCGAGGGCTGCCTTGTCGGCGTTGAGCAGCAGCACGGAGTTCGCGAGGTACGCCGTGGCGATGTACGCCTGGCCCGTGGCGGGGTTGATCGGGATCCCGCTCGCATAGCCCTTACCGAGGGGAGCCGGCCCCATCGAGTCGTCCATCGCCCCGTCGAATCCGTCCTCGGTGACGGTCGCGGCGAGCTGCTCAGCGTGCCAGGCCCGGTAGCCGGGGTTGCTCATCTCCATGAGGTAGTTGCCGGGAAAACCCTTCAGATTGATCAGGTTTCCGCTGGCGTCGTGAGCAAACCAGGCGGGATCCTGAGCGAGGATCGTCGTGAAGTCCGAGCTTCCCTTCTGGAGGTAGGGCCCCAGGTTGTACGCGAGGATGGTCAGGTTCGGGTTCCAGCCGCGCAGCTGCGGGATCCACTTCTTGTAGACGCCGACCTGACCGATGAGGACATCGTCGTTCTGGGCGGCCGCCTCCCACCCTTGGGTGGTCCGCGTCGATGCTGCATTGCCCCAGTCCGCAGCCCAGAGCCCGATGGTGCCGGGTGTGGAGGTGGGTGGGGACGCCGCCAGCACCGGGGAACCCGCGGTCCCGAGAATGCCGGCAAGAGCCATGGCCGCGGCGGAGGCGAGAGAGAGTGTGTGTGGGGTGCGACGCATCTGCGTCCTCCGGTGGTGCGAGTTGCTCTAGCTCGCACTCTGCCGCGATCCGGTAACATCCCAGTGGTCCGGTCGTCACGAAGGCCCTACCCTGATGGCGCTTCTGTTACGACCCCGGTCACCGCGGTGATGCCCCTGGCAGCACCTGACACCGAGTTCGGGGGACGAGCCTCCGCGGCATCGACCGCCCGGAGCGCCGGAAGATGCGGCCCGGAACGTACTGAGGGCCGACGCTCGCCGCCGGCCCTCAGTACGGGCTCAGGGCACCGACCACTGGCTGACCCGGTCGGTGTTCTCCTCGACCACGTACAGCTTGCCGCCGGGCCCGACGGCGAGCCCCTGCGGGGTGCGCATCTTGCCGATCGTGGTACCCGCGCCACCGAAGGTGCCCACGAGGGTCCCGGCGCGCGTGTACTGGGCCACCTCGTTGACGCTGGAGAGCGCCACATAGAGGTAGCCGGAGTCGCCGGCGATGCCGAACACCCCGGCGTTGGGGATCGAGTTGTTGACGTTGAAGTGGCCGAGCTCGGCCCCTCCCGCCGAGAACGCGGCGAAGTGATATACATTCCCCGTCGCGTCGGTGTCAACCCAGACCGATCCGTCGGTGTCCACCCAGATGCCACGGGTGAAACCGAGGTTGTCGGTGCTGCCCATGGTCCCCAGCTCAGTACCAGCACTGCTGAAGGCCACCACGTCCTTGCCGTTGCTATTGGCCACGTACACGGTGCCGTCGGGGGCGCACGCGACTCCGTAAGGATCGGCAAGGCCGCCCGCCGTGGAGTACCAGTCAACCTTCGGACTGCTCGGGCTCACGTTCCAGGCCACCACCATGTTCGAGTCGGTGTTGGCCACCACCAGGTCACCCGTCGACGGGTCGATGCAGATGAGCCGCGGGTAGTTGAACGTGTTGGCGGCCTCTCCGCGCATCCCCCACGCCCGGTCGAAGGCGAAGCTCCCACCGCCACTGGGAGTGAACTCCTCGACCCGCTCGTTGTACGTGTCGCTGACGTACATGTCGCCGGCGCTGTCGAAGGCCACCCCGCGCGGACCGTCGAAGCCGCCGGTGGGGGGCGGCGCGGGCGGGTTGGGCACGGAGAGCTGATAGACACCGCTCTGGTTGAAGACCTCGGCTCGGAAGTCACCGAGGTCGCCGACCCAGACGTTGCCACTGCCGTCGATGGCGATGTCACGGGCGCCGTCCTCGAACTGCCCGTTGCCCGACCCGCAGTCACTCCCGCTGCCGACACCGTTGAAGTTGGTGACGAACGCACCGTAGCTCCCGCTGCTCGGGTTGGCGTTGAACGACTGAACCAGACAGTTCTGACCGTTGGCGACGAAGGCCATGCCGGTGGTGGGATCGATGGCTAGGCCACGCATGTCGAAGGTGGTGGTGACGCCCCCCGGAGGCGCGATGGTCTTCTGAGGCGGCGCGGTCAGGTCCAGACCCTTGCTCGCGTAAAAGATGTCGATCCGGTGGTGACCCTGGTCGGCGACCCAGAGGTTGCCGGCGCTGTCGAAGGCCAGGCTTCGCGTCTGTATGAATGCGTTGGGTGCGGGAGGCGACTCGAACGTCACCGCGTCGGTCCCCGGGTTGAGGACCGCCAGACCCTGATCCGCCGGGCCACCGAACTGGTTGGCGATGTAAACCAGACCGTTGGAACCGACGACGCACTGTGAGGGGTAATCGAAGTTGACCGTGTGGACCGCGTTGGTCGTGCCCCAGCTGGTCACCCAGTTGCCATTGGGGTCGTACTGGACCACGTTGTAGAGGCTCCCCTCGGTCATGTACACGTAGCCCTGGAAGGGACCCCCGCTGTTGTCGACACAGACGCCGAAGGGCTCCTGGTTGGTGTCGTTGCCGAAGCCCTGCTTGCTCTTGGTGAAGACGAAGGGGGTCGCCGCGGTCCCGTTGGCGTTGTAGTGGACGATCCGGAAGTTCCAGTAGTCACCGACCAGCATCGACCCGTCAGGCTCCTCCGCCATCCCCCAGGGGTAGACACCAGCGGCGCCTGCGATCGGCTGGCCCTTGCTGTTGGTCAGGCCCAACGTCGTCCCGGGGGTGCACGCGGTCGGCTTGCACCCCGTCGGGGGCGGCGCCGACGCCCCGAAGGCGAGCGGCGTGGCCCACACGACCAGGATTCCTGCGATCGTGAGCGGCAGCGCCGCCCGGCGTCGCATTCTCAGCATGTCCCACCCCCCAATGCCGCGCAATATCGGGCCCTCTGCGCAGCAACTCCGCTCATTCTAGGGCCAAGGTCTTACGTGAAGCAACAGGCAAGCTCACCTCGGAATCAGGGGACCACCCACTGGCTCACCCGGTCGTTGCTCTCCTCGACCACGTAGAGGTCGCCGTCCGGACCGAACGCCAGGCCCTGCGGGGTTGCCAGCTTGCCGAGTCCCGTGCCGCGGCTCCCGAAGGTACCCACGAGGCAAAGGGCGGCTGTGCACGAGCCGCTCACCGTGGCGGCGCCCTCTCGGACGAATTGACCGACCTCGTTGACGCTGGGAAGCGCGATGTACACGTACCCCGCGTCGCCGGCGATCCCGTAGGTTCCGGCGGCACCGGAGGCCACGCCGAGAGGTGCGTCCACGTTCACGGAGCCCAACTCGGCGCCACCCGCGCCCCAGGATGCGAAGTGATACACGGTGTCGTTCTTTCCGGAGGCCGCCCACACCGATCCGTCGCTGTCGACCCAGATGCCCTGGGTGAAGCCGAGCTTGCCCTTGGTCAGCGTCCCCATCGTCCCGAGCTCAGTGCCCGAGGCATTGAAGACGACGATGTTTCCCCCGTTGCTGTTGGCGACGTAGACGTCACCTGTCGACGGGTCGCAGGCCACGCCGTAGGGATCGTCGAGGGTGCCCACCGGCGGGGTCCCACCGGCCGTCTCCCACGGCCCTGTCGGCGTCTGAGCAACCACCGGCGACGCGGCGGCGGGGTTCCAGCCCACGGCCATGTTCGAATCGGTGTTGGCGACGATCAGCGCGCCGGAGGCCCCGTTCTGGAGCGGCGTCAGGGGGTCCCAGCACATGAGACGGGCGTAGTTGAAGTCGCCCGGACCGTCGCCGCGCGTCCCCCACACCTGGTCGAGGGCGTAGGTGTCACCGCCATTGCTCGCCCCGGCGGGAGTGAACTCCTCGATGCGGTAGTTGTAGGTGTCGGTCACGTACATGTCCCCCGAGGCATCGAAGGCAACGCCACGCGGTCCGTTGAACCCGCCGCCCGGCGGCGGCTCTGCGGTGGTGGGAAGGACCCAGAGAGGGGTGCCCTGCTCGCTGAAGACCTGGGCCCGGAAGTCGCCGAGGTCGCCGACCCAGACGTCGCCCTGGCCGTCGACGGCGATGCCGCGTGCACCATCCTCGAATTGCCCCGGCCCGGTGCCACAGTCGGTGCCTTGGGCAGGCACGCCGTTGAAGTTGAGGATGAAGCTACCGTATGGGTCGCTGGCCGAGCCGATGTCAGCCGGATCGGCGTTGAACTCCTGGACCACGCAGCCCTGGCCGTTGGCCACGAAGGCGAGACCGCTCTTGGGGTCGATGGCCAGGCCGCGCATGTCGAACGTCGCGGTCGTGGTGGTGCAACCGGGACCAGGAGTGCAGAGCGGAGGTGCAATCTCCATGCCGTTGTTCCCGGTCTTCTTGGTGTTCGTGGGCGCGACATCCATGTTCACCAGGCCGCTGCTGTTGGCGTAGAAGACATCGATGCGGCTGTGGCCCTGATCTGCGACCCAGAGGTTGCCCGAGCTGTCGAAGGCGAGCCCGCGCGGCTGGATGAAGGCGTTGGGCGCGGGCGGCGACTCGATGGTCAGTCCGACGATGAAGGCGCTGTTCGATGCCGTGGCGGTCGCCGGCACCGCCAGCACGGCCTGGGTCGGCGAGATGACACTGACGATGGTGTCACCGTCGGGGATGTTCGGCCCGTAGAGGTAGGCCCCGAGGTCGGCGCTGCTGAGATTGATGTCGGGCGCCGAGACGTCGGAGCTCCCCGTGGTGGTGGAGCCATCGGCAGCGGTCGCCGCGTAGCGCAACGGATCGAGGATGACCACCCCCTGCAGAGCCTTGGTGGGCGTGCCCCATTGGTTGGAGATGTAGACGTAGCCGTTGGGGCCCACAGTGCACTCGGAGGGGTACTGAAAGGGCGCCGGCTTGGCGGCGTCGGTGGTCCCCCAGCTGGTCACCCAGCTGCCGCTCGGACTGTATTGGTTCACGTCGTAGAGGCTGCCCTCGGTCTCGTACACATAGCCCTCGAGGGGACCGCCACTGTTGTCGACGCAGATGCCGAAGGGGGCTTGCGTGGTGTCGGCCCCGAAGCCCAGTGTGGTCTGCGAGAAGACGTATGGGCTCGCCGCCGTCGGCGCGCTGGTCGCGGTTTGGTCGTCCTCGTAGTGAACGATCCGGTAGTTCCAGTAGTCACCGGTCAAGATCGAGCCGTCGGGCGCGGTGGCCATCCCCCACGCGTACAGGCCGGCGTTCGCGGGGACGGGGTCATTGATGTTGGGCAACCCCTTCTTGTTGAGGCCGATCAGGCCGACGTTGTTCCCGGTGGCCGTGCATCCCGCGGCGGAGCCCACGCAGCCGGTGGGCGGAGGCGCCTTGGCCGCGACCGAGCCGGCACCCTCGCCGACGGTCGCAAGGATTCCCAGGACGGCTATGGCGAAGATCCCCTTCCTCGGTCCGCGCACTGGCGTTCCCCTCTCGGCCGGACACGGCCATGATTACCCACGTCGTCGACTTGACATTACGGGCGGCCGAGCCTCTCAACAACACTCACTTTGGGGGGTGCGGGGGAGGGCGGAGCAGGATATCGTTTGATGTGGTCACGATACGGCCACAGTGAGCCGGGCCCCGATGCGGGCTGCGGCCGGTATGGGCGGGGGTGCCGAGATGGGGAACACGGGCGGGAGTCGTTCGACGGGGCGCGGCGCTGAGAAGCCCCACCTCGGACCGCTCGAAGAAGCCGCGGTCTCGGACCACGAGCTGGCAGGCTTCCTCGCCGGTGAGGCCGGTCAGACCCTGATGGCCCTGAGAGCAAGCGCCGGCGATCTCACCCCGTCGGAGTTGCGCGACCAGGGTGACCGCCTCTCCCACCTCCTGCTCACGGCGGCGTTGGCCCGGCTCCGTCCTGATGACGCGGTGCTCTCCGAGGAGGGGGCCGACGACCCGTCGCGCGTCGAGGCGCCACGCGTCTGGATCATCGACCCGCTCGACGGCACCCGCGAGTTCGGCGAGCCCGGACGGTCCGATTGGGCCGTCCACGTCGCCCTGGTGGTGGGGGGAATCCCGGTCGCCACGGCGGTGAGCCTGCCGGCGCGTGGCCTGGTGATCACCACGGCTGTCCCACCCTCTCGCCCGGCCTCGGTCGGCCGGCGGCTTCGTCTGGTGGTCAGCCGCTCGCACACACCCCCAGAGGCGGTCGCCATCGCGGAGCACCTCCATGCGGAGATCGTCTACATGGGCTCGGCCGGTGCCAAGACCATGGCGGTCGTGCTGGGTGAGGCGGATGCATACGTCCATCTCGGGGGCCAGTACGAATGGGATTCGGCGGCACCTGTCGGCATCGCCCTTGCCGCGGGGCTGAGCGCCACACGTATCGACGGCTCACCGCTCCGCTACAACCAGGCAAACCCGTGGCTTCCCGATCAGGTGGTCTGCCGGCCCGAGCTGCACGAAACCATCCTCACGGCGCTCCGCGCCCTCGGCTCGGAGGCCGCCTGACCGCCGCTCAACTCAGGGATTGACCGCTGGGCGACTCAGGCACCGGCCGCTGGACTCCTCAGGCCAGCCAAGCGCTTTCGGCGGCCACCGCAGGACCGATGGCACCCCTCGCGCGATGACGCACGGCAGTCACGGCGGGTAACGGCCCTGTTGCGGAGGCCCATATTCCCATCGCGAGATGTTGCGAGCGTAACGAGCCCGTAGCCGCGCCCCGACATGGCGAGAGGCCCCGTTTGGTGCACCTAGAGTGACACCGAACCCCCCAAACACCAACGGGCGCACACCTCGGACAGGGATATCGGGACCAGCGCGGACAGCGGCCTTCAACATGCGGATGGCCTCCCGAGGCGGGTCGCGGCGGCCAGGCCCGGCGCGTCGCTCGTCGAGAAGAAGGAACTCGACGAATGCTCAGGAAGCTGCTTGCGTCGGGCTGCCTGCTCGCCGTGGCGGGGCTGGCGACCGCCGCCGGACCCCCACTCGGCCTCGCCTCAACGAGGTCCGGTGCATTCATCCACGGACAGGCCAGCACTGAGGGGAAGAGCTCCGCCGCCGTGCCGTCCTCGCAGCCTGCCACACCCTCTCCGTCCAAGAACCTTTCACCCTCCCCCTCCAATCAGCCTTCGCCCTCCTTCTCCAACCGGCCTGGGGCCTCCCCCTCGACCACCCCCACGGCAGCGCCCCCCTCTCCCCCACCGACCCCGACGCCCACCCCCACGGCCCCTCCCACAGGGACCAGCGGAGGAGTCTGCATCGGTGTCGGGGGTGGACCCTGCCAGGCTCCGATCGCGTCGGGTCTGAAGCCTGAGGTGGCCGGCCTCCTGGACCGGAACGGCGCGCCATCCGTATCGCTGGCTCCTGACCTGGGAGGGTGGGTGGTCAACGTCACCTGGGCCGCGCTGCAGCCCACATCGGGCTCATCGATCGCCTCGGACAACCCCATCGACCAGGCCATCGCACTCATCCAGACCACTCCGGCATACGCGAACATGCACCTTCGGATCCGGATCATGGCCGGCATCGACTCGCCCGGCTGGGTCGAGTCGATGAGCGGCGGCTCGGTCTACGTGAACAACGATCAGTCCGGAACGGGAGGCAACGTGCCGCGCTTCTGGACGGCCCCTGTCGAGCAGGCGTATGCCAACCTCCAGGCGCTCCTGGCCGCCAGGTACGACACCAGTCCGGAGATAGAGGATGTCACCACCTCCGCCTGCATGACGGTCTTCGCCGAGCCGCTCATCCGGGAGGTGTCCGACCCCACATCGGTCGCCAACCTGCTCGCCGCCGGCTACACCGAGGCCGCGGACGAAACCTGCCAGGAAGACGCCGTCGCAGCCCAGGGGGTCTGGGTGCACACGCACTCCAGCATTGCGCTCAACCCTTATCAGACCATCTCCGCCAACGGCTCCACCGGAGTGGATGAGAGCTTCACGCAGACCCTGATGACGTACTGCCGGAGCACGCTCGGAGACCGCTGCACCCTCGGCAACAACTCGATCCGCACCGCCAGCCTCGGCACCCAGTACGACCAGATGTACAGCGCGATGCAGGCGAGCGGCCCGGGGATCTACTTCCAGACCGCGCAGGCTTCGCTGGTGGGCGATCTCCAGTCCACCATCCTCTGGGCGATCAGCGAGGGAGCCAATGACGTCGAGCTTCCCTCGGGATACGCCTCGATCCTCAGCGCGGCGCAGCTGGCTGCCGACAACCAGGCTCTGGGCAGCTGCCGCCAGTAGGCTGCGCCCCATGCGAGCGGAGAGCTCTGCTCGACCGCCCGTTCGAACACCTCGATGGAAGGTTCAACGGGCCTCTCAGGTCGCCGGGTTGGCCTGCAGCTGGGATGCCGCAGCCTGCAGGGATCCGGGCGGCTGGTCGACGTACTGCTGAGGCAGCTCGACGGCGTCGGCCCCGAGCCCGACAGCCCAGCTGAGTGTGGTCTGCAGGTTGCCGATCTTGTCCTCGGTGGCGGTCTGGAACGTGATCGGGGCGCCCAACGCCTCCATGGTGAGGTACATGTTCGAGTAGGCGCCGGCGAGCGGCGGCGTGCGGATCGAGTTGTTCTCGAGCACACACTGGGATCCGAGCTCGGAGCGGCAGTACTCCATCATGCTGGCGGTGAAGGCCTCGTCCGTTGACGTCGACCCATCCGCCTGGATTGCCTGATAGGGGTTGAAGGCGACCCCGACCAGCGTGTGGCGCCACGTCGTGCCCAGCGCGATCTCCTGCTCCTGGCACTGCTCGTCCGCGGCGAGGGAGAAGCCGGCGGCGACCAGGGCCTGGGCGTTGCTCGGATCGCTGGTGTCCCGCAGGAAGGGTTCGTCGCTGAACGTCATGCACCGCGCCACGGTGATCTCGTGGACCGCCGGGACGTTGTCGTAGGCCGTCGCCAGCTTGCTCCAGAGATCGTCGTACGCCTGGCCGAAGGCGCTTGTCCAGAACCGCCCTATGGTGCCGCTGGTCTCGGACTGCGGATTGACCAGGGTGACCGGTCCGCCGCCGAGCTGCTTGGCCCAGTCCGGCGCGTCGACGCCGGCCATCAACCTGATCTTGAGGTCCACCGTCCCCTGTCCAGCGCCGGCAGCGGCGCTCCCCGCATTGAGTGTTTGCGCCGCCGCGATGGCCTGATCGATGACGTTGTCGGAGGCAAGCGGACCGTCGGGATCGGGCTGCAACTCGCTCCAGGGGGCGTCGACCACGAAGTTGGTGACGCTACCGAGGAATGCCGCGGGGGGTGGTCCGGTCCGGTCAACCAGACCGTGGATCACCGGCTTGAGGCCGGCGGTGGCCACCGGGCTCGGATGGGCAGCTGCGCTGGGCGTCGGGGTCGGCGTCGTCGATGCCGTGGCCGGCGGGGTCGACGGCGCGGCCTGCCCGCAGGCTGCCAGCGCCAGCAGGAGCGCAGTCACGAGCCCGACCGTCCGGTCCCGGCTCGAGCGGTTCTCCCGCCCGCGGTCGCGCGTCACCGCTCCCTTCCCATGATCCGTCTCGACCGTAGCACGCCTCATCGGTCGGTCACCCGGTGGCCGCGCTGAGAAGCCGGGACACCTGGCATCGTGCCCACGTCAGGCGCGACGAGGCGCGGGGCGCTCGGCTCGGGCTCGCGCCGCCGGGCGAGTCGAGGCCCGCCTCGTCGCGAGAAGGCTGTCGTACAGCTCCTCGGTGGCGTCGGTGGCCGCGTCCCAGTCGTACTCCAGGACAACGCGGTCTCCGATCAGATGGGCCCCCTCGCGCTCCGCGGGCAGATCCCGAATCACCGAGCCGAGGGTCAGGGTCAGGCCGCGCTCGTCGCCTCGCGGGAAGATCCTGCCCCCCGGGGCATCGACCCTGAGCACCTCGAGGTGCGGCGGGATGTCGCTGGCAACGACCGGCAGACGGTAGGAGGCGGCCTCCAGCAGCGTGAGCGGGAGCCCCTCGAGGTTGGAGGGGAGCACGAAGGCTGCGGCGTTGGTGTAGAGCTCGTCGCGAAGCTCTCCCTGCACGGTTCCCGCCATGACAACCCTCGGATCCGCAGCGGCCAGGGTCTCGAGCTGGCGAACATAGCCGTCCGTGAAGCTGGAGCCGCCGGCCAGCACGAGGCGGCGGTCGGTCTCGACTGCCTGGAAGGCGCGCAGCAAGAGGTCGGGCGCCTTCTCAGGAACCAGACGCCCGAGGAACAGCAGGTAGTCGCCCCCAGCCAGACCCCACCGTTCGGTGATCAGCCGTGGTGGCCGGGTTACCGGTGGGGCGACGCCGTTGGGGATGTGATGAGCGATCCGGCCGTAGCGCTCGAGGTAGTGCTCGGCCAGGTTGCGGGAGACGGTGATGGTGGCGTGGGGGACGTGAGCGCTGATCCATGCGGCGGTGCGGAGGCTGGCGCGGGCCCCCAGGCCCCACTTCTGGCGGTCGTAGTCCAGACCGTGAATGGTCACCACGATCCGGCGGCTCGAGAGGGCCCTCGGAAGCGGGCTGAAGACCGACGGTCCCAGAGCGTGGAAGTGGAGGATGTCGGGTGCCGCTTCTCCGGGCAGCATGGCGTGGACGGTGGAGAGCCCGCTGTGCACCAGCGCTTCCAGCCGTTTCGTGGGGACCGTGGGCATGTACCGCACCCGCATGCCGCGGTGCTCGGCGGACCGGTCACGCGTGTAGTTGCCCCGCGTGTAGACGGTCACCTCATGTCCGCGATCGGCCAGCCGCGCGCCGATCTCCTCCACGTGGTGTTCGATGCCACCCACGGTGGCGGGAATGCCACGCTGGCCGATGAAGGCGATGCGGGAAGGCTTCATGCCGCGGCCCGGACCCGGGACACGCGCGCCTGTGCATAGAGCTCGTCGAGACGCTCCAGGTGGCGCTCCGGGCTGAAGTCCGACCTCACCCGGGCGATGGCGCTCTCGCGCATCGACCAACCGTGGCCGGGGTCGGCGAGGAAGGGCCGCAGCGCGTCCGCCAGGGCCCGGGGCGCGTCCGGAGGCACCAGGGCGCCTGTCTTCCCCGGATCCACGAGCTCGGGCAGCCCACCCAGGTCCGACCCGACCACGGGGACTCCCCGGGCCAGCGCCTCGAGCACGACCATCGGCTGGTTCTCGTACCAGCGCGACGGGAGCACCACCACCGACGCGGCGAGCATCAGGCGGTGGACGTCCTCCTTGCCCAGGAGGCCATGGAACCGGACCCGGCCCGGCGCGACCGCATCGGCCAGGCGTCGAAGGCGCTCCTCCTCCGGTCCCGTGCCGGCCACCTCGAGGAGTCCCTCAGGCACCATGGCGATCGCCCTGATGGCGACGTCGACTCCCTTCTCTGGAGACAGCCGGCCGGCCACCAGCGCCGGCCCGCCGGGAGTCGACTTGACCGCCATACCCTCGGTGTCGATGAAGTGCGGGACGTGCCGCAGCCGGGCTGGGTAGACGCCGGCCTGGCGCATCTTGCCGGCCAGGAAGCGGCTGGGGCAGACGAAGATCCGAACGGGATCGTAGGCCCGGGTGACGGTGTGCAGGAAGAGCTCGCTCGCCAGCGCGGCGCTCGCCCCCAACGATCCATCCTTGCAGCGCCGCAGCACGGCGTGCTGGAAGCGCCCTCCCAGGCAGGCCTCGCAGATCCGCCCATGATCGAGGAACTGGTAGCTCGGACAGGCCAGCTTGTAGTCATGGAGTGTCATCACCGCCGCCAGCCGCCGGCGCGCCACGGGACGGAGCACCGAGGGCGAGAGCTGGTGGTAGATGTTGTGGAGGTGGACCACGTCCGGCCGGAAGTCCGCCAGCACCGCCTCCATTCCCCGGCTGGCCGACGTGGAGTACAGCATCCGGCCCACACCGCGAAGCCGGCCCGCCAGGTCGGGCGGAGGCGGCTCCATCTCGATGTGCGCCGGAAAATGCGCCGCGTACTCGAGATGGGTGTTCTCCGGATGCGCCATCCCGAAGAAGGCGACACGGTGACCCGCGGCCACCTGAAGGTCCGCCAGGTCCTCCATGTACGCCTCCGCGCCGCCACGGCGGTAGAGGAACTTGTTGACGTGAAGGATCCGCACTGGTCCGCCCCTCAGGAAGACGGCCAGAGTTCGCAGGCGGGGGCCCATCCGATCATGCCAGCGAAACCGCGTCGTCTTCTTCCGGGGGCGGTGGCAGGCCGAGAAGCACCGCGTTCTCCCGGTAGCGGGTCACCGCATAGGCCGCAGCGGCGAAGGCGACGTAGTACCAGAGAACGACGACCTGGGTGATCACGTTGGACACCAGACTCAAGACGACGAAGGCCATGACGCAGCATGCGAATCCGACGGCGATGGATCGCTCATAGGTCCCTCGCCGTCGCTTGGTGAAACGCATCGCATGCCGCGCCACCATACCCATGCTGATCAGCAGAAGGAAGTAGGCGAGGAGCCCCACCAGCCCGGTCTCGACGTAGGCGCGGAGCGGGTCATTGTGGGGTTCCTTGGCCTGAACCGTCTCGAAGGAGCTCATCCCGAGCCCGATTCCGGTGATCGGGTCCTTGGCCGCCAGGGGCAGGACCTGGTCCCAGTAGTCGAAGCGCCAGACCAGCGAGTTCGTGGCGTAGCCGTTGGGGCTGGACGACTGGCCGAGGTCGGCGAAGCGCTGGACGATGGTGGGGACCAGCACCAGGGAGAGCGCGGCCGCCGCGACCAATCCTCCGATCAGGAGACGCCGCCGGCCCATGAAGGCGACCATCAGCACGGCCACTGCCGCCGCCAGCCAGGCGCTGCGCGTGAAGGTCGAGTAGAGGGCGACCAGGGAGCAGAGCAGCAGCGCCGTCATCAGAATCTTGTTGCGCCGCGTGAGGTGGGGGAAGATCGCAACCCCCATCACGATCAGCATGGTCAGGTAGATGGCGAACGGGTTCGGCTGGGCGAACGTCCCCTCGAAGCGCGCGAAACCGCCGCTCGTGAACTGGGAGTGGTGGGTGACGACCAGGACCATGGTGTAGCCGACGGGCACCACGGCGGAGAGATAGATCGCGCCGATCATGCGCCGGATCGCCGCCTGATCGACCAGCATCACCTCCAGCACGGCGAGCATGGCCATCACGGCCGCGACCTTGGTGGCGCTGACGAAGCTGAAGAGGATGTCGGAGGAGTCGAGGACGCTGACGAAGCCCGCGATGCAGAAGATGACGAGGGCGACGCGGTGGATGGAGGCAGGGGGCGACTTCCGGCCCTCACGGTGGCGCGTCAGGAACCAGAAGAACGCCATCAGCAGGAAGAGGATCGCCAGCGCTCCCGCCGGGTCAAGGGCCGAGGACGAGGCCCCCGCGCTGACGCCGGCGGCGCCGGTGTTGCCACTGGACGGCTTGGTGATATCCAGGCTGGAGCGCAGGGCGATGGTGAAGAGCACGAAGTTCTCGAAGTTCACGAGGCCAAGCGCCACCAGGCCGATGCCGACGAACCCTCCGATGGGAACGATGAGCAGCAGCTTGTTGCCGCCCAGCGCAGCCTCCACCCCGGCGTCGACGGAGACGGCGACGACGGCGATGGCGCACAGCACCATCAGGAGGGTCCTGCGCTGCGGCGTCGCGGCCACCGCGCCGCCGGTGGGAGCCCGGACTGCCATGGTCGCCATCAGACCGATCCCCCTGTCGCCACGGGTTCGCCCTGCGGAGTGGCGCCGACGCCCGGCCCATCTCCCTCGGCCCGCGGCGCGGCCGCCTCGGTCTCCTGGTCCGCCGGCAGACTGCCTCCGGGTGCCGATCGATCGCGCCGGCGCAGTGAGTGCCAGGCCGACGCCAGGTCCCCGCCGGTGAGGAAGAAGAGTGCCGCGCCCAGGAGGGCGCAGCCGCCGAGGCCGACCGCCACGGTCAGGAGAATCAGGGTGAAGCGGCCCGTGATCTGATCGAGGCCGAGGGCCACGGTCGCGGCGAACATGGCCGCGCCGCTCAGCAAGGAGCCGGCCGCCAGCTTGGCGGTGAAGGCGCCCAGTCCCACCGGCTGCCAGCCGATGGCCCGCTGCAGCCGGTACCACGCATGACCCACGTTGACGAACTGCGCCAGAGAGTACGCCAGTGCGACGCCGAGGATCGCATGCTGATTGCCGAGGCCAAAGGGCAGCGTCAGCACCGGCAGCAGCACCAGGTTGGCAGCGATGCCGTAGAGGGTGTTGCGCAACACGGTTCGGGTGTCGAGGCGGGCCATGAACGGCGCCAGGAGGGCTCGCTGGACGGCCGATCCGACCAGGCTGATCGAGTAGACGGCCAGCAGCACCCCGAGCAGGGCCGCACTCGCCCGGGTCAGGCTGCCCCGATGGAAGACAGCGATGGCCCCGGGCTGGGAGAGCGCCGCCATGAACGCGGTGAGGGGCAGGCTGACCGCCAGCATGATGCGCATCCCCACGCCGGTCAACCGGCGAACGGCCTCCTGATCGTCGTGGTTGTGGGCTTCCGTGAGGCGAGGTATCAGGGCCACGATGACGGAGCGGAAGAAGACGGTGCCCCCGATCGCCGAGATCAGCCGGTAACCGTAGTTGAGGAGGGTGATCGAGCCGGGAGGGAGGAAGGAGACCAGCACCTGCTCGGCGAGCCGGGCGACAGGATTGAGGCCGGCTCCGGTCGTCGGCCGGACCACCAGCCTGCCGACGCTGCGCAGATCCGGATCGCGCAGCCGGAGCGAGGGCCGAAGGCGCATCCCCCGCCGCGTCGCCATCACCGTCATGAAGACGACCTGGAGGACAGCCCCGGCGAGGTAGGCGAAGGCCACGATGTGGATGTCATGGCGCCAGCCGAGGAGCGGTCCCACGAGGACCACGGACGCCGCGACCGCGGTGAGTATGCCGCTCATGAGTGCCGGCACGACGAACCGGTAGCGCGAGTTGAGATAGGCTCGCATCACCTCGGACACCGCCACGAGCGGGACGATCGCAAAGACGATGGGCGCCATCGACACCGCCGCCGCCACCTCCGCAGTCGAGATGCCAGGGGCGGTGATGCGCATGAGGGGGTAGGCGAGCAGCCAGACCGCGAGCAGCATGGCCGCGCCGGCCACCAGCACCACACCCACGATCAGGGAGATGAGGCGGTGGGTCGCTGGCGCACCCCGCTTGGTGAGCGAGGTCCGGAAAGCCGGTACCAGCGCCTGGTTGGCGACCACCATGACGATCGCGGTGAGGCCGAGAGGGATTCGCGCCGAGACGAAGAAGGAGTCGGTGGCTGGACCGGCGCCGAAGCGCGCGGCGATGGTGATGTCGAGGAGCAGACCGAAGAGCACGCTGATCCCAGCTGCGACCCCCGTCAGACCGGACTGGCGGACGACGGCGCGATCGGAGTGCCGGGCGTCGGAGGGGAGGGAGCTCATCTAGGCCGCCCGGCTCTGGCGCTGCTCGCGGAGCGTCGCATCCAGCCGTTCCTGCAGCTGGTCGCACAGATGGCGGACGCGCCCGTCGATCGGCAGCGCAGCTCGCCCGGAGTTGCGCGGTGCGATGTGCGCCACCAGCTCGGGGCGGTACTCCATCCCCAGGAAGGCACAGATGGCGCCCATGCCCGCCTGCGGATCCGCGAGCAGGCCCTCATAGGAGGCGAGGATCACGTCCGCACGACGATCGAGACCCAGCTCGAAGTACAGACCGTTGCGCACCCACCAGAAGAGGGCGGCGGCCGTCTCGGGGGTCATGGTCTGGTAGTCGAAACTGGAGATCACGTCGAGTGTGGCGGCGGTGAGGCGCTGCGCCTGCCACATCGCCGTCCCCCGGCCGGCGGCGATGTCGGCCAGCACCAGTAGGTTGTTGCGCCCGAACTTCGAGACCGCGGAGCGAGCGCGCCCGTCGACGTCTCGATAGGCCCAGATCGCCCGGCCCGGGGTCTGGGCGTGCACCCTCTCGAGGAGCAGGTCCACACGGTGCGAATCGGAGAGCGGCTTGAAGAGGACGTACTGGTGGCGGCTGCGCGCGACCAAGGCCTGAATGGTCTGGTCCGGCCGCAGGAGGAACCGATCGAAGGCGGCTCGATCGTTCTCGCTGTGCACCTCGAACTCAGGAGCACGATCGAGACCGCGGGTCAGCATGTTGGTGCCCGAACGCTGGAGCCCCACGATGAACACCGGCATCGCCAGGCCCAACGGGCGTGGGTGAGCTCGCCGCCAGCTCCGCTTCTCGCGCGCGACCCGGGCCCGGGTCACCGGATTGAGCTCGTCCTCCTCGACGAGCCGCCCCACCCCCTGGCTTCGCGCCCAGTGGAGGTGCCGGCGGAGGCGACGGACAAAGCGTGCCGGGCCGCCCTGGCCCGCGGGAACGCGGTCGAACACCGTCTCTCTGAGCAGTTCCTCCCTCGGCGCTCGAATCGAGTACCCAAAGGCAGGGAGAAGGGGAGCCGCGATCGCGCTGACAAGTCGACGGCTGCGAGCGGGCATGGAGGTGCGCCAGCGGAGATCAGCCCGAAGCACAATCGGGCCGTGGCGAAGCCGGTCGGGGTTGCCCGCGACGCTGTGGTTGGGCCGGAGGGTAACTCCGCCCTCGCTGTCGAAGGGAAGGGTCGCGTCGTCCATCCCGACCAGGGAGAGGATGCGCCGGACCGCCGTGGTGGGATCGTCGACGAAGTCCTCGTAGCGAAGCCGCAGATAGCGAGACTCGCCGCCGCCCAGGAGGCCGGCGGCCGAAGCGTTCCAGACGTCCCAGAGCACGGTGCTCTTGAGCGGTCCCATCTGCTCCATGTGGGGTTGCGCGGCACCGTCGGTCAGGGCCTTGCGGCTCCTCCACGAATGGGCGGCTCCCCGGGGGTCGCGGACCAGGTGGACGACCCGAAGATCGACTCCGGGTGTTTCTCGGAGGAGATTCGCGTAGGAGGGCAGCTTGGAGGAATCGAGTACCACGCGGCTCCCGGTCACCTCGGCGACCGCGGCGTAGAGGCTGCCAAGCGCGCCACGGGCGCCCGCCAAGGACGCCGACCTGGAGGGCGGCAGGTGCAGCATGTGCCGCCCGAGGGCCCCGGGCAGATGCCGCAACCGACCGGCACGCCGCAGCCACGCCGCCACGGCCTCCGGCGGCGGTTGCACGCCGCGCTCGCCCGCTACCGCGAGAACCTCCGTCCAGAGGGGACACGCGCGCACCGGCACTCCGCAACCGCAGAGGCGCCCTTCGACGAGCCCCCGCTGCCAGAGGTAGCGCACCTCGCCGGCCGCGAAGACGCCCTCGACCTCGCCGAGGACGCTGGCCAGCACCGTGCTTCCACTCCGGCCCGTACCCGCGATGTACAGGATCGTCGTCACCCGACCGTCTCTCCCCAACTTGGCCCCGCCGGAATCTGCTCGCTCACGCCTCCGACCGCACGCCCAGGCGCGTGAGCTCGATCTCGGAGCCATGGCCCAGTGGACTACCGAACTGGCCCACCACCACGCCCTCGTCGGCATCCCCGATCGGCGCAGCCGTACGCTCAACCCGCCGGTCGTCCCGCATCAGCTCCATCAGCAGGATGACTCCGAGGGCGAGCAGCAGCGCCACGGCGAAAGCGATCGCCGTGAATCTCACCGTGTCGCCGAGCTTCGAGAGCCGCCCCACCTTCTGCACCGAGACCGTGCTCGAGCTGTGGTCCGCGGCCATCAGCGACTCGACATCGTTGAGCTCCTGGGCGGCGTGGTCGCTGACGCTGATCGCAGCCTGACGGGCGTCACTCAGAGCTGTGTACTGGTTGACCTGCCCGGCGAGCGTGGCGAGCTGCTGCTCCCGCTGCGTGATGATGGACTGGAGCGCGGTCGCATGGGTGGTGTCGCCGGCGAGGTTCGCCTGCTGCAGCTCGAGCAAGAGCGTGTCCAGCTCCTGCTGCTGGCTGGTGAACTGCTGCTGCGGCAGGATGTTGCCGGTTGTGGTGTTGAAGTTGTTGATCGCCGCGTTGGCCTGTTGAAGCTGCACCTGCGCGGCGCTGACGGCGTTCTGGGCCTGCACCAGCTCCGGTTCCGCCACGGTGTCGAGGGTCAGGATGGACGCGTCATCGACGATCCCCGTCGTGTTCTGGCCCTTCAAACCGATGTAGGTGATGTGGATGATGTTGCTCGACGCGGTGACCGTCGTGGCGCTGAGCCCGTTCACCAAGTCGCTGGTCGGGACGTGGTTCTCCGCAGCCACCTTGTTCACGACCGGGCTGCTCACCAACACGTCCTTGAAGGTGGCCACGTACTGGGCCGCCGCGCTGGTGGAGAACCCCTTGGCGCTCACGGCCGGCACTATCACCGTGGCGTTGGCCTCGTAACGGGAGGGTTGCATCTCGAGGATCCCTCCCGTGATCAGGGCTGCCAGCAGGGGCACGGCGATGGGCAGCCAAAGCCAGCGCCGGATCGCTCGCAGGTAGTCGCGGATCTCCATGTGGGCCTAACCTCCTCAGACGTCCATCCGCGGCAGGCGAGCACCCGTCGCGGAGCGCCGGCGCGCGGCGAACAGGAGCAGCAGTCCGACGCTGAGCAGAAGGGCTCCCAACTCCAACTCGCCGCCGTCACCCCCACCCGCTCCGGTGCTCGGGGTGCTGAGCCCCAGCACGCCCCCGGCCGGGTCGGTCGAAGGAGTGGGGCTCGGGGTGGCCGTGGGCTGCACGCTCCCCGTGGGCGTGGGCGTGGGCGTGGACGTCGGTGACGGTGTCGGGCTCGGCCCGGATCCGCCACATCCGAGGATGCGGATGAAGCCGGACGCGAGGGTCGCACGATCGCGCTGGCTGGGGTCAGACGTGGCGATGGCGCCGTTCGACCCGTCTTGAAGGTCGCTCACGGGCGCCCAGATGTCGAGCTGGAAGTAGCCGCACGTGTCCAGGACGTACTGCCGCTGAATGGTCACCGCCTGGTTGGCGTCCCAGGTCACGGTGAACGACTGACTCCCTGGCATCTGCACCTGGGTGGTTCCACTCGGTCCCGTGAAGGTGATGCCGGGCTGGCCTGGCTGCCCATCGGAGACATCACTGCCGTCATAGGTGAGGATGTGGTCGGCGGAGAAGTTGAGGCCGACCTCCTGGGAACTGTCGGTGAGATTGGTGGTCGCGACGTCGAATTCGATCGTCACCGGCCCCTGGGAGATGTCATACGACAGCGGGCTGGAGAGAAACCCCGTGGGGGTGGTGGCTGCCACGATCCCATCGAAGCTCGGATTGCCGCCCGCCGATGCCGAGGTCGCGAAGGCGCCCAGTGCGATGCTTGCGGCACCCACTGCGGCCGCCAGCCCGCCCATCCCTCGCAGGAGCACTGCCTTCCTGCTGACGCTGCTTCTGCTCATGACTTTCGCCCTTCCTCTTCTGCGCTGTGCTGGTTATGGATGACCTTCGTGGCGGCGGCCCTCGCCCCCCATCCCGGCCTGATCATGGTGAACAGGCCTGCGACGTCTGATCGTCGTTCAGGCAGTTGCTGATGCTGGTCACGTCCCCGTGCCCCGACGTGGGGAGGCTCGCACTGTCGCCCAGTTGGGCCTTGAGGCTGGACAGCTCCCCCTGGTTTCCGGGGTACCCGCTCGGACTGAGCGCGAGCGCTCGCGCCGCAATCGAGCTACCGGTCGACTTCATGGAGTTGATGTCCGCCTGAAGGTTGCCGAGGATCTGCTCCTCCGTGGCCTGGTTCACTCCCACGTTGGCTTGAATCGTCTGGCCCAGGTTCGTGGCCTGAGTGCTCAGCACATTGGCGGCCACCAGGAGAGAGTCCGCTCCGAGCGCGGTGTGAACCACCGGAGCGATGAGCCCCTCCACCCTCGTCGAGCTTTCCACGCTCAGCACGTCGGTGCGCAGCACGTCGACGAGCGTATCGGCCGCGATCTTGGCGTCGAGGGATTGGAGCTGCGCGTCGACCTGGCGGATGACGTACTCGATGGCGCCGCTCTCGGCCAGGCTCAGCCCAGCCGTGCTCTGGACATCGCCGCTGAGGCTGCTGAGATCCCCCTCCAGCGTCACCACCTCGTTGTGCCCCAGTTGCTGGAGCTGAGCGATGCGCTCGGAGGACAGCAGGGCCTGGTCGTTCACGAGCGCGGCGACCTCGGCCGCGAAGGCAGCGCCACCGGGGTCGCTCTCGGTCTGCTGGATCGCATTGAGCTGGCTCGCCAGCTGCTGCTGCAGCCCGGCAAGTGAGAGGCTGGAGCCCACGTCCGCGATCGGCATGCTGGCCTGCGCCGGAGTCCCGATCACCGGGCCGTTCTCGGTTCCGCTGCACGCGCCGACGAGCAGCGCCACGGCCACGGATGCAGCCGTCAAGATCGCGGTACCGGACGCGCAACGAGCCATGAAACCCCCTCGGTCGGGCCACGGATGTCGACCACGGACGGAGTTGCGCGACCGTCTCTTGTGTCGGCACTCTCTGTGGCCGTACCGGTCCCAAGCATGCACGGGGCACCTCAAGGTGTCAAACGTGCTAGTCGCCGCGATGCACCGCAGCACACCGAATTGAGAGCGCACGCCGGCCGCGGAGGCACGTTGCCACGACACGCTTTGGGGGTGTCAGAGCCTTGCCATCGCCCAGCACTGGTGGGGCACACCCCCAATCTGCGGGAGACAGCCCCCAAAGCGCCACCAAAATGAGGGCTGTTGACGTCCAAGACCGCCACCTAGACTGAATTCTCGACACGAGGTTTCGGGTTCGACCCAACCGAGCGTGAACGGGGCTCGTTCCAGGGAGGGGGATGACGTGCAGGAGGTGACCCGCGCCGGAACGGGCTCGCCCGGCGATGACGTTGTCGAGGCGCAGCAGGCAGAGGTCAACCTCGTCGGCCAGCGCAACGCCTTCGTTGCGGCCGGCGTCCTGGCCGCCCCGACCCGGCAGCGCGCGAGCAGCCCGGGGCTGCGCCGCCGCTGGCTGGTCGCCACCGCCCTGCTCACGGTGGGCGCGGACGTCGTAGCCATCGGGCTCGGCTATCTCCTCGCCAAGGTCTTTCGCGACGGCGACCTGGACATCGGTCCGGCTCTGCTGCGCAGGGTTGACACCGCCATCTTCGTCACCGCCTTCGTCTGGCCGGTCGTCTTCGCCCTCTACGGCCTGTACGACCTGAGGCGGCCCACGCACATCACCGCCGAGATGCAGCGGCTCTTCCAGGCCGTGATCACGAGCGTCCTGGTCGTGGCTCTCGTCGCCTTCGCCGCGCGCATCGATGTCTCTCGGAGCTACATCGTCTCGCTCCTCGTCTTCTGCCTTCTGACCACCGTCAGCGGCCGGCTCCTGGTCCGCCGCATGGCCCACGCGCTGAACGCCCGCGGCGTCACCGCCCAGCCCACCCTCATCGCCGGTTGCAACGAGGAGGCCCGCACCCTGGCCAGGACCTTACGGCGCCGTCCCTGGATGGGTTTCAATATCACCGGATTTGTCGACGTCGGCAACACGGGTCAGACGTCGATCGACGGTCTCCCCGTCATGGGCGCCATCGATGACGTCCGGGCAATCGTCCGAACGCACAGGATCGGCAGCGTCGTGGTGGCAGGCAGCGCGGTCGGAGCCGGCACCTTGCAGGCCCTCGACACGGCGCTCGCGGACACCGAGGTCACGGTCCGGGTGTCGCCGGGGTTGGCGAATCTCGGAGCCGCGCGCGTCGTCATGGAACCCGTCGACGGCATGGCCCTCTTCTCGCTGCGCCGGCATCGCTTCTCGCGCCGCCAGCGCCTGCTGAAGCGGACTCTCGACATCACCATCGCGTCGGGGCTGCTGCTCGCCTCGATGCCGGCGATGGCGGTCATGGCCGTCCTGATCAAGGCCACCTCTCCTGGCCCGGTCCTCTTCCGCCAGCGCCGCGTGGGCGCCGGGGGACGGACCTTCATGATCTACAAGTTCCGCACCATGGTGGTGGGTGCCGAGCATCAGCAGAGCACCCTGCAGGGGCTCAACGAGGCGGACGGCGTCCTCTTCAAGATGCGCCGCGACCCGCGCGTGACATCGGTGGGGCGGTTCCTCCGGCGCTCCGCCGGCGACGAGCTCCCCCAGCTGATCAACGTGCTCAAGGGGGACATGAGCATGGTGGGGCCCCGCCCGGCCCTTCCCGAGGAGACGGCACGCTACGACGACCGCTGGCGCGACCGACTGCGGGTCAAGCCGGGATTGACGGGCCTCTGGCAGGTCAACGGCAGACATGACCTGGGCTTCGACGACTACGTGCGCTACGACCTCTTCTACGTGACCAACTGGTCGCTCACCATGGACCTCTACATCCTCGCCAAGACCCTGCCCGCGCTGCTCAGCGCCCGCGGCTCCTACTGACGACCGCGGTCGCGCCTGGGCGCCGCCGAGCGACGGCTCAGCTGTACCCCCGGCGCGCCAGCTCGGGCCCCTGGAAGGATTGGATGGTGGCCAGTGCCTCAGTGCTCAGCTGGGTGCTCCAGGCCGCGTTGCGGTTGGGAAATCGGATGGTGTCCACGGCCGCAATCCACGAGCGGTCCTCGCTCAACCCGATGAAGGCGGCGATGCGCCGAAGCACCTCCCGCGGCTCGGCCACGAACTCCTCGTAGGTGAGCCGCAGCACCTGATCGGCCGGCACCCCACTCAGCCCGGCGTCGATGACCCGCACCTCCTCCACCCAGTTGCGCGCGCACAACTCCCAGGGGTCGCCCCCGCCGAGCGCCCAGGCCTCCGGGGTATCCCCGCACCACCACACCGTGCTCCCCTCCCACCAGTCGACCCGCGAGAGCGAGAGGGCGACCGCGCGACCGTCCCGGGTGAGGTCGATGAAGCGGGCGTCCGGGAACGCCTTCGCCAGCAGCCCGATGCGCCGGTTGTTGTCTATCCTCTTGTTGATGAAGTGCGTTCCACCGCCCCATCTCACCGCCCCCGACGCCGCTCGCCGGAGGGCACGCACCTGCGCCGATTCGGGGACGCTCGAGCCCTCGCCCACGCCACAGTGCGCGAAGATCGACTCGCCCTCCACGGGCATCGGGTAGAGCCGCTCCCCGAGGCTCCGGGTGCGCGCGTAGACGTACGCGTTGGAGTCCGTCCCGAACCAGACACGCCGGCGGGTGCGCGGGGTGTGTCGCGCCACTCGATTGGTCAGGGTGAGCTGGGGTGCACCCGGTACCCGCCGCATCCAGTTGTTGAAGTACGCGCTCTCGGGATGCAGGCAGAGGGCCTTGTAGAGGAGGCTCGTGCCGGAGCGAGCCGCGCCAATGATGAACGCGGTTGGTGGTGACTGGACGCTCACGGAGCTTCGATTCTCGCACAGACAGGGAAGATCACGGACCGGCGACCACATCCGGCTCGGCTTCCCACCCAGAGAGGCAAGCCACAACCTGCCGCCCCGCGGGGGGTGCCGCCAGGGGGCTCCGATAGCCTCACAGCCCATGTGGGCGGGGCGATCCCCCAATCTGGGTATGGATTTGAGGCAATCGGCGTCCTACGCTTCTGGTTGTCGTCGCGCCTGCCCGATCATCACGCCCGTTGTCGGAATGGCGGAATGACCGACACGGCGGGACCTCCGGAGGCGACGCCAAGCACTACCTCGAGCCGACATCTCACCGCCGGGCGAGGACGTCCGATGGTGGTGGGATCCGAACAGCATCCGAAATGCGACGCGGCGGTTGACCGCCGGAGGGGGGACACGATGGCCAAGGGTTTCGTGATCTGGCTGACCGGGCTCTCGGGCGCCGGCAAGTCGACCATCGCAGGACGACTCGTCCAGGAGCTGGGAGTTCTCGGCCGGCACGTCGAGGTACTGGACGGCGACGAGGTTCGCACGCACCTCTCCAAGGGCCTGGGCTTCTCGAAGGAGGATCGCGACACCAACATCCGACGGATCGGCTTCGTGGCCGGGCTCGTGGCGCGGAGTGGTGGGATCGCGATCACCGCGGCGATCTCTCCGTACCGCGAGATCCGCGACGAGGTCCGGGCCAAGACGCCCAACTTCGTCGAGGTCTACGTCCGCTGCTCCATCGAGGAGCTCACTCGACGTGACGTCAAGGGGCTGTACGCCAAGGCGCTGGCGGGCGAGATTGCACATTTCACGGGGATCAGCGACCCGTACGAGGAGCCGCTGAACCCGGAGATCGTGGTCGACAGCGGTCGCGAGACGGTTGAGGAGTCCACCGAGCGCATTCTCGATCGCCTCGAGGTGCTCGGCTACATCGCACGCGGGGTGCGCGAGCACCTCGCCACCGGCGCTGAGCTCGATCGACTCCTGGACGAGGCTCGCACTCTGCCCAGTCTCGACCTGGACCCTCGGCAGGCGGCGGACGCGGGGATGCTGGGAATCGGCGCGCTCGCCCCGCTCCACGGATTCATGGGGCCCGCCGACTACGCAACGGTGATCGAGAGCGGCCGGCTGGTGGGCGGGCAACCGTTCACGATCCCGGTGGTGCTGCGTCTCAAGGACGAAGGTGCCGAACGGCTACGCCACATGTCGCGGGTGGCGCTGCGCGCGGACGGCGCGCCGGTGGCGATCCTGGACATCACCGACGTCTATCGCACGGACCCCGCCAGCGAGGCCTGGAACGTCTACGGGACGGATGACAGCGCCCACCCCGGTGTGCAGCTGCTCAAGAGCTCGGGCGACTGGGCCATCGGCGGACCGGTGACGGCCCTGGCGCGCCCCTCCACCGGCTTCCCCGGCTACGACCTCACTCCGCTCGAGGTTCGGAGCCTGATCGCAGAGCGCGGCTGGCAGACGACGGTTGGTTTCCAGACCCGAAACCCGGTGCACCGCGCCCACGAGTACCTGCAGAAGGTCGCGCTGGAGAACCTCGATGGTCTCCTCCTCCACCCCCTCGTCGGCGAGACCAAGAGCGATGACATCCCCGCCGACGTGCGGATGGCGTGCTACGAAGCCCTGCTGGACGGGTACTACCCGAAGCAGAGAGTCCTTCTCGCCACCAATCCTGCGTGGATGCGCTACGCCGGCCCCAAGGAGGCGGTGTTCCACGCTCTGATCCGGCGCAACTACGGCTGCACCCACTTCATCGTCGGGCGCGACCACGCCGGCGTGGGCAGCTACTACGACACCTACGCCGCCCACCGAATCTTCGAGCAGTACCAACCGGACGAGCTGGGTATCGAGATCCTGCGCTTCGAGCACGCTTTCTACTGCCGCGCCTGCGGGGGCATGGCGTCGACCCGGACATGCCCGCACCCGACCGCGGATCACGCCGTGCTGAGCGGCACCCGGGTGCGCGAGCTGCTCACCCTGGGGCAGCCCCTGCCGGCTGAGTTCTCCCGGCCCGAGGTGGCGGCCCTGCTCCGAGATGCCACTGAGAAAGTGGCCTGAGCCCACCGCCCTCGACGGATAGCTCCGCGGGACCACCGCCGTGCCCCCCGCGGAGCTTTCCGTTGGCGTACCGTATGGGCCGTCGTGGCCACATTCCATCTGACGCCGGCCCGCTGGGCCTCAGTGTGACGCTGGGCTCCGATGACTGAGGCCGCTCGCGAGCGCCTGCGCGTCCTGGTCGTCGACGATCATCGGGCCGTCGCGGAGGCCATTGCCATGGCCATCGACCTCCGCTCGGACATGCGCTGCGTCGGCATCGCCTCCACCATCGCCGAAGCTCGCGCCGTCTTCCTCACCGGCGCTCCGGACGTGCTCCTCACCGACGTCCGCCTCCCTGACGGCGACGGCGTCGAGGCCGCCCGGCGGCTCTTGGAGCTCAACTCGGAGCTCAAGATCCTGGTGCTCACCGCCTACCCGGACGTGGACGTCATGGCCCGGGCCGCGGCGATCGGGGCCTGCGGCATCCTTCCCAAGGAGAGCAGCATCAGCACCGTCCTCACCGCGCTCCGCCGGGCGGGTGACGGCGAGATGACCGTGGAGGGCAGTGTGCTGAGCGCTCTGCTCAACCGCGTGCACCCCGACCGGCGCGCCGTGTCGCCGCCGACGGTCAGCCTCACCGATCGGGAGGCGGAGGTGCTCCGCTGGCTCAGTCAGGGCCTGGACCCACAGACGATTGCACGCCGGCTGGGGATCAGCGTCCATACCTGCAGAGGCCACGTCAAGAGCATCCTGGCCAAGCTCCAGGCACACAGCCAGCTGGAGGCCGTGGTCAAGGCGATGCGTCTCGGGCTGGTGCGAGAGGGACCCCCTTGACCCCGCCCCGGTGGAGACGGGGGCCGGCAGCGCCCGCGGCCGAGGCGGGGACCTCTGCAACCCCGATCTCTCGGCCTTCTCCGGGGGAAGAGGGGGAGAAGCCGGGGGATACCACCCTGACCTCGCTCCGACAGCTGGCTCTGATCGAGGATCTCCAACGCTTGATCCCGCACGCGGTGGAGAGCGCGGCGAAGCTTGCCCGCGCCGACTACGCCGCCCTCGCCCTGCTCCGGCCCGAATCCCCGGGCTACGGCGAGTACCACGAGACCGACCTCGCAGGCGACGTGACCCGCCTTCCGTCAGAGGATCTCAGTCAGATCTCCGTCCTGGAGGTGCTCCGCTCCGAGCGGCGCGCGATCGGGACCGGCGATCCGCGCCTGGAATCCGCTTTGGAGGGCTTTCCGCCGGGTCGCACGCAGGCAGCGGCCTTCCTGGCGACCCCGGTCAAGGTCGGGGCCGAGCTGTTTGGTCACCTCCTGCTGGCCCGCGAGCGGCCGGAGAGCTTCTCCAAGGCAGATGCGGCAGTCGCCGGCGAGGTGGCCCGGATGGTGGCCCTGGCGGCGCGCCGACAGCGCGCCGAGGAGCAGAGCGTGCTTCTCCGAACGCAGAACCAGCGGTTGGTACGCGCCAACCTGGCGCTGGTGCGCCAGCTCCGGCCCACGGGCGTCCTGCAATGGCTGGTGAACGACGTGCGCACGGTGGCCGACGCCCAGGTGGCGGCAATCTTCCTGCTCGACAAACCGGGCGGGGAGGTGGGGAGCTTCGTCTATTCCGGCCTCGTCATGGGACACCGGAGCGGGATCGAAGCCGTGCAATGCGAGGCCACCGGCGTGCTCGGCTTCGCGATGCACGCTCGCCGGCCGATGCGCCTGGACGACCTCCGCCAGCACCCCTCCCACCTGGGCTTTCCCGCAGGCCATCCCGTGCTCACCTCCTTCGTGTCCGCCCCGATCCTCCGCCAGCGTCAGGAGGTCGGCCTCGTCTATGCGGCCAACAAACGGAGAAGCCCCGCCTTCACGGAACTGGACGAGCGGTTCGTGGACAGGGTGGCCGCTGAGCTCGGGCGCTCGCCCGGGATGCTCACCGCCGATGCGCCGCCGCCCGAGCTGGTGGATCGCATCGCCGCTGCCACCGGTGCCCTCCGCCGCGAGATGGAGGCGACCCGGTTCTTCCTCAGCAGCCTCTCTCACGAGCTGAGGGGGTCCATCAGCGGGATCATGGTCTCGTCCGAGCTGCTCGCCGACCGTTCGCTCGGGACTCTGGAGGAGCCGCAGCTCCGCGCTCTGGGAGGGCGCATCCACGCGGTGGCGGGGAATCTCCTGGTCCTGGTCGACAACCTTCTCGACCTGGGGCGCCTGGAGGCAGGCCGGCTCGACGTGCGCCTCCAGCCTGTCGATCTTTCGACGGTCATCGACGAGGTCACCGGGGTGATCTCGCCACTTGCGGAGACGGCCCGGGTGACAGTCGAATGGCCGAGCATCGCCCGCGTGCCGCGCATCCTCGCCGACCCGATCCGGCTCCGCCAGGTCCTCGTCAACCTCTTCACCAACGCTGTGAAGTTCACCCCGGCAGGCGGGCGCGCATGGCTGGAGATCGAGCCCACCGAGGAGGCGGTCCGCTTCTCGGTGTGCGACACGGGACGGGGCATCCCGCCAGCGGAGACGGAACGGATCTTCACCCCCTTTGCCCGCGGTGGCGATTCGGAGGTGCCCGGCGTCGGCCTCGGGCTGGCCATCTGCAAGCACATCGTGGAGCTGCATGGCAGCCGGTTGGAGGTCAGCAGCGAGCTGGGAGTCGGCAGCCGCTTCTCCTTCACCCTGCGCCGTTCACGCGAGCCGCTTCCCCCACGGCTGCTGCGCGCTCCAGGCGGAGCGACGGTGGTGGCCGGGGCCGATGGCCGCCCGGCGGCGGTCCTGCTGGTCGAGGACGACCCGGTGAACCGCCAATCCATAGGTGACGTGCTCACCGCGGTGGGGTATCGCGTGCGATCGGTCGGCAGCCGGGCCGCGGCACTCGAGGCGATGGCGAAGAAACCAGCCGATGTCGTCGTCCTGGACGTTCAGCTGACGGATGGCAATGGGCTGGAGATCGTCGGCTCGCTGCGGTCGGCAGTGGATCGGCCGGTGGCGATCGTCGCGCTCTCCGCCGACCGCATCGGAAATACAGCGGAGCGGGCGATGGCGGTCGGCTGCGACCGGTTCGGGCTCAAGCCGATCCCGGCGCGCCATCTCCTCGACCTCGTGGTCGAGGCGCTGGAGGAGCGGCGCACCCTCTATCCCCCCATCCCAGCGCCCCCGGGCTGACGAACGCATTCCCGGAGGGACCCGTCGGGGATGACCTCGACCGCGACCTTCGACGAGAGCGGACGGGAGCGGAGGGCGCGCCGCTAGCCGAGAGCCCAGGTCAGGCCGTCCGCGGTATCGGTGACCGACACGGGGGCCGCGGTGACCTGGAAGCTGAGCCAGCCGGTGACACACTGCCCGGGCGGGACCTCGGACATCTGCAGCTCCGGCTGCTGTCCCTCCCCGATCAGCTCGAGGGTGTCGACGGCAGTGCCGCCCGGCTCGACGAGGACGAAGTCGTACGGATTGACGGAGGTCGGGGCCGCGCTGCTGGCACACACGCGCAGCTCGACGGCCGAGAAGGACTCCCCCGCCGTGGGCGGAGCCGCGCCGGTGATCGATAGGAGATCGCCGTCATAGGCGACCAGGGTGATCCTGCCGCCGTCAGCGGACGTCTGGGTCTGCCCGAGGCCGGTCCCGCCGACCGCGGAGGTTGTCGGAACGCCGGATGGTGGGACCGCCCTGGAGGTCGCCCCGGGCCTGGTCGACGGATCGGAGGCACGGCCGGCGCCAAGGTGGTACCCGACGAGCGCGACGCCGGCGACAACGGCAACCGCCGCCACCCAGGGGGCGGCTGTCCGGACGCGCGGCCGCCGCGGCCGTCCGGCGGGAATCGGGGACGGCGACGATTCGGGAGCGACCGGCGGCTGGCCCACGGGTGGAGCGGGAGAGAGGCCCTTCCGCTTTTGGCGGCGACTGGCCGGTGGGGCGAAGCCCTCGGGCGCGGCCGGTCCGGGAGGCGTCTGCTCCGCCTCTTGCGCAGCCCGGCCGGCGGGTACCGGCTGCTGTAACTGTGGGGTCGTGGTGGCAGGCTGCTGCGAAGGCGGGCTCGTGGTGGCAGGCTGAGGCAAAGGCGGGCTCGCAGTCGCGGGCTCCTGCGCAGGTGAGGCGACGGCCGCCGGCGATGCCGCTGATCTCTCTCTGTCAGGGGGCTGATCCGCTCTGAGGAGCCATCCCCTTCGGGTGCGCCGTCGGGCGGGTGGGGCCGGGGACGCCGGCGGCGCGGAGTGGCTGGCGACCGCACGGCGACGGGCCAGCTGCTCCGATCGCGTGATCAGAAGATTCCTGCGCAGGTTGAATCCGATCTCGGAGATCGAGCCCTCGGCTCGCTGCTGCTCGAGCTCCGCAAGCCGCGCTTCGAGCTCCTCGGGAGCGGACCCCTCCACCATCCTGCTCGCCCAGTGTGAAGCTCCTGGCAGGCCGCGGCTACCACCCATATTGGGGAAGGTCAACGCCTCAGCTGGGGTCTGGTGCTGGGTGTACCCGCCACATAGCCTTATCTCGGCGGCCCAAATCCGCCGATCCTCAGCGAGAGGGGACGGGAACGGTGCCCTGGCAAGCGCCGTGGTCACGAGGGGGGGCGACCTGGCTTCGGGGGGGGGCCAAAGAGGACCACGGCGCCAGGGCGTCCCGAGACGGGGGGAAGCACGGGGCCCCGGGTCTGGCGACGGCTCGGTCGCCGCATCGCCAGCGCAGCAGTCGGTGGAGGCGAGGACGCGTGGAACAGATCCGCGGATGGGCATGCCGCTGACCACCGGTGGGTGGGACGGGCGGGAGCACTCCGGCCTGGCCCCCGTCGCCTCGGCCCGTCCGCTCGGCGAGCTGCTCGTCCGCCGTGGCGCCACGAGCGAGGGCAGCGTCCGGTCGGCGCTCCGCCGCCAGCGCCGCGACAAGCGGCCACTCGGTGAGCTCCTCGTCGACGAGGGCGTGGCGGAGGTGGAGATCGTCGGAGCCCTGGCCGAGCAGCTCGGCTACAGCTCGGTGGATCTCGACCAGCTCGTCCCCGAGGACGACGCCCTCTACCTGCTCGACGCCGCGACGGCTCGCAAACTGGGGGCGCTCCCCTTCCTCATCGACGAGCTGGGCATGGTGCACTGCGCCATCGCCAACCCCGGAGACGCCGACAAGGTGGCCGCCCTCGGGGAGGCGATCGCGCAGCCGGTGTTTCCCCGCCTGGCCGGCCGCCGGTCCCTGGAGAGGGCTCTGGACCGCTACTACACCGTCCTCCATCGTGTCGACCACGCGGTCCAGCGCGCTGTCGTCGACCGTCAGGAGGCCCCCACCGCCGCCCTCTCGATCCCGCTGCGGGCCGACGCCCCAGTGGTTCAGATCGTCGATCTTCTGCTCACCCAGGCCCTGCGCGACCGCGCCTCCGACGTCCACATCGAACCCCAGGCAGACCGGCTCCGCATCCGCTTCCGCATCGACGGCGCCCTCCACGACGTCAACTCGCTGCCAACGTCACTGATGGGTCCGATCGCGTCGCGACTCAAGATCCTGGCCGAGATGGACATCGTCGACCGTCATCGCAGCCAGGACGGTCAGCTGGAGATGACCATCGACGGGCGCCCTGTCGATATCCGCGTGTCGACGATGGAGACCATCTGGGGGGAGAAGGTGGTGCTCCGGCTGCTCGATCGCACCCGTTCTCTGGTCACCTTGTCCGAGCTGGGGCTGCAGAGCGGAGACCGAGAGCGGATGCACCGCCTCATCGACTCCCCCTACGGGATGCTGGTGGTGGCGGGCCCGACCGGGGCCGGCAAGACCACCACCCTGTACGCCGCTCTCAGCGAGCTGGACAGCGCGACTCGGAACATCACGACCATCGAGGATCCAGTCGAGTACCGATTCGAGAATATCAACCAGGTCCAGATCAACCGGTTGGCCGGGACCACCTTCGCCAACGGCCTCAAGGCCATCCTCCGCCAGGACCCCGACATCATCCTGGTGGGAGAGGTCCGGGACGTCGAGACCGCCCAGATCGCGATCCAATCGGCACTCACCGGCCACCTCGTGCTCTGCTCGATGCACGCCGCCGACTCGGTGGGTGCCATCCACCGCTTCATGGACATGGGCATCGAGCCCTACCTGGTCGCCTCCGCCCTCATCGGGGTGGTTGCCCAGCGCCTTGTGCGGCTCGTCTGCGAGCGCTGCGCGAGCAGCGCACCGGCAACCCCGGCGGAGGCTGCCTTCTACGAGGCCGTGGTCGGCAGCGACCCGCCGGCGCGCCTGCCCCAGGCGGTGGGCTGCCCACGCTGCGCCGGCACCGGGTTCCGCAGCCGGGTGGGCGTCTTCGAATGCCTGCAGGTCGACGACCCGATCCGGGAGCGCATCGTCGCCAGGTCCCACCACACCGAGATGATCGAGGCGGCCGTTGGCAACGGCATGCGCACCCTTCAGCAGGCCGGCTGCGACATCGCCGCCAGCGGGCGCACCACTCTCACCGAGGTGATGCGGACCGTGTACATCATCTGAGGCCGGCGAAGATGATCCAAGCCGCATCCACCGAGCCCCGCCGGATGCAGCTCTACGACTACACGGCCGTCAACCCCGACGGCAGCGTGCTCAAGGGACTGATGGAGGCCTCCGACCCCGAGGCCGTCTGGCACGCCATCTCGGTGCGCGGACTCCGCCCCACGGGGGTCCGGGCGCATTCCCGTGGCCGGTTCAGCGGCTTCCTGGATCAGCTGACCAAGGTCAAGCTCCAGGAGGTGGTGGTCTTCTGCCGGCAGCTCTCCACCTTTGTCCGGGTCGGCATCCCCCTCACCACCGGGCTGGAGACGATCGCGGAGGGGGCGGGCAACAAGCGGATGCGCCAGGCCTGCGCCTCCATGGTCGCCGACCTCGAGCGGGGCGGGCTGCTCAGCAGCGCGCTCGCCCGCCACCCTCAGGTATTCCCCCCGGTGCTGGCCGATCTGATCAGGGCTTCCGAGACGACTGGCCACATCGACGACACCCTGGTCCGATCCGCCGACCACTTCGAGCGCGAGCTGCAGACGCGGACCAGGATCCGGGGCGCGCTCATGTACCCGGCGATCGTCTTCTGCATGGCGCTGGCGGTCGCGACTGGCCTGGTCGTATTTGTCCTCCCTCAATTCAGGGTGCTCTTTGACCAGTACGGGGCCAAGCTCCCCCCAGTAGCGAGCGCGCTGCTCAACCTCTCCTCCTTCATCTCCGGCAACGCAATGTGGATCCTCATCGGCCTTCTGGTGGGCGTCCTCGGGATCGGCTACTACGTGCGCACCGAGGGAGGCAAGTACCGATTCAATCAGGTCCTTCTCCGGGTGCCCGCGGTCGGAGAGATGATGCGGGCGGCCAGCATTGAACGATTCTGCCGAGCCCTCAGCGACACCCTCTCGGCGGGCGTCCCCGTCGGCACCAGCTTCTCGGTGGTGGTGGAGAGCACGCGAAATCCCGTCTACCGCAGGGCGCTGCGCGACGTCGGCGAGCAGGTCGCCATCGGCGAGAGCTTCTCCCG
>Ga0182014_10001022_pt1 | contig 38072 bp, 28 predicted proteins | sample 612S2DmetaG_FD_120489 | JGI IMG/M metagenome (GOLD analysis project Ga0182014, IMG submission 120489) | Permafrost microbial communities from Stordalen Mire, Sweden - 612S2D metaG | ecosystem: Environmental > Terrestrial > Soil > Wetlands > Permafrost | place: Sweden: Stordalen | collected... | reverse complement strand
GCCAGAGCCGGCCCAGCCAGAGCCGGCCCAGCCAGAGCCGGCCCAGCCAGAGCCGGCCCAGCCAGAGCCGACCCAGCCGGAGCCGGCGCATCCAGGGCCCTCGCGGTCAGCGCGCCCTCGGGCGCGAAGTCGGGCCACACCGTGGCCATGCCCGACTCCAGGTCGTAGGTCGGTACGTAGCCGAGCCCGCGCGCGATGGAGATGTCCAGCTTGACGGCGGGCATCTCACCCTGGGCGATCGGGGCGTTCTCGGCCGGGATGTCCACGCCGGTCACCCGGCGCGCGGTCGCCACCATCTCGTTCACCGTGACGGCCTGCCCGGAGCCGAGGATGACCGGTCCGGTGTGGTCGGAGCGCCATGCGGCGAAGATCCCGCTGAGCACGTCGTCGACCTGGATGACGTCACGGATCATGGTGCCGTCGCCGCGGACCTTGACACCCGTGCCGTCGCGGGCGGCGCGCATCAGCCGCGGGATAAAGCTGTCCTTGTGCTGCATCCCGGGCCCGTAGACGTTGGAGAACCGGAGCGGGACGCCGCGGACCCCGTAAGCGGCCGCGTAGGAGCTGATCAGCATCTCCGAGGCGGCCTTGGTCGCTCCGTACGGGGTGAGCGGCCGCAGCGGGGCCTGCTCCGTGATGATCGCCCCGCCGACGTTGCCGACGACGGCGTTGGTGGAGGCGAACAGGAAGGTCCGCACGCCGCGCCGCCGGGCCATCTCCAGGAGGCCGGCGGTGACCGCGACGTTGTTCCGGTAGGTGGTCTCCGGGTCCTTGACCGACTCCAGGACCGAGGTCCGCGCCGCGAGGTGGATGATCGTGTCCGTCCCGGGCGCAACCGCCTGATCCGCGACGTCCGGGTCGTAGAGGTCACCCACGACAGCCTCTACCGAGCCGGAATCGCCCGGAAAGGGCCTGAGATCGGCTACTGTCACCTTTGTGCCGGCGGTCACCAGGGCGGCCACGAGCCGTTTGCCGATGAACCCCGAGCCGCCCGTGACCAGTACGCGACCCTCGATTATAGGTATCCGGGAGCGAAGATCGTTCCCCATACAGGCTCCATTCGCATGTCAGTCATCTTCAGGCTCACTTGTAACGCGGGCACGTTACCGCCGCAGCCTGGGGATTAGCTGGGGGGACGCTCCGGACCGGACGCCCGCTGAGCCGGTCTCATCCGGGGTGGTTTCGGCCAACCGCGGTGTTGACGGGCTAGATGTGCCTGGTCAGTGTATCCGTGCTCGCGGCCTGGGTCCCGCTACCTCGGCAAATGTGACATGCTGAGCGCAGGCGGTATGCGGAGGAACTCCGGTGCGAATCCGGGGCTGTCGCGCAACTGTAACCGGGGAGTAACCCCTCATTAAGGCCACCGTCGCCATCGCGGCGGGAAGGCGAGGGGAAACTGTGATCCGGGAGCCAGGAGACTCCGGCCGCCGCTATGACCGGCTACGGGCGCGAAGACCCGGGAAGGACGGCCCCGCATGACGGCCAGCGACGTGACCTCCGGCGACGAGCGGAACGCGGTGCCCACCAGCCCTCATGCTCCGCTGTATCCCTTCGCCGCGATCGTCGGCATGCCGGATCTGAAGCTCGCGCTGCTGCTCAACGCGGTTTCGCCCGCGATCGGCGGGGTCCTGGTGCGCGGGGAGAAAGGCACCGCGAAGTCCACCGTCGTCCGCGGCCTCGGCGAGCTGCTGCCCCCGGTCCGTGTCGTCCGCGGCTGCCGGTTCTCCTGTGACCCGGCCGATCCCGACCCCGCCTGCCCGGACGGCCCGCATGCGCCCGGTGGCCCGGAGCACGCCCGGCCGGCCACGCTCGCCGAGCTGCCCGTGGGCGCCACCGAGGACCGCCTCGTCGGCTCGCTGGACATCGAGCGCGCGCTGTCCGAGGGCGTCACCGCCTACGAGCCCGGCGTGCTCGCCGCCGCGCACCGCGGCCTGCTGTACGTGGACGAGGTCAACCTGCTGCACGATCATCTCGTCGACCTGCTGCTCGACGCGGCGGCGCTCGGGGTCAGCTATGTCGAGCGGGAGGGGATCTCGGTCCGGCACGCCGCGCGCTTCCTGCTCGTCGGCACGATGAATCCGGAGGAAGGCGAGCTGCGGCCGCAGCTGCTCGACCGGTTCGGGCTGACCGTCGAGGTAGCGGCCAGCCGCGATCCGGACGAGCGCGCCGAGGTGGTCCGCCGCCGGCTCGCCTATGAGGCGGACCCGGCCGGTTTCGCGGCCCGCTTCGCCGCTGATTCCCGCCGGGTCGCGGCCGATGTGGCCGCCGCGCGCGCCCGGCTGCCGCACGTCGTGCTGCCCGACGCCGCGCTGCGGCAGATCTGCGCCGTGTGCGGCCGGTTCGGGGTGGACGGCATGCGCGCCGACCTGGTGACGGCGCGCGCGGCGATCGCGCTGGCGGCCTGGCACGGCCGCGGCGAGGTGACCGTGGACGACATCCGCCAGGCGGCGCGGCTGGCGCTCCCGCACCGTCGCCGCCGTGACCCGTTCGACGCCCCGGGCCTGGATGAGCAGGAGCTGGAGGACGCGCTCAGCCAGCCGCCCCCGGGCCCACCGGAGCCGCCCGAGCCCCCGGGCCCACCGGAACCGCCCGAGCCCCCGGAACCGTCCAGCCCGTCCCGTGACGACGGCCCGGGCGGGCCAGACTCGCAGCGGCCCGGCGCTGATGGTCAGGGCCTCCACGGCGGGGGTCCCGTGCCGGATCCCGCTGCAGGCCCGGAAGCCGCCGTGGGCCAGCCGAGGGCCGCAGATCATGATGCCGAACGGACGCCGGCCGGGAGCCCTCCGCCCTCAGGCGCGGATCCCGTCCCGGCGCCCCCGCCGTTCCGGGCCCGGCTGCTGACCGTTCCCGGGATGGGGGCCGGGGCGCTCGGCCGCCGGTCGCCCGCGTACACCCCGACCGGCCGGACGGTCGGCGCGCGCCAGCCGTCCGGGAGGATCACCGCGCTGCACCTTCCGGCTACGCTCCGCGCCGCGGCCCCCGCCCAGCCGGAACGCAAGCGGCGAGCCGGCTCCGCGGCACAGCCGGGCTTCATCCTGGCCCCGAACGACCTGCGCGAGGCCGTCCACGTCGGCCGCGAGGGCAACCTGGTGCTGTTCGCCGTGGACGCCAGCGGCTCGATGGCGGCGCGGCCGAGGATGCGCGCCGCCAAGGGCGCGGTGCTGTCGCTGCTGCTCGACGCGTACCAGCGCCGGGACAAGGTCGGGCTGGTCACGTTCCGCGGGGACGGCGCCGAACTGGTGCTGCCGCCCACGTCGTCGGTGGAGGCGGGCGCCCGCCGGCTGGCCACGCTGGCCACCGGCGGCCGGACCCCGCTGGCGGCGGGGCTGGCCCGGTCCGCCGAGGTGCTGGCGGCCGAGAAGATCCGCGACCCCGCCCGGCGCCCGTTGCTGGTGATCGTCACCGACGGCCGGGCTACCCGGGGCGGCGACGCCGACCTGGCCCGCGCCACCGCCATGCTGGCCGGGGTGGCGGCCGTGGTGGTGGATTGTGAGACCGGGCCGATCCGGCTGGGCCTGGCCGTGGCGCTCGCGGCCCGCCTGGGCGCGGCGCTGGTCAGCCTGGAGGACCTGCCCTCGGCCGGGGCCGGGACGCTCGCCGGGGTCGTGCGCGCCGCCCGGGGAATGGCTGCCTGATGCCCAGGGGACAGCCGGCCAGCGTGCCGGACGACGGGCTCACGACGCGCGCGCGGCGCAACCGGCCACTGGTCGTCGTGCACACCGGGACGGGCAAGGGCAAGTCCACCGCCGCGTTCGGCATGGCGCTGCGGGCCTGGAACCAGGGCTGGCCGGTCGGGGTCTTCCAGTTCGTGAAGTCGGCCAAGTGGCGGGTGGGGGAGGAGCACGCGCTGCGGACGCTCGGCGCCAGCGGCGAGGGCGGCCCGGTCACCTGGCACAAGATGGGCGAGGGCTGGTCCTGGATTCAGCGGGAGACGGGCGGCCACGCGGAGCAGGCGGCCGAGGGCTGGGCCCAGGTGGCGCGGGACCTGGTCGCGCAGACCTACCGTTTCTATGTCCTGGACGAGTTCACCTACCCGATCAAGTGGGGCTGGGTCGACGTGGCCGAGGTGATCTCCGTGCTGGACGCGCGGCCGGGGCAGCAGCACGTGGTCATTACCGGCCGCGACGCGCACCCGGATCTGGTCGCCTACGCCGACCTGGTTACGGACATGACGAAGGTCAAGCACCCGATGGACCAGGGCCAGAAGGGGCAGAAGGGCGTCGAATGGTAGCGGTCCCCCGGCTCGTGATCGCGGCCCCGGCCTCGGGCAGCGGGAAGACCACGGTCGCCTGCGGGCTGATGGCCGCGCTGCGGTCGGCCGGGCTCGCCGTCTCGGGCCACAAAACCGGCCCGGACTACATTGATCCCGGCTACCACGCGCTGGCGACCGGGCGCCCGGCCCGGAACCTGGACCCGTTCCTGTGCGGCGAGGACCGGATCGTCCCGCTGTTCACTCACGCGGCCCGGGGCGCGGACGTCGCCGTGGTCGAGGGCGTGATGGGCCTGTTCGACGGCACCGACCCGGGGACCGGAGAGGGGGCGGGAGATCCGGGCTACGGCTCGACAGCACACGTCGCGCGGCTGCTCGGCGCGCCCGTCGTCCTGGTCATTGACGCCGCCTCGATGGGGCGCTCGGTCGCCGCCGTCGCGGGAGGTTTCGCCCGGTTCGATCCGCGGACGACGGTCGCCGGGGTGATCCTCAACCGGGTGGCGTCGGACCGGCACGAGCGACTGCTCCGCGACGCCCTGGCCGCGGCCGGGATCGCGGTCTACGGTGCGATCCGCCGCTCGCCCGAGGTGGCCGCGCCGTCCCGGCACCTGGGCCTGGTCCCCGCCGCCGAGCGTTCCCGGTCCGCCACGGACGCCGTGGCCCGGCTCGCCGCCCTGATCAAGGAGTCCTGCGACCTGGAGAGCCTGCTCGCGCTGGCCCGTAGTGCCTGCCCTCTCCCCAGCCCGGCCTGGGACCCGGCCACGGCCCTCGCGCTGGATGCGCCGGCCGCCACAGGAGCCGGGGGCCCCGTCGCGATCGCGGGGGGTGCCGCGTTCACGTTCAGCTACACCGAGCACGCCGAACTGCTCGCCGCGGCCGGCCTGGACGTCGTGGTGTTCGACCCGCTGCGCGATGAGCACTTGCCCGAGGGCACGGCCGGGGTCGTCCTGGGCGGGGGCTTCCCGGAGGTCCACGCGGCCGAACTGTCCGCCAACGAGCAGCTGCGCCGGGACGTGTCCGCGGCCGCCGCCCGGGGCGTACCGATCGCCGCCGAGTGCGCGGGGCTGCTCTACCTGGCGAGGTCCCTGGACGGCCAGCCCATGTGCGGCGTCCTCCCGGTCGAGGCGGCCATGACGGGGAGGCTGGTGCTCGGTTACCGGCAGGCCCGCGCCGGGACCGATTCCGTCCTCGCGGCCGCCGGCGACGCCGTCCGCGCGCACGAGTTCCACCGCACGGCCGCCACCCCGGATCACGGCACCCCCGCCGCGTGGCTTCTCCCCGCCGGAACTTCTCCCAGCCCCACAGACCCTTCCAGCCCTAAAGGCCGCTCCACAGGCCCCCCCAGCCCCGCAGGCAACTCCAGTCACGGCGACCTCCGCCGGGAAGGCCACGTGGCCGGCGCCGTGCACGCCTCCTACCTGCACGCGCACTGGGCCGGCTACCCGCGCTCCGCCGCCCGTTTCGCCGCTGCCGTCCGTTCCGCGGCCGCCCGCGTCCGCCCCGGGACGCACGCCGTGGCGGGGAGCGCGACATGAAGAAGCTCATTGGCGTAGGCGTCGGGCCTGGCGATCCGGAACTGGTCACCCTCAAGGCCATCCGGGTGCTGCGCGAGGCCGACGCGGTGTTCGTCCCCGTGATGGCCAAGGACCCGGGCGGCCAGGACGGGCCGACGGCAGGGCGGGCCGAGGCCACGATCCGCGCCCACATCGGCCCGGAGACCATCCGGCCGATCGCCTTCGCGCTGAACGACACCGGAGGGGTCACCCTCCGCCGCGCGTCGGCCTGGCAGGCGGCGGCCCGCGAGGTAGCCCGCGCGTTCGAGGCGGGAGCCAGCACGATCGCGTTCGGCACGATCGGCGACCCCAACCTGTACTCGACGTTCAGTTATCTCGCGCAGACGGTCCGCGATATGGTCCGCGACGTGATCATCGAGACCGTGCCGGGCATCACGGCCATGCAGGATCTGGCGGCACGTTCGGCCACGGTGACCGGGACCGCGACCGTACTGGCCGAGGGGGACGAGCCGCTGACCCTGCTGCCGCTCACCGCGGGCGCCGGGCCGCTGCGCGATGCGCTGAGCCGGCCGGGCACCGTGGTCGGCTACAAGCTGGGTGCGGCCGCCGGGCCGTCGCCCGGGGAGGTCCGCGACCTGCTCGCCGAGGCCGGCCGCCTCGACGGGGCGATTGCCGGGGCCCGGCTCGGGCTGCCCGGCCAGGACATCAGGCCCGCCGCCGGGCTCGCCGCGCTGCGCGCCGTGCCGTACCTGTCCACGCTGATCGTCCCCGCCCGGCGGGACGGCGTGGGCGCCAGCCTGGGGCGTTCGGACCGGAGGGCCCAGTGATCGATGGCCCAGTGACCGATAGCGCAGTGACCGATAGCGCAGTGACCGATGGCCCAGTGACCGATGGCCCAGTGACCGATAGCGCAGTGATCGATGGCGCCGCCGGTGGGGCAACCGCCGGGCAGGTGACGTTTGTCGGGGCCGGGCCCGGGGCGCCGGACCTGATCACCCTGCGCGGCGCGGCCGCCATCGCCGCGGCCGACGTCGTGATCTGGGCGTCCAGCCTGGTTCATCCCGGCGTGCTCGAGCACGCCCGGCCCGACGCGGAGATCGTGGACTCGGCCCTGCTGCCGATGGAGGGCGTGCTCCCGTACTACGAGCGCGCCGCCGCCAGCGGCCTGCGGGTCGCGCGGGTGCACTCCGGTGACCCGGCGCTGTGGGGCGCGATCCAGGAACAGCTGGACCGCTGCGCGGAACTGGGCCTGGTCACCGAGATCGTCCCCGGCGTCTCGAGCTTCACCGCGGTCGCGGCGCGGATCGGCCGGGAACTGACGATCCCGGAGGTGGCCCAGTCGGTGATCCTGACCCGGCTCGGCGGCGGGAAGACCCCCATGCCGGCCGGTGAGGAGGTGGCCGGCTTCGCCCGGCACGGGACCACGATGGCGCTATTCCTGTCCGCCGCACGGTCCGGGCAACTGCAGGAAGAACTGCTCAGCGGCGGCTACCCGCCGCAGACGCCGTGTGTGATCGCCTACCAGGTGACCTGGCCCGACGAGCTGATCGTGCACTGCGCACTGGCCGGCCTGGCCACCACGATGAAGGCCCGCAAGCTGTGGAAGCACACGCTGGTGCTCGTTGGCCCGGGCCTCAGCGCCGAGGGCACCCGGTCGCACCTGTACCACCCCGGCCACTTCCACGGCTTCCGCCGGGCCGAGTCCACCGCTCGCCGCGCCCTGCGCACCCAGGACGGCAACCTGCGCGGGGCCCAGGACGGGGAGCGACTAGGCCAGGATGGACAGCGCCAGGATGAAGAGCGCCAGGTCCAGGACGTTGACCTGCCCGCGCCGGACCGGGAGCGGCGATGACCGGCCCCGAACTGCGCGAGCCCGACCTGCCCCGCACCGCGAAGGAACGTGGCCGTGCGCTGCGCACCGGCTGGACCACCGGGACCTGCGCCGCCGCTGCCGCCAAGGCCGCGGCGACGGCGCTGCGGACCGGCCAGGTGCAGTCCAGCGTGGAGATCGCGCTCCCGTCCGGGCGCCGCGCCGGCTTCCCGGTCGACTCCTGCGAGCTGGTGCCGTCCCCCGCTGGCCCGCCTCCCGCTGGCCCGCCCGGGCCGGGCGCGCCCCTGCCGCGCACCGAACGGGCCGAGGCGGTCGTGGTCAAGGACGCGGGCGACGACCCGGACGTCACCCACGGCGCCCACCTCACCGCGACGGTGACCTGGCGGGAGTCACCCGGGATCGAGCTCGACGGCGGCGTCGGGGTCGGGGTCGTCACCAAGCCCGGCCTCGGCCTTGAGCCGGGCACGCCGGCCATCAACCCCGTACCCCGCGCGATGATCACCCAGGCCGTCGGGGAGGCGGTCGATCTGGGATCGTCCGGTATCCGGGTCGTCATCTCGGTGCCGGAAGGCGAGCGGATGGCGCGCAAGACCACGAACGCGCGGCTGGGCATCATCGGCGGCATCTCGATCCTCGGCACCACCGGGATCGTCCGCCCGTTCTCCACCGCGTCCTGGCGCGCGAGCGTCGAGCAGGCGGTGTCCGTGCTCGCCGCGCAGGGCGAGACGACGGCCGTGCTGTGCACCGGCGGCCGGACCGAGAAGGCGGCCATGACCCTGCTGCCCAGCCTGCCGGACATCTGCTTCATCGAGGTCGGCGACTTCACCGGCGCCGCGTTGCGCCAGGCAGTGGCGAACGGCATCGGGCGCATCGTCTTCGCCGGGATGGCCGGCAAGCTGGCCAAGCTCGCGGGCGGCGTGCTGATGACGCACTACACGCGGTCCAGGGTGCCGCACGATCTGCTCGCGGAGATCACCCGCGCCGCCGGGGGGACCGCTGACCTGGCCGCCCAGGTCGAGGCGGCGAACTCCGCGCGGCACGCGGCGGAATTGTGGGACGAGGCGGGACTGCTCCCGGCCGCAGGCACGGAACTGTGCCGCCGGGTGGCCGGGGTCCTGACCCGTTTCTGCGCCGAACTCGCCGCCGGGCCCGGAACTGCCGCCGGGGATGTACCGCCGGCCGGGGCGCCCGGCCCCGCAGCCGCGCCCTCCGGGGACAGGCCATCCGCGCCCGCGCCAGCCGGGTCCGGACCGGGGACACCCGCGGCCATGCCCGCGTCCGTGTCCGTTCGGGTCATCATGGTTGATTTCAGTGGGCGCACTCAGCTCGCCGCCTACCCGCCCGGGTCCTTGGCCGGGTCCCGGTCCGCGTACGTGCCCGGGGAGCCGGCATGACCGTCACCGTGATCGGGTGCGACGGCAGCGCCCTGGCCCCGGCGGCGGCCGCGGCGCTGGCGGGCGCGTCCGTGGTCGCCGGGGGCCGGCGGCACCTCGCCGCGGTCAGCGTTCCCCCCGCCGCCGAGCGCATCGTGATCCGGCACCTGGGCACCGCGCTCGACGCGATCTGTGCCGCGCCCGGGCCGGCCGCCGTGCTGGCTTCGGGTGATCCCGGCTTCTTCGGCATCGTACGGGCGCTGCGGACGCGCGGCGTCACCCCAGCGGTGATTCCCGCTGTTTCCTCCGTGGCCCTGGCGTTCGCCCGGCTCGGCCTGGACTGGGCCGACGCCCTCGTGCTGTCCGCGCACGGCCGCGACCTGCGGCCGGTGCTCGCCGCCGCTCTCGCGCACCCGAAGGCGGCCATCCTGACCGGCCCGCCCGAGGCCACCGCGGGACAGCTCAGGTCCGCGCTGCTCGCCGCGGGCCGCACGGTCTACGTCGCCGAGCGCCTGGGTACCCCGGACGAGCGGGTCCGGGTCGCCGAAGACCCCGCCGCCGAGGACCCCGCCGCCGACGTCAGGGACCCGCACGTGCTCATCACGATCGACCCCACCGCGGGCCCCAGCCCCACCCGATGGCTGGCCGGGCACCAGGGCGCTCCGGCGGGATGGGCGCTGCCCGAGGCGGACTTCGAGCACCGCGACTCCATGATCACCAAGGCCGAGGTCCGGGCGCTGGTACTGGCCCGGCTCGGTCCCGGCCCGGGCCGGACGGTCTGGGACGTCGGCGCCGGGTCCGGTTCGGTCGCGGTGGAGTGCGCCCGGTTCGGTGCGTGGGCCGTCGCGGTCGAGGCCGACGAGCGGCAGTGCGCCCGCATCCGCCGCAACGCCGCCGCGCACGGCGTCCTGCTGCAGGTCGTGGCGGGCCGAGCCCCGGCCGCATGTGCGGGCCTGCCCGCCCCGGACGCCGTGTTCGCCGGCGGCGGGGACGATGACGCCCTGGCCGGGGCGGTGACGGCGGGACAGCCCGCCCGTGTGGTCGTGTCGCTCGCTTCGGTGGACCGGGTGCGCGGAGTGTGCGAGATGCTGGCCGGGTTCGGGTATGCGGTCGGCGGCAGCCAGCTGCAGGCCTCCCGGCTGGCCGGGCTGCCGGGTGGATCGTTCCGGCTCGCCGCGGCCAACCCGGTGTTCGTCATCTGGGCCGGCCAGCCTGGCGCCGGGGACGACCGGGACCGCCCCGACGCGACGGCCACCAGCGAGGGACGTGCCGCCGCCGGGACAAGGACGCGGGCAAGGACGCGGGCAGGGACGCGGGCAGGGACGCGGGCAGGGACGCGGGCAGGGACGCGGACGGGGGCGGGGGCATGATCGGGCTGATCGCGGCCACGGCGGCGGGCCGTCAGGCGGCCGAACGGCTCACCCAGGCCTGGCCGGGCACCCGCCGGTACGAGGGCCCCGCGGCCGCCGCGCTGCCGCGCGCGTTCGCCGAGTGCGACGCCATCGTGTGCTTCCTGGCCGTGGGGGCGACCGTTCGGCTGCTGGCGCCGCTGCTCGCCGGCAAGGGCTCCGACCCGGGAGTGGTGTGCGTCGACGAGGCGCTGCGCTACGCCGTCCCGGTGGTCGGTGCGCACGCGGGCGGGGCCAACGAACTGGCCCGGAAGGTCGCGCTGGTCCTGGGCGGCGAGGCGGTGATCACCACGGCCAGCGACGCGGCCGGGTGCGTGGCCCTCGACGAGTTCGGCGCCGACGCTGGTTTCGTCGTGGAGCCGGGCAGCGACCTGGCCGCCGTTGGCGCGGCGATCCTGTCCGGTGAGCGTGTCACGCTCTCCGCCGCCGCTACGTGGCCGCTACCGCCGCTGCCGCCCAACGTGGTCAGCGGACCGCCGGAGCCCGGCGTGCCCGCCATCATCGTGTCCGATCGCACTGATGTGCCCGCCCACACCGGCCTGCCCGGCGGGGCGGCCCTATCCGGCGGGGCGGGCCTGCTTGCCTCCGCCGGGCCGATCGTCGTCTACCGGCCGCCTTCCCTGGTCGTCGGGGTCGGCGCGAGCCGGGGTGTTCCGGCCGCCGAAGTCAGTGCGCTGATCGACGAGGCCCTCGCCGGCGCGGGGCTCTCCCCGCATTCGGTCCGGCTGGCCGCGACCGTGGACCTCAAGGCGGACGAGGCGGGGCTACTGGCGGCCGTCCGCGCCCGGGACTGGCCGCTCGCCAAGTTCCCGGCCGCCGAACTGGCCGCCGTTCCGGTGCCGAACCCCAGCGAAACGGTCCTCATCGCCGTCGGGACCCCCAGCGTGGCCGAGGCCGCCGCCCTCCTCGCCGCGCGTTCCGGCACTCCCGCCGGACCGCTCCACTCCGCTCCCAATAGCCCCAGTGGTCACAATGGCCCCAGTGGCCCTGGTGGCCCCATCAGCCTCAGTGGTCCTGGTGGCCCAAGCGGCCCGATTAGCCCCAATGGCCCTGGCGCCCCCGGTGGCCCCGGCGAGCCGGAACTGGTCGTGGCCAAGCGGGTGAGCGCCCACGCCACGGTGGCGGTCGCGCGGGCGCGTCCCCGGGGCCGGCTGGCCATCGTCGGGATCGGGCCCGGGGCCCGGGACCTGATGACGCCGCGCGCCGCCGCCGAACTGCGCCGTGCGTCCGTCGTCGTCGGCCTCGACCAGTACGTGGACCAGGTCGCGGACCTGTTCCGCCCCGGGACCACCGTCCTGGCCACCGGCCTCGGCCACGAGCAGGAACGCGCCGTGACCGCCGTCTCGGAGGCGGCCGCCGGCCGGGCCGTCGCGCTCATCGGGTCGGGTGACGCCGGCGTCTACGCCATGGGCAGCCCGGCCCTCGAACTCGCCGACGAGACGATCGACGTGATCAGCGTGCCGGGCGTGACGGCCAGCCTCGCCGCCGCCGCACTGCTCGGCGCGCCCCTCGGGCACGACCACGCGCTGATCTCGCTGTCGGACCTGCACACCCCGTGGGCGGCGATCGAGGGCCGGATCACCGCCGTCGCCGAGGCCGACCTGGTCGCGTGCTTCTACAACCCCGCCAGCCGCGGACGGAGCTGGCAGCTCCGGAAGGCGCTGGCGATCCTGGCCGCGTGCCGGCCGCCGGAGACGCCGGTGGGCTGGGTGCGGGACGCCTCCCGGCCCGGCGAGGCGGTGTCGGCCAGCACGCTCGCCGCGTTCGACCCGGCCGAGGTGGACATGCGGACCCTGGTCATCGTGGGTTCCTCGCGCTCGGCGATGGTGGCCGGCCGGATGGTCACCCCGCGCGAGTACCGCTGGGCCGCCCCATCGTGACGGCCCATCGTGCCGGCCCCATCGTGACGGCGCCGGCCGAAACGGCTGCGGCCCGGGCTGATCCGAGCGCGGTCGCGGTCGTCACCACCCGGTGCCAGGGCTGCGGCGCATGCCTGCTGACCTGCCCGGAACGCGCGATCCGGCCCGCCCAGGGGCCAGCGCGGCTTATCGTCCTGGGGAAGCTGTGTACCGGATGCGGCGAGTGCGTCGAGGTCTGTCCCGTCGACGCGATCGATCTCGCCCGCCTGCCGGGGGAAACCGGGGAGGAAAATTGACCCAATTCGACCGCGCGTCGAGCGGACCGGACCCGATCGAGACCGAATCCTACCGGATTCTCCGTTCCCGGATCGACCTGAGCCACCTGCCGCCGTTGACCCGCGCGGTGACCGAGCGCGTGATCCACGCGAGCGCCGACTTCGACTACGCCACCGACCTGATCTGTGACGAGGTGGCGCTGGCGGCCGGGGTCACCGCCATCAACCGGGGTGGACCCGTCATCGCCGACGTGGCGATGGTGGCGTCCGGCATCACCGGCTACCCGGTAATCTGCAAGATCAAAGACTCGATCGCGGTCCGGCTGGCCCGGACGGTGGGCATCACCGTGTCGGCCGCCGCGGCCCGGCTGGCGTTCGGGGAGGCGGGGCCCGGCGCGGTCTGGGTGGTGGGCTGCGCGCCGACCGCGCTGGAGGAGATCTTGCGCCGGGACGTCGTGCCCGCGCTGGTGATCGGGCTGCCCGTGGGGTTCGTCGGCGCGACGGCGGCCAAGGAGTCGCTGCGTGCCAGCGGCCTGCCCGCGATCAGCAACGTCTCCGAGAAGGGCGGTTCGGCGGTCGCCGCGGCCGCGTTCAACGCGCTGCTGCGCGCTGCCCGCGAACACGCTCCCCAGCCGTCCGCGAGCCGCCTGTCTTCCGGGGGACGCGAGTCTGCCCCGGGCCGCCCGCCCGCGTCAGGCCGCCCGCCCGCGTCCGCCCGCCCCGGGCCGCCCGGTCCCGCCGCCTCGGCCGGCTCGGCCGGGGACCGCCCGTGAGGCCCGCGCTGCTCATCGCGGGCCACGGGACCCGCGATCCGGAGGGAGTCACGGGTTTCACCGCGCTGACCAAGCGGGTCGGTGGCCTGGCCGAGGCCGGTGGGGAGCCGCTGGACGTGGCCGGCGGCTTCATCGAACTGTCCGCGCCGCCGCTCCGTGACGCCGTGTCCGGCCTGGTGGATCAGGGCCACCGCTCCCTCGTAGCCGTTCCGCTCATGCTGTCCGCGGCCGGTCACTCCAAGGGCGACGTGCCGGCCGCGCTGGCCCGGGAGACGGCCCGCCACCCCGGCCTCACCGTGCGGTACGGCCGCCCGCTCGGCCCGCACCCGGTTCTGCTGACTCTCCTGGCCGAACGCATCTCAGCGGCCGCCCGCGACCTGGCGGAGCCGTACGCGGTGCTCGTGGTGGGCCGCGGCTCGACCGACCCGGACGCCAACGCCGACGTGTGCAAGGACGCGCGGATGCTGTGGGAGGGCCGCTCGTACGAGTTCACCGAGACGGCATTCGTTTCGCTCGCCCGCCCCAGCGTGGCCGAAGGCCTGGAGCGGTGCCGGCGGCTGGGGGCCCGCGCCATCGTGGTCGCGCGCTATTTCCTGTTCCCCGGCGTGCTGCCGGACCGGGTCGCCGCTCAGGCCGCCGAGTACGCGCCAGCCCATCCCGGCCTGAACATCCGGTGCGCGGACGTGCTCGGCGACTGCGACGAGATCGCCGGGCTCGTCGCCGAGCGCTACCGCGAGGCACTGGACGGCGACATCAGGATGAACTGCGACATGTGCCAGTACCGCGTCGCGCTGCCCGGCCTCGCGCACCGCGTCGGCGCCCCGCAGCACCCGCACGACCACCCGCATGATCACCCGCATCCCGTCGATGCCGGCTGACGCCCGCCTCGGCGTCCCGGGGCCGGCCGCCGGGCCGCCGGCCAGCACTGGGTCACTGGCGAGCACAGGGCCGCCGGGGGACAGCACCCGGCCATCGGAGGACAGCACCGGGCCGCCGGAGCCGGATCTGTCCTTCCACGGGGACGCCGAACTCGCCGAAGGCCTGATCGACCTGGCCGTGAACGTCCGCCCGGGCACCCCGCCGCCGTGGCTGCTGGACCGGATCCTGGTGGCGGCCGGCGACCTCGCCGCCTACCCCGACCCGCGCGCCGCGACCGAGGCGGCCGCCCGCCGTCACGCCCGGCCCCCGGCCGAGGTCCTGGTCACGGCCGGGGCCGCCGAGGCGTTCACCCTGATCGCCCGGGCGTTCCGGCCCCGCCACGCGGTCATCGTGCACCCGCAGTTCACCGAGCCAGAGGCCGCGCTGCGGGCGGCCGGGCATCCGGTGCACCGGGTCACCCTCGGCGGCGAGTTCACGCTCGATCCCGGGGCCGTGCCGCGGGACGCGGACCTGATCGTGGTGGGCAACCCGACCAACCCGACCTCGGTCCTGCACCCCGCCGCGGCGATCAGGGCGCTGGCCCGGCCGGGACGCCTGCTCGTCGTCGACGAGGCGTTCGCGGACTGCGTGCCCGGCGAGCCGGAGAGCCTGGCCGGGGCGCGTGATGTCCCCGGGCTGATCGTCGTGCGCAGCCTGACCAAGACGTGGGGCCTGGCCGGGCTGCGCGCGGGCTACCTGCTCGCGAGCCCGCCGCACGTCCGCGCGCTGGGCCGGCCACGCCCGCCGTGGGCCGTGTCCGGGCCGGCCCTGGCCGCCGTCGTGGCCTGCTGTGCGCCGGCCGCCACCGCGGAGGCCGCCGCCTGGGCGGCGGATATGGATGCCGAACGGACGTGGCTGGGACAGTCCCTGAGCCAGGTGCCCGGCGTCACCGTGACGCCTAACGCCCGCGCGCCCTTTCTCCTGCTGAAGGTCTGCGCCCACCGGAGCGTCCCGCACCAGCTCACTCCCACCGACCCCATCGACCCCATCACCAATCACACCGGCCCCACCAACCCCACCAACCCCATCAGTCTCAATGACCCTACCGACCCCACCAGCCTTAGCGGCCCCACCAGCCGCAGCGTGCGGGAACGGCTCCGCGCGGCCGGGTTCGCCGTGCGCCGGGGCGACACCTTCCCGGGGCTTGGCCCCGACTGGATCCGCATCGCGGTGCGTGACCGCGCCACCAATGTCCGTTTCGTGGCTGCGCTGACCACTGTCCTGGAGGCCCGATGACCATGTATCCCGACGATGCCGCCCCCCCGGCGGAGCCGGAGAAGCAGCACGCGGAGCCGGAGAAGCAGCACGTGGAGCCGTACCCGGAGGAGCAGCGGGCGGAGCCGTACCCGGAGGAGCAGCGCGCGGCGGTCTACCGGGTCATCGGGGAGCGCCGTGACGTCCGGGAGGGCTTCCGGCCCGACCCGGTGCCGGACGATGTGCTGCGCCGCGTGCTGGCCGCCGCCCACCAGGCGCCATCCGTCGGGTTCTCCCAGCCTTGGGACTTCGTCGTGATCACCGAACGGGCCCAGCGGGAACGTATCGCCGCGCTGGCCCGGCGCAACCGGGACGGCTACGCGGCCGGCCTGCCGACGGCGCGGTCCCGCGCGTTCGGCCGGCTCAAGGTGGAATCCATCCTGGACACGCCGGTCAACATCGCCGTGACCTGTGATGCCACCCGGGGCGGGCGGCACACCCTGGGCCGGCACAGCCAGCCGGAGACGGCCGCGTTCTCCAGCGTGCTGGCGGTCTCCAACCTCTGGCTGGCCGCGCGCGCGGAGGGGCTCGGCGTCGGCTGGGTGAGCTTCTTCGACGAGCGCGAACTGGCCGCCGAGCTGGGCTTGCCCGCTTACCTGAACGTGGTCGCCTACCTGTGCGCCGGGTACGTGCGGGAGTTCGCGCCGGAGCCGGAACTGCAGGCCTCCGGCTGGGCGCGGCGCCGGCCGGTCGCGTGGGCGGTGCACAGCGGGGAGTTCGGCCGGCGCGGCCTGCCGGGAGAGCAGCCAGTGGATGCCCTGGCCGAGGTCATCGCGGCGATCCGCCCGCTGGATCCGGAGGCGGCCGCCGCGGCGCGGGAGCGCCAGGCCCGGATGACGAAACCGCCCGGCTCCCTGGGCGTGCTCGAGGACGTGTCGGTTCAGCTCGCCGGGCTGGCGGGGGAATGCCCGCCGCCGATGCCCGAGCCGGCCGCGGTGGCGATCTTCGCGGGGGACCACGGGGTGCACGCCCGCGGCGTCAGCCCGTGGCCGCAGGAGGTGACCGCGCAGATGGTCGCCAATTTCCTGGCCGGCGGGGCCGTCGTCAACGCGTTCGCGGCGCAGGCCGGGGCCGAGGTCGTCGTGGTCGACGTCGGGGTCGCGGCCGAACTGGAACCGGCGCCGGGCCTGCTGCCGCGCAAGGTCGGGCGGGGCACGGCCGACTTCACCCGGGGCCCCGCCATGACCCGCGAGCAGGCCCTGACCGCGCTGACGGCCGGGATCGAGGTCGCCCGCGACCTGGTCGCGGCCGGGAACCGATGCCTGATCACCGGCGACATGGGCATCGCGAACACCACCGCGTCGGCCGCGCTGATCTGCGCCTTCACCGGCAGCAACCCGGTCGTGGTGACCGGCCCGGGGGCCGGGGCCGACGCGGCCGCCCGCGCCCGGAAGGTAGAGGCCATCCGCCAGGGGCTGGCGCTGCACCAGCCCGACGCGGCCGACCCGGTCGGGGTGCTGGCCGCCGTCGGCGGTTACGAGCACGCTGCGCTGGCCGGCTTCATCCTGGCCGCGGCGGCGCTGCGCGTTCCGGTCATTCTGGACGGCGTCATTGCCGGGGCGGCGGCGCTGGCGGCGGTGGCCATCGCGCCGGACGCCGTCGCCGCGTGCCTCGCCGGGCACCGCAGCACCGAGCCCGGACATGCCGCTACGCTTGGTTTCCTGAAGCTGCGCCCGCTTGTCGATCTTGACCTGCGGCTGGGGGAGGGGACCGGTGCCGTGCTGGCCCTGCCGCTCGTCCAGAGCGCGGCGCGGGCGCTCCGCGACACCGCTACGTTCGATTCGGCCGGCGTCAGTGACAAGAAAGCATGAAGGAGCCTGGACCAGCGTGCTGACGGATACCGCGCCCACCGATACCGGCTCCGATGGCAACCGCTGACGATCGGCCGTACCTGCTGGGGCTGCGCCTGGCCGGCCGGCGCGTCGTCGTAGCCGGGGGCGGTGCCGTGGCGACCCGCCGGGTGCCCGCCCTGCTCGACGCGGGAGCGGATGTGTTCCTGGTGTCACCCGAGGTCACCGGTTCGCTGGAAGATGTCGCGCTGGCGGGGAAAATCCAGTGGGCCCGCCGCCCCTACGCCGCGGGCGACCTCGGCGATGCGTGGCTGGTCTGCGCCTGCACCAGCGACCCGGCCGTGAACGCCGCCATCACCGCCGAGGCCGAGGCCCAGCGGATCTGGTGTGTCCGCGCCGACGACGCGGCGCTCTCGCCGGTCTGGACGCCGGCCTCCGGCGTGGCCGGCGATGTCCGGGTCGGGGTCCTGAGCGGTGACCCGCGCCACAGCGCCGGCATCCGGGATGCCATCATCTCCGGGCTGCGTACCGGCACGCTGGGTGCCCGCCGCGGCCGTGGCCACCGCCCGGGCGTCGCCCTGGTCGGCGGCGGGCCCGGCGATCCCGGCCTGCTGACCGTGCGCGGGCGCCAGTTGCTGGCCGAGGCCGACGTGGTCGTGACCGACCGGCTCGCGCCGCGCTCGGTGCTGGATGAACTGCCGCCCGACGTGCAGGTCATCGACGTGGCCAAGATCCCCTACGGGCGTTCCGTCGCGCAGGAGCACATCAACGCCGCACTCATCGAGCACGCCAAGGCCGGGCGATTCGTCGTCCGGCTCAAGGGCGGCGATCCGTATGTCTTCGGCCGGGGCTCGGAAGAGGTCATCGCGTGCCTGCGCGCCGGGATCCCCGTGACGGTCGTGCCGGGGGTGACGAGCGCGGTGGCCGTACCCGCGGCCGCCGGGGTGCCGGTTACGCACCGTGGCGTCGCACAGGAGTTCAGCGTGGTGTCCGTGCACGTCCCGCCGGGTGACGAGCGGTCCACGGTGAACTGGCCGGCTCTCGCGGCCACCCGGGGCACGCTTGTCCTGCTCATGGCGGTCGAGCGGCTGGCCGCGGTGGCCGAAACGCTGATCCGGCACGGCCGTTCGGGTCATACGCCCGTTTCTGTGATCGCCGACGGTACCCTGCCTACTCAACGGACAATTGTTGCGACGCTGGACACAGTCGCGCCTAGGGTATTCACAGAGGGGATCAGGCCGCCGGCCGTAGTCGTGATAGGTGAGGTCGTGAACGTCGCAGCGGAGATTGCCCAGCTCGTGCGGGGTATGCAGCCCGGCATGCGCGGCTCTGCCGGAGCCCATTCTGCGGACACCCACTACTCAGGGGGCCCCGGTTACTCCGGGGCCCCCAGCGCGGCGGGTCCCCATCCGGCCGGAAGCGGCCCGGCGGGCCGCGCGGCGCCGGGAACGGATCGGCCGTGAGGCCGCCCTCGGCGCCCGAAGGCAGCGTCACGCCCGACCTGGCTGCTGACTCCCCGCAATCGGCAGGCCCGGGCGTCCCGCCGCCCGCCCCGGCCGACCCGGCCGGTGCCCGCGCCGCTCCTTCCGGTCCCCTCGCCGCTCCCTTGGACCTCCCCGCAGGCACCCCGGGTCCCCCCGGCGACCGGGCCGGGGACGATGCGCCGGCCGGGGACGCGGAAGCCGCCGCGCCTGCCCGGGACGCCGGCGCGGTCGCGCCGGATTCCGGGGGCGAGCCGGACCCCATGGCGGAGCCGCACGTCCGGGTGGACGCGCGTGCCCTGGAGAGCGCGCTGATCAACCTGCGGAAGCGCATCGGCGCCGTGCCCTTGCTGTTCGAGGCGCCGACCGTGGCCGAGGCGAAAGCCGAACGGGTGAAGCTGCTCAGCCAGGTCGATGACTACCTGCTGCCGCGGCTGCGCCGGTCCGCCGCCCCGGTCCTCGTCGCACTGGTCGGCTCGACCGGATCGGGTAAGTCCACGCTGGTCAACAGCATCGTCGGCGCGCCGGTCAGCGCGACGGGCGTGCGCCGTCCCACCACGAACAGCCCGGTCCTCGCGTGTCATCCGGCCGACGTCGACTGGTTCGCGGAGAACAATTTCCTGCCCAGCCTGCCCCGCGTCCGCCAGGAAGGCCTGGCCCGGCCGGGCCGGGATGGGCTGCTCGTGCTGGCCGCGACCGAGGGCATGCCCCGGGGGCTCGCGCTGCTCGACACCCCCGACATCGACTCCGTGGTCAAGGCGCACCACGAGTTCGCCTACCAGTTCCTCGATGCGTCCGACCTCTGGCTGTTCGTGACCTCGGCCAGCCGGTACGCGGACGCGCCGGTCTGGCAGATACTGCAGCACGCCCGGGACCGCCACGCGTCACTGGGGATCGTGCTGTCCCGCGTCCCGAGCGGCTCCCGCGCCGAGCTCGTCGGGCATTTCACCGCCATGCTCGACGCGAACGGCATCGGCGGGGCCGACCGCTTTGTCATCCCGGAGACCCGGCTCACCGCCGGCATGCTGCCGCCCGAAACGTTCGGGGAGATCCGGGCCTGGCTCACGGACACCGCGAGACGTGACGAGCGCCGGGTGGCGGTCCTCACCCAGACCATGTCGGGCGTCCTCGACACCTTCCGGACCCGGGTGCCCGCGCTGGCCGCGCACGCGGAGGTCCAGCTGGCCGTACGCTCCCGGCTGCGCATGCAGGCCGAGGAGCCCTACCGGGAGGCCCTGGCCGAGATCGGGACGGCCACCCGTGACGGCGCGCTGCTGCGCGGTGAGGTCCAGGCGCGCTGGCAGGACTTCGTGGTGACCGGTGACCTGATGCGGACCCTGCGGTCGCGCAAGGCCCCGCGGCAGGGTAAACGGGCCCGCAAGCGCCAGGTGCCCGAGCGCGGCGCCGCCATGAAGACCGCGCTGCGCTCGGCGCTGGAGGGGGCGGTCCTGTCCGCCGCCGACCGTGCCGCGGAGGAAGCCGACAGCCGGTGGCGCACCGATACCGCCGGGTCCGCGATGCTCGCCTCCGCCGAGCGGGACCGGGTGTCCGGGCACCAGGCTGACCGGCTGTTCGCCTCGGTGTTCGGGGACGGGGACGGCGACGCCAGCCGGCACGAGCTCAATCTCGCCAAGTCCGCCCCGGATCTGCCGCTGCGCGCGGCCCGGGCCCTCAGTGCATGGCAAGATCACGTCATGCGGCTCGTACAGGACGCCGGCCAGCAAAAACGATCGCAAGGCCGGTCCGCTTCGCTGGATGACGATACGCTGGCGCTGGTCGCCGTGCTGGCCATTCTCGGCGAGGACGCGACCGCCAGTCCAGCAGCCGGCAGTCCCGCGGCCGCGGACGACAGCGATATTCTGGCGCTTCCCCGGCGCATCGTGACGGCCGTGCTGGGCACCCACGCGGTGCACGACGTATTCCGGGCGGCCCGCGCTGAGCTTAACGAGAGGGCGCGCTTGCTACTCGAAGAGGAACTCCGTCGCTTCTCCGAGGTCATCGACGGCGCTGGCCGATGCGACGAGGTCGCGGGAATCCGGCTGTTCCAGGCGGCCTTCATGCTCGAGGCGCTGCAGTGACGACCAGCGCTCCGCCGTTCGCCGGACTGCCGAGCACCCACCTGCCGGGCCGCCTGGCCGCGCTGGCCGCCCTGGTGCAGATCGGCCGGGACCGCAGCGGGCCGGGCGGCTTCAGCCCTGAGCTGCTCGCCGAGGCCGAGACCCTGCTGGAACGGGCCGATGAGCGCCTCAAGCTGTCCGCCGCGCACACTGTGGTCACGCTCGCGGGCGGCACCGGCAGCGGCAAGTCCTCGCTGTTCAACGCGCTGGCCGGGGCCACTTTTTCGCCGTCCGCGGTGACCCGGCCGGCGACCCGCTTCGCGCACGCCTGCGTGTGGGGGATGCAGGGGGCCGCGCCGCTGCTGGACTGGCTGGGGATCGAGCGCCGCTACCGCTACGCCCGGGCCAGCGCGCTGGACGCCGGTGAGGCCGCCCTCGACGGCCTGCTGCTGCTCGACCTGCCGGACCACGACTCGGTGGCGGCCGGGGCCGCCACCGAGGTGGACCGCCTGATCAGCCAGGCCGATCTCATGATCTGGGTCCTCGATCCGCAGAAGTACGCGGACGCCGCCGTGCACAACCGCTTCCTGGCCCCGCTCGCGCGGCACGCGAACGTGACCACGGTCGCGCTCAACCAGTGCGATCTGCTCACGCCCCAGCAGGCCAAGGACTGCGAGGAAGACCTGCGCAGGCTGCTGGACTCCGAGGGGCACGGCGAGGCGCGTGTCCTGCTGCTGTCCGCCGCCACCGGCGCGGGCCTGGACAACCTGCGCCAGCTCCTGGCCGGGGCGGTCTCCGCCCGGCGGACGACAACCGACCGGATCGCGGCCGACATCGACAGCATCATCGCCAAGTTCGCCGTCTACGCCACCGATCCCGCCGCGGTCGCCCGCCGCGCGGCAGGAGTCAGCCACGACGGATCCGGCGGCCTGACCGCGCCGCCCGCAGCGTTCGCGCCCGCCAGCTTGTCCGGGACTGCGGGAGCGGCGGGGAAGGCCGGGGCGCCAGAGGCCAGACCGCCCTGGATGCGGGCCACCGAGCCCGGTCACCCGGATGCCGTCGACGACGACCTGGCGCTGCCGGAGCCGGTCCGTCCCCGGCCGCCGTGGGAGGTGGAGCCGGACGCCGCGCTCGCCATCGCGGCCCAGTCCCTCCAGACCAGGAGCGCGATCGAGAGCGTGCCCGCCGGGGCGGCCCTCAACCTGGCCGACGCCTTCGCGCGCGCCGCCGGCCTGGCCGCCGTCACCGATGCCCTGGAAGACGTCCGCGAGATCCACGCCGCCCGCTACCTCAGCTGGCCGTTCGGCCGGCTCGCCGGGTGGTTCCCGGGCCGTGACCCGGTCCGCCTGGGCCGGGTCAGCGGCGACGCCCGGATCGCGCTGAGCGCCGGCGCTGACGCGCAGCAGTCCGAGATAGACAGCGCCGTCACCGCCTTCGCCGACGCGATCGGCGAGACCCTGCCCGATCCCTGGCCGCGCACGGTGCGGGCCGCCGCCCGGTCCCGGGTCCCGGCGGTCGGTGGCGCGCTCAGCACCGCGGTGACCGAGAGCATTCCGGCGGGCGCCCGGATTCCCACCTGGTGGCGCCTGGTGTGCGCCTGGCAGTGGCTGCTGGCCGCGATGGTGATCGCCGGTGCCGGCTGGATGGGCGTCATCGTCGCGGTCGGGGCCTTCCACGCGATGGGCCCGCACCCGCCCGAGCTCATCGGCAGCGTCGCGCTGCTGCCGTGGCTGGCCGCCATAGTCGTGGCCATGCTCCTGCTCGGCCGGCTGACGGCCTCCGGGAGCCAGAACGCGCATCTGCTCTCCTCGGACGCGGAGCGCGACCTCCTGGCGGCCGCCATGCGGGCCCGGATCGATGCCGTGGCCCGCGATCTGGTCGTCCTCCCGGCCGGCACCGAGCTGACGGAGTACGCGGCCTACTGCACCGCCCTCACCGCCGCCGGTTAACTGATCGCCGGGCGCTGGGCGCTGGCCGTCGCGGCGGAGGGCTCTGCCCGGAGGACATAGGGCCACCGACGTCCGTTACGCAACCCGTTGATCGCCAGCGGCGGAGGGCTCCGCGCGGGGAGCGGGGGACCGCCGGGGGCCCGGGCGGAATTCCGCTGACGGCATAACCGCGGCCGGAAGGTAGGCGAAGGCCGGCCGGTTGGTTTGTAATACTGTAATCACCTCAAATGGAGGCGGTCATGGCCGCAGACCGTCCATTGGACGCGTACTCGCTCGTTGTTTCCGGCGTGGCCGAGAAGCTCACGCCCAAGGTGGCCAGCCTGCGCGTGCCCCGCGGGGCCCCCGGGGGCCCATCGGGTGAGAGCCTCGGTTCGGGTGTCGTCTTCACCGGCGACGGTTTCCTGCTCACGAACGCGCACGTCGTCGGGCGGGCGCAGGCAGGCACCGCGTCGTTCTCCGACGGGACGACCGTACCGTTCCGCGTGGTCGGCTCCGACCCGCTGTCCGACCTGGCCGTGCTCCGTGCGACCGGCCCCACTCCGCCGCCCGCCGAGCTCGGGGAGGCCGATGATCTCGTCGTCGGGCAACTGGTCGTGGCGGTCGGCAATCCGCTGGGCCTGGCCGGTTCGGTGACCGCCGGGGTGGTCAGCGCGCTGGGCCGGTCGATGCCCGCCGGGGGCCGCGCCGGGATACGGCTCATCGAGGACGTCATCCAGACCGATGCCGCGCTCAACCCCGGCAACTCCGGCGGAGCCCTGGCCGACGCGAGCGCCCGGGTGGTCGGCATCAACACCGCCGTCGCCGGCGTCGGGCTGGGCCTGGCGGTCCCCGTCAACACCACGACGCGCCGGATCGTGTCCACGCTGATGCGGGACGGCCGCGTCCGGCGGGCCTACCTCGGCCTGGTCACGGTGCCGGCGCCGGTGGCGGCACCGTGGCGCGAGCGCATCGGCCGGGAGAGCGGGCTCCGCGTGGCGGAGGTCGTCGCCGGCGGCCCGGCCGGCCGCGCCGGGCTCCGGCCTGGCGACCTGCTCCTATCCGCGGCGGGGAATCCGGTCGCCGCCGCTCAGGACCTGCAGCGGCTGATGTTCGCGGAGGCGATCGGCAAGCCCCTCGCGATCACGGTCATGCGGAACGGCGCCCTCGTGGACGTCATCGCCGAGCCGTCCGAACTGGTCGCGGCCTGAAGTTGAGGGCCCCTGAAGTTGAGGGCCCCGGCGGTTAAGGGCCCTGCGGTTAAGGGCCCTGCGGTTAAGGGCCCTGCCGGTCAGGTATCGAGCCGGGCGGCGGCTGAGTCCGGGCTGGTCCCGGCGAGGAAGCGCCGGATGGCCGCGCGGCTCTGCAGTCGCACGAAGCGGAGCTGACCGTAGGCCGGGTCCTGCATCGCCGCGGCGTAACGCTGCCGGTAGACCGCGTGCTTGTGCCACGCCCACGAGATGATCGACTTCTCCGGGTCCCAGGTGAGGAGGGATGCCCACCGTTCCCGGTTACCGTTCCACAGTTCGGCACGGAACGCGATGCGGCGCAGCGTGCGCCAGACGATCTGCCGCATCACCGCCCGCCGGGGCAGGTCGATCCAGATCACGGTATCCGCGCGCGCCCAGACCAGGGGCCGGACGGCGCCGTAGTTCCCGTCGATGACCCAGGCATTCCCCGCGGCCACCTCCGCGACCCGGCGGCGGAAGTCGTTCTCGTCCAGGGGGACCCAGCCCGGCTGGTGGAAGATCGCATCGAGTTCCACGAACGGCACGCCGAGGGCGCGCGCGAGTGCCCGGGCGACGGTGGATTTCCCCGCTCCCGACGAGCCGACCACCGAGATTCGCCGCACGAGCGGTGAACGTATCAGCCGTCGGCGAACTTGCCTAGCGCGTTCCCCGCCGCCCGGCGGGCCCCTGGGACAATTGACGTATGACTGATGCAGGCGAGGACGCCCGGGTTGACCTGGACCGCGGGGTGACGATGCCGATGGTGGGGTTCGGCACGTGGCGGCTGCGCGGGGCGCGCGCGTATGAGGCCGTCCGGTATGCGCTCGAGGTCGGGTACCGGCACATCGACACGGCGACCATGTACCAGAACGAGGCGGAGGTCGGCCGCGCCGTCCGCGACAGCGGTCTCGACCGCCGCGAGCTGTTCATAACGACGAAACTCCCGCCGGAGAACGCCGGCCACGAGCGGGCGACGATCGCCACGAGCCTCCGGGCGCTCGGCACCGAATACGTAGATCTGTGGCTGGTGCACTGGCCGCCGAGAGGTTCGGCGTCTGTGCCCGTGTGGGAGCAGTTCCTCGAGGTCCGCGGCGAGGGGCTGGCCCGGGCCGTGGGCGTCAGCAACTACGACGTCGCGCAGGTCGATGAGCTGATCCGCGCCAGCGGTGAGCACCCGGCGGTCAACCAGATCCCGTGGAGCCTGCCCGGCCACGACTCGAAGCTGCTGGCGGCGATGCGGGAACTCGGAGTGGTTGTGGAGGGCTACAGCTCGCTCAAGAACACGGACCTGCGCGCCCCGGTCCTGACGCAGATCGCTGAACGGCACAACGTGACCCCGGCGCAAGTCGTGCTGCGCTGGCATATCCAGCACGGCATTCCGGTGATCCCGAAATCGGCTCAGCCGGAGCGGATCGCATCCAACTTCGCGCTGTTCGGCTTCTCGCTGAGCCCCAATGAGATGAGTGCGCTGGACCGCCTATCCCGTCGGTTACGGGGCGCATTATGACCTGCCGGTGCCGCCGGCGGAAGTCTCAATCGCCGGCCTGTGGGTAACCGGCGCAGCGGTCCACAGGCGCGCGGCCGGGCTCCCGCCGGCCGCCGGCGGTCAGGCACCGTGGATGTAGCCCCGGCGGAACGGATGCCGGGGAACCCATGGCAGCGGCGGCGCAGGGCCGCCAGACCGCAGGAGGATCGACATGAGTCAGGGCGGACATGTGACGCTGATCGGCTTCATCGCCACCGAGCCGAGAATCAACCAGTTCAGCGACGGCACCGACGTCGCGAACCTGCGCATCGGGTCGAGCACCCGCAAGCTGGACCGTGCAACGGGAGAGTGGCGCGACGGAGAGCCGTCGTTCTACTCGGTGCGGTGCCGCAAGTCGCTGGCCCGCAACGCGAAGGCCTGCTTGCGCAAGGGCCAGCCCATCGTTGTGACCGGCAAGCTGCACACCAGGTCCTACCAGGACCGGAGCGGGCAGCAGCGGTTCGACGTCGAGGTATGGGCCGACACCATCGGCTACGACCTCGCCCGCGGTACCGCGCACTTCAGCTGGAATCAGCGTTCATCGGCCGATTCCTCCGCCCTGGCCCGCGGAGAGGCGATCAGGGCCGGCCTGGAGGACGAGGACGGCCAGCTGGCCGGGATCGGTGCCGGCCACGGCAGCGAGATGTTCGACGAGCAGGCCATCGCCGAGCTGGATCACGATTTGGACGAATCAGCGGCCGAGCCGGCCGCCCGCTGAACGGCCGTCCCGCGAGCAGCAAGGCGCGAGGAGCGAGGCGCGAGGAACGGCGGCCCGGTAAGCGGGCCGGCGCTCAGGCACCGGGGGGATGGGCCCGGCAGCCGGCTGAGCTGCCGGGCCGGGCAAGCAGCGCCGGCAGCGCCGGGCAAGCAGCGGCGCAGCCCCGGTGCCTGATGAACACCATCGGCCTACGTGGCCTGACCTGCCGCTCGGTCGCGGAGCACACGCAGCGTATCTTTTATGTCACTGAAGGTGGTGCAGACGGAGGCTTGAACACTTAGAGTTGCCATAAAGAGCCAATTAGTGACAGGCGAGAGGCATGTCAGCAGCCGATCAGGTCATCAGTCAGCGGTCGCCTTCCCGTGGCATCCTGGGGCGCTTCGGCCGCCCGCGGAGCTGGCAGCTCTTCGCGTTGCCATCGTCTGCGATCGCGTACGTCCTGGCGGTCATCGTCGCTGATCTCGGTCTCACCGTGCGGGGGATTCTGCAGACGCCGGTGCGGGCCGTCGATGTGGCCCTGTTCGTGGCCCTGCTCGTCTGCGGAGCCGTCTGCATAGAGGTGACGCGCCGCCTGGGCCAGCCGGCCGGCGTCTCACGTGACCTGCTCTCGGCGTGGTGGCTGCCGATCGCGCTGCTGCTGCCGCCGGTGTACGCGCTGGTGGGCCCGATTGTCCTGGGTGCCCTGCTCTACTTGCGCGTCCGGCGGACGCCCGCCTACCGGCGGCTGTTCAGCTCGGCCGCGCTCGGGCTGGCCGGCGCGACGGCCTCGATCGTCTTCCGGCACGTGGGCCCGACCGCCACGGCGGCGCGGTCGGTACCCTGGGTCTCCCAATCCGCGGTGCAAGCGTGGTTCATGCGGCCTGCGGCCGTGCTGACCGCGATCGGCTGCGCGGTGCTCTTCAGCGTGCTGAACACGGGCATCGTGGCGGTTGCCGCGCACGCGGCCCAGCCGCAGGCCCGCTGGGCCGAGGTGCTGTGGGACCGGGAGAGCCTGCTGCTGGACCTGACCGAGATCTGCGTGGGCATCCTCGTGGTGATCAGCTGCGCGCTGAGCCCGGTACTGCTGTGCGTGGCGCTGCCCCCCGTGATCGTCCTGCAGCGCAGCCTGATGCACCAGCAACTGCAGGCCGCCGCGCGCACCGACGCCAAGACCGGCCTGCTGAACGCGAGCGCGTGGCAGCGCGAGGCCGACACGGAGATCGCGCGGGCGCTGCGGGCGGGGGAGAAGCTCGCGCTGCTGCTCTGCGACGTCGACCACTTCAAGCGGGTCAACGACACCTACGGGCACCTGACCGGGGATGACGTGCTGCGCGGGCTGGCCGCAGAGCTGCGCCAGCAGGTACGCGAATCGGACGTCGTGGGGCGGTTCGGCGGCGAGGAGTTCGTCGTCCTGCTCCCGCGCGCCGACGCCGACGAGGCCCGCATGATCGCCGAGCGGCTGCGGCAACGGGCCAGCGTCATGGGTGTGTTCGCGGACAGTGATGCCGTCAAGGTGACGATCTCGATCGGCGTGGCGGTCCTCGGGACGGACGGCCGTGATCTGTTCGAGTTGCTGGCCGCCGCCGACCTCGCGCTCTACCGGGCCAAGGACGCCGGGCGGGACCAGGTCTGCGTGTACTCGCCCGACGTGCGGTCCTGCACGGGACGTCATGCGGACGAGCCCCCGGCCCCGGCGGCCTTAGAGCCGGCAGAATCGGACACGGAGCCCGGCGCGCAGTCGGGCGCACCGCGGGCGGACGACGGCCCAGTGGATCTGGCACCGTAGATTCGGCGCCGCAGGCGGCCCGCCCGGCGGTCCGGCTGGCCGGCCGGGCCGAATACGCTAGGTGTCATGCTGGAGTTCATCTACCAAATGCGTGCCGTGCGCAAGGCGCACGGCGACAAGGTAATCCTCGACGAGGTCACGCTATCGTTCCTGCCGGGAGCCAAGATCGGCGTCGTCGGGCCGAATGGTACCGGCAAGTCCACGCTGCTGAAGCTGATGGCCGGTGTCGAACAGCCTTCCAACGGCGAGGCCCGGCTGATGCCGGGGTTTACCGTGGGCCTGCTCGCCCAGGAGCCTCAGCTCAACGAGGACAAGACGGTCCTCGGCAATGTCGAGGAAGGCGTCGCCGAGACCAAGGCGATGCTCGAGGCGTACAACGAGATCGCCGAGAAGATGGCGACCGAATACTCCGACCGGCTGCTCGACGAGATGGGCCAGCTCCAGGAGCAGCTCGACCACCGCGACGCCTGGGACCTGGACAGCCAGCTCGAGCAGGCGATGGACGCGCTGCGCTGCCCGCCGCCGGACGCGGCCGTCACCCCGCTGTCCGGTGGCGAGCGCCGCCGGGTCGCGCTCTGCAAGCTACTGCTGTCCCAGCCGGACCTGCTGCTGCTCGACGAGCCCACCAACCATCTCGACGCCGAGAGCGTCCAGTGGCTGGAGCAGCACCTGGACAATTACCCCGGCACCGTCGTCGCCGTGACCCACGACCGCTATTTCCTGGAAAACGCGGCTCAGTGGATCCTCGAGCTCGACCGCGGCCATGCCTACCCCTATCAGGGCAACTACTCCACCTACCTGGACACCAAGGCGTCCCGGCTCAAGGTCGAGGGCGCCAAGGACGCCAAGCGGCGCAAGCGCCTCGAAGACGAGCTCGAATGGGTGCGATCGAACCCGAAGGCGCGCCAGGCCAAGAGCCGGGCCCGGCTCCAGCGGTATGAGGAGATGGCCACCGAGGCCGAGTCGCGGCGCAAACTGGACTTCGAGGAAATTCAGATCCCGCCGGGTCCCCGCCTGGGCGGCGTCGTGGTGGAGACCGAAGGCCTGGTCAAGGGTTTCGGTGACCGGGTGCTGTTCGACGGGCTGAGCTTCTCGCTGCCCCGCAACGGCCTCGTCGGCGTCATCGGGCCGAACGGCGTCGGCAAGACCACCCTGTTCAAGATGATCGTGGGCGAGGAGCAGCCGGACGCCGGCACCATCCGGGTCGGTGAGACCGTGGAGATCTCCTACGTCGACCAGAGCCGGGAACGGATCGCCCCGGACAAGAACGTCTGGGAAGTGATCTCCGACGGGGAGACACACATCAACGCCGGCCGCACCGAGATCCCGAGCCGCGCCTATGTGGCCGCGTTCGGATTCAAGGGCCCGGACCAGCAGAAGCCGGCCGGTGTCCTGTCCGGCGGGGAGCGCAACCGGGTCAACCTGGCGCTCACCCTGAAGAAGGGCGGCAACCTGCTGCTCCTGGACGAGCCGACCAACGACCTGGACGTGGACACGCTCTCGTCGCTGGAGGACGCGCTGCTCGAGTTCCCCGGCTGCGCCGTGATCACGAGCCACGACCGCTGGTTCCTCGACCGGATCGCCACCCACATCCTCGCCTGGGAAGGCGGGGCGAACTGGTTCTGGTTCGAGGGCAACTTCGAGGCCTACGAGAAGAACAAGGTCGAGCGCCTCGGTGCCGAGGCCGCCCGCCCGCACCGAGTCACCTACCGCCGCCTCACCCGCACCTAGCCGCAGCCGTGTCGGCGAGAACCGCCAGCGGGTTACGGCGAGGCGATCGTTACCGGCCCAGCGAACCGGGCCTTCAGGCCCGGTGAGCGGCCGGTGGGCCGGCAAAGTACCACCCCGCGGGCGCGGAGCGCATGCGGGGGGTCCAGGGGGGTCGTCCCCCCGGACTAGCTCTGCGTCAGCCCCAGGTCGCGGCCGCCGGGGGTGGCCGGGCGGTTGACCAGGCTGTGGGCGGCCATGACGAGGTAGTCCCAGAGCTGGGCGCCCAGCGCCGGGTCGAGCGAGAGCTCATCGAGCGCGATGCGCATGTCATCCAGCCAGGCGTCCCGTTCGGCCTCGCCGATCACGAACCGCACATGCCGCATCCGCAGCCGCGGATGCCCACGCAGCTCGTTGTAGGTCTGCGGGCCGCCCCAGTACTGGATGAGGAACAGCCGCAGGTGCTCCTCGGCGGGCCCCAGATCCTGCGCCGGGTACACCGGCCGCAGCACCGGGTCCTCGGCGGCAAGCTCGTAGAAGCGGTGCACGAGGCGCCCGAAGGTCTCTTCCCCGCCGACGGCTTCGAAGAACGAGCGCGGTTCGGCGGCCGGTGCGGTCCCCGGAGAGTTCGGCGGCGCGCTGTCCCGCCCTGCGGATTCGGCTGGCTGAATGTCCATGACGGGTCCCAGCCTACGGCGCGGACGGCGGCGGCTGCTCCGTCATGTCCTCGTCAGTCTCGTCAGTCTCGACGGTCAAGGATGCGACCGCGGTCGGCCCGCCTGCCTCTCGCTCACCGGGGCTGGCGGTCTTCGCCCCGGCCGCCGCCGTTTCCTCCTGAACGGGGGTCCCGCTCGCCTCTTCCCGAACGGGGCTCCGGTCCGGCCCCGCCCCGGCCGTTTCCGCCCGAATCGTGGGGCTCGCGGTGGTCCTGGCCGCCTTGCGGGCCGGCCGCGCCCGGGTGGGCCCGGCTTCGAGCGCGGCGGCCGGCCCGGCGTCTAGCCCGGACTTCACCCGTTCGCGCAGTTCCCGGGCCACTTCCCATTGCCGCAGGGGCAGCGTCTTGGCCGCCACGCGCATCACGACCTGGCTGTCCGAGATGGAGATGTCCTGCACGCCCCACACCTCGGGCTTCTCCAGCATCAGCTTGCGCCAGCGCCGATCGCGCCACATGGACGACGCCGCCTGTTCCATCACCTGGCGCGTGTCGGGGATATCCAGGCCGGGCGGCACCGGGACGTCCACGACGGCCCGCGCCCAGCCCTGCGATTCGTTCCCGACCTTCTCCAGCGCCCCGTTGCGGAGGTGCCAGACGACTCCGTTCACGTCGCGCAGTCGCGTGGTGCGCAGGCTCACCGCCTCCACGGTGCCGATCGTCGAGTCGCCGATATTGATGACGTCGCCGACGCCGTACTGGTCTTCCAGCAGCATGAAGATGCCGGCCAGGAAGTCCCGCACCAGGTTCTGCGCCCCGAAACCGACCGCGATGCCCACCACTCCCGCGCTGGCCAGGACCGGGGCCAGGTTCACGCCCAGGTCGCCGAGGCCGATCGCGGCGGCGATCGCGAAGATCGTGACCGAGGCGGCGTTGCGGAGAATGGATCCGAGTGCGTGGGCCCGCTGATGCCGCCGTTCGGAAGCTGCCTCGTGCACCGCGGCCGTGTCCGTCGGTGCGCTGGCCCCGGCGCCGCTGGTGGTGCCGGTCAAGGCGGTGTCCGCCTCGGCGATCGCCGTCTCGGTGACCGCGCGCTCGCGCCGGCGCCGGCGTCCGGGCCGGCGGCGGCCCCGGGCCTCGGTGCTCTGCCGCAACCGGGTGTGCAGCGGCGAGTCGGCGGCCCGGATCGTGACCCGGTTGATGAGCCGGTGCACCATCGTGCGGGCCACCAGCGCGAGGAGGACGAGCCACGCCAGCTTCAGGATCAGGTTGGCGGGTCCGGCGAGGTAGACGGCCGTCAGCTTGGCCGCCGTCCCGCTGTGGGACAGGTCCCAGACGAGGCGGCACGCGATGCCCGGAGTACGCCCGCAGCTAGCGATGAGCGTGGCGGGCGCCTGGGACAGGTCAGAACCATTGAGGTGGGCGAGAGGAGACACGAGATCCTTTCCCGGGGCGTGCGTGCCCAACCGGCCTGTTCCGTGCGCTCCCCGACGTCCCTATAGTGGCCGGCCGGCCCTCCGGACGGGCCCGCTCGCCGCCTAATGGTCTCCGCATGGATTCGGCGTCGGTTTCCTGCGGCATCTGCGGAAAGCCGGCGCCGATCATGGACCTGGCGGCTCCGGCGAGACGGGGTGGGCGGGCTGGACTTTATTCGCCGGTGGTGCCGTCGATGCGTTCCCTGAGCAGGTCGGCGTGGCCGTTGTGGCGGGCGTACTCCTCGATCATGTGGGTGATGACCCAGCGGAGCGTGAACCGGGCTCCTCCGCGCTCTCCGGTGGTATCGAGTGAGGGCGCGGCGGCGACGAGCGTTCGGGCGTGGTCGCATTCGGCCCGCCAGGTGCGGAACGCTTCCGCGGTATCGGCGGTAGCGACGTCGCGGAACGCGCCTTCCCAGTCCATGTCCGGCGCGTAGATGGCGGACATACGCTCGCCCGAAAGCAGGGGCCGGAACCAGTTGCGCTCGACTTCGGCCATGTGGCGGACGATGCCGAGCAGGGAGAGGCTGGATGGCGGGACGGCTCGTTCGCGTAGCTGGCCGTCGGTGAGGCCATCGCATTTGATGGCCAGGGTGGCGCGCTGCGCGTCCAGGAACGCGGTAAGGGTCGTCCGCTCATCGGCCCGCAGCGGCGGGAGGGTACGTTCGGGGGCCACTAGATACCCGTATCACGCTGTTCTCCTTCTGGGGCAGGGCTTTGGTGTGCTTGGCGACGTTATGGTCAGCGGCTCAGGGGAGGCGCAGGCCGGTGTGCGCGGCCAGGAAGGCGAGGACATCCGCGGACAGCGCGACCGAACGGCTCACCGAACGGCTGGAGTGGCCGACGTCCGCCTCGCGCCGCAGCAGGATGGGCCGCCCGGACGGCGGCGCGGACGTCGCGTACTGCAGGGCCGCGCACATCTTCCGGGCGTGCATCGGGTCGACGCGGGTGTCGTTGTCGAACACCGTGAACAGGACGCTCGGGTACCTCGCACCCTCCGTCACGTGGTGGTACGGCGAATACGACAGCAGCCAGCCCAGTTGCTCAGGGTCGGCGGCCGTGCCGTACTCGGTATTCCACGTCTCGCCCAGCCCGAACTTCTCGTAGCGCACCATGTCGAGCAGCGGAGCGGAGCACACCGCAGCGGCGTACAGGTCGGGCCGCTGGGTGATCGCGGCGCCGACCAGCAGCCCTCCGTTCGAGCCGCCGTAGATGCCCAGTTGCTCACGGGTGGTCCAGCCGTCGGCGATCAGTTTCTCCGCCGCGGCGTGGAAGTCGTCGAAGACGGCCTGCCGGTGGTCCAGCATCCCGGCCCGGTGCCACTCCTCGCCTTCCTCGCTGCCGCCGCGCAGCCCGGCGATAGCGTAGACGCCACCGGCCTCCGCCCACGCCAGGACCGTCGACGAATAGCCGGGGGTGAGGCTGATGCCGAAGCCGCCGTACCCGTACAGGATCGCCGGGCGCGGGGCCGCCGGCCGCCCGTCACCCGACTCGCCACTGGCCCCGCTGACGACACCGCGGCCGGCCCCGCTGACGACGAGCATCCGCACCTCGGTGCCGTCACTGGAGCGGTACGTGATCTGCCGCGCGGCCACCGCGGGGGCTTCCACCGTCCCGGGCGGCCGGGCCCAGATCTGCGTCTCGTCGGTACTCGCGTCGTAGCGCATGACCGTCGCGGGCGTCGTGTTGTCGGTGTAGGCGAACCAGGCCTCGTGACCGCCTTCCGGCCGTTCGCTGATCCCGCCGACGGTGCCCGGTCCCGGCAGCGGGACGGTCCCGGTCCGTGCCCCCGTCTCCAGGTCGTGCACCGTGATCTCGCTGATCGCGTGCCGGGTCCACAGCACGAGCAGCACGGGGCGTGCCGCCTGGTCGCCGTCGAGGATCGCGTAGCCCTCCAGGACGGCCTCGGGATCGGTGGGAACGAGGTCCCGCCAGCCCTCGGGACCGGGGCTGGCCGGGTCCGCGACCGCGATCCGGCCCCGCGGCGCACCGGCGTCGGTGTACACGTACATGCGCCCGTCCCGCCCGACCCGGATACCGGTCCGGTGGTCCGCGCCCACCTGCACCGGCTCTAGTTCGGGAGTAGCCAGGTCCGATGTGGTCAGGTCGGCGATCCACAGGTCGTTACGGGGTTCCGTGCCGCGCGCCGCGCTGATCGTCAGCCACCGGCCGTCCCGGCTCACCGCGGCGGAATAGTAGGTGGTCTTGTCGCGCCCAGCACCGAAGATCAGCGCGTCGTCCTCGGCGGGTGAGCCCACCCGGTGCAAGTAGACGCGGCGGTGAAACTGTTCTTCCCCGGCGGGCACCTCGTCTGCCGGCAGCCGCCTGGTGTAGTAGAACGCCTTCCCGCCGGGCAGCCACGCGATCCGCGAGTAGCGGCACCGGTCGATCGGGCCGTCCACCAGCTCACCGGTCTGCACGTCCATCACCCGGAGCAGTGACTCCTCGCTGCCGCCCTCGGACAGCTGGTAGGCGAGGGACCGGCCTTCCTTGTCCGGCTGCCAGCCGTCGAGCGTGGTCCGCCCGCTCGGGTCGATGGCGATCGGGTCGATCAGCGTCCGCCCGCTCCCCGTTCCGGCCGCGCTACCCTCCGTTCCGGCCGCGCTGCTCCGGGATCCCCGCGGGCCCGGGCCGGGCTCCGGGTCGGTGGTGCGCAGGACGGCGTGCTCCTGCCCTGGCAGGCGGCGGGTGAAGAACTGGCGGCCGTCCCGCCACACCGGAATCCCGATGTGCCCGGTCCCGGTCAGCTCCAGGATCCGTTCCGCCAGCGCGGTCGCTCCCGGTAGCGCCTGCCCGTAGCCGCGGAACAGATCGTCCTGGGCTCCCAGCCAGGCCTGCGTCTCCTCGCTGCCCGGGTCTTCGAGCCAGCGATAGGGATCGCCGACCTGGTGGCCGAACAGGTCTTCGCTCAGGTCAAGCCGTCGTGCGGACGGGTACTGATCTGCGGTCATGACAGGCACCCTAGCCGTCCGCCGTCGCTGTCCGGGCACCTCCCGGGCGGGCCGCCCCCCTGGCCGGCCGCCTCCCCGCGAAGCCGTCACCTCCGCGCCGCCTCCCGCCGCGCGGCCTCCCCGCCGCGCGCCGCCCGCCCGCGGTTCGTGCGGCCCTCGCCGTCCCGCCCCGGCCAGCTCAGAGCGGCAAGGTGACGCTTAGTGGTAAACCTGTTACGGATTTTCCGTGAGGTACGTAACGGCGACACGGCGATGCTGCTGCGTGTTTACTCTTATGTAGTAGCGGCGGTGCGATTCAGCGGACACACTAGGAACACAGTGCTCCTCTGATGCGGAACCGCCCGGCGGAGGTGGTAGTGCGACGAGTCCTGCTGCTCAACGTCACGTATGAGCCGCTCACCACAGTGGGGCTCCGCCGCGCCGTGTGCCTGGTGCTCAGCGGGAAAGCCGAAATGGTCCACGACGACACCGAGGGTGCGACCCTGCACTCCACGTCGGTCACGCTGGCCACACCGTCCGTCATCCGTCTCCGCCGCTACGTGCGCATCCCGTACCGGAACCGGGTCCCGCTGACCCGGGCGGCGCTGATGCGGCGGGACAATTACCGGTGCGCGTACTGCGACCACAAGGCCGAGACGATCGATCACGTGATCCCGCGCAGCCGTGGCGGCCCGCACTCCTGGGAGAACTGCGTCGCCTCCTGCACAACGTGCAACCATCGGAAGGCCGACCGGCTGCTCGAAGAACTCGGCTGGACGCTGGCGGTGCCGCCGGCCGTTCCGCGCGGTGCCCATTGGCGGCTGATCGGCGTCGCCCACGACGGCGACCCGCAGTGGGCGACCTACCTCCGCGAGCCGAGCGCCGCCTGAGATCCTAGCGGCATAATCGGTTCCGCGGGAACGGAATTATTTCGCGGGCGCTTTTCCTTGCCATCCTGGTGACCCGTTTTAGTCGCTGGTGGCGCTCACGCCCCGCCCTTCCCGCCGGCGGCACCCCCGCTGGGTGCCGCCGCAGCCGCGCCGGCCCAGCCACGCCAGACGGCCAGCTGCCCAGTCCCGCGCCCATGAACGTCCCGGCGGCCGCGGCAAACCCCGCGCGCACCGCGCCGGGAAGCGCCTGACAGGCTTGGGGCAAGACCGAAGTACCCGGTAATGGAGGAGGAACCCGATGACGGGGAAGCCAAACGCCGCGGAAGCGGGAACGATCGACGTCGGCGGCGACCTGACGGTCAACCGGCTGGGGTTCGGCGCGATGCGGATCACCGGTCCCGGCATCTGGGGGGAGCCGCCGGACCCGGAGAAGGCCAAGGACGCGGTCCGGCACGCGGTTGAGCTGGGGGTCAATTTCATCGACACCGCGGACTCCTACGGCCCCGAGGTCAGCGAGCGGCTGATCGCCGAGACCCTGCACCCCTACCCGGAAGACCTGGTGATCGCCACCAAGGGCGGCTTCGCCCGCTCCGGCCCGAACCGCTGGGAGCCGGACGGCCGCCCGGAGCACCTGCGCGAGGCGCTCGAGGGCAGCCTGCGGCGGCTCCGGCTGGAGCGGATCGACCTGTACCAGTTCCACCGGCCCGACCCGAAGGTCCCGTACGAGGAGTCGATCGGCGCCCTGGCCGGGTTCAAGGCCGAGGGGAAGATCCGGCACATCGGCATCTCGAACGTGACGGAGGATCAGCTGCGCACGGCGGAGCGGATCACCCCCATCGTGTCGATCCAGAACCGGTACAACGTCGTCGACCGGTCGTCGGAGACCCTGGTGGACCTGTGTGAGCAGGAGCAGCTCGCGTTCCTGCCCTGGGCACCCATCTCGGAGGCCGATGAGGTCGAGGTCATCACCGACGCGGCCCGCAACCACGGGTACACGCCCCGGCAGATCGTGCTCGCCTGGCTGCTGGCCCGGTCGCCGCAGATCTTGCCGATCCCCGGTTCCGGGGACGCGGAGCACGTCGAGGCCAACGTCGCCGCGGCGGCCATCAAGCTGGACCAGAACGAGGTCGCGGCCATCACCGACGCCTTCGGAAAGGAGCTCGATGACTAACCCGGACAACGGTGACCGCGTGGGTAAGCTGCGCCGGAGCCTGGGAACTACCGGGATCTGGGCGCCGCCGCCCGAGCGCTTCGGGGTGGCCGGCGCGGACCTGGCCGCCGCCGTCGAGAAGCTGGGCTTCGGTTCGCTCTGGATCGGCGGCAGCCATATGGCGCCGGACGCGTTCACCGAGCTGGTCGGCATGCTCGACGGTTCCTCCCGGCTCATCATCGGGACCGGGATCGCCAGCATCTGGGGCCGGGCGCCGTCCGACATGCGCCAGGGCGCCGACACCCTGGCCAAGGGTTTCCCCGGGCGCTTCATCCTTGGTCTGGGCGTCAGCCACGCCCCGGCCGTCGAAAAGCTGGGCCGGTCCTACAACCGCCCGTACTCCGCCATGGCGGAGTACCTGGCCGAGATGGACCACCCGGCCGGCCATTCCGCGGAGCCGCCCGCCGGGGAGCCCGCGCCGCGCATCCTGGCCGCGCTGGGGCCGCGGATGCTGGAGCTTTCCCGGGACGAGGCCGATGGGGCGCATCCCTATTTCGTCCCGGTCGAGCACACGTCGTTCGCGCGGCAGGTCCTCGGGCCCGCACCGCTGCTCATTCCCGAGATGGCGGTGGTGCTGGAGACGGACCGCGCGGCCGCGCTGGCCGCCGCACGCGCCTACGCGGCCCGTTATCTGCAGATGCCGAACTACGTGTCGAACCTGCGCCGGTTCGGGTTCGGGACCGAGGACACCGATGGTCCCGGCAGTGAGCGGCTGATCGACGCGCTTATCCCGCACGGTCCGTCAATTATTTCTGAACGGACCCGGCAGCACCTCCAGGCCGGTGCGGACCACGTCCTGCTGCAGCCCCTCGGGGCCGACGGCGGGTTCGCGTTCTCCGACCTGGCCCCGCTGGCCGAAGCCCTGTCCGGTCTCTGACCGCGGCGCGATGCAGGCCGCACATGGCCGCGCTGAGGATGAGCAGCGCGGGGGCGAGGACGCCCGCGTGGAAGGCGCCGATGGCTAGTCCCATGCCCGCCGGCAGCGCCGCGTTCCCGGCTGCGGACGCCGCGACCCGGAAGCTGACCGCCCGGGTGGTTCGCCTCAGACCGGCGTCCGTCAGCCCGCCGGCGTCGCTCAGGCCGGCGGCGTCCCTCGGGCCGGTGTCCCCCCGGGGGACGGCGCCCGCCCGGCGCGCCGTCGTCAGGGTGAACAGCGGGAAGATCGGGGCGGCGGCCAGACCGAGGGTGACGAGGGCGGCGACGGCCAGGCCGCTGGGCCCGGGGACGGTCATGAGCGCGGCGCTCAGGGCGACACCGATGACGGCCCCGGTCAGGACGCGGGCCGGTCCGAGGCGTTCGGCG